>Ga0189278_10018_pt1 | contig 348092 bp, 309 predicted proteins | sample N26A9minimetaG_FD_130326 | JGI IMG/M metagenome (GOLD analysis project Ga0189278, IMG submission 130326) | Marine microbial communities from the Costa Rica Dome - N26 A9 mini metaG | ecosystem: Environmental > Aquatic > Marine > Oceanic > Photic zone | place: Costa Rica: the Eastern Pacific... | reverse complement strand
TGAATTGGATGGATTGAAAAAACTACTTGAAGAAAGTGGAATAGAGGGAGTGATGAAGTACACGGATGTTATCGTGTTGAACCACCTGATAGAAAGGGGTGTTATCCCTTACCAAAGGGATAAAATGATAAGTACCCTTAAAGAAGATACCGATATGGATTATTCCAAGATTATTGAATTGGTGAACAAATACGATAAATGGAAAAAGTACCTCCCCTCTTACTCCTTGCAACTGAACCAAAAACTGGATAGGATAAATATCGAGATGGATACCGTTGTACCATTCAGAAAAATAAATGAAAGTATGATAGGGTTTGTACCCGATACGAAGGATAGGGATAAGATAAAGGTTATGAACGGTTCAAGGAACCACCTGATTATATTGGGTACAGTTGATAAAAAGGATTGGAGTATAAACTGGAACGAGAATTGGATTATACAACCAGAGGTGAACAGATATGTTATCGGTGAGATTAAAAGGTTGAAAAAAGAAAGTTGGGTATAAAATGGAAAATTACTTTGAGGAAAAAATAAAAGGATTGGATGAATACCGATGGATTACCGTGGAAGATTGTAGTGAGAAATTGGGAATATCCACAAGAACAGTATTCCAGTACCTGAAGGATGGGAAAATCAAAGGTGTTAAATGGAAGAAAAGAAGATTGATAGATACCGTATCAATAATGGGGTTCTTAATCAGAGAAGGGGTTATGGATAAACCATAACATAGTACCCCACCAAAAAAATAAACCGGTACCCCAAATATTTTGATTGTACCCTTTAGGTACTTAAATTAGCACCCACGGGTACTAACAAAATATGATAAAATCAATAAATATAGGGTGTTTCAGAGGTGTTCCAGTACTGGAGGTACCACAAAGTGGAAGCTACGAAAAGCCCGTCCTATTTGGATGGGCTTTTGTTTTGGAACAAAACGGAATCGAAGTTTATACTGAGCAAAAAACAACGGTTTTTGCCCGAAATGCTGCTCTGTTGGGAGTTGAGGGTTAAACCCGACTTGTTTATTAAACCGGTTGTTTTTTGGCAAAGTGATTTATTCAAACCGGATTGAAATGTCCAAATGCCCTCCCAATCCATCGTTGATTATTCGTTGTAATGTCGAAAATCGGATGTCCTTTAAATTTCTTTCCAATTTTGATATGTAGGATTTGTTTGTTCCAGCCAATTCAGCCAATTGTTCTTGGGTAAGCCCCTTGTCCTCTCTTGCTTGTTGAATTAGAACTCCCAGTTTGAAAGCGTCATATTCCGATTCAAATTCCTCACGTTTCTCGGTTCCTCTCTTGCCGATTTTTTCATCGACAAATTGGTCAAGACTTTTAAGGTTCTTATTCTTTGCTTTCATAGTACTCCTTTTTTATTTGTTCGGCTTTCTCGATTTGTTGTTTAGGAGTCTTTTGGGTCTTCTTTTGGAATCCGTTACCGATCACCACCAGATTGTCCATATCGAAAAGCAAAAAATCCTAAAAATATTATTTCCCACTTGAACTCTTATTTCGTAAAGTCCAGTCGTATTTTTTAGGTGTTTTAAATAAACTTCGGGAATGCGGTCCAGTTCCTCAATAACCTTTAAGGTCCAAATTATTTTCTTTTTTACCTTATTGATTTGGCTCTCATAAAATTCCTCAAAATAATCCTTGAAGAAATACAGTTTCCGTTTTTTGTTCATCCAACAAAAGTACAAAAAAGTTGTCCAATTGGACAACTCTTGCGTTTTTTAAGAATGAAATATAGCGGGCGGCATTGATTTCCCTAAGTGAATTTTATTTTCGCGGAGCGCAGCTGAAACCAGTATTGTCCTATTGGGAGTTATGGGGTAAGCCAACTTGTTTTTTAAACCTGTTCTGGCTTCCGTTGTTTTTATTCGTTTTCCAAATAAGCAATTAAATTCATTAAGGTCTTTTCATTCGCAGGGATAAAATAGTCCATTAATGACAGATATTTCGGATTGTTTTTATATCCAATACCGAATGACTTAATATTGGTATGTCCATTTTCTAATTCGTCAAAATATATCACATTGTAAAAACCCTTCGCATCATCTTTCATAAATTCAGGAAAATTATCCGTTATTTCCGCTTGTAGCGTCAACAATCTTTTTGGTACGTAATTGATAATGTGTGTAACAATGGTCGTGCTGTCACCAATTTTTCCTTGTTCGTTGTAATTTGTTTTAATATATCCGCCAACTTTTAGGTCAACTTCTGCAAGAGGTACAGCCCAATTTTCCCATCCTCTTTTTGTTGTGTATGCATTCCACACCGAATCGATTGGTGCCTTTACCGTCAATTCTTGTATTAGCACCAATTCTGGTGTTTTTGTTGAATCAATTTTCGATATAACTCTTTTCTCTTGTCCAAATGTGAGTGTGGTCAGAGATAACAAGCAAAGGATGAACAACATTTTTTTCATATCAGTCAATTTAGTTAGGAGGTGTTTTCGAAATTGAGGGCAACGGTTTGACTATGCGCAGCATCCCGAAGGGCATTGCGTATTGGTGCTGTTGGCAGTTGCAATTCTTTTTTCGAGATCAAAGTGTCGTTCCATAATAAATTGAGTTTTCTGTAATTTTCATTTCCTTTTGTTGTTCTAAAAACTCAATAATTGTGTCAATTATACAATTCGTTAGGTTTAGGAAATAAATATACTTTTCCTTGTCAGTGTCAGAACTAAAACCAAAATGATGTATAATCCAATGCCTTCTCTCTATTAGTTCTACTAGTTCAGTTGCCAAGAAAACATTTTTTCCTACTACTTTCTTTTTTATTGAAAGTATCGCTCTTATGTCAATTTTTAGAAACCTTTTGAATGTTTCATTAATTCTGTCGAGATTTTGAAAGTTATAGCCTTTAGCTATTTCACTTTCTATCTTTGTTAATTCATTTTTTATGTTGAAAACATCTTCTATTGAATTGAACTCTCGAGTGTCTTTCAGTTTTACTTTCTTAATCTCTTCTTTTCCAAATGAATCGAATTCAACCAAAACCACGAATAATTCTCTGAAAAAATGTTCAAGTGCGGAAATTAGGAACGGGACTAATGAATTATATAGTGCGAGACTTGGTAGATTCTCTTTTATTAAATTTACAATGTCTTTATGTGCGTTTTTGTTGTTTTCTAGGTAGTCCTGCTCCTTAAAGTCGTTAAGTGCAAAATTTAGTTTCGAAAGTTGAGACTTTACTCTTTCATAAACTTGAAAAATACCGCTTTCTGATGGTGTCATAAATTCAGAATTATCAATTTTAATGAACCTGTTTTTACCTGCCGAGTCATTATAAAAATGTCCACCAAACTGCTTTCGCAACTTTTTTATTACTTCGTTTTGCTTTTGTTTGTCATAAGCACTTGCCCACACCCTAGTTCTTGTAAATACACTCCATCCTTTTTTTGAATTCTCTTTATCTGGATAAATTACCGCTTCTAGCCCGTCAATGGATTTGTAGTCTTTTTGCTCAAACCAACTGAGATAGGTTGTGCCTTTTGGGAATGGTTTTAGAAAATAGTCGCACTTCTGAAAATTTTCCTGTTTGAAAAATTCAGTCAAGTCTCCTTTTGAAGCATTTTCAGGGTAATATTCTATTACGATGCTCATTTTCTATTATTACTGCCAATTTATCCATATAGATGTAAATACATCCATACACCCCCAAATTAAGCATAAAATCGATGATTGGCAGTTGGATTTACGTTTAAAAATCAATCCCTAAACTCAAAAAGCTGTGCTATTTCAACATCAAGTGCCTTTGCAAGTAATTTCAAATTGGAAATCGTAGTGTTCACTTCGCCGTTTTCAATACGCCATACTTGGTTTTTAGACAATCCGGCAATGGCCTCCAATTTGGTCTGCGATAAATTCCGTTCTTCACGTAAAGCCTTGAGATGCATCCCAAAATCTCGTATAAATAATTTCTCTTCAAGGCTTAATTTATTTCGCATGTTGCCAAGTTGCACTATATATAGAGATAAATCTTCCCTATATATAGTGGTAATTCTTAAAATTTGGCTATCTTTAAGTCCCTGCTTAACCTATTTCAATGCGAAAACAACCAAATCCCAACCCCTTACAAGCCATCACGGATTTCCTCCACCACAGCACCCACACCCAATTGCAGATTACCTTTGCCCGTTTGGACATCTGCAATTCGCAAAACGGAAGAGTGCTGCACCGCCTGCCCAGCCGACAGGGCCGTATCGGGTTTCAAAAATTGTCCCCGCAGCTGCTCCAATTGGATATTATGGACAGTCTGGTGTTCCGGTTTTCCGTTCAGTGCCACATACCCCAACCCGTGAACCTCAACGATATGGGACCGCTATCCCTGCCCCGCCCCTTGGACCAGGGCAGCCTATATGTAGATGAAGAAAAACTGGTGCTATCCTTTAGGATAGATGCCCCCGACCCTTTGCTACGGATACAGGTTACGCATACCTACCAAGGCATATACCGCCTGGAGAAGTTTTGCACCCCGTTTTGCGGGCATGCCACTAAGGTGTAGTTAGTTGTTGTATTGCGCATCGGAAACGGGCTCCATCCATTCCACGATTCCCTTTTCGGTGTTGGGAATCACATAAATGTGCGACATGCCCTCGTCCTTAGATGCCCCGTGCCAGTGCTTGGTATTTGGCGGACATTTTACTACATCGCCCTTGGTAATGATTTCCTTGGGCTGCCCCTCGATCTGATGATAGCCGGTACCATCGATCACGATCAATAGTTGTCCCGCCGGGTGGGAATGCCAATGGCTCCTCGCCCCAGCTTCAAAATACACATTGCCCGCCAAGGTGGTGTAGGTAGAATCGGCCTGTACCAAACCATACGGATAGGCGTTGCCGGTAAAAAATTTAGCTGGGCCCTTTTGCCCCTTCGGGAAAATGGCATCTTGGGCGTTTCCGGTTGCTGCGAGGCACAGTGCGCCCAAAAGCGCTATCAAGGTCATTTTTTTCATTGCTATCGTGTTTTAGTTGTTGTTTTATCTCATTCAAACCACCCTTGGCCCAACTTATAGGTTCAACCAATAGGTGAGCTTTAAGTTAATGGAACGGAACCGGGGCGCAAAGGTTCCCGTAAAATAATTGTCATTGTACACCAAAAACAGGTCCGATAAGGGGGCAAAACGCCATTGCAAGCGCGAATTGATGCCAAAATTGTCCCGCTGGTTGCTGTATTGGATCAAGGTGTTCCAAAATATGGACTTGCTAAAAGTGATTTCGGTACGGGCAATGCCCAACCAAATATCGGCATCGTTATAGGGTTCTGGCAGTCGAATGCCATCGTAATTGACGCCCACGCTAATATTGGCCCACGGCTGAAAGCGATAGCCCACCTGCCCGCCAAAGGAATACTGCTCCCCATTAAAAAACTGTCCGATCGAGGTGTTGCCCGAAAAAGTGAACAGTTTGGACGGGTTGGATGCGTATTCGGCGTTGTACTGCGTAAAACTATACCCCCGGTTTCCGGATAGTGGCGTAGCGCCCGGCGTTCGGGTCGGGTCAAAGTCGTTGGTAAGGAAAATATAATCGTGCTGTACGTTATTGGAAAAGGTGGACTGGTTGGTAAAATTGATTTCCCAAGTGGCGCGGTAGAAATAATCGGTGTTCTTAAAATCGAGATTCACCCTCCAAAAGTTGACGCCCAACAGTTGGAAACTGTGGTTGCTGATCTCGGAATCCCTCGGATAAAACCGTCGTGTGGCCGAAAGGCCATTTTTAAAAATATCGGTTCGTGGCACAAAGCCCAAATCGGCTCGGTATTCTTCATCCACATACACAAAATCGGTTACAAACCGCCAGTCCCTATCGTCGTAGTTCACCCGGGCCTGGGCCGAAAAGTTGCCTTCGCTGTCCCCCGGTTGAAAGGATTTGTGTACAAAGAAATTCCCGGTCCAAATGTTATCTGCCGAAGCCAAATCATAGTCCAGCCCAATGACCCGATTGTAGCGTTCGTTCGGGTTGAGGGATTCATCGGTGTCCAACGTTTGACGGTTCACCCAAAAGAAGCCCAAATTGGAGCGGGAGAACACTTTCTTTTGAAACGCCAACATCATATTGTTGTAGGAAGGAATCCTATTGGCATCGTCCGCGGCCGATTGCAGGTTCAAAAAGCCCAGTCGCCATGTGGAATTGAGTTTTCCGCTCAAACGTACCCCGCCCAGCAATCTGTTTTCAATGAGATTGCCCAAGGTATCGCGCACCAAGCCGATACGTCTTGAGAAAAAGGGAATATTGTCCAAGGTGTTCCCGTAGTTCGCAAAAAGGTCGTTATTGTCGATAAAGAACTGGCGCCGTTCCGGCAGTCGTATTTCAAAGCGCGTCAGGTTGGTAAACACATCATCGACCTCCACATTACTAAAATCGGGGTTAACGGTGACATCCAAATTCATCCCGTCGCTAACGGCCACTTTTGCATCCACCCCTGTCTTAAAATCCTGTTGGTCGGTATCCGCTGCATAATCCTCCTGCGCCAGCGTATTGATGTAGGGAATCAAGAAAAATGGGCTCCGCGAGCGCCCCAAGGGTCGTTCAAAGTTCAACTGCCCCATGTAGGCCAAACTGGATAGGGTCTGGTTTTGCGGAATCTGGGTCCATGTGGTCTGTTCGTTGCTTTGGATATTCCAGCGGTAGGCCCGAAAACGCCAAGAGGTAGAACCTTCGATAAATTTTAAGGACGTGAAGGGTATCGCGATTTCCACGGTGTAATGGTCGTTGTACCGTTGTGCTTCGGCCTGCCACTTGATGTCCCAAGTATTGTTGAAATTTTCCCCACCTTCGGCCACCAAGCCCTCGCGCTGAACGCCGTAGGGGGTCACACCAAAAAAGAAGGCCGTGGTCGCATCGCTGAAGGTATCGAAGAGGAAGGAGATGTTATCGTTGGTAGTTCCGCCAAAATCCCGGCGAAGGGACGATACCACGTAGTCGCCATTGGCCGCCTCGGCCCGAACGCCCAAATACAGGGTAGTTTCGGAAAAGACCACTTTAAAGGATGTGGCGTGTTTTGCCGAAAGCGAATCGGTTGGGAAGTACTGCACAAAATCGGAACCGGTTTCGGCCATTTCCCAAAAAGCTTCGTCCAATTTACCATCCAACACCACTTCTTCGGTGATGAATTTGGCGCCGATCTGTTTGGTGGTATTTTGGGCAAATCCCAAATACGGAACGAGCATAAAAAGGCCAAAAATCAACCATAATAAGGGGTACCAGTGCTTCATCATCATCGTTTTTCCATTGATGTGACCAAAAATACGCTCCGACCCAGTGAAAAATCGTACCAGAATTACAGATGTTCCTACCAATATTACAAATTGTTCACGCCCATTTGAAATACTGGCAATCAATAGCTTATATTTAATGCGTAATTGATAGGGTTAGGACCATGGAAAAGATTTTGCACATACGGACCGTTAACGATTATTTCAAGTGGCGTGATGCCGAATTGTTGCATCCCTTGGTCAGTATTTTGGATTATTCCACGCTAAATCTGGACCAGTATTCCTACAAGGGCTATGAGGGTATCCATTGGGGCTGCTACGGCGTTTTTTTAAAGGATAGCAAGCATTGTAAGATCAAATATGGCGGTAGGGACTATGACTATGACGAGGGGACCTTGGTGTTTGTGGGTGCCGACCAAACCGTACAGCTCACCCAAGATGCCAATTACGTGCCCAAGGGATATGCGTTGGTGTTCCATCCCGACCTTTTTCTGGGCTCGGACCTTGCCAACAAGATGTCGTCCTACACCTATTTTTCTTATGCCGTAAATGAGGCGCTCCACCTGTCGACCAAAGAGCGTAGAATTATTTTGAGCCTGTTGGATAAGATTCAATTTGAATTGGAACAAAACCTGGACAAACACAGTAAAAAGCTCATTGTTTCCAATATTGAGCTGCTGTTGGATTATTGCCTCAGGTTTTATGATCGCCAGTTCTTGACCCGTGAAATTCCACATCAAAATTCCCTGAATAAGTTTGAATCTTTGTTGAGCGACTATTTTACTTCGGGAAAACCTTTAAAATACGGATTGCCCACGGTGGGGTACTTTGCCGACCAATTGCATTTGTCCAGCAATTATTTTGGGGATTTGATCAAAAAAGAGACCGGAAAATCCGCTCAGGAATACATCCAGACCAAACTTATCGATGTAGCCAAGGAGAAGGTCTTCGACCCGAACAAATCGGTAAGCGAAATTGCTTATGAGCTCGGCTTTAAATACCCCCAACATTTTAGCCGCATGTTCAAGCAGCAGGTTGGGCATTCACCCAAAGCGTTCCGCAACTTAAATTAACAGACCTTCAGAGCTGCATCAACCTACAGTCTGTGCGCTCTTTTTACTATTCTTGAATTCGCTAGGGCTTAGTCCGTACTTTTCCTTAAAAATCTTGGAAAAATAGCTCCTACTGGTAAACCCGATGGAGTAGACCACTTCGGAGATGTTCATTTCGGTGGTGGCAATGTAGTCGCGGGCCAGTTCCAATCGCGCATGGCGAATGTACTCCGTCACCGTTTTGTTGTAGAGCAATTTAAAGCCTTCTTGCAGTTTGGCCTGCGTTAGTCCCGTTTCGGCAGAAATGTCTTCCAACGAAAAATCTTGGGAAATGTTCTTCTCTATTTTTTTGACGTAGTTGCGAATGGTCTTCAGCTCCCGCTTTAGCAGACTGGTCTGCGGTCTTTTGTTCAGTACCTCCTTGTTGTGCTGGATCATGTGCATGGACAATATCTGGTACACGTAGCCCTCGATCATCATAATGCGGATCATGCCCTTGGCCTTGATTGCGCGCATCTTGGTGACCACCTCCGCCATTTTTAGGTTGTACGAGCCGTAGTAGGCAAACACCTTTTCGTGGTCGCTATCCAAAAACACCTTGTACAGCTGTTGGTTGAGCTCCTCGCCCTGGTTGAGCCTTTTGCGCAAAAATGGCTTTCGGCGCACTTGGATGACGGTTTGGGAAATTTTGATGTCCTTCGGGAAGTACCTGTCTGTGATGCCACCATCCCTGTTGGTCAAAATCACGGATTGGAACTGCTCCATGATTTTGATCTCATCATCGGGCTGGTACCCGAATTTGTGTCCGCAATAACCTTCCAAACAATAGTAAAAACTGATGGGATTAAAGTTAGAGGTATCCACCTCAATGATCACCTCTTCGGCAAAGGTAATGTCCGGTTCCAACAGGCTTACCCCCCAATCGAAGGTGATGAAACGTATGCTCCCTTCGGCCTTATCGTTCGAAACCTGCAAAACATACTGTCCCCAGCGCTCCTTGATTTCGCCTCCGATTACATCTCTTATCTGCTCCACCGATTCCGCGGTGTCCTGAGCATCCACTTTGATTTTGATCATTAAAATCTCCTACTAATTTGTTTATTCTTGGTCTAAGACTATAAATATAGGGTTTGTTGTCCGTTGGTCAGCCATGGCCGCTTGGCTTTATCATAGTTTTAATAAAAAAATGAAAAGCAATACAAATAATTTGATTTGAGTTAACCATTGCCTGCTTTTTAAATTTACTTGATAACATATTACTGGAGACTATGATTTACAAGCTTTCAAATGACGCAGGAAAAGAGGAGATAGAACAGGAGTTTGGAATTCCTTTCCGATATCCAAACCTATACACCCCAAACCCCATTATTAACGGATTTCACGAAATCAACCTCAGTGTGGTGACCATGGAGGAGCCCAACCGCATCTCATTGGCCATTTGGGGGCTGATGCCTCAGGATTTCAAAGAAGACTGGCATATATTTCAGGACAATGCCAATACCCTCAACGTAAAGGTGAGCGAACTGGAAGACATCGCCTGGATGCAGGAATCCTTTGAACAGCGCCGCTGCTTGATCATTGTGACCGGTTTTTTTACCCACCTTTTGGAAAACGGAAATACCTGTAGTTTTTATATCCATCAAGCCAACAACAGGCCTTTCTACCTTGCAGGCACCTATAACACCTTAAATGATGGCTTTTTGTGCACGGCACTTATGGTGGACAAAACGGATACCTTCCTCACCAAATACCACAACATCAGCAATCTGTGCCCCGTCATCATCCCCAAAGCCATGGCGATGGACTGGCTAAACCAGAAGGCTACCCCATCGGAGCTGGAAGAAATCATCCAAAAGCCAAAAGATGTGAAACTGAAAGCCAAACGGCTATCCAATGAGTTTTTTTTGAACCACATCACTTCCGACACCCAACACGTACCCCTTATCACAAATTCGCAGGACTAACACGGTCCTCTTAAGGGATTACTACCTCTTTTTTAAGGGGCGATGCGATTCCTATTTTGCTTTTGAGTTAACATAAACACCGAAAACGACAAGCTACGGACAAAAGGCAAGCGATATTTGTAATGTACTGATTAAGAGTTGACCAGGCTATAATTTAAACACTACTATTATTATGTTACGTTGGACAGTCACCTTTGTTATTTTGGCCATCATAGCGGGTATTTTCGGATTTGGCGGAATCGCCGCCGGAGCTGCAAGCATCGCCAAAATATTATTTTTCATTTTTATTGTCCTGTTTATCATTTCACTGATAACCGGAAGAAAAAGACTATAGAACACCCACAATAATCATTAACCTTAAAACAGAGAACCCATGAAAAAGACGATAAGTGTATTTGCCCTAATGCTAGCTACCGTGCTTACTTTGAGTATGACCAGCTGCAGGGAAACAAAAGAAGATAAGGCCGAAGAGGCCGTAGAAGATGTGAAGGAAGGCGTTGAGGATGCCGCCGAAGAGGTGGAAGACGCAGCGGAAGATGTTGGAGACGACATTGAAGATACTGCCGAAGAAGTGGAAGACTCCATTGAGGACGCCACTGACGATTCCCAATAGACTTCACAAATTAAAAAGTATAAACTCTGGCAAATCTTTGCCAGAGTTTTTTGTTGGCACCTATTTTATTATAGGGATGGCATGGCTTTACCATAAAACGTTGCTACCTTAGAACATCTAAACACTACCATTTTTTTGAAGACTGTCCTCACCATCCTCTATATCGTAACTTCCGTTTGGGCCATTGGCGCCATTATTTACCACGGAAGAAGGCCTTCCCGTTCCATTAGTTGGGCATTGGCCATTATTACCTTACCCTTTCTTGGGGCACTCCTCTATTACCTTTTTGGTGTGAACCGCAGAAAGTTCCGCTTTTTTAATCCCAAGGAATTTGAAAAACGCAAAAAATACGGATTACCTGAATCTCCCTTAAAAGAAGACCATCGCACCCATTTCGAGAACGACATCAGAAAACAGCGCCTCAGTCGGCTTATCCATTCCAGTTGCAATACCACGGCGACCTCTGGAAACAAAGTTTCCGTGTTGCAGGATGGCGGCGAAACCTTTAATGTGCTGTTCAATGCCATGGAAAAGGCCAAAAGGTTCATCCACATTCAATATTATATTTTGGAACAGGGCCAGCTCTTGGACAAAATGTTGGATTTGTTGAAGCGGAAAATTGATCAGGGGGTGGAGGTACGCATCATTTACGATTCCTTGGGAAGCTATCAATTGCGGGGGCGGCCCAGGAAAAAATTTCAGGATATCGGGGTAAAGATCTACCCCATCATGCCCATCCGATTAACCAACCTGCTGTTCTCGCTCAACTTTAGGAACCATAGGAAAATTGTCATCATCGACAACCAAGTGGCCTTTACGGGGGGCGTGAATGTATCGGACAAATACATCAAACGGGAGGATGGACTGGGCAAATGGAAGGACGTCCACTTGCAATTGGAAGGGCCAGTGGTCAACGACCTGCACATGGTATTTCTAAAGGACTACTTTTTTGCCAGCAACAAGGAAAATTTTCATATCTCCGATTATCTGTTCGAACAGGAACAAATGGACGGAGTGGATGCCCAAGTGGTGGCCGGGGGACCGGATTCCATGTATCCCACCATCATGCACCAGTACATCGGCATGATGAACCAGGCCCAAAAATCCATTTGCATTGCCAATCCCTATTTTGTTCCCGGAGAGGCTTTTTTGGAAAGTTTGAAGATTGTGGCACTGGAAGGTGTAAAAATCCGTTTGCTGGTACCCAAAAAATCCGATTCCCAGGCCGCCAAATTTGCGATGTTCTCCCATTTTGAGGAACTGCTGCAAGTGGGCATCGATATTTATTTGCGGGACGACTTTTCGCATAGCAAGATCATGATCGTAGACGACGACTTGGTATCCATCGGTTCCGGAAACTTCGACATACGCAGCTTTGAGCTCAATTATGAAACCAATGTGCTCCTGTACGACGAGCGCATCAACGCCGAAATGACCCAAGAGTTCCAAAAACTCTGCGATAAAGCTGAGTTGGTCACCTTGGAACGGTTCAAGAACAGGGGCGTATGGCTACGGTTCCTCGAAGGACTCTTCAAATTCTTTAAACCCCTCATTTAATAGACCCAATAGGTATTTGGAGCAAACATTAAATGGTTTACGGCAAGCCAAAACAGGGACAAATCTACCTTTGTGTCAAAATAAACAATGATGAAAAATTTAATCTTACTTTTATTTTTAGCAGGAACAACAGCCATGAGTGCCCAGAGCATCTCAAAGAACGCCTTGGGTGTCCGATTGGGTGATAACGACGGTTTTGGAGGTGAAATCTCCTATCAGCGTTACCTAAAAGCAAACAACAGACTGGAATTTGACCTCGGTTGGAGAGACTCCAACAATGTGGAAGCCTTTAAATTGGTAGGTCTCTATCAATGGGTGATGCCCATAGATGGCGGTTTTAACTGGTACGTAGGTGCCGGTGGTGGTCTTGGTTCCTTTGATGCCGGTGAGAACGATGGAACTTTTGCCCTTGTGGCCGGTGACATCGGTATAGAGTATAATTTTGAAATCCCGCTGCTCATTTCATTGGACATGAGACCCGAACTTGGTTTTAACGACAATTATTCCGATGACCTTGACCTTGATATTGCGTTAGGGCTTCGATACCAGTTTTAGGTAAAAAAAGAATCTAAATAAAAAGCTGTCTAAAGAGCGGTATTATTTGAACGTCAGGTTGAGCAGAGTCGAAACCCATTGATTATCAGTGTGCAATAAGTTCTCGACTGCGCTCGAACTGACAGATAACCCGCTCTTTAGACAGCATCTTTTTAAGCCCAGTTCATTTTGAAGAGAAAATTCCTTTCCATTTTTCTTGTATTCATCACGTTATTTTTTGTAATCATTATTTTGAAGGAACCCAAAAACAGTATACCCGACAACATAAAAGATGAAGTAAACATCGCCTTGGAACATTTTCCAGAGCTTGAAGGCATTCCCATAACCTTTAAGTTTAAAAAAAACATCAAAAAATCGGTGATGCAGGCACAGCCTACCTGGAGCGGACTCGTAAAACCGAGAAGCAAGCGAAGCTACGTGATTCTCATCAGCGAACGGTTCAAGATTTCCGGTGAAGAATATAAAACGGTGGATGTGCCCAAAGATGTTTTGATCGGTTGGTTAGGCCATGAGCTCGGCCATGTGATGGATTATCAAGAGCGGGGCAATCTCAATCTCATCGGTTTTGGTATCCGCTACGTGCTTTTAAAAGAGTTTGTGAAGCAAGCGGAGCGTGCCGCAGATTCCTTTGCCGTAGCAAGGGGAATGTCCGAATACATCCTAAAGACGAAACGGTTTATACTCAACAATTCGGACATCGATGAAACGTACAAGACCCGAATCAAACAATTTTATCTATCCCCGGATGAAATTATGGAAATGGTCAAACAACAGGATTCGGTCGACAATGGCCTATTATGATTGATTAGCGACAAATTCCTCCCATTCCTTAAAGCGCTCCTCTCCCATAACACGCTCCATTTTTACCTGACCACCTTTCTTTTTGTTGGCTCCGTTCCATTCGGCAAACATTTGTTGGGGCACAAAGGTGACCTTAACGCCTTCCAAAGCTTTGCTTCGGGCCACCTTGTAGTTTTTATTGGCTTCCCTTAAGTAAGCGTCCAATACGCCCGCAGTTTTTTCCTCATCCAGATTTTTATCGGACCCCAAATACCAGGAATGGTAAAATCCATCGTCAAAGCGTTTGGCGCAAAGTGTGTATTCTGGCACCTTGATATTGAGTTCCTCTTCCAAATGTTTCACAGCATCGTTCAACTTGTTCACCGAAAGCTGGGAACCCACGGTATTCAAGAAGAATTTAGTTCGACCCGTAATTTTGATCTCGGCTCTTTCCACATCCGTAAAGGCTATGGTATCGCCAATAATGTACCTCCATGCGCCCGATACCGTGGAAATAATCAATACATAATCCACCTCCTCCTCCACTTTGTCAAGGGTAATGGATGGCGCATTATCGGTCAACGATCCATCTTGATTGACGTATTCCGGTTCAAAGGGGACAAATTCAAAATAGACCCCATTGTCCGTAATCAATTTCATGGCAGTAGTCTCCGGACGGTTCTGGCAGGCAAAGAACCCTTCGGAAGCCAAATAGGTATCGATAATCTGAATAGGATGGCCCAATAGGGCGTTGAAACTTTTTTCGTAGGGCTCAAAAGCCACTCCTCCGGAAGTATAGGCCTGTAAATTGGGCCAAATTTCATGAATATGCTCCGCATTGTGGTAATCAATGACCTTTTTGAGCATCAATTCCATCCAAGAGGGAATGCCACTAAGGGCGCCAATGTCCCAATTTTTCGCGTTTTTGGCAATGGAAAGCACCCGTTCGTCCCAATCATCAATTTGGGCAATCTTGTCCCCGGGCTTGTAGTATTTTTTAAACCAAAAAGGAATGTTGCTGGCACTTATGCCGCTAATTTCCCCTTCTTTTTTACCATTGCGTTCCTGCAGGTTGGTGGAGCTGCCCAACATCATGATTTCCTTCTCGAAAAAATCCGCTGGCATATCAAAATTGCTCATGGCGAAAACCTGTTGCCGTCCTGCCCGTGTAATGGAGTCCAACATATCTTTGGTTACTGGAATTCGCTTGGAAGTCTTACCTGTGGTGCCGGAAGACAGCGCAAAAAAATCGGGACTCCCGGGCCAAGTCACATTGGGCTCGCCCTCAATGGTCTTGCTCCACCATTCCTCGGTAATTTTGTTGTAGTCGTGGTAAGGAATTTTCTCTGAAAAGGTCTTTTGGACGTCATCGGACGTTAGGATGGTTGCAAAATCGTACTGCCTTCCAAAATCGGTATCCTTAGCTTTTTCAAGCAAATCCCGTAGTACCTTTTTTTGGTCTTCAACAGGGTCTGTTTCCCTACTGAGGGCATCCTTTGCCTCAATAACACCTTTGATAATGTTTCCTATGATTGCCATATGGGTAATTTCTTTATGTAAAATTACCGATATACCTGCATTGGGGTGTTCTCAATCCGTTTTTTGATTGACTGGAAAGATCTTAGAAATGAGCTGTCGCCAAAAGGGATGACACAGGTTCTTGCACATTTGGTGCGTTGGGCTGAACGAGCTTGTCCGAAATTTTGGAATAGAGCGGTTCGGGAGTTTCTGGGTGAACGGAAACCTTTCCATTGGAAGCATCAATTTGAATCCCGACCAAAGAAAGGTAATTCATCAGGTGTTCTGCCTCTTTGATGAGTATCTTTACCACCTGAAGGCGGGCCGCATATTCCAAATTGATCCTACTTTCGTGGTTGAGGAAAGTTTTGTTTTCCGTATGTTTCCAGATAATTTCCAACTACTTCTTTTGATGCAAAAATAGTCCAAATAATATACAGTTTACAATTACGAAACGTTAAATTAACATACAGCGGGGCTTTAGTGGAGAAAACCTGATTTTTTACCCATCCTCCTTTATCTCCAGTATCAGGAAAACAGGTCGCTTCCAGATCATTTTTAGAATTTTTCAACACTTCCCCCACCCATCTTCTTAATGTTTTCATAAATATGGAAATCAAATGGTTGCATAGGCAAAAAGTATAAAACTAACCCTTATATTTAGCCGATTGCGAATAATTTTAAAAACAAAAAATGACCCAGGATTTATTACAACAGGCGGAAGAATTTGAGAAAAGGCCCATGAGCCACATGTCCACCAGCGATAGGGTTAAGGCCTCAAGGGAAGCAAAAAGCTTGATTCTTTCCATTAACGAGATCTACAAAAAGACTAAGGATTCCAAATTAATGGAAATCATGAAGAATATTACAGCCAAGAAGCGCAAAATCGAAAAACGACTTAAAGGTTCGCCCTTGGCATAACATCTACTTTGAAAAGTATACGGAAGGATGTTTCTCCATCCTGCGATAGACATCCTTCCCAAGATTCCAACCTTCTTCTTCCAATTGACATAACAGTTTGTTTTTCAGCGGAAAAATTCAGCTTTCGCCCAACTATCTTCATGTCAAAATCCATCACTTTTCCATTTACATAACTTTTACCACCAATTATGGTGATATTAGGGCAACCGATATAATTCTACATGGGAATTGGCTTTGTTTTGAATACTTTAGAGGTGTAGTTTTAACTCAACTAAATAAACAAACACGCTGAAAAATGAACACTATAGAAGCAAAGTTGGGATACCTTTTTTGGTACGCCGTAATTGCACTATCCGTCTACTCCCTTTTAAGAAGTATCTACTTTTACATTAGTTAACTATACTAAACACTAACGCATCCCTTAAAATTCATCTGCAGTTAGTTAGTAATGTGTCTTGGGGCTCCTGTTCAGGTGCCCTTTTTTTATTTCCACTCCATTTTGGGCAGCATAACCTCTTTCTTATCATGGGAGCTCTCCATGGTCTGCATCACCTCATCCAAAAAAGAGATGGCCTCAATAATATGCGGGCCTTTGTTCAACATAACGCATTCCGCTTGTACGGAAGAAGCTAAATCGGTAATCTCAGATCTCGATGGCATTCCTTTTTTGGCCAAGCCCTCCAATACTTGTGTGGCCCATACCACAGGAATATGCGCCGCGCCGCAGAACGATAAAATACCTTCCTGTACGGCACCCATATTTTTCCATCCTACTTCAAGGGCCAGGTCGCCACGAGCTATCATAATGCCCAAACGTTTGCGCTGCATTGCAGTAATAAGGATATTGATCAGGTTTTTATAGGCCAAATGGGTCTCTATTTTCAGGATAAGTCCCAAATCATCATCCGCACCCAACTTTTTGAGCTTCAAAAGCAGGTCATTCACATCTTTTTCGTCGTTTACAAAGGAATAGTTGACCATATCCGCATATTGTGTCACAAACCTTAAATCTTCACGATCTTTTTCCGTGAGTCCCGAAATTCCCAAATCCAATGTGGGCAAATTGATTCCTTTCTCCCCTTTCAGTTTTGCTCCACCTGGCTTGGTACGTGTAATTTTTACCACAAAGGAATCCACATGTTTTTGGATAACTTCTCCTTCAATTTTTCCGTCATCGAATAAAATGGGGGCTCCCGTTTCGACCCGATCTACGATAATGGCGGGGATGCATCCGATGCTGGCAGGTTGAAGCTGTTTTCCATTTCCATCGAAGGTGGGTAGGGCAACCTCTTTTTCGTTTCCGGTCACGATGAGTTCGTCGCCAGCGTGCACCCGGATATATGGTTCTTTCGGGATACTGCCCTGTTTATGGTCGCGAATAACCATCGGCCCAGTCCTTATTTTGGGACCGGCCAAATCCATGGCTATCGTTACATGGCTGGAATTCTCTTTGGCAGCCCTTCGGACGTGGTCAATTATGGCTTTCCATACTTCGGGGCCATCGTGGGCGCAATTGATACGGGCACAATCCATCCCATTTTTCACCATTTGGAGCACCAAATCATAGTCTGTTGCCGCTTCCGTGGGTTGTGTCACCATAATACGCACCCTGCGTTCCCTTGTGTTCAGCCCGAATAGTGCTTCCGTGTGCTTCTGTAGCAACAAGGCCCCGTCGCCAATGTTCAAAAACTCATTTTTGGTAAGGTCGGGGCTCCTGCCCAACAAGCTATTCACAATGATTTTTAAGTTGAGAAGACTGCCCAGTATATTGCCCTCTGCATTGGCAAGCCGGGTCAGACCCAGTTGTTTGAGGCCCTTTTGCATTTTACGCGCATCAAAACTCCGAAAGGAAGTATAATGGAGCAGATTTCTGGCACTGGCGCTATACATATCGCATACACCCTTGGTCAATCCATGGCCATCCATTTCATGCTGATGGATCCTGTCAATGACGGCATCAATTTGCTCTGCCATTTTTTCCAGTAGTTCCCGAGTAATGCCCATAACGCCATGATTGACCACAAAGATGATCGAGAAACTTGTCAAAAAAGCTGATATCGGTCAGACAATACTAGTTTTGCCAAACGGATTCCATCTTTTTGATGGATTCGATAATGATGGGATGTTGGCTGTCCTCATTCACAATAATCAATGTATCGTAAGGTTCGGTGGGAAATACTTGCTCGGTAATGGACAATAACCCTTCATTTACAAACAGCTCCATAGACGACCAATCCATCAAAACCCTCAAATTCCTGAGCTCCCCCTTCGGGAGCACTATAGGGGCTTTATGGATCCTTGCCCCAAAATCCTTTTGAAAATCAACTTGACCCGACAACCTCCTGTCCACTTTTACGGTATCCAGACCCATCTGGATCTGAAGTACTTCATCCCGATTGTTTTTGAACAGAAGCTTCATATTTTTTGAAGCTGTTTTCAATTGTATTTCGGATTGATGCAGCCCATCAACAACTAAAGTGGCCGAAGTGGCCGCTGGGACTTCCGTTGAAGACAGCAACATATCGGAAGTTAATTTTCCAACGGACGCAATGGGATAATTTGCCAAAACATAGTCGTCTTCAACCTGATGTAAGCTAAGTTTGCGGGGGGCGGTCATGGCACTTCGCCATTTCTGGGTAGGGGTATCCCGTGCATAGTCCCAATTGCTCATCCAACCGATAAAAATTCGGTCTTCGCTTGGCACATTGTTGTAGGTGACCCCAGCATAATTATCGGTTCCATAATCCAGCCATTTAGGTTCTTGCTGCTGCGAAGTAAAGGTTGTTCCGTCAAAATCACCAACAAAATATTGGGTTCCACTACCGCCATTCGGAGCTCCGGGATTGATACTGATCAACAACACCCATTTTTCTTCCTCTGAACCCTCTACTGGTAAGGGAAAAAGATCGGGGCATTCCCAAACACCTCCATGGGCGCCCTGTGTTTTTCCAAAATCGCTCATGTACTTCCAATCCTTCAGGTCTTTGGAAGTATAGAATTGCGCATGGTCGCCCGCCACCAATGCCATTATCCAAGATGACGAAGCTTCGTGCCAAAACACCTTGGGATCCCTAAAATCCTTGATTCCTGGGTTTGGTATAACCGGATTGCCATCATACTTGGTCCAAGTGATACCATTATCCAAACTGTAGGCTATGCACTGTGTTTGAAAGTCCGTTCTACCCTCTTTTTCACCCTCCATGGAATGGTACGTGAATATGGCCACCAAAGGTGTTTCCCCATTTTTGCCGAAACCTGTGGTATTCTGCCGATCCACCACTGCACTACCGGAAAAAATAAGTCCATGCTCGTCAGGATATAGCGCAATCGGTTTATGCTCCCAATGCACCAAATCCTTGCTCATTGCATGCCCCCAATGCATGGGTCCCCACACGATATCATCTGGGTAGTATTGGTAGAATAGATGGTACCAACCGTCATTGTATACCAGGCCGTTAGGGTCATTCATCCATTTTTCCGATGGTGAAAAATGAAATTGTGGTCGATATGCTTCTTGATATTTCGCATCCTTACCTGTCGGGGTCGATGCCTTCTTTTGTTCCTGCTTGCATGCCACCAGGGCGAGTACCAAAAAGCAACTTATGACTTGTCTGTGCATTTTCTAAAATAAATTAACCCGCTCAAGTTAAACAAATTTTAGCGCTCACTGTATGGGTTTTATCTACATTGAGGTAGAACAATTGGACGGAAAACCAACTGTAACCAAAAAATATTTCCCTTTTTCCGAAAGGAACGAACGCAAAAATCTACCTATCTTTAAACAGCGTTTTGCAAACCCCAACTAAATCCATAAAAGTTGAGCAAAAACCTTCTTTTGATCCTTACCCGAAACCCCGAACTTGGCAAGTGCAAGACCCGATTGGCAGCGAAGGTGGGTGATAAAGCGGCTTTGGATATCTACAAATTTTTATTGGACCAAACGGTCGCCTTCACCAAGAATCTAAATGTAGAGAAATGGGTGTACTATTCCGAACAGATTTGGGAACATGATATCTGGGACAGTTCCATCTACCAAAAAAAACTCCAAGTTGGAAAGGATTTGGGCGAGCGCATGATGCATGCTTTTGAAGAGGGATTCCGAGCCGGGTTTGAGAACATCATCATTATTGGAAGTGATATGTTCCATTTAAACCAAAAAGATCTGGAAGAAGCATTTTCCAAACTTGACCAACATGATTTTGTAGTGGGCCCGGCAGAAGACGGCGGCTATTACCTATTGGGTATGAAATCCTTACGAAGGAAGCTGTTCCAAAACAAGGCATGGGGCACAAATACGGTGTTGTCCGATACGCTTTCCGATATCAAAGACGCCGACGTACATCTTTTACAGGAAAAAAACGATGTCGATTATTATGAAGACATTAAAAATATTGAGGCCTTTGCGCCATTTTTAAAACATATACAAGAATGACACAGAAACAGATTGATGAATCCGTTGATTACTTGAAAAAACGTGGTTTCGAAACCCCAGAAATTGGGATTGTACTGGGTACGGGACTTGGGCAGCTCATTGAGAGCATCGAGCATCCCATCGAGGCCCATTACAACCATATCCCATATTTTCCGTTGGCAACGGTAGAATTTCATACCGGGAAACTCATCTATGGCACTATCGAGGGCAAAAAAGCAGTGGTGATGCAAGGCCGTTTCCATTTGTACGAAGGATACGATTTTTTGGACATTACCTACCCTATCCGTGTGATGCACAGTCTGGGTATACAGCAATTGTTTGTGTCCAATGCCGCGGGAGCCATCAACCTCAACTTTAAGAAAGGGGATATCATGCTCATCGAAGATCACATCAACCTGCAGGGAGGTTCTCCATTGGCCTTTAAGAACGTATCCGAATTCGGGAACCGTTTTGTGGATATGAGCGAACCTTACGATTTGGATATGCGCAAAAAAGTGGAGGCCATAGCCAAGCGCGAAAACATTTCGTTGCAAAAAGGGGTATATGCATCGGTGGTGGGCCCGCAACTGGAAACCAAGGCCGAATATCGCATGCTCAAAACCTTGGGTGCAGATGCGGTTGGAATGAGTACCGTTCCCGAAGTAATTGTTGCCAACCATTTACGACTACCCATCGTAGCGGTTTCCGTTTTAACGGATGAATGTGACCCTGATAATTTGCAACCTGTTGAAGTACAGGAAATTTTGAGGGTCGCAGGGCAAACGGAACCCAAAATGATCAAACTATTCAAAGAACTTATCAAAGAACTATGAGCTATTTAGATGCCACCCAAGATTTATATAAGGAAGCAGCCCTGACCCCAGATGTTGGACTCTGCTGCACCACCAACCCCATTTGGCAATTTCCGGGACTTTCCATTCCCAAAATCATGCAGGAGATGAACTACGGCTGTGGAAGTACCGTTTCTGCACAGGATTTGGTCAACAACCCCAAAGTTTTGTACGTAGGTGTGGGCGGCGGTATGGAACTGCTCCAATTCGCTTACTTTTCTAGGCAAAAAGGAGGGGTTACCGGAGTGGATTCCGTTGATGAAATGCTGGAAGCTTCCCGGAAAAATTTCAAACTGGCCGAAGCGGAAAACGATTGGTTCAGAAGTGAATATGTCAATTTAGTGAAAGGAGATGCTCTGCATTTGCCCGTTGAAGATGAGAGTATGGACGTGGCCGCGCAGAATTGCTTGTTCAATATCTTTAAAATCGAAGATTTGAAAAAAGCCGTTTCCGAGATGTACCGTGTCCTGAAACCACACGGCAGATTGGTCATGAGCGACCCCATTTGCGAACAGCCCATGAGCGATGAACTCCGTAATGATGACCGATTGAGGGCACAATGCCTAAGCGGAAGCATCCCTTTAAAGTATTACATAAGGGTGTTGACCGATGCAGGCTTTGGCACCATCGAAATCCGTGGTAAGCGGTCGTACAGGGTTTTATCGCCCAACCACTACCCCACTGATGAACTCATCCACATCGAATCCATAGAAATAGCAGCGATCAAAGACCCAATGCCTGAGGATGGACCATGTGTTTTTACCGGAAAAACAGCGATTTATTTTGGCAACGAAGCCTATTTTGACGACCAAAAGGGACACGTATTGCAACAAAACCAACCCTTGGCAGTTTGTGATAAAACGGCTGTCGCCTTGGCCAATGCATCGGATGAAATTTTTATCAGTGAGAGCACCTACCACTATAATGGAGGGGGTTGTTGCTAAATTCTAGAATTTTATACTAATTTTGATATGATGCCCTTAGCTCGGGCAATAACGAATCATACCTCAAGACTTTTTAAAATCGTTTAAAAAAATTGATTGTATGGTACCGCCTGAGTTTATAAATGAGTTAAAGCTTAATGAGCTTCCTGTTCATTTTAAGGACCTACCCTTAAAAAGATTGCCCATTGACCCTGTTTTTGGCAAAAAACTTATGGAACTATCTCCAAGAGGATTGATCGCTCTTGCCGCAGCCATGTCCGAATGGATAATCTGGCGTATTGACAAACATCATGATTTTGAAAGTCAGCCCTTAGTAGAAGCAATGTGGGTGTGCTCCGTCCACCCATCTTATCTGGCTCCTTTTCAACTCGAAAATTGGCCAAAACCATCCGATTCTTTGTGGGATTCACCTCCAAGTAAGGCTTTTTTTAGTGTCCAATATCATTTTCGAAAGGTTATCGAAGGTATGGTTGGATACAGTCACTTTCATGATTTAGCAAATTGGTGTTATAATGTCTTGGAAACTGGGATGTTCAAAAACAAAAAAAATAAACTTGAATCGACAATAGGAAAGGAATTGACAACGACTTTCCATACTTGGTTACACGAAACCATCGATAAAATAGCGGTTCTTTCACCAATTGATGAAATCACCTCCAAATGTCTTATGGAAAGAAATCCTTCCGAAAAATTCCAAAATTCCTTCTCTTGGGGAAATACAGTTTGCCGAGATGAAATTTATGGTGAGGTTAATAGCCAATTTAATAAAACAAAAGCAATAGATTCACTTTTGAAAATGGCGGCAGGGAATCCTTTTTTGTGCAGTATTGAAGAACTTAAAGAGAACAAATGCTGGGATTTTACCAAACACAGCATTCCAATGCTTCAAGGTAATCCCTATACGTTCACGGAATAGCCGTGATGGTTAGATAAAGGCCAGTAACACCCTACTTTAAATATAATTTGTTGCTTCAATTCTCAAATTCAAGGTCCGCATAGTCGTTCATGATACCGCTACTGATCATATTGGCGAAATTTGTTTTATTGGTTTTGAGCGAAATTTTACTTTGGGCTGTTTTGGAGGAACTTTCCAAGGACAACAGGCTTATGGCAGGTAGTATGTTCTTGGCCAAGTAAAGACTGTTTTCATCTTCAAAAATCAAACTGGCCTCATCCACATTGGTATTGGAAACACTATGTTGTTTGAATACATTTTGAATATGGTGTGCAAACCGTTGCCCTTGCTCACTTTTGTTGTAATGGTAAACGGCTACATCCAGCGCGCTTCCTTGGGAAAGATCGCCGGCACGCAATAAGAGGACTCGTTGGTATTTGCCCATGTTTTGAAGGTATCGCTTGTTGATGACCTTCACATACTCCCCCATGATTCCTTTGGAAGCATTTGAATTACTGGGCTCCCCCATCACATATACCTGTGCACCATGTTCCATCAATTCACCAGCGAGACGTTTGGTGATATCTTTGGTAAAGCTGCCATCGCTTTCAACCTTATTTTCAACGATCAGATAGTACACGGCATCCTTCAATTTGTCACTTTTGACCGACATCTGGGAAAGTTCGGCATCAAAAATAGGGGCTTCGGCATCGGCGACCGCTTCGACCAAAACACCCTTCTTTTTAAAGGAATCACTGGCATAGGGCACCTTGTATTCTTCACCTAATTTCAGGGCGCTCCCTTCTTTGATCTTATCGGAATTGAGTTCCAGAAATGTGCCATAGTGCTTGGCGGGATCTAAGCCCTGTTTCCGTAGCAAGGAAAAAATACCGTCGCCCTGTTCGGCTACCACTTGGTAAAAATTGTTGTCTTGAGCAAAAATGAGTGTACAGGCCCCGACCCAAAATAGAAGGGATAATCTTAATTTCATTATAACATGTTTTGGGTGGGATGTGCTACAAATATGGCGAAAATTATGAGACAACAGGTCGTTATCCCATTAAAAATTTTGGGGCTTCATTTTCTAATCCCGACTTCGCGATGTTTTTACTTGTGCGTATTGTTCCCGTATCACGGACTCTGCAGGTTTGTTCTGGGGTGTAAAGCGATTGTCATCAGCTCCACCCACTTTTTCGTGTTCCATAAACCATTTCCACACAAAGCCACCGGCGAACCAATCCTCGTTCCAAAATTCGTCAAAAAGCACTTGGGTCGCCCTTGCTTGGGCCTCCAAGTTCACATTCTCTTGGTTCCGGTCTACCAACCAGGGTTTTTTACCGGTAAAATCCATGCTCCGATAGCCAAATTCCGTAAATAAAATAGGACGGTCCTGTTCTTGGGCCAATGCCTTCATCTTATCCTTCCAAGGCTTCCAACCTTCGGTAAGTGTTTCTCTTGTAGGATTTTGCCTTTCACACAATGGAAAATAAGCATTCACCCCTATATAATCGAGTTCGGACCAAAAAGGCGTTTTCGCATATTCATCCCAATTGGCCGCATAAGTGAGCTTTCCATGATATATCTCTTTGATTTTTTGGATGAGTTGACCCCAAAACTCGGGACGTTCATCAATGAAGGTCTTCAATTCCGTGCCCACGCAAAAAATATCGCTTTGGGTTTCTTCGGCCATTTCGGCAAACAACAGTATAAATTTTTCATAGGAAGCCTCAAACGTTTCCCAATCCGCTTCGCTCTTCATATCCAAGTTTCCGGTAAAAGCACCATTGGTAATCCAAATTTGGGGCTTCACCATCACCATTACCCCATTCCGATGCAGTTGTTCGATATACTGTTTTGCACCATCCCTTCGTTCACCAAACCATTGTCGGTCCGAATTAAAAAACAATTCAGCTGATTTTTCGCCATTGATAAAACCAAAGGGCATAATGGCCGCATAGTTGGCATGGACATCCAAAATAGGGGCGATATGCCTTTCCGAAACCTCTTCACGGGAAGCCACAAAGCTTACACCGTTCACCTTTTGAAACTTGCTACTGGCGCAAGAGGAAAGGACTAGGATTCCTAAAAAAAACAGTTTTTTCATAATGATAGCCAACCCTCTAAAATAATCATTTTAAAACAGCATTCAGCTCCATTATTCTTATTAAATTTCATCTTGTTGTTAAGTTCTTAACAAAAAAAGCGACACATCAAACAATCAAACCTAACCCATGGAGCACGTTGTCATTATTGGAAATGGAATATCAGGCGTTACTGCTGCTAGGCATATCCGCAAACTTTCCGATAAAAAAATCACCATCATTTCGGCCGAGTCCGAATACTTTTTTTCGAGGACAGCCTTGATGTACGTGTACATGGGCCATATGAAATTTGAGCATACCCAACCCTACGAAAACCATTTTTGGAAAAAGAACAACATCGAATTAGTGCATGGATATGTTGCCAAAGTAGATACCGAACAAAAGCTGCTTTATCTGGCGGACAAATCGTCGCTCAATTACGATAAGTTGGTTATTGCAACAGGATCTAAACCCAACAAATTTGGATGGCCCGGGCAGGATTTGGATGGTGTGCAGGGGCTTTACTCCAAACAGGATTTGGAACTCTTGGAAGAAAACGCACCCAACAACAAGGTTTGTAAACGAGCTGTAATCGTGGGCGGTGGACTTATCGGTATCGAATTGGCCGAGATGTTACGAACACGGGACATTCCAGTGACCTTTTTGGTACGGGAAAAAAGTTTCTGGAACAGTGTTTTGCCCTCTGGGGAATCCGAAATGATCAACGAACATATTCGGGAGCACCACATTGATTTGCGATTGGGCACATCACTTCAAGAAATCCACCCCGATGAAAATGGAAGGGTAAAATCCGTGACATTGGCGGAAACGGGTGAAGAAATTGAATGCAATCTGGTAGGATTGACGGCGGGTGTAACCCCCAATATAGATTTTCTGAAAGATTCTGGGATTGCATTGGGGCGAGGCGTAAAAGTCAATCGCTTTTTGGAAACGAACGTGAAAGATGTGTACGCCATTGGCGACTGTGCGGAACAGCACGAGGCCATTGGCAATCGCAGGCCCATTGAGGCAGTATGGTACACGGGACGGATGATGGGCGAAGCCCTTGCCCAAACCATTTGCGGCAATCGGATGGCATACAACCCCGGACATTGGTTCAATTCCGCCAAATTCTTGGATATTGAGTACCAAACCTATGGTTGGGTGTTTTCGGAAAGAAACAAAAAAGAAAACGAAGTCCATTTTCATTGGAGACATCCCAACGAAAAAATCTGTATCACCATAGCGTTTGATAAGGAGTCCGAAACACTATTGGGCATCAATACCTTTGGGATTCGTCTACGCCATCACGTATTCGATCAATGGCTCAGCGAGCAACGATCCATTGATTTTGCAATGGAGCATTTGGTGGATGCCAATTTTGATCCTGAATTCTACAAAAACTTCGAATCGCAAATCGTGTCAAAATACAATGCTGATTTCGGAAAATCCATCAGCCTGAAAAAGAGAAACCTAAAACGCATCTTTAAAATTGCCTAAACCAAGATTATGAGCACGTACAACAAAAGCATGGCCCTGACCGGGGAACCACCAAAAAGCTTGAGCCTCAACCAAAAGATGGCTGTTTTTCTAGGAACATCGGGATTGGGCATTTTACTGTTGGCCGTTTTCAATGTGAGCTTTCCAAATAAGACCCTTTGGCTCACCTTGTCGCTTTTGGCCATCACCATTGGGGTTATTTGGTTCTCTTGGGATGCCTATTCTCAAAAGCTGCCGGGTATTAAAAATGACGGGGTCTGGTTCAAATCCATATCCAGTCATGGTCTATGGGGGTGGATAGCAGGTCTGGCCTTGACGGGCTTTTATATCGTACTCTATTTTTATCCCGAATATCTTGGCTTGGTAAGCGATGGCGAAAACAAGGGTGTCATCGCCCTTTTTGACCCACTAAGCCAATTGTTGAGCGGCAATCCGGCCAGTCAGTGGTTTGTGTATGGGACCCTTTACACCGTGGCCATTTTGGCCTTTGGCATCAAGTTTCTGTGGAAATACCGCCATAACCGTTATGAAAGGTTACGCACAGTGAGCGTAATGTTCTTTCAAACCGCCTTTGCATTCATCATCCCAGAATTGATGGCACGTTTGAACGGGGACAAGATTCTGAACGGAGGAAGCCTACCTTATTACGACTTAAAAAATATTTGGCCACTGAACTATTACAATTTTGAAGGATATCGTATCAAAATGTTTTTGAGCTCTGGCGAAATCGGTTTTGCACTATTGATTTTTGGTATTCTGTCCATTTTTGTGATTACCCCTATCCTAACGTACAAATATGGCAAAAGATGGTATTGCTCCTGGGTTTGTGGCTGTGGTGGATTGGCCGAAACAGCTGGCGATTCCTTTAGGCAGTTGAGCGATAAATCCACCTTTGCCTGGAAAGTAGAGCGATGGGTGGTGCACAGCGTCGTGGTTTTTGTAACCTTGATGACCACCGCCGTTATCTACTCCTATTTGGGAACGGACACCAGTAAATATTGGTTGACCAAAAGTACTTTTTTGATTGGCGTAGCTGTGTTGCTGACCTTGGTTTTCGGTTGGGCCATGATTTTTAAACGGGACCAACTTCAAAAAGATGCCCAATACGGAGCCATTGGTTACTTCGTGATTATCTTGGCATTGATCGGGTTCCACTTTTTCAGTGGTGACGGGGAAGTATTTTTGTTCAAATCAGGTACCCTACGTAAATCCTACTCTTTTTTGATCGGCAGTATTTTCTCTGGTGTTATTGGAACGGGTTTTTATCCCATTTTTGGTAGTAGGGTTTGGTGTAGGTTTGGATGTCCCATGGCAGCCATTTTGGGCTTTCAACAAAGGTTGTTTTCCCGGTTTAGGATTACCACCAATGGCGGTCAATGCATCTCCTGCGGCAATTGTTCGGTGTACTGCGAAATGGGAATCGATGTGCGGGCCTATGCCCAAAAAGGGGAGAACATCGTCCGATCAAGCTGTGTGGGATGCGGAATCTGTTCGGCAGTTTGTCCACGTGGCGTGCTTAAATTGGAGAATGGTCCATTGGAGGGAAGAATCGACAGCAATCAGGTGTTGTTGGGCAACGATGTAGACCTCATGACCTTGGTAAACAAAAAGTAAGATTACTTTCTTTTTCAAAGTTTCGCATCAGTTATCCATGGAAAATTTTAGTTTTGGCAACTGCTAACACTAACTAAATTGTTCCCAGCCAATGGCGGATATCAAAGTCATTATCCCAGCAATCAACGAAGGAGATTCCATTGGTTTGGTCGTCTCGGAAATCCCTGATCACGTATCGGAAATTGTGGTGGTTGACAATGGTTCCGAAGACGATACCATGGCAAATGCCAAAAAAGCTGGAGCAACTGTGATCACCGAAAACCGCAAGGGATATGGCTTTGCCTGTTTAAAGGGATTAAATTATATCTCCGAACAATCCAAAACACCCGACATTATCGTATTTATCGACGGAGACTATTCAGATTATCCAGCGGAATTGGATAAGATTGTCGCCCCAATTTTGGAAAATGACATCGATTTTGTGGTCGGGGCGCGAAAAAAATCACTTCGCGAACCGGGTTCCATGACTCCACAACAGGTTTTTGGGAACCAATTGGCCACATTTTTAATGCGTTTGTTTTTTAGGTCAAAATTTACGGATTTAGGACCTTTTAGGGCGATAAAGTACGAAAAGCTCAAAGAATTGAACATGCAGGACACCACTTATGGATGGACAGTGGAAATGCAGTTAAAAATTTTAAGAAAAAAAATGTCATATATCGAAGTACCAGTGCGTTACAAACGAAGAATTGGCGTATCAAAAGTTTCTGGTACGGTAAAAGGTACTATATTTGCTGGCATAAAAATTTTGGGTTGGATCTTTAAATACAGTTTAAAATAATGGGACTCGCTATTACTTACATCATCATTGCTATTTATAGTACGGCCTTACTTTTGATTTTCTTCTACAGTCTTGCCCAGTTGAATCTTTTGATCAACTATCTCGGCTATAAAAAGCGAAACGAGGAAGCCCCAAAATTCAACCTTCTCGACCCCAAGGAAATTCCATTCGTTACCATTCAGCTTCCTATTTACAACGAGGAATATGTAATGGAGCGTTTGTTGGACAACATCGCCAAAATAGAATACCCTAAAAGTAAACTGGAAATCCAGGTCTTGGACGACTCTACCGACGATTCTGTGGCCGAAACCGCCCGAAGGGTACAAGAGCTTCAGGAAACTGGTCTCGACATACAGCATATCCGCCGCGAAAACAGAAAAGGTTTTAAGGCCGGTGCACTTAAGGAAGGATTGGAAATCGCAAAAGGTGATTTTATCGCCATTTTTGATGCCGACTTTCTCCCAGAATCCGATTGGTTGAAAAAAACTGTTCCTTACTTTAAAGATGAGGAAATCGGTGTGGTTCAGACCCGCTGGGGGCACATCAACAGAGACTACTCTACCCTAACCCGTATCCAAGCCTTTGCTTTGGATGCCCACTTTACCTTGGAGCAGGTAGGACGAAATTCCAAAGGACACTTTATCAACTTTAACGGTACTGCTGGTATTTGGAGAAAACAATGTATCCTCGATGCCGGAAACTGGGAAGGCGATACCTTGACCGAAGATTTGGATTTGAGCTACCGTGCACAGTTGAAAAACTGGAAGTTTAAATATTTGGAAGATGTGGAAACACCCGCAGAGCTTCCAGTTGTGATCAGTGCCGCCCGTTCCCAGCAATTCCGTTGGAACAAAGGAGGGGCCGAAAACTTTAGAAAAACGGTGCTAAGTGTTATCACAGCTAAAAACATCCCGTTCAAAACCAAGTTCCATGGCGTAATGCACTTGTTGAACAGCTCCATGTTCCTTTGTGTTTTCATTGTGGCGCTTTTGAGCATTCCCATGCTGTACATCAAAAACACCTATGGTCATTTGGGTTGGGTGTTCGAGGTAACCAGCTTCTTTATTTTGAGTACCATCATCCTATTTGTGTGTTATTGGTTCACCTACAAGAGTATACAGGGTAGTAGTTTTGACAACTTTGTGGATTACATCAAACTCTTTTTTACGTTCTTCTCTGTAGCATTGGGCTTCTCTTTGCACAACACCGTAGCGGTTCTAGAGGGGCATTTGGGGAAACGAAGTGAATTTGTGAGAACTCCTAAATTCAATATCAACAACCTAACCGATACCTGGAAGGGCAACAAATATTTGACCAACAAATTGTCGCCCAACATGATTTTGGAGTTTGCTTTGATGATCTATTTCCTTTTTGGAATGTACAGTGCCATACCGTTGAACGACTACGGATTGTTCCCTTTCCACCTCATGTTGTTCCTAGGATTTGGATTCGTGTTCTTTAAATCCTTGACGTCCAAGGCATAATTCTGCACCATGCAAGCTTATTGGCGACTGCATAGATATCCGATACTATTTGCCGTCGCCTGTATTTTATTTTACTGGAGCTTTGCTTACCATCTGGTACGCACCGATTTTGTGAAACTCTTTATGCTCTTCGGGGCACTTTTTTACCTCACCTACAAAATCATCCAGTTCGAAAAATGGAACTTTAAGTTCCTTTTGATTATCGGTATACTTTTTCGGTTGGTGTTTTTGATGGCCGAACCGAACCTTTCACAGGATTTCTACCGGTTCCTCTGGGATGGGGAACTGATTAAAAACGGCATCAACCCCTATTTGTACACCCCCGATCAAATTATGGAACAAGGGCATGTCACCTTTGCCAACATGAAGGAGCTTCGCGAAGGGATGACCGACCTCAACGCAAGGCACTACAGCAATTACCCACCTGTCAACCAAGTACTGTTCGCATTGGCATCGGTTTTGGGCGGAGGAAGCATTTTGGGATCAACCATTGCCATGCGATCGATAATAATACTTGCTGACCTGGGCGCACTTTATTTCGGCAGAAAGCTATTGCAACAACTGAACAAGGCCAACAACTTGGCGTTCTGGTACTTTTTGAATCCCTTGGTCATCATTGAATTGACCGGAAATCTGCATTTTGAAGGCGTAATGCTGTTCTTCTTTGTGTGGGCGCTTTACCTCATATCCATCAACAAATGGTTATGGGCAACCCCAGTTTATGCCATTTCCATTATGGTCAAACTAATGCCCCTGATGTTCCTACCACTATTTATCAAATACTTCAGATTCAAAAAAAGTGCCACCTTTTACACCTTGATCCTTTTAGGATGTACCGCATTGTTGTTTCCGTTTTACTCCTCTGTATTTATCGATAATTATTCCGAAACCGTTGGGCTTTGGTTCAGTAACTTCGAGTTCAATGCCAGCATATACAATGTGGTCAAAAAAATAGGAGTCACCTATTTTGAAGCCAAACCTTGGGAACTCATCGACACCTATGGCTCTTTCATTCAAAAAGTGGTCGTTGTTATCGTATTGTTGCTCGCTTTCCTTCGGAAGAACCAAAAAATGGAAAGTCTAATTACCTCAATGTTATTTGCCTTGGCCTGCTATTATTTTCTATCCACCACCGTACACCCTTGGTATGTGGTGTTCCTGTTGGGCTTCTCCATTTTCACCGATTATCGATTCCCCCTGCTCTGGTCCTTTACCATAATTCTGAGTTATTACACCTACTCCAACCCAAACTATACCGAAAATTTAGGGCTGCTGGCGATTGAATACCTATTGGTAATCGGCTTTTTTATTTACGAAATGATAGGTAGTCGCCCTAAAAAGTTATATTTCTTTAAAAAATAACATCAATTCTAGCACAGTTCGAATTAATTTGTACTTTAGTCCCGTAATGAAAGGACAAGAGTACATATTAACTTCGTTGAGCATCGCTGCTCCCATTAGTCCATTTACACCCCGCCGTCGTCGCCCGTAAGGGTGAATCATATCTATTGGAAATAGGTGAGTCCATTTCCGCACAACTTCCAAAATTCTTTTTTCAATTTTTACAGATCAATCGCTTGCAATGGAAATTATTGTTGCTAACGAATCACATTTTAAATACGCACAAATCATTAGTGATACCATTACCGAATCTGCCAAGGTTCGCGGAACGGGTATCGCCAGACGTACGCCCGAGTACATCATAAAGCGTTTGCAGAACGGAAATGCCATCATTGCTTTGGATGGGGACAAATTTGCCGGCTTCTGCTATATCGAAGTCTGGGGCAACAAGGACTTTGTGGCCAACTCCGGTTTGATCGTTCATCCCGATTATAGAAATCAAGGGCTTGCCAAGCAGATTAAAAAAGCCGTTTTTGACCTATCACGGAAAAAATTCCCCGATGCCAAAATTTTTGGTATTACCACCGGACTGGCCGTGATGAAAATGAACTACGAGCTAGGCTACAAACCCGTAACCTTTTCCGAACTTACGGATGATCCCGAATTCTGGAAGGGGTGCCAAACCTGTAAGAACTTTGATATTTTGACCCGTACCGAAAAGAAAATGTGCCTCTGCACAGGCATGTTGTACGACCCCGCATCAAAAAAGCAAGAACCTGAAAAAATCAATAAAAAAGCGTTCCAACGACTAAAAAGCATCAAGGAGCACCTCTTTTTAAAAAAGAAAGATAATTAAACTGTCTGTTCGATCTAACATGCAGAACCTGAGTTGAGTGAGAGGTCGAACCATCAAGAATATAAGAACTAAGACATAAAATGGATTCCTGCCTTCGCAGGAATGACAAACTAAAAGAACAATGGAAAAATTAGTTTTAGCCTACAGTGGCGGATTGGACACTTCATACTGTGCCAAGTACCTATCGCAAGAAGAAGGTTTTGAAGTACACGCAGTAAGTGTAAACACCGGAGGTTTCAGTAAAGCTGAAATCGAAGAAATCGAGGAGAAGGCTTTGGCCTTGGGAGCTACGAGCTATACTTCTATAGATGCGGTTGCCACGTTTTATGAAAAAGTGGTCAAATATCTCATCTTCGGTAACGTACTCCGAAACAATACCTATCCGCTTTCCGTAAGTGCTGAGCGGATAGTACAGGCTATAGAAATCGTAAACCATGCCAAAAAGCTTGGCGCCAAATACATTGCCCATGGGAGTACCGGTGCAGGCAATGATCAGGTAAGGTTTGATATGATCTTTCAAATCTTGGCGCCGGAAATCAAGATCATTACCCCGATCAGGGACAAAAAATTGGCACGAGAGGAAGAAATCAATTACCTACAACAAAATGGTATCGACTACTCTTGGGAAAAGGCCAAGTACTCCGTGAACCGAGGCTTGTGGGGAACATCCGTTGGGGGCGATGAAACCCTTACCTCCCACTTATCCTTGCCCGAAAGTGCCTATCCGAGCCAATTGGAAAAGGAACTGCCAAAAGGACTAAAACTGACCTTTAAAAAAGGGGAGCTTGTTGCCTTGGATGGGGAGGAAGACACCCCTGTGGCCAATATCGAGAAATTGTCTACCATCGCCTCCAAATACGCAATTGGCAGGGACATCCACGTGGGCGACACCATTATTGGGATCAAAGGAAGGGTCGGGTTTGAAGCAGCCGCTCCGTTGATCATCATTAAAGCTCATCATCTACTGGAAAAACACACTTTGAGCAAATGGCAGCAATACCAGAAAGAGCAAATGGGCAACTTTTATGGAATGCTATTGCACGAAGGAAATTACTTGGACGAGGTAATGCGAAACATCGAAGCTTTTTTAACCGACACCCAGAAACACGTTTCGGGAGATGTTTTCGTGACCTTGCATCCATACCGATTTGAATTGAACGGAATTTCTTCCAAACACGATTTAATGAACGCTTCCTTTGGAAGCTATGGTGAAATGAACAAGGGCTGGACCGCCGACGATGCCAAGGGCTTCATCAAAATTTTGTCCAACTCCGGGAAAATTGCAAACCACGTAAACAATGAAATTTAAAAGCCGTTAACTTGAGCGGAGTCGAAGGGAGAGACCTAATTGGATAAGATTCCCGCCTTCGCGGGAATGACAAAATTAAAATTATGATAAAAGTAGGAATCATAGGAGGGTCGGGGTACACCGGCGGGGAACTGATCAGATTGTTGCTCAACCATCCTGAGGCAGAAATCGACTTTGTGTACAGCACCACCCGAGCGGGCAAATCGATTACTTCGGCCCATCAAGATTTGCTGGGGCAAACGGAATTGAAGTTTTCAGGAGAAATAAATCCAGAAGTTGATGTCGTTTTTCTTTGTTTGGGACATGGCAACTCAACTTCATTTTTGAACGAGAACCAGTTTTCGGTATCAACAAAAATTATCGACCTCAGCAATGATTTTCGATTGCAGGGGGATTCCATGTTCAGTGGTCAGCGTTTTATTTATGGGCTTCCTGAATTGAACAAATCCGCCATAAAAGCCGCCGAAGCCATTGCCAATCCCGGTTGTTTTGCGACGGCCATCCAATTGGCCCTATTGCCTTTGGCAAAAGCAGGTTTGTTGGTAGAGGACGTCCATATCAATGCCGTTACGGGGAGCACCGGGGCAGGTGTTGGGCTATCGGACACCGCTCATTTTAGTTGGAGAAACAACAACGTTTCCTGGTACAAACCCTTTACGCATCAACATTTGGGAGAAATCGGAGAAAGCCTAAAATCCTATGGTCATACCGTAGGCAAATTGCGTTTTCTGCCCAACCGTGGCAACTTCACCCGAGGGATTTTGGCCACTGCCTACACCCATTTTGATGGCACCTTGGAGGAAGCAAAACAATTGTACAGCGATTTTTATAAGGATGCTGCTTTTACACACCTATCGGATGAAGAATTGCATTTGAAGCAAGTCGTGAACACCAACCAGTGTCACATCCACTTGCATAAGCACGATGACTTGCTTTTGGTGACATCGGCCATCGACAATTTATTGAAGGGAGCATCGGGACAAGCAGTTCAAAACATGAATTTGATGTTCGGATTTCCTGAGACAACAGGCCTGTTGTTAAAGGCAGGAGTATTTTAGTATGGGTGCCCTGAGCGTAGTCGAAGGGCACAATCAAATCAGATTTCCGTCTACACGGAAATGATAAAAAAGAGAATCATGAAAATAGCCATCATAGGAGCAGGGAATTTGGGATTGGCCATTGCCAAGGGCATTTTGCATAGCAATGGGGCCACCACCATGTTCCTCACCAAACGGAATACGAAATCCATTCAGGAATTTGAAAAGTATGGAATCGTAACCGTAACCTCGGATAACCAGGAAGCCGTAAAAAATTCAGATATCCTGATTTTCGCGGTGCAACCCGGTCAATTTGTTTCCATTTTGAAAGAGACCAAGGACCTTCTGACCGAAAAACATGTAATCATAAGCACCATTACAGGTTTCCGTATTCCCAAAATAGAGGAAATCATCGGTTCGGATAAATTTATCATCCGAAGCATGCCCAATACCGCTATTTCGGTAGGTAAATCCATGACCTGTATTTGCAGCAACGAACTGGGCAAAAAACGGATTGATTTGGCAAAGGCCATTTTTAACCGAATGGGCCACACCATGGAAATTCCAGAAGACCAAATGCAAGCGGCAACGGTAATCTGTGCCAGTGGCATCGCTTTTTGGATGCGTTTGATTCGAGCCACAACACAAGGAGCCATTCAATTAGGTTTTGATGCAAAAGAAGCCCAAGAGCTGGCCATGCACACCTGCAATGGAGCTGCCAGTTTGTTGATTGAATCCGGCAGCCATCCTGAAGAAGAAATCGATCGGGTGACCACACCAAAGGGATGCACCATTGAAGGTTTGAACGAAATGGAGCATCAAGGTTTGAGCTCATCCTTGATTAGGGGAATTGTATCCTCGTTTGAGAAAATAAGTGAAATCAGAAAAGGATAAAACGAAAGGTCGAGCTGTCATATCGAGCGGAATCGAGATGCAAGACCTTTATGGAAGAAAAACATAAAAAACACCTCTCGACTGCCTGCCTGCCGCAGGTGGACACTTGGGGTGACAAGTAAAAGATTATGAAACTATTCGACGTATATCCACTGTACAACGTTACTCCAGTGAAAGCCAAGGGCATAGAAGTCTGGGACGAGAAAGGGGAAAAATATTTGGATTTTTATGGCGGTCACGCCGTAATTTCAATCGGACATACCCATCCGCATTACGTAAAGCGAATAAAGGAGCAACTGGAACAGATGGCGTTCTATAGCAATTCGGTCCAAAATCCGCTTCAAAGCGCATTGGCCGAAAAGTTGGGCCAAATGTCAGGATGTGAAGATTACGACCTATTTATGTGCAATTCTGGGGCCGAAGCCAACGAAAACGCACTGAAAATGGCCTCGTTCCACACTGGAAAATCAAAAGTGATCGCTTTTACCAATAGTTTTCATGGAAGGACCTCGGCTGCCGTTGCTGCAACGGACAATCCGAGCATAAATGCGCCCATCAACAAACAGCAAGAAGTCACTTTTTTGCCCTTGAACGATGTTGATGCCTTTGAAAAAGCTATTGAAAGTGATTCATACTGTGCCGTTATCATAGAAGCTATTCAAGGCGTTGGTGGTTTGGATGAACCGACTACCAAATTTTTCCAGTTCATCGCCAAAAAGTGCAAAGAAAACAACGTGGTTCTTATTGCCGATGAAGTACAGTCCGGTTACGGACGAAGTGGTAAGTTCTTCGCTTTTCAGCACCATTTGGACACTGAGCGGAGTCGAGGTGTACAACCCGAAATTATTTCGATTGCCAAGGGTATGGGCAATGGTTTTCCAGTTGGTGGTATTTTGATCCACGAATCCTTTAAACCCTCCTATGGACTTTTGGGCACCACCTTTGGTGGCAACCATTTGGCTTGTGCAGCGAGCTTGGCCGTGTTGGAAGTCCTGGAGGATGAAAATTTGATGGCCAATGCGGCAAAGCTTGGTTCGTACTTCCAAGAAAAGGCAGCGGAGATTCCCGAAATCAAAAAAGTAAAAGGCAGAGGACTTATGATTGGATTGGAGTTTGATTTTGAGGTGGCGGACCTCCGCAAGAAAATGATTTTGGAGCAACACATGTTCACAGGAAGCGCCAAAAACAAGAAATTGTTGCGATTCCTGCCTGCGTTGAACATCACCAAAGAAGATATAAACTTATTTTTTGAAGCCCTCAAAAAAGCATTATCATGAAGCACTATTTATCCATTAACGATATTGATTCCCTCCCCGACTGGGTGGACGAAGCCATTACCCTTAAAAAAGACCCGTACCTATTTGAATCCTTGGGCAAGCGAAAAACCATTTGTCTGTTGTTTTTCAACAATAGCCTTAGAACACGCTTGAGTACGCAAAAAGCGGCCATGCATTTGGGCATGGAAGTGATGATCATGAATTTTGGCAACGAAGGCTGGGTTTTGGAATATGGTGATGGTACCGTGATGGACCAAGGTACTTCCGAACATATCAAGGAAGCGGCCCAGGTGGTTTCCCAATATGCCGATATTGTCGCCATCAGGGCATTTGCCAGTTTGGTGGACAAAACAAAAGATGAAGCGGAAGAAGTCATCAACGGTTTTGCCAAATATGCCACCATTCCTGTGGTCAATATGGAAAGTTCGGTGGGGCATCCGCTCCAAGCGTTGGCCGATGCCATTACTTTGAAAGAAAACGAAACCAAGAAAAGGCCCAAAGTAGTCCTTTCGTGGGCACCGCATCCCAAAGCCTTGCCACATGCAGTGGCCAATTCGTTTGTACAGATGATGAAATTGCAGGATGCCGATTTTGTGATTACCCATCCCGAAGGATACGAACTCAATCCCGAATTGACACAAGGTTGCCAAATCGAATACAATCAAGATAAAGCATTGGAAGATGCCGATTTCGTTTACGTGAAAAACTGGAGCAGTTATTCCGAGTACGGCAAAGTACTCAGCTGGGACACCAACTGGACCATGACCCAACAAAAATTGGGTCATGCCAAATTTATGCACTGCCTCCCCGTTCGCCGGAACATGATCGTGGAAGATGCCGTTTTGGATGGTGACCAATCCTTAGTGGTGCAACAGGCCAAAAACCGAGTCTTTTCCGCACAGCTAGTCTTGAAAAAAATATTGGAGAACTTATGAAATTAAAGGACAAGGTCTGTATTGTAACCGGTGCAACAAGTGGAATGGGCAAAGCCATTGCCCAAGGACTCTCGTCCGAAGGAGCACGTTTGGTGCTTTCGGGCAGGAATAAGGAAAGTGGCCAAGCTTTGGAAAACAGCTTGGACCATGCTGTATTTGTTCCAGGGGATGTTACGGAGCCTTCCTACAACAAAAAGCTGGTGGATACGGCTTTGGAAACCTACGGTCAATTGGACATCCTTTCATTGAACGCAGGTGTTCTGGGATTGGGCAATGTGATGGAACTACCTATCGAAACGTGGCAAAACGCCATCAACACCAATTTGAGTGCTCTCTTTTATCTTTGCAAGTACGCACTGCCCATCTTACAGCAACAACCTCAAGGCAATATTTTGATCAATGCTTCTATAGCGGCCTTCAAAAGTTTCCCAAATCATCCCGCCTATTGTGCTTCCAAAGCCGGAGCCGTCGCACTAATGAAGCAAATGGCGGTGGACTACGCTCCAAACATCCGTGTAAACGCCATTTGTCCTGGGCCAGTGGATACGCCATTGCTGTGGGAATCGGCCAAGGCTTTTGAACATCCTGAAACTGCTGTAGAACATGCGAAAAGGACTACATTGTTAAAAAGGTTGGGTACCCCTCAAGATATTACTAAACTTGTGCTTTTTTTGGTTTCGGATGACAGTTCATGGATCACTGGAACCACAGTAACCATTGATGGAGGGATTATAAATACATAAAATGAAACAAAAATTATCCGTAGTAAAAATTGGCGGAAACCTGATAGAAGATGCCGAAGGATGCAAACAGGTATTGGACCTGTTCGCCAAAATGGACGGCAACAAAATTTTGGTCCACGGTGGTGGCAACAAGGCCACCGAGTTGGCCAATCAATTGGGGGTAGAATCCAAAATGGTCAACGGACGGCGAATCACCAATGCCGAGACCTTGGATATTGCCCTAATGGTCTATGGCGGCTTGGTCAGTAAAAAAATCGTGGCCAAATTACAGGCGCTTGGCACCGATGCCATCGGAATGAGCGGTGCAGATGCCAATGCCATTCGCGCCCACAAAAGGCCTAAAAAAAATGTGGATTTCGGTTTTGTCGGCGATGTAGATATGGTGAATACCTACGGAATCTTTAAATTGTTGCAAGCAGGGTTCACGCCTATTTTTTGTGCACTTACCCACGACGGAAAAGGGCAACTGTTCAATACCAATGCGGATACCATTGCCGCTGAATTGGCCATTGCCATGTCCGATCAGTTTGAGACTACCCTTTACTATTGTTTCGAAAAAAAAGGAGTATTGCAGGATGTGGAGGACGAAAACTCCGTGATCCATCATATCGATTCCAAGGGGTATGACGAACTCTTGGCCTACGGCATCATTGCGGATGGTATGCTTCCCAAGTTGCACAACTGCTTTTATGCCCTACGCAATCATGTATCCAAGGTGTGCGTAGGCAACACCAATATGTTGGAAGCAGATAACTCAGATTACACCACATTGACCTTATGAACATCAATCAAGAAATAGTAACGGAAAAAGCCATTGACCTGCTGAAAAAACTCATCAGTACACCATCCTTTTCAGGTGAAGAGGATAAAACAGGTGATGCTATTGAGGGTTTTTTACAGGGTTTTGGAGTGAAAACCCATCGCCAATACAATAATATTTATGCGTTCAACAAGCATTTTGATGAACGTAAACCAACCCTATTACTCAATTCACATCACGATACGGTAAAGCCCAACAGCGCCTACACCAAGGACCCTTTTGATGCTCATATCGAAGACGGGAAATTGTATGGTCTGGGCAGTAACGATGCTGGCGGATGTCTGGTGTCGCTCTTGGCCACTTTCGTTCATTTTTACGAGAAAGAAAACTTGAGCCACAATATCATCATGGCAGCGACTGCGGAAGAGGAGGATGCAGGCAAAAAAAGTATCAGGGCATTGCTCCCCATTCTTCCCAACATTGATGTTGCCATTGTGGGCGAGCCCACTTTAATGGATTTGGCCATTGCAGAAAAGGGATTGGTGGTTTTTGACGGTGTTGTGGAAGGAACCCCATCACATGCAGCTCATCCCAACGATAACAACTGTATTTACAACGCGATTGAAACCTTGCAGTGGTTTCGGGATTACTCCTTTGAAAAGGTATCGGAGGCATTGGGAGAAGTCAAATTGACGGTTACCCAAATCAATGCGGGCAAACAGCATAATGTAGTGCCCGCACAGGTGGATTTGGTCATCGATGTACGTGTGAACGATTGTTACAGCAATCAGGAAATAGCCGATATCCTGCAAAAGGAAGCGCCTTGCAAATTAACACCTCGTTCTTTGCGATTGAACTCCTCCTGCATTGACCCTGAACACGACTTGGTAAAGAGTGGATTGGCCCTGGGCCGAAAAACCTACGGTTCGCCAACGCTTTCAGACCAAGCGGCATTGACCTGCCAATCAGTAAAATTGGGTCCTGGGGACAGTACGCGGTCACACTCGGCCAATGAATATATTTTTGTAAGGGAAATTGAGGAGGGCATAGATCTTTACATTAAAATCCTGACGGGATTTTTACAGTAAAAAAACGAAACTTGGGCCCTGAGCGAAGTCGAAGAACCATACATATCGAAATTATAAGATTCCCACCTTCGTGGGAATGACAAAAGAAAAACTATGAAACTCTGGGACAAAGGATTCAGCACTGATAAAAAAATAGACCACTTTACAGTGGGAAACGACCGTGAACTGGATTTGGTCTTGGCCAAATACGATGTCATCGCTTCCAAAGCCCACGCCAAAATGTTGGGCAAGGTGGGGTTGATTACCCAAGACGAGGCCACAGATTTGGTAAAAGCATTGGATACCATCGCCAAGGACATTGAAAAGGGCAAGTTCAGTATTGAGAATGATTTTGAGGACATGCACTCCAAAATCGAGTTTATGCTGACCGAAAAATTGGGGGATACCGGTAAAAAAATCCATTCCGCCCGTTCCCGAAACGATCAAGTGCTCGTGGCCATGCAATTGTACCTGAAAGATGAGTTGACCGAAATCAAACAGCAAGTAAAAACCCTGTTCGATTTGTTGATGAAGCTAGCGGACAAGCATCAAAAAGTATTGCTGCCGGGTTACACCCATTTGCAGATTGCCATGCCCTCCTCTTTTGGACTTTGGTTTTCCGCCTATGCGGAGAGCTTGATAGACGATTTGTACTTTGTACAAGCGGCTTACAAAGTTGCTGACCAAAATCCGCTGGGCAGTGCAGCAGGTTATGGAAGCTCCTTCCCTATTGATAGAAGTTTCACCACGGAGGAAATGGACTTTACCACGCAAAAATACAATGTGGTGGCTGCCCAAATGGGACGTGGAAAAGTGGAAAAAGCAACCGCCTTTGGAATTTCCAGCGTTGCCGCCACGCTTTCCAAAATGGCCATGGACATTTGCCTGTATATGAGCCAAAATTTTGATTTCATTTCTTTTCCAAACGAGCTGACCACGGGTAGTAGCATTATGCCACACAAGAAAAATCCTGATGTTTTTGAATTGATTCGTGCGAAGTGCAACAAGATTCAGGCAGTCCCCAATCAATTGATCATGATCATGAACAACCTCCCCAGTGGCTACCATCGCGACCTTCAATTGGTAAAGGAAGTGATTGTGCCTGCTTTGCAGGACATGCATGCCTGTCTGGAAATGATGACCTTCAGCCTGAAAGAAATCAAGGTGAACAAAAATATCTTGGACGACGCCAAGTATGATTACCTATTTAGTGTGGACACCTTAAACGAACTCGTTAAAAGCGGCATGCCCTTTCGGGATGCCTACAAAACCATGGGCAAGGCCATAGAAAACGGGAACTTTAAACCCAAACGGGACATCGAGCACACCCACGAAGGTAGTTTGGGCAATCTATGTTTGGAGCAGATAAAAGAGAAAATGGAAAAAGTTTTGGCTTAAAATGGATACATTAGGTTGAAAATGTAGCCCTCGGCTTTCAAATCAAACCTATGTCCGTCAAAAATATACTTCGCCTTTTTCTATGCATTGGGATTTTCCAATCCACTCTAGCGCAGGATGTTTATCAAAAGAATGAATCGGTCGATATCCAAAACTATGTTTTTGGGCTTTACTTGAACGATACCTCCAACGAAATCAAAGGGGAAACCCAAGTCACCGTGCTGTTCAAGGACAAGCCAGTTCCATTTTCGTTGGACCTCATCCAAAAATCCGGTCAGTTCGGCATGCAGGTTTCCGCAGTGATGGACCATGGTTCACAAGCCAACTTTACCTTTGCTAACGATAAGATCAATATCGTTCCAAAAAATACCGAGCATTCAATTCAAACCTACACCATCTCTTACCATGGTATTCCAGAAAGAGGCTTGGTCATCGATACCACCAAATATGGCAAACGTTCCTTTTTTGGGGATAACTGGCCCAACTTGGCAAGGCATTGGTTGCCTTCGGTAGACCATCCGTACGACAAGGCGAGCGTGGCATTTCAAATTACTGCACCCGACCAATACGATGTGGTGGCAACCGGACTAAAAGTGGAGGAAAGCAACTTGGAAAATGGCTATAAGCTCACCATTTACCACGAACCTGCTCCCGTAGCCACCAAGGTGATGACCATTGGGGTCACTGAATTTGCCTCCCGATTGTTGGACATGGTGGATGGTATTGAGGTTTCGGCCTGGGTGTACCCACAAAACCGTTTGGAAGGGTTTGGCGATTATGCGGTGGCCAGCAAAGTACTCGATTATTTTATCGGTACCATTGGACCGTATTCGTATGCCAAATTGGCCAATATGCAGGCGAAAACGCAGTGGGGCGGTCTGGAAAATGCGGGTACCATTGCCTATTTTGAGAATTCGGTCACGGGCAACCAAACTGTGGAGCCTTTGATTGCCCACGAAATTGCCCACCAATGGTTTGGAAATTCGGCTACCGAGAAAAGCTGGAACCATGTTTGGCTGAGCGAAGGGTTTGCGACCTACTTCGCCATTCTCTATTTGGAAAATGTGTACGGCGATGAACGCCGCAAGGAGGAATTGGTCATAGATAAACAGCAAATCTTTGAGTATTACCGGAAAAATCCGTCTCCCATTGTGGACCTCAGCATTAAAGACCCTATGAAGGTACTGAGCACGAACACCTACCAAAAAGGAGGCTGGGTATTGAACATGCTCCGCCATAGCTTAGGTGATGGTGTTTTCTGGGAAGGCATCCGAATGTATTATGCCCTCTACCAAAATAGCAATGTGCTTACGGACGATTTTCGCACTGTGATGGAAGAGGTTTCGGGCGAGGATTTGGAGGCTTTTTTTGAGCAGTGGTTGTTTGTTAAGGGGCATCCCCAAATCCAATGGAACTGGGAGTACGGTAACGGAAACATTGACCTGAATGTCATGCAAACCCAAGACCATCATGTATTCCAATTTCCTTTGGAAATAGGGGTGGTAAAGGATGGGAAGATGACGATAAAAACCATTGATATAACCCAACAAAACCAAAGCTTCTCGTTGGAAACTACAGAGCGCCCCGATGCAATCGTATTAGATCCCAACGAATGGACCTTGTTCGAAGAGGTGGGGAAACCATAATACGTATCAATTCCAAAAGGAACTGGTTTATCTCCCCTGTAATTTAAATCCAAAAAAACTTCTCCTTTTGACTTAACATGGGGTTGGAAATTTACAACCCATAACGCAGTGGAAAACCAATGGAAAAGATTAGATTGGATAAATTAATCTTTATATAATTTAAAGGATAAAACTTGATTTGGATAATTTAAGTTTACAATATAATAGCCACTAGAGAGACTATTCAATTCAAAATCAAAAATTGGGGTGTCTCTTGGTATTTTTTTCTGAAATAGCAACTTTCCCCCTAAAGAGTATACGTTCAGTATCGAGGCCTGATTTTCTTTAAGACCATTTAAACTATACTGGCCTTCCAGATTTTTCAACAAAACTATTTTGTCCAACAAAATTGCGCTATTAAGTACTCCTTGACAATCATTATCTGTGGAAATTGAGACGTTGTTGATTCCATTTTCCAGAGGTATTTGTATTGACCGGGCCTCCTCCGAGTCGGTTGCAAACCTAAATTCAACCCCATTCACTTGTACAACATACAACGATGACCCTTGCACTGTGATAGAAGCCTTTTTACTGTCTTTGTTTACGGTTATCTTTCCTAGCGTAGAAACTGATTCCAAGTTATTGATGATCAACGAGAAACATCTGGACGGGTATTCAGGCACATCCGTAATACCAACACATACCTGATAAGTACCAGGTTTCAATTGGTTTTCAACAAAAGTTAAGTCATACGGCACATTGGTATAAGATTTAGAAAATCCTTCGTCGCCAGTTATTTCAACAGTATAGGGATATTCTTTTACAAAATCGATTGAAATGGTGCCGTCATTTGAGTCTATGCAACTAAGACTAGTCGCTTTAATCAGGATATCCTGAGCCCCTAAATCTACCAATTGAACTGGAGAACATCCGTTTTCATCAACTGATGCTCCCATGGGTGTACCAGGACATAAATCGATATCGTTTATAACACCGTCATCATCATCATCTGGCAGACCAATTAGCCTATTTTCAAACCAAAAAACTCCATTTGATGTGGTTTGCAGTATATCCTTGTCTCCATCGTTGTCGAAATCTGCAACTTGAATACTGTACCCAGCGGCCTGATCGGTATTTAAAGTCCTTCTACTTGCAAAAGTTCCGTTGCCCAGGTTTTCCCACATATGCAGTGAAGGTTGATTGTTTGAAAATGTCGTTATAACAATATCAGCATCACCGTCGTCATCAAAATCTTCGATTCCCGTATCCATTGCCGTATTGCTATCCAATTCGTATGGTATGACTTGTTCGTTGTCAAATTCTGCATTGCCCAAGCCCTTTAACCAAGAAAGAAAACTGGTTTGAGAATTAAAAACAGATGCAGTAATATCCAACACCTCATCGTCGTCTATGAAACCGAGTCCTATTCTGAAATATAGGTCGGTACCAATATTCGAAATGGTTCCGATTTCAAAACTTGTTGAACCATTGTTGATACCCAACGCTATTCCAGACAACCATTCTACTAAGACTAAATCTTCCAAATCGTCATCATTGACCTTGGCCTTTTCAAAATATCGATATTCTCCTTGCAAAAACACCTCTTTACTAGAAAATGTGCCCGAACCCGTATTGGGCCAATACCATATGGCATCTTCAATACTGCCATTAAAATCAAAGCTGTACGTTAGAATATCCTCGAATCCATTATTGTCTACATCCAACAGTTGAATCGACTGAGAACGTAATCCCACGTTTGTTTCGATTATAATCGGATTGCCAAACCCTTGATTTTGATTATTTGGCCACCATGCCAAATCATGCGTCTCAAATTCAAACCCCCCAGTAGTTGTCCTGTCAAATTGAATTGCAGCAACAATATCAAGAAACCCGTCATTATTGACATCCATGACCTCAATGTCATCGGCATGGCCGTCCAAGAATTCTTCCTTGCTTTCGTGCACTGGCAAATACGTTGCGAAATCACCGTTCCCATCATTAAACCAAACTGAAATACCAGGCCCCGGAATTGTTCCCTTGCGTAAAGCAACTATATCGAGGTCTCCATCATTATCCAAGTCCGCGACTCTTGAGCCTCTTACATTTTTAAGAGAACCATCAATGGTGTGTTTCGTAAATTCCTGAGAACTACATACTGAGATTTGTAGTAGACAAATACCGAAAATTATTTGTTTAAGTTTCATAAATCTGATTAGATGAAGCTAGCAATATAAAAATGTAAAAAAATTCTGTCCTATTTTATCGGTCAAATTAGCGTAAATAAAATTCAATGACCAAAGAACCCACTTACCTTGCATATTTATTCGCTGAAAAGCTCATACCCATTTCTGTGAACCGTCACCATGATATCACTAAATATCAAATCCAAAACCAATAGTTTAAACTATATTATTTACTGCCATGGTTATAACTGTAACAAAACAAACACTTTGAACTCCTTAAAAGAAAACCGTAACCATGCACCGATTTTCTTTTCTTGTTGTTTTAGCGACTACATTTTCATTTGGTCAAACTCCATTACAATCCCCTTCCGAATTTTATCCCTCCCAAAAAACCAAAGTACTGGTCGTGGGTACCTTCCATTTTAATTTTCCGGGCTTGGACGAGGTAAAAACGGCCAACGAAAACAAAATCGATGTTTTAAAAGAGCCCAAAAAATCGGAATTGGAAGAACTGGTGGCTTACATCAAAAAATTCAATCCCACAAAAATTGCCATTGAGGCAAGGCCTTCTTGGAACAGCATGCAAAAGTTCGAGGAATACAAACAAGGGCAACATCGGAACAACCGGGACGAGCGATACCAATTGGGCATGCGCATCGCCGCTGACCTTGGTCTAGATTCCGTTTATGGGATAGATGCGACAGACTTGCGCAGTGATCTTTACCAAAAGGACTCCGTTTACTTGAGGGAATTGTTGGAAAATATAGATTGGAAAGTCGAGGACCCTTTTTGGGACTATGCCGAAACCTATTTTGAGTACCGCGACAAAAAAATGAAGGAGGTACATCTCTTGGATTTCATAAAGGCCATGAACACCCGCGAGGGACACAATTTCAATTTTGGTTTGTATTTAACGGGTTCCATAGCCACAGGCGATGGGCAAGGCGCCGACCATCTGTCAATTTGGTGGTACAACCGCAATGTGCGCATCTTTTCCAAACTCATCAACATCACCAAAAGTTCGGATGAACGCATATTAGTCATTTTTGGAAACGGGCATGCTGCTATTTTAAGGCAATTGTTGGAAGCTTCGCCTCAATATGAATTTGTGGAGTTCAGTAGTTTGCAAGACTGATTCTAGCAACCATAGCCATCAAAAAAATAGTTATTTGACAATTAAACCGGAGCAATTGGCCTTCATTGCTAAAAAACAAAGTAAATTATTACATTTGCGGCACTAAACAAACAATGAACAACCTCCGCCTAACCTCCCCCGTTTTCATAGCGTTTGCTATGCTTTTTTGTGCGCTCACCTTTGCGCAAAAGAAGAATGCCGACTATAAAATCCATCTGTACCAAACGGACGAAACCATTACTATTGACGGTATTGGCGATGAAACCACATGGCAGGAAGCAGAGGCCGCCGAGGACTTTTTTATGGTATTGCCGATGGACGACCGCAAAGCCACCCAGCCTTCGGAGGTGAAAATGGCGTACGACAACCGACAACTCTACCTGTTGGCCACCTTTTACAAAACACCCGGTAATACCTACGTAGTGGAATCGCTTCGCAGGGACTTTTCCTTTGGGGGCAACGACAATTTTTTGTTGTTCATGGACCCATTCAACAACCAGACCACAGGGTTTAGTTTTGGAGCAAATGCCTATGGCGCACAGTGGGACGGCACCATGTCCAACGGTGGTAGCATCGACCTGAATTGGGACAGCAAATGGATTTCGGAAGTGCAGAGTTATGAAGATAAATGGGTCGTGGAAATGGCCATCCCCTTTAAATCCATCCGCTATGAAAAGGATGTGACCGAATGGGGCGTCAACTTTTCCCGATTGGATTTGAGCACCAACGAAAAATCGAGCTGGACACCCATACCACGGCAGTTCCCTACCGCTTCGCTAGCCTACACGGGTACCATGGTCTGGGACAATCCGCCGCCCAAACAGGGCCTCAACTATTCCATTATCCCATACATACTGGGCACAACCGGCAATTCGAGTATCGAAAACTTGACGTACGACAACGAGTTCAAAGTTGGGGGCGATATCAAATTGGGGCTGACGTCTTCCTTGAACCTCGACCTGACCATCAACCCTGATTTTTCACAAGTGGAAGTGGACCGCCAAGTGGCCAACTTGACCCGTTTTGAACTTTTTTTCCCAGAAAGACGCCAATTTTTCCTTGAAAACGCAGACCTCTTTGCCAGCTTTGGGTATGATGAAATCCGACCCTTCTTTTCGCGTAGGATTGGATTGGGCGTCCCCATTATCGCAGGGGCTCGTGTCAGCGGCAACCTCAACCGGAACCTCCGTTTGGGTGTTTTGAACATGCAAACGGATAAGTTGGAAGAAACGGGGCTCCCAAGTCAGAATTTTGCTGTGCTTTCCATGCAGCAAAAGGTGTTCTCCCGTTCCAACATCGGTCTATTGTTCGTGAACAAGGAATCCTTGGACTACAATGCCCTAGCCGATAGCTTGCAGACGCAATACACCAAGTTCAACCGGAATCTGGGTCTGGAATACAACCTGGCCTCGGCCGATAACAAATACAATGGAAAGGTGTTTATGCTGAAATCGTTCGGTCCCGATGCATCTTACAACGGTATTGCCCAGGGCGCCCATTTGGAATATAGCAGCCGTAACTGGAACTGGCGGGTACAGCAGGAATATATTTCGGAGGATTTTACCTCGGAAGTGGGTTTTGTGCCCCGAAACAACTACCTCAAGTTTGAAGGTTCCGTAGGATATCAATTTTTGCCCGCGAGCGACAAGGTGGTGAGCCATGGTCCGCAATACACCGGTTTTTATTATTTCAACCCCAATTTTAACGCCACGGATTATGTGTCCATCGTAGGCTACCGAGTCGATTTTATGGATCGTAGTTCCCTGAGTGCTGATGTCTTTAATGAATACGTTCGATTATTGGCCCCCTTTGATCCCACCAACACCGGCCAAGAGCAGTTGGCCACGAATACGCGGCACCACTGGAACGGGGTGTATTTGCAATACAATTCGCGTCCAAAAAGTTTGTTCACCTATAATATGACGACCCGATTGGGCCGCTATTTTGCGAGTGGTTACCGCACCAATTTAAATGCCAGACTAGGCTATCGGTTTCAGCCTTATGTGAGTTTGGGGGCCAACCTCAGCTACAACAACCTTGATTTACCCGCACCTTGGTACACCACGGATTTCTGGTTGGTGGGCACGGAGGCAGATATCACCTTTACCAATAAATTGTTCTGGTCTACCCTAATGCAGTACAACGAGCAGAACAACAATTTTGGCATCAATTCGCGACTGCAATGGCGATACGCTCCTGCATCGGACCTCTTTTTGGTATTCAACAACAATGAACAGCTCGCCCCGCTCGAGGGCAATTTGTGGTCCTTGACGCTCAAGTTTACCTATTGGTTTAATCGATAAGACTCATCCGTCAATTCAAAAGCCCCATCCGTCAACTCAAAAGGGGCATCCGTCAATTGGTCGCTTTGGGCTAGCATCTTTTTTTAGACCTTCGGGATTCCATTGGAAATAGTTGAACATCATGTTGGACAAAACAACGGGCGCCCTGTGTCTTTACGAAGGTATCGAGATTGGCCCTCATATTGATTTTACCACAACGGCAGAACTGAACTTCGGCAACAAACCCGAGGTGATTGGCTTTGTGGATGCGGAAAATCAGCAAGTACATTTTAGAAATGTGAGAGTGGAACGCTCCTTTTTCACCTTCCGGATGCGGTTTAGTTACAACCGACTGTTGGTTTTGGAACTTTTGGTGAGTCCGCTTCCCATTCCAATTACAAGCGATTGGGAGGACTGGAGCTTTGAAGCGGAAATGCAACACCTGGAACAGTGCAACGCTTGGTTACAGAAACAGGTCGGGAACGAACGTGAATTCGATTGGGGCTGCATTTGGTCGGGCTACGATAGTTTGGGGGGTTATAGCAGTATTAAAATCAAGTACTATTAGTGGTAAAAAACCATCCGTTGATCCAAACAGGGCATTGATCAACTCAAAAGGGGTATTCGTCAATTGGCGTGAAATTTCAACCATAAAAAAGATAAATTCATTTATCTTACGATAAACGAAGTTTGATTAGTCATTTAAAAAAACCGAATGAAATCATCATTTTTATCCATAATTATAATACTCTTTAATTTTTGGAATTGTAATACAGATAAAAAAGTAAACGAAAAACAAGAGTATTTACGTTGGATTGGAGACATTGAGCAAAATGACCAAATAGATGAACCAGAATTTAAAGTTTGCAACGGTAACGAGTATGTCCTTCAATATTTTAATTTGGGAGAAGGACCAGTTTACAGCGGAGAAAAATCGAAAATTTTAAACATTTTCAAATCAAAATACCGACCAATATCCGATAAAACCCAAAATGGATTAATAAGAATACGGTTTATCGTAAACTGCGACGGAAAAGCAGGAAGGTTTAGAATTTTACAATCGGATTATGATTATCAAAAAAAAGAGTTTAATAAGGAAATCGGTTCTCAACTTCTAAACATTACCAAAGGAATTGAAAAATGGGAAGTTTTTAAAAGAAACGAGGCACCAGTGGATTATTACATGTATCTAATATTCAAAATTACAGACGGACAACTAACAGAAATTTTGCCCTAATGAAATACTTTTACTTTCTAATATTATTGTTTCACTTTTCAAGCTTACTTGCCCAACCGAATTGCGAAGCTTACAAATATCTTGGCGATACTTTAAAATACGAAGCTTGTAAAAAAGCAATGGAAATCAGAGGTCATTACCAATTCAGCAAAGAATACCAAAGCATTCTAGACGAATCAATCGCGATTGATCCATCATTCGATTACGCTTATTGGGCAAAATCCATTGCTTATTTGAAAAGTGGAGACTTTGTGACTTGGAAAAAACTAATTGACAAAGCAGTTGAATACAATCCAAAAGAACACTTAGGATATAGAGGTTGGTGTCGCTATCAATTCTTTAGAGACTATAAAGGTGCGATCAGAGACATCGAAACGTTGGATAGTTTGGTAGATTATGACATTGGACAGTCTCAAAACGGAACATACCATTTAAACATTGCCAAAGGCCTATGTTATAAAGCAATTTCAGAAAAAGAAAAGGCAATAGCCGTTATTCAAAATCAAATTAAACTAAACGAAGAAGAAAACTTTGTTGGACCTTACGATTATCTTCATCTTGGAGTTCTTTATTTAGAAACTGAAAAGTTCGAAAAGGCAGTCGAGACATTCAAAAAGCAATCGAAGAACAATGAATTAGCGGAAAATCAATACTATTTGGCCTTGACTTACCTAAATTTAGATAAACCTGCCGAATTTAAATCTTGTTTGGAAAATGCAAAAGAACTTTACAATGGGGGCAGAAAAATGTTGGACCCCTATTCAAATCCAATGGACAAAATTTATTTTGAGGATATTGAAAACGAAATAAAAGGGTTTACCACAAAATCTGAGTAAAAAACAAGTCCCTTTAGGCCAATTTCGATATGTTATCCTCTTAATAGTTAAACACGAAAAGCGCAAAAAAGCTTTCCCTAAAAACCTACTATTTAATATTCTTCAAATTAATCACCTCCTGCTCCGTCAAGTAACGCCAATGGCCAAGTGGCAACTATTTTTGCGGACAGCCTAGAGCTGAAATGAATCCCGTTCCCGTAAATACACCTCCCAAAAACAACCCATCTTCGAGTACATTTCGCTCTATTTTCAACCCCTGTTTTTTGCATCCGTTGATCCAAACAGGGCATTGATCAACTCAAAAGGGGCATTCGTCAATTGGTGTGAAATTTCTACCGTAAAAAAACTAGCTTCACTTTAACGTGCATTAAAAACCATAAAACAATGTTTAACCGACTATTGACAGTCTTTAAAAACAGAAGTATGAAATCAGAATATTTTTAATAAAAAATCATGTTTTCATTAACAAAGAGAACATTTTCAGAAATCATGAAATTTTAAACCCTTAATAATTAATCAAAAAGAACTATTATGTCTACAATCACTATTACCAATAATACAAAACTACCAATCCATGCTGGCACGCAGTGGAATCACATTGTACAAGAATTTAAAAATAATATCCTGCCTGGGGCTACTATTGACCTTCCATCTGCGGATTTTGGTTGGCAAGATTTAATGGTCGTTACAGGTTTTAAAGACAATGAAATAAGCCACGCCCAAGATTGGTCGAAAGCCCTTGGCTTCGGCGTATTCATTGCCGGTGCACTTGGTACTATAGCATCAACTGCCTTAACTGTAGTAACAGCTGGTGGTGCAACTCCTCTATTGGTTGCTTCTGTTGCTGCTACTGCTGCAAGTGTAACTGCTCTTGAGACAGAGGTTTTATTGACTATAAATGACTTTATAGTCCACCCTGCAACCGTACCTGCTCTCTGGGGGCCAGATGGTTACAATATAACCGTGTCCGGTGGAGATGTTAGTGGAGAGGTAAATCTAGCTACGGGAGAGTTTACCGTGAAGGAGGTTTCACCTCTTCAGGTTCAGTGGAGAAATAAAACGTCAGGTACCACAGGAATTGTCGGGTCAACAAGATAATTTAAGTCAATCCTTGGGTTTTAGCATTCAAGGAGTGTTGAACAAAACGAATCAAGAACAATGATTACAGTACATAGCTAGCTTCACTACGGGGCTAGCTATGACATATTACACCAAAACTGAAAAGCATAATAAACCTAATCTCAAAAAACCAATTATTTAATATTCTTCAAATTGATCACCTCCTGCTCCGTCAAGTAACGCCAATGGCCACGAGGTAAGTCCTTTTTGGTAAGGCCAGCAAAAACCACCCGGTCCAATTTGGTCACGGTGTAACCCAAGTGTTCAAAAATGCGTCGCACAATACGGTTGCGCCCACTGTGGATCTCCACCCCCACTTCGCGCTTTGGTGCGCCTTGGATGTAGCTCACACTATCCACGGTGATGAGACCGTCCTCCAACTCCAATCCCGCTTCAATTTTATGGAGGTCGGCCAAACTCAGGTTATTGTCCAAATGCACATGGTAAATTTTACGCACGTTATGCTTGGGATGTGTCAATTTTTTGGTAAGGTCACCATCGTTGGTAAAGAGCAACAGGCCGGTGGTATTTCGGTCCAAACGGCCTACGGGCAACAAACGGTTGTTGGAGGCACTCGAAATCAGTTCCATCACCGTACGGCGGCCCTTTTCATCGCTGGTCGTGGTGATAAAGTTCTTGGGCTTGTTCAATAATATGTACTCTTTCTTTTCCAGGCTTAGGCGTTTACCGTCAAAACGAACATCGTCCGAGCGCTTTACCTTATACCCCATTTCGGTCACTGGTTTGCCATTTACCGTAACATTACCGGCCGCGATATAGGTGTCCGCTTCCCTTCGGGAACAGATACCCGCGTTGGCAATGTACCGGTTCAATCGAATCTCGTCGGGATTGGATTTTTTCTGTGGTGCACTTGGACGTTGTTTGGGCGTAAAAGGTTTCCCCTGCGGTCTTTTGTTGTCCCCGCCCTTGTAGTTTTTCGAGGGCCTTTTGCCCCTGTTGCTGTCTGATTTCGCCATCAGTCGATATTTTTGGCAAAGGTAGTCTTTTTACATCCCCAACGATGGATTATGTTTACAATTCTGAAACCTTTGGTATCAACCGGAAATCATGTTACAAAATTCGGTTCAGCACCACATCTACATCAATCAACAGAATACTGAAAACGCCTACCACAATAATCAACTTGATGATGTTGTGCAGCCACACATAATGCTTTTTGCCATTGGCTTTCCACAGCAAGGCCAAAAACAAGATCAACAGCACTACGCAGGCCGAAAAATAGAAGTACATATAGCCCACATCGAAGGTATTGGTCAAAAGCAATGAAGGCACCAAGGTCAGTACAATCAAAAAGGAGATAATGGCTTTGGAAACCTTGGGTCCGTAGATAATGGGAATGGTCCTGTAGTTCTGGGCCAAGTCTCCCGCCATATTTTCGAGGTCCTTGATCATTTCCCGGGCCAAAATCAGTAAAAACAAGAAAAGCGCGTGCACAAAAATCACGGTCTGAAAGTTCTGATAGTACACGAACACCACAAAAAACGGGGCAATCGCCAAAGTGGAAGACACCAAATTACCGATCAGCGGTATCCGTTTGAGCTTGTGCGAATAGATCCAAATCCCAAAAATATAGGCAGAAAAAAACAGTACCGCCTTGAAGGAGATGTAACTGGCCGCAAAAACAGCCAAAAAGTTGAGCACAAAATAGGTGGATAGCTTAAACCGTTGACTCACCAAGCGGTCCAACATACTTTTGGTGGGTTTATTGATCAGATCTTTCTCCGCATCATAAAAATTATTGATGATGTACCCACTGGCTATGGTGAGTGCCGAAGCGGTGACAATTAGGAACAGATTTAGGTCGAGGACCACATCCCGCAACGGAATATCGGGCGCCAGAATATATATGGAAGCCAAGTACTGCGCCAAGGTAATCACCAAGATGTTGTAGCCTCGGACCACGGAAAACAGACTCAACAGCTTAAAAAGCAGGAGTTTGTTTTTTCTACTAAGCATGGTTTTGCTGTTAGAAGTTGTACACTACTTCCAAAGTATGGCCTTCAAGGGCTTTTTTGGCCTTTTCCAGATCTTGGGTAAAGCCCAAAATGTAACCACCACCTCCAGAACCGCAGAGTTTGAGATAGTAATCGTTGGTTTCGATGCCCTTTTGCCAAAGTTGGTGGAACTTGGCGGGAATCATAGGTTTGAAGTTGTCGAACACCACGTGAGACAATTGTTTTAGGTTTCCGAACAGCGATTTAATGTTGCCGTTCAAGAAGTCCTCCACACAGGCATCGGTATGTTTGATGAACTGATTTTTAATCATATTACGGAAACCTTCCTGCTTCATGTTTTCCATAAAGAGTTGCACCATGGGTGCGGTTTCGCCTGTCATACCGCTATCCAACAAGAACACTGCACCTTTTCCCTCGGTGTTTTGCGAAGGAATACTTGTGGATTCGATGTTGTCCTTGGAATTAATAAGAATAGGCAGGCTCAAATAACTGTTCAATGGGTCCAATCCTGATGATTTGCCGTGGAAGAAAGATTCCATCTTCCCAAAAATTTTCTTCAACTGAAGCAATTTTTCACGGGTCAAATTTTCCAAGACGGTGATTTTGTCCGTAGCGTAGCGCTCGTAAATGGCAGCCACTAAAGCACCACTACTTCCAATGCCGTAGCCTTGCGGAATGGAACTGTCAAAGTACATCCCTTCGGCCACATCCTTCTCCAATGCTTCAATATCGAACGATACCAAACCTTCCTCCTTCATCTCCAACACCTTAAGATATTCTGCGTAGGCTTTCAAGCTCTTGTTCGATTCTTGGGCCATTTGGGAATTGTTCTTGTCCCATTTTAAGGCACCCTTAAAAAAATTATAGGGTATGGATAGCCCTTTGGAGTCTTTGATAATGCCGTACTCCCCGAACAATAATATCTTGGAATAAAATAGTGGACCTTTCATATACTACGACTAAGATACAAACATTTTTTGTTTAATGTTTAATAAATGTCGATAAACAAATCGATTTTATCCATAAAACCATGTTCCCGTTGGTCTAAAACCTTGGCAAATAACGTAAAAAAACGCCTTAGCTGTTCATTTTTAACCGTTTATTTTGATGGCCCCCGCGCCCACTTGATCGTGGATGTATTGTCCGTTTTCACAATGTTGGGCCAAATTGTCTTTGATAAACGCTTGTACCTTGGCCTTTTCGGATGAAGGGTAGAGCAAATGTACATTGGCCCCAGCATCAAGTGTGAAGCATACCGGGGTTTTTGTCTCTTCGCGGCAGTGCCAGATTTTCTGGATGATTTCCAACGTATCCGGTTTCATCAACATAAAGTAGGGCATACTTGTCATCATCATAGCATGCAAGGTGAGTGCCTCGCTTTCCACTAGTTTGATGAAATCGTCCACATCCCCGTTTTTCAAAATAGGTTGTAGTTGGTCCAGATGATCAAATGCCTGTTGAAATCGGTTTGTGGCGTAAGGGTGACCGTGCATCAATTGATGCCCCACGGTGCTGCTCACCTGTTTTTGTCCTTTGTGCACCAACAAAATAGTATCGCAATACCCTTTAAAATCGGGATGTACCTCAAACGGATATTCCACCCCAAACAAATCGGAACTATTGGGTATGTTGGCATGCGCCCCCCATTGCACCAAATGTCCTTTTATGCTGCGACAAGCGCTCCCTGAGCCCAGACGGGCCAAATAGGACGCTTTTTGATAAAACACAGCCTCATCCAAATCTGGATTTAATTGTTTTTCCACATCCATCAAGCAGAGCGATAGGGCGGCCATACCACTGGCAGAAGAGGCTATACCGCTACTGTGCGGAAAGGAATTGGAAGTTTCTATGGCAAAATGATAGGATTTTACCAACGGAACATACTTCTCAATTCGCTCTAAAAATGTTTGGATCTTAGGTTTAAAATCTTCTTTTGGCTTGCCCTCAAAAAAGAGGTCAAAGGAAATGGCATCCTCCTTTTCCTTTTTTGTAAACGAGAGCGAGGTAGTGGTAGCGCAGTTGTCCAACGTGAAACTTATGGAAGGATTGGCCGGCAATTGCACCGGTTTTTTGCCCCAATATTTCACCAGGGCGATATTACTGGGAGCTTTCCAGGTTACTTTGCCCTTTTCCGGGAATTGTTGGTACGGATGGGGCAAAAAGTCTTGTTCCGTCATGGGAAATGCTTGTTAGATGTACAATATTGTCACAAACTTACTGTAAATCGGATTGAAATAAATTCTTATTTTAGTCGAAGTTGCTCCAATCATGAAAAAAAGAGTCCTTTACATCACTGTAAGCGTTCTGGTTTGCCTAGCCATAGGATTCCTTTCGAGTATTGCCACCCAAAGCTCGGTAAACGATTGGTACCTTACGCTGGACAAGCCTTCCTTTACCCCACCCAATTATCTGTTTGCCCCGGTTTGGACCGCATTGTACATTATGATGGGGGTAGCTGCTGGTATTGTTTGGTCCAAGGGGTATCACCATATCTGGGTAAAAACGGCATTGTACCATTTTGTGTTTCAGCTTTTGTTGAATGCCCTGTGGAGTATTGTATTCTTCGGGCTTAAAAATCCGCTCGGGGGCATGATCGTGATTCTCGCCCTGCTCACCATGATCATTCTTACCATTAAATGGTTCAGGGTGATCAGCAAACCAGCGGCCTACCTGCTCGTCCCCTACGCCCTGTGGGTGGCTTTTGCCTCTGCATTGAACTATAAAATCTGGGAACTGAATTAACTAGCGGAGAGCTCCAACAACTTTCGTAAGGTACGGTCATTTCTTGTGGTGGCCTGCACCTGCAATTTTCGTTCGATCAAATTATTGTTGAGTTTGGCCTTGCCATAGCCTTTTTTACATTGCAGATAAACACAGTTATCGGTGATATGGAAATCCTCGTGCTCAAAATTGAGTTGATGGAATTTCTTTATGAATTCCTCCTTCGGGCGTTGTTGAAGCAACACATAGTACAATTTGTTGCTCTCAGTCGAATCCAAAAAAGGATTGTCCTCCAGAACTTGCTGGATTTCAGCCCTCTGAACCACTAACGTAGGCAGCTCAAAACCAAAATGCTTCACAATTGTTGAATTGATAAGCTGTTGAAGTGTCTTTGTTTGTGACACTTCGCTATCAAAAACAAGGTTACCGCTTTGGATGTAGGTTGTTACGTTTTGAAGTCCCGCATCCTCCAAAACAGCCCTCAGTTCGGCCATTTTTATCTTTTTTTGACCGCTTACGTTGATACCCCTGAGCAATGCTATGAATGTGTCCGCCATGTTAAACCGATGTGATAGCCAAATTTATTTTAGTAAATTGAAACGCACTTAAATTAACAAAATGAATCAATATATCCTGGCTTTGGACCAAGGCACCACCAGTTCCCGTGCCGTAGTCTTCGATAAAAAGGGAACCATCATCTCCGTAGCACAAAAAGAATTCACACAACTATTCCCCAAACCTGGGTGGGTGGAACACGACCCCGATGAAATTTGGTCCACCCAAGCCGGAATGGCGGCCGAAGCCGTGAGCAAAAAGGGCATCAAAGCCTCGCAATTGGCAGCCATCGGTATCACCAATCAGCGGGAAACCGTGGTGGTGTGGGACAAAAATACCGGAGAGCCGGTGTACAATGCCATTGTTTGGCAGGACAAGCGTACAGCGGATTATTGCGATGAGCTCAAGAAAGCAGGGAAATCACAACTCATCCGTGAAAAAACGGGACTCGTAATCGATTCCTATTTTTCGGGCACCAAGGTCAAATGGATTTTGGACAATGTCTCTGGAGCCAGGGAAAAAGCCGAAGCTGGGGACTTAGTTTTGGGTACCATCGACACTTGGCTCATTTGGAAAATGACCGATGGCGAACTACATATCACCGATGTAACCAATGCTTGTCGTTCCATGCTCTTCAACATCAATACGATGGACTGGGACGATGAATTGTTGGAACTGTTGACGATTCCTAAAAGCATGCTTCCCGAAGTAAAACAGTCCAGCGAGGTGTACGGGCATACCAGTGGCAGCCTTTTCGCTACCAAAATACCGATTGCAGGGATTGCCGGTGACCAACAGGCTGCACTTTTTGGGCAAATGTGTACCCAGCAGGGCATGGTCAAAAATACATATGGCACGGGATGTTTTATGTTGATGAACATCGGGGACCAACCGATTGTCTCCGAAAACAATCTTTTGACCACGGTCGCATGGAAAATCAATGGGAAAACCACCTATGCGCTTGAAGGTAGCATATTTATCGCCGGAGCCGTTGTGCAGTGGTTGCGGGATAGTTTGAACATTATCAAAACCTCTTCGGAGGTGGAAAAATTGGCAAGCTCCGTGGAAAGTTCGGATGGCGTCATCTTTGTTCCCGCCTTTGCTGGTTTGGGAGCTCCCCATTGGAACCAAAAGGCACAAGGAACCATTTTTGGGCTCACCCGCGGTAGTACCGATGCCCATATTGCCAGGGCGGCATTGGAATCCATCGCCTACCAGACCATGGATATCCTAAAGGCCATGGAGGCGGATTCGGGCATTTCGATACAAGAACTCCGCGTGGACGGTGGGGCCACCGTAAACGATATGTTGATGCAGTTTCAGGCCGATGTATTGAATACGGTAACGGTTCGTCCCAAAATTGTGGAGACTACGGTAATGGGGGCCGCTTATTTGGCCGGATTGGCCGTTGGGTATTGGGAAAGTCCAGAAGAAATCCAAAATATCTGGGAAACCGATGTACATTTCAACCCCACCAAAGAGCGAAAAGCCATTGATGAAGGCATCAAAGGGTGGTACAGGGCCATAAAAGCACTCGAATATTGGACAGAAAATCCGTAATCTTGTCAAAAACAAACACTAACATTCCTAGCATATGACTCCTTTTATTTCTGAGATCGTAGGTACTTTTTTATTGATGGTACTGGGATTGGGCGTAAATGCCAACGTTTCCCTACAAAAAACCTACGGTAATGGCTCCGGTTGGATCGTGATCACCACTGGATGGGCCTTTGCTGTGTACACTGGCGTTGTGGTCGCAGGACCATACAGCGGAGCGCACATTAACCCAGCGGTAAGTTTTGGACTTGCTGCAGCCGGTGAATTTCCTTGGAGCGAAGTACCCAGCTATATCCTTGGCCAATTTATCGGTGCCATGTTCGCTGCATTTTGCGTGTGGCTCGTCAACAAAGACCATTTTGATGCTACCGAGGATGGCGGTACCAAAAGAGGCGTATTTTGTACCGCTCCAGCCATTCCCAACACGGGCATCAATCTGTTTTCGGAAATCTTGGGCACCTTTGTGCTCGTTTTTTCCGTTCTCTATTTTACGGATGCGGTCATCTCCACCAACAATGAAATCATCGGACTCGGTTCCTTGGGAGCTTTGCCGGTATCCCTCATTGTATGGGGCATTGGATTGTCGTTAGGGGGCACTACTGGCTATGCCATCAACCCGGCACGTGATTTGGGTCCGCGCATTGTGCATGCGCTCTTGCCGTTAAAAAATAAAGGTTCCAATGGGTGGGGATATGCTTGGGTTCCCGTAGTCGGCCCTATTTTGGGAGGGGTGATAGCCGCTTGGGTAGCCATGCTCTTGCAATAATCTCATGAGGATATTCCTTGTGCAGCGATGTAGGCACCCGTCCATGCGTTCTGAAAGTTAAAACCGCCAGTTATGGCATCGACATTGATGATTTCTCCTGCAAAATAGAGGTTAGGATGTAGTTTGCTTTCAAAGGTTTTAAAGTTGATTTCTTTTAAATCGACTCCGCCTGCGGTCACGAACTCTTCTTTGAAGGTGCTTTTTCCTTCCACTTTGAACGATGATGCAGTCAATTGCTCTGCCAAGGTCTGAAGCTGCACCTTCGTAATGTCTCCCCAACGTTCCTCTGGTGAAATTTGGGCGGCAGCTACCAAACGTTGCCACAAGCGTTTGGGCAACTCGGTGAGGTTGGTTCGCATCACGGTCTTTTTGGCCTCTACGCCTTTTAATTCCTTTAAATACGCTTCCATGGATTCGGTGCTGTAATCGGGCAACCAGTTGACCCGAATTCTAAAGGCGTAGTTGTATTCGTTCAAGATATTGGCTCCCCAAGCCGACAGTTTTAAAATGGCTGGCCCGCTCATCCCCCAGTGGGTTATCAATAGTGGACCATCGGCATACAATACGGCATCCTCCCTAGCCACGCTTTTGAGGTTGAGCGATTTTCTATCGGTATGGAACGTTTTTTTGGGCAATACCTCAACTGTTGCGTAGGTACTCAATCCTTGTATGCCTTTAATCCGTTCATCATTAATATTGAAGGTAAACAAAGAAGGCACGGGAGCCACTACATGATGCCCCAAATCCTCCAAAATCTTCCAGATTTTGGGATTACTTCCTGTGGCCAACAGCAATTTTTCAGTCGTGTAGTGTTTGTTCATGGTCGTGACCTGCCAACCCTCATTTATCTTAGCTATGGATTTTACAGAACTGTTTTTGAGGATCTGCACCCCCAAACGTTCAGCCTGACCCACCAAACAATCAATGATGCTTTGGGAAGAATCGCTTTTTGGAAAAACTCGGCCATCTTCCTCGATCTTGAGCGGAACGCCACGTTCCTCGAAAAAGGACATAACATCCATGGGAGCATAGGTATGAAAGGGCCCTAGAAGCTCCTTTTCGCCCCTTGGATAGTTGGCCGTAAGTTCTTTCGGAGAAAATTCACCATGGGTTACGTTGCAGCGTCCGCCGCCTGACACTTTTACCTTGGATAGCACGGTCTTACCGCGTTCAAAAATGGCAATGTTCAGGTTCGGTGCCTGTTCCGCAATGTGAATTGCGGCATAAAATCCGGCTGCTCCGCCCCCTACTATGATTACATCGAACATCAGTTCACTCGTTCCGGGAAGTTGGTGATAATACCGTCCACCCCGAACTCCATCATTTTTTGGATGTCAGCAGGTTCGTTTACTGTCCAAGTATACACTTTGTATCCCGCTGCTTGCATTGCCGCTGTATTCTCTTGGGTCAATTGTTTAAAGTAGGGATTTATGGCCACGGCGTTCAGTTCCTTGGCGACTTGCATCGCCTCCATAGGATCATCTTCGGTCAAAACCGCGATTTGAATGTCTTTGTTCTTTTCCCTCATCGTACGGAGCTCATCCCATTTGAAGCTGGAAATCACAAAGTTTTCCGGGCTCCAACCCTCTTTTTCGATATAATAGTTGACGATATGGTTCACCTTGTCGGCAGTGTCATCCCCTTTTAATTCGATATTCAGCACTACTTGGTTATTGATCAATCTCAAAACCTCCTGTAACATTGGAATCTTGTGTCCACCATCCAAAATGAGCTGTCGAAGATCGGCAATATTGTATTCCTCGATATTGCCCCCGGCATTGGCAAGTCTATCCACTCTTTCATCGTGAAAAACAACGACTTCCCCACTGCTTATTTTGAAGACGTCGATTTCGATCATATCCACGCCCAAATCCAAGGCTTTTTGTACCGATGCCAATGTATTCTCGGTCTCATGCCCCATGGCTCCTCGGTGACCTATCACCAACGGTTTTTTCTTCATTTCACAACTGGTTAAAAGCAAGATAGCTCCGAGAGCTGCAATACAGGTTTTCTTCATTTTTGGTTCGTTTTGGTTGATAAAAATACAATTTGCTTTGAAAATTTGGTTGATAGTGGGCCCCTTGACATTGCCGTATGCATATCATTTGTTTGAAAGTATCAAGGCAACTGAAAAATAAAGGATTCCAAGGGTTCGAGCTGCACTTGAACCTGACCTTGACCATTCTTCACTTCCAATTGCGGTTGTGTTTGTTGATACAGCATTTCTGTTAAAGGATACGTTCCATCGGTCAATTGCCATTGGGCAATCACATCTTCTGGTATTTTTAAGTTTAGGGAATAGCTTTTTTCTACATCAAAATTGGACAGCACAATAACCTTTTCATTATTGGACCATCGTACATAGGATAATACTCGGTGATCATAACCTTCGGTATGGTCCTTATTGTAAAAATGAATTTCTTGATACGCTCCCATCAAGGCTTCACTATTGATGGTAAAGTTTAAGAGTCGCTTATAAAAATCGCGTAGATTTTTTTCTTCTTCGGATAATAGGCCACCATCAAACTTTTTATGGTTGAGCCATCTTTGATGATGAGGCACTCCAATATAATCGAATATCGAAGTCCGTGATGGTTTTCCAAAACCTGCATCTTCCGCCCCGGGCTCTCCCACTTCCTGACCAAAATAGATCATGGTAGGAGATGTACTGATGGTAGCGGAAACCACCATGGCAGGTTTGCCCAATTGGGCATTTCCAGCAAATTCAGGGCTAGCAATGCGTTGCTCGTCATGGTTTTCCAGAAAATGGAGCATGTGGTGCTCTATGTCTGCCATTCCTTTTTGGACCACGGGAATATGGTCGGTCCAACCGTAGCCTTTCATAATATGTTTGATGCTATCGTAGAGTTCTACCTTGTCGTAGAGATAATCCATTTTTCCCTTATGGATATAATCTCGGTACAATTGGGGATTGTAGACTTCGGCCAAGAGAAAGGCATCAGGATTTTTCATTTTGATGTTGGAATTCAGATAGCTCCAAAATTCCACTGGTACCATCTCGGCCATATCAAACCGGAACCCGTCTACACCAAAATCCAACCAATATTGGGTAATGTCCTTAAACTTGTACCACGAATCGGGCAGAGCCTTATCCTTCCAAAATTCGTAATGTTCCTTATAATCTTTTTGACGGTATTCTTCGGGCAGTTCCTCAAAGTCTTTGGTTCCGTCCGGACGCACGCCATAATTGATTTTTACAGTTTCGTACCAATCATTAAAATGGGGCCGGGCCAAGCGCGAGCCATTTCCGGTCCATTTGGCAGGAACCTCTTCAAATTTGGCATCGGCCAACCGATGTGCATCACCGCCCAATGGCAGGTACCCATCTTGCCATTCGGGCACTTGGAAAGCTTCGCCAGGGATATAGTAAAAATTGTTGTTTTTATCGTAGGCTTTGGAGGTATCGTCCGAAGCCCCAAAATCTTCCACACCTTCGGGATTGGTCAACCCTTCGTAGTTTCTGGCTACATGGTTGGGCACAATATCGATGATCACTTTCATCCCCGCATTGTGCGTACGCTGAACCAGCGCCTTGAACTCTTCCAGTCTTTTTGAAGGATCAACAGCCAGATCGGGATTCACATTATAATAGTCTTTCACCGCATAAGGGGATCCTGCCCTTCCCTTGACCACATCGGGATCATCATTGGAAATGCCGTAGGTGGTATAATCACGGATAACAGCATGGTGAGGCACGCCGGTATACCAGATATGGGTAATCCCCAAGTCCTTTATTTCGGTCAGGGCTTCGGTGGTAAAGTCGGCAAACTTGCCCACACCGTTTTCTTCAATGGTTCCCCAAGGTTTGTTATTCGTATTGGTATTGCCGAACAATCGGGTAAATACTTGGTAGACTACTTCTTTCTTCTTCATGGTCGGGACTGTCGGTTTTTGACTGGGTTCTTCTTTGCACGCAGATAGGATGGTCAGGATAGTCAGAAAAATAAGGGTCTGTTTTGCATTCATACCATCTGAAGCTAGGTTATGCGACTTAATGTGCAATGGAATCACGGATTACCAATGTGGGTTCCAATATTTTGGTCTGATAGGTCTCTTCCTCCGCTTCGCTTTCTACCTTATCGATCAACATTTGGGCAGAAACCTCTCCCATTTTTTCACCGTGCTGCGCCACCACAGTTAGGCTGGGGTTGGCATATTTGGACAAAACGCCATCGGTAAAACCGATAAAGGCGATATCCTCGGGAATACGCAATCCTTTCTGCTGCACCAATCGCATACTGTACACGGCAAATATTTCATTTACACAGAGCACAGCATCCGGGTTTTTGGTATTTAAAAAGTTTTTGATGGCCTGTTCATCCATTTCCATGGAGGGCATTTTTAGGATCATGGATTCATCCGCCTCCAATTCACTGTCCTGCAAGGCCTTCCAATAGCCTTTGGTCCTTGCCTTGCTTACGCTCAAGTAGTCGTCGGTAGTAATCAGGGCGATACGTTTTTTGCCTTGGGATATAAATTTGTTGGTGGCTTGGTAAGCCCCTAGCTCATCGTCGATGATCACCTTATCACATTCCACTTCATGAGTGATTCTATCAAACAACACCACAGGAATACCTTGCTCGGTGACTTCCTTTAAGTGATTGTAATCCCCTTTTTCCTGTGTTTGGGAAGAGAGCGACATGATAAAGCCATCGATACTGCCATTGGCCAACATTTCCATATTGATGACCTCCTTATCAAAAGATTCTTCGGACAAACAAACAATCACGTTGTAGCCCCGTGCATTGGCGTATTTTTCGATTCCACGAATAACTGTGGTAAAGAAATGATGTACAATATCGGGGATAACCACACCAATGTTTTTGGTACGCTTGTTTTTAAGACTTATGGCTATGTTATTGGGCTTGTAATTGTAGAGTTTGGCAAAGGCCTGTACCTTTTCCTTGGTATCCCTGCTGATTTCTTCGCTGTTCTTCAATGCTTTGGACACCGTGGAAATGGACACCTCGAGTTCTCTGGCTATATCTTTAAGGGTAATCTTTGCTTTCAATGACCTAATTATTTAAACGGTGCTTGACAATCCGCGCGTGAAAATTACTCATTTATGCTTCAAGAGCGTACAGAAATGGTACTTTTTTAACACAATGGACACAATTCAATAAGGACCTCAATTCCATTTAAAATCCTTACCAAAGGATAAAATTGTTATATTAGGGCCAATATTGCTATATTCACAATCCCCACTGCTTTAATTGGGAATGCAGCAAACAGGTTGATTTAAATTTGTCGATTTAACACATTATAAAGTTATAAACACGAAACCGTTTTCGTTGTCTTTTACGATATGCTTAAATTTACATTAACCTTTTTTTTATATATGTTTAACACTTGAATTAAAATTAACTAAACTTAAATCTAATTATTTATGAAGATTACGCTACTACGAAGCTTTTTGATGCTCGGGGCATTTTTATGCTTTGGGTTGGTGAAGGCTCAAACAGTATCAGGTACCGTTTCTGATGCAAACGGACCGTTGCCAGGGGCAAGCGTATTGGTAAAAGGGACTACCAATGGTACGCAGACCGATTTTGACGGTAATTACACCCTTAACGATGTGGGAGAGGATGCTACGATAGTGTTTAGCTATATTGGTTTCCAAACCCAAGAGATTGCCGTAAATGGTCAATCTACCATTAATGTGACCTTGACGGAAGATGCGCAAGCTTTGGACGAAGTGGTAATCATTGGTTACGGCCAAACCACGGTCAAGGATGCGACCGGTGCGGTTGCTGCGGTAACTTCCGAAGAATTCAACGGAGGTGTGATCGCATCCCCAGAACAGTTGATTCAAGGTAAAACCGCGGGTGTCCAGATTACACAGGCCAGTGGTGAACCTGGTGCCGGGGTTAATCTTAGGATTAGGGGTTCCAACTCCATTCGTTCCAACAACAATCCGCTTTTCGTTGTGGACGGTATTCCACTTTCAGGGGAGTCAACAACTCCTTCAGGTGGTGACGTAATCAACGGTAGCAACGCTACAAGAAACCCATTGAACTTTATCAACCCGAACGATATCGAGAGCATGTCCATTTTGAAAGATGCTTCCGCTACGGCCATTTACGGTTCCCGTGGTGCAAACGGTGTTGTAATCATTACCACTAAAAGTGGTAGAGCTGGTTCAGGTGGGGTTTGGGAATTCAACTCCAACTTGAGTATTTCCACGCCTGCCAATGAGTATGATTTGTTCAATAGAGATGAGTTCTTGTCTGCCACTGCCACTGAAAGAAGTCAGGAAATTGCCGACGCTGCCGACTTCGGTTTCAATACAGATTGGCAAGATATCATCACAAGAACTGTTGCTTCCCAAAACCAAAACCTTTCTTATTCCAGAAACTATGGTAGCGGTAACGTAAGAGCTACTTTCTCTTACAGCAAGCAATTTGGTGTGATTGAAAAATCTGCGCAAGAGCGTATCACAGGAAGAATCAATGCAAGCCAAAGGTTCTTGGACGATAAGTTGCGTTTGACCCTTCAAGCTTCGCTTTCCCGTGTGAACGATGATGCTCCACCTATTAGTGGTGGTTCTGGAGCTAGTGGTAACTTGATCGGTGCTGCCTACTCGGCTAACCCAACTTGGCCTTCAAGCCCAGATTTCTTTTTGGAAGGTAATCAGTTGAACCCCGCCAACTACTTGGCTAGCTGGCAATCTGTTACCAACACCAACCGTGCATTGATCAACGTTTCTGCAGAATACGATATTCTGGACGAGTTAACCGCCAAGGTAAGTGTAGGTTACGATGATTCGGATGCGGATGCGATTACTTCCATTTCCGCAAGAGCTAACAACTTTAACCGTGTTACTGGAAATGGCCAAACCGCTTTTAACAATTTGAACGCTACCAGCCAACTCTTGGAAGCTACTCTTAACTACAAAAAAGATTTCGATAATTCTTCTTTGGATGTTATCGTAGGTTATTCTTTCCAGGATTTCCGCAGAAGAGGATTCAACTCTCAAGGATGGCGAGCCCCTACCCAAGACTTGAATGCTATGGGTGAGCTTTTGGTCGACGATGTGAACAGCATCCGTAACAGCATCACAGCACCATACCAGCAAGCTGGGTTTGCTCCTAACGGTACTTTCGTAAACAGTATCAATCCTTTTGAGGATACAGCAACCTTGGATATTACTTCCGGTAACTACACCTCTGTTTGGATTGACACTTTCGATAATACAGACGAATTGCAATCTTATTTTGCAAGGGCGAATTATAGCTTGATGGACAAATTCTTATTTACGGCTACCATAAGAGCTGATGGTTCTTCAAGATTTGGTGGAAACAATCAATATGGTTACTTCCCATCCGGTGCTTTTGCCTGGAAATTGAACGAGGAAGACTTTATCGGTGACGCTTTCTCCACCTTGAAATTGAGATTGGGTGCTGGTATCACCGGTAACCAAGAAGGTTTGGGTTATGCCAACTTCTTAAGAAGGGTACGTTTTGGAGGACCTGGTATCACTGACAGTGGTGACATCATTAGGCCAGGTGCACAGACCGTAGCTGTACAAAACCCAGATTTGAAATGGGAGTCTACTTTGGATCTGAACGTTGGTTTGGATTTCGGTATAAACATGGATAGATTCAGCGGATCTGTTGACTTGTACCGTAAAGAAACAAGAGACCTATTGTTCAGACAAGGTGCTGCAGCCCCTGCTGCCGACCCATTCGTGTTCAAAAACCTTGAAAATGGTACAGTAATCAACCAAGGTGTTGAAGTCGCGTTGAACTATGACTTCGTTCAAACACAGGATGTAACATTCTCCACTTCCTTCAACGTAGCTTACAACAAGAACACCGTGGAAGGTTTGAATGGTATTACTGCTAACTTCGGTGCATTGAATGGACCTGGTCTTACAGATGCATTCGCTCAGCGTTTGGGAGAAGGTAGATCTTTGTTCTCCTTCTACATGGCCGAGTATTCTGAAGACAGCAGTGGAAATCCAAACTTCAACCCTGATCAAAAAGATTTCGTGGGCGAAGATGGTCTTCCTGATGTAAACGCTGGTCTATCCCTAAACCTTAGGGTTAAAAACTGGGATGCTTCAGCTTTCTTCACAGGTCAGTTTGGATTCTCAGTATATAACAACACTGCCAACGCCTTCTTGAACAGACCAACGTTTGAAACTACAAGAAACGTTGACCCAAGAGGCTTGGAAGTTAATGTAAGCCAAGAAGTATCTACCCTGTATTTGGAAAAAGGTGATTTTGTGAGATTGCAGAACGCCAACATCGGATACAATGTACCATTGAGCGGAGAAGGAGCCTTGAAAAGCCTAAGATTGTCACTAACCGGACAAAACTTGTTTTTGATTACCGATTATAGCGGATTGGATCCAGAAGTATCCTCCAACACAGGAGACTTCGGTACTGGTATCCCCAGTGCAAGTATAGATTACACTGCGTTCCCACGACCAAGAACAGTAACTTTGGGAATCAACGCTAAATTTTAAAAAAAAAAGAGCAATGAGAAATATTTTAAAACAAACGAACAGATATTTGGCACTTCCCTTGCTAGCAGGTGTCATGCTGACTTCCTGTACCGATTTGGAAGTAGAGCCAACTGATTCATTACTGGCGGAGGGTTTCACGGGAATTGAAACCGCTGAGGCCGCATCCAGCCAGGTGACTGCAATGTACAACGATTTGTATGGCTATTTTGGCACGCAGGCTAACCTGTATGCATTGAATGAAGTAACCACAGACGCCCTTTTGGTACCCACCAGAGGTTCCGATTGGGGTGATAATGGAATTTGGAGACAATTGCACCAGCATTCCTGGACTCCCGAGCACCAATATATTTTAGGTGTTTGGAACGAATGGAACGGATTGCAATTGCAGGCCAGCGAAGTTTTGGATTCTAGATCAGCTTCCTCAACCGAAGCGGTTGGTCATGCTGCCTTCATCAGAGGACTGTCCATGTTCATTATCTTGGACAACTTTGGACAAGTACCTTACAGGGACACTGAGTCTGCAGACCCATTGGGAGATCCAGATGTTTTGACTGGTGAGGACGCTGTATCCTTTATTTTGAGTGATTTGGATACTGCTATCTCCAATCTGCCAACATCATCTGCTGGTGACGACAATTCAAGAGCTACCAAGGCTGCCGCTAGATACTTAAAAGCAAAAGTACTTTTGAACAGACATATCTACAATGGATCAGGAACTCCTGATTCAGCAGATATGACTGAAATCATCTCTTTGGTTGATGGTATTGAAGGTGATGGCTATGAGTTGGCTGACAATTACTTCGACATCTTCGTACCAGGAGGTGACACTGAAACTATTTTTTACGTACAGGCTTCCGCAGGTGCTAGAATTTTCAACACTTTGCACTATAACTCTACCGAGTTAGGTGGTGGTGGTTGGAACGGTTTCAGCACCTTGGCAGAGTTTTACGACTTGTTCGAAGGAGATGCCAACAGCAACAGAGGCCTTAACGATGGTACCTTGCAAGATGGTCAAGAAACCCGTAGAGGATTTGTTCCTCCAAGCGGAATTGCCTTTGATGGATCTTACGGTACTGACGAAAACAGCGATGGTATCGTTGACGGTTCCAACGTTGGATTCGGATTCTTGATTGGACAACAATATGGTCCAAACGGTGCGGCCCTAGAAGATAGAAATGGTAGCCCATTGAGCTTCACCAGAGATTTCTTCAGTGCTGTAGACGGACAACCAAGCTTGGTTGACAACAACGAAGTAACGGGTATCCGTGTAATCAAGTACAACCCAAGGGATGGTGCTTTCGCTAACCATATCATCTTCTTCAGATATTCAGATGCGTATTTGATGAAAGCAGAAGCTATGATGAGAAGTGGTGGTGACCCAACCGCTATGATCAATGAGTTGAGAACCCTTAGGGGAGCTGCTCCTCTTGGAACAGTTACAGAGCAAGATCTTTTGGATGAAAGAGCTCGTGAGCTGTACACTGAAGGTTGGAGAAGAAACGATTTGATTCGCTTTGGGCAGTACACCAAAGATTGGGACTTCAAAGAAGCTGACGCTGTGGGCAACCCAAATCGTCAATTGTTCCCAATTCCATCTGCACAACTTATTCTTAATCCTAACTTGGTGCAGAACCCAGGATACTAGTAATTCAAAGTTTAAGCTGTTTAATATAGGAAGAGACCACCGATTGGTGGTCTTTTCTTTTTGCATTGTACATCATTAGTCAATTATTAATTCTTTCTTAGAAAAACATTAGTGTATTTGATGTCCGCCATGCAAAGTAATTATTTATATTACCCCCTGCTATTGAAGAAAGAAATGAAAGGACAGTTCTGGATACTTTTTGGAGTCTTGACGACCTTAATAAGCTGCGGTTCCCAACAACAGGAGACTCTCTTTGTGCTGAAAGAAGCCAAGCAAACAGGTATCACTTTCAGCAATAGCCTAAAACAAACTCCTGAACTTAATATTCTTAACTACCTTTATTTTTACAATGGCGCTGGGGTCGCTTCTGGAGATTTCAATAGCGATGGACTGCCCGACCTATACTTCACCTCCAATCAAGGGGAAGACAAACTATACCTCAATCAAGGTAATTTTAAGTTCAAGGATGTTACCAAGGAATCCAACCTAATGAATAATGATGGATGGACCACTGGGGTAACCCATGCCGATGTCAACAATGATGGTCTGCTGGATATTTACGTTTGCAAGGTCGGAGATCATGGCATTATTCGTGGGCAAAACCTACTCTACATCAATCAAGGGAACAACGCAAAAGGTATCCCAACATTTAAGGAAGAAGCCCAAAAATATGGTCTGGACTTTATAGGCTATGCTACCCAAGCTGCCTTTTTCGATTACGACTTGGACGGTGATCTGGACATGTACCTCCTTAACCACTCCGTAAACCCCAATCGTTCCTACGGAAAAGGGGCCAAAAGAAAAATCGTCGATTCCATGTCGGGCGATATCCTTTTTGAAAACCAAAATGGAGCTTTTATCGACGTATCCAAGAAAGCCGGTATCTTTCAAGGAACCATCGGGTATGGACTTGGGCTTGCCATAAGCGACATCAACAATGACGGTTATCCCGACATTTATATTGGTAACGACTTTTTTGAAAATGACTACCTCTACATCAACCAAAAGGATGGCACCTTTAGGGAAATCATCTCCGAGAACGACCAGAAGCTAGGACATACCACCCACTTTTCCATGGGGAACGATATTGCCGATATCAACAACGATGGCCTTTCCGACATTCTTTCGTTGGATATGCTTCCCGAAGACCTGGAAACCTATAAAACATCTGGGTTGGAATACGCCTATCCAGTGTATCAGCAGTTCCTAAAGAATGGTTTCGCTCCCCAGTACATGCAAAACACCCTTCACTTGAATCTGGATGGGGAAAATTTTGGGGAAATTGCCAACCTGAGCGGTATCGATGCCACGGAATGGTCCTGGGGCGCCCTATTTGCCGATTACGACAACGACGGGTTCAAGGACCTATTCATTTCCAATGGCATACAGGGGGTAACCAATAACATGGATTATATCAACTATATATCCAATGAAGAAATCCAACGAAACATTGAAACAGGGCTATCGGACAAGGACATGGAACTGATTGACCGGTTGCCCAAAAAGAAAGTGCAGAACTATTTTTATAAAAACAACGGCGGGGCTCATTTCAATAATGTCACCAAAACGTGGGGGCCTCAGATAGATTCCTACAGCAATGGATGCGTATATACTGATCTGGACAATGATGGGGATCTTGATATTGTAGTGAACAATGTCAACCAAGAAGCCTTTGTGATGGAAAACACCCTAAGCAAGGGGAATTTCATCAAAATGGCCTTTAAAGGAAGTGAAAAAAACACCTTTGGTATAGGCACCAAGGTTATTCTGTTTCATCAAAAAGGAAAATCGGCTCAAGAAAACATCCCAACACGCGGCTTTATGTCCGCAAAGGACAATACCTTAACCTTTGGTATTGGCAACGATTCCATAATTGATTCGCTCCATGTGGTTTGGCCATCAGGAAAGTTTGAAACTCTGAAAAAAGTAAAAGCCAATCAACTTTTAAAAGTTGACCATTCCAATGCCAGTGGCAATTATTATGAAAAACCCGTTAAAAAAGAGCAACTACATTATAATCCGTCCTCACGCAACCTCAATTTTGTGCACAAGGAATACCCCACCTTGGACTTTGATCGGAATCCATTGGTTCCATTTGCCCATTCAAATGAGGGACCTTCGGTAAGCGTAGCCGATATCAATCAAGATGGCTTGGACGACGTCTTTATTTCTGGAGGCAAAAAACAGGGTTCCAAACTCTATCTTCAGGATCAACAGGGAAACTACAACGACCATCAACCAGCACTCTTCGAAGAAGATGCCATAGCAGAGGACGTTGACCAAGTATTTGTGGACGTAGACAACGATATGGACCTCGATCTTGTGGTGGTAAGCGGCGGAAACGAGTTTACAAGCGGCAACCCATTACGGCCGAGATTGTATCGCAACAATGAAGGAATACTGGAGAAAGACAACAACGCCTTCCATCAAATCGAAATCAACGCCGCTAAGGTAGATGCTGTGGATATAGACAATGATGGCGACATGGACCTCATGATTTCATCCAATGCGGTTTCGACCAAATTTGGGGAGAAAAGCCAACAATACCTTCTCCAAAATGACGGTAAGGGCAAATTCCAAAACATCACCGCTTCATTTGCTCCACAATTGCAAAATTTAGGCAACATAAAAGACTTTGTTTGGCAAGATTTGGACGGAAATGGCTATGTAGATCTTATTGCCGCAGGGCACTGGAATCCTATCTCCATCTTTTTGAACGATGGCAAAACACTATCCCTCCAAAAAAATAATGGACTCGACAACACCCATGGTTGGTGGAACACACTAGAGCTTGCAGATTTTGACAACGATGGCGATCTGGACATACTGGCCGGAAACTGGGGCCTAAACACCAAATTTGACGCTTCCGTTGAAAAACCAATCACTTTGTACATCAACGATTTTGATGACAATGGGTCTATTGAGACTGTTGTGACCCATTTTCATGGGGACCGGGAGACTGCCTTTGCCTCAAAGGATGAGTTGGCCAAACAAATGCCCTTTTTGAACAAAAAATTCCTGTTTTACGAAGACTTTGCCAAAGCATCCTTGGATGAACTCTTTGGAAAAGACAAATTGAATGAAGCTATCCAAAGAAAAGTATATCTGCTCAGCACTTCTTATTTTGAGAATGATGGCAATAACAACTTTACCCTAAGAACATTGCCCCATTTGGTACAGTCATCTTCGGTAAACGATATACAGTTAGTAAAAAACGATCAAGGAAAGATTAATGAAATATTAATGGTGGGCAATAATTTTGAGATAAGCACTCAACTTGGTAGATTGGATGCTTCACATGGATTTTTGTTGCAGAATGACGACAGCGGGAACATTAGCTGGGAGCGTAGTCTGGGCATTTCCGGTGCAGCTAGAAAAATTGTAAAAATAAACAACAATGGGAACGAAGAATTCATCATTACGATGAACAATGCTGCTCCCATTTTTTTGGTTAAAAAAAAGAACGTTAGATGAAACTGAAATATATCACCCTATCCCTTGTACTACTAGGTCTATCTGCCTGCAACAGCAAAAAAGAAGACCAAACCGCACAAGAAGCGAAAAAAGAGACCCTTTTTACGTTGCTCTCACCTGAGGAAAGTGGCGTCAACTTCATCAACAAAGTAGAGAACAGAAAGGATTTCAACATTTTTAAATACCGAAACTTTTACAATGGTGGAGGCGTGGCCATCGGCGACGTGAACAACGACGGGCTTCAGGATATTTACCTTACCGGAAACATGGAACCCAACAGACTTTATCTCAACAAGGGCAACATGAAGTTCGAGGATATTTCCGAGCAGGCCGGGGTACTGGGGAACAAACCTTGGTCCACTGGGGTGGTTATGGTGGACATCAACCACGATGGCCTTCTGGACATCTATGTCTGTAATGCCGGGAACATGGAAGGCAATAACCACGACAACGACCTCTACATCAACAATGGGGATTTGACCTTTACCGAAAAAGCAGAAGAATACAACTTGGCCAAAACAGGCTTTACCACACATGCCTCCTTTTTTGATTATGACAAGGATGGCGATTTGGACGCCTATATCCTCAACAATAGCAACATCCCCGTTAGCAGCCTTGGTTATGCGGAACAACGAGACGTAAGGGCGCAAGACTGGGAAGGTGTTCCTGATATTTTTAAGGGTGTGGGCGATATGCTGCTGCGCAACGACAATGGTAAATTTGTGGACGTAAGCGAAGAAGCCGGCATTTACGGAAGCCTTATCGGATTTGGTCTTGGTGTTTTGGTTACCGATTTTAACGGAGACCTTTACCCAGATATCTACGTGTCCAACGATTTTTATGAAAGGGACTACCTCTATATCAACCAAAAAGATGGCACTTTTAGTGAGGAAATCAATGACTGGACCTCCCATTTGAGCCTATCCGCCATGGGAATCGACGTGGCCGACATCAACAATGATGGACATAACGATATTTTTATCACCGATATGCTTCCGGAGAAAGAGCATCGGGTAAAATCAGTGATGGAATTTGAAGGGTACAACGTATTTAACCTGAAACAGAATAAGGATTTCGGACAGCAGTACATTCAAAACACCTTACAGCTCAACAATGGCAACGGCACTTTTTCCGAAGTTGCCTACTACAGTGGCATACACGCCACCGATTGGAGCTGGGCCGGCCTTATGTTCGATATGGACAATGATGGCCTTAAGGACATTTTTATCACCAACGGTATCAACCACGACCTGACGGATTTGGATTTTGTGGATTTCTTCGCCAACGAGATTGTGCAAAAAATGGCATTGACCGGAAAAAAGGAATCCATAGACTCCATCATCAACAAAATGCCCATAAAACCACAGCCCAACTATGCGTACAAGAACAATGGCGATATTTCCTTTACCAATGCAAACAAGGAATGGGGTTTTGAGCTCCCCTCCCGCTCCAATGGTGCCGCCTATGGCGATTTGGACAACGATGGGGATTTGGACCTAGTCATCAACAACGTGAACACTCCCGCTTACATTTATAAAAACAATACGGAGTCCCAGTTGAACAATAACTACATACAGCTCAAATTCAAAGGACCCCAAGGCAACCCTTTTGGTGTGGGCACTTTGGCCAAGCTCTATTTCGATGGAAATATTGTCAACCAAGAATTGATTCCCTCAAGAGGATTTCAATCCTCCATCCAGTACGATATGACCATTGGACTTGGCAAAACCGCTCAATTGGATTCCATCCGCGTCGTTTGGCCCGATGAACGAACCCAGAAATTTGAAACCGTACAAGCCAATCAAGTCCTGAATGTAGAACATGCCAATGCAACCGAAACCTACGTCCTTCCAAAAAAAGAGGTGAAAAAATCCTATCTCAAGGAAATGGATGCCAATTTTGCGGCTGCACATCAGGAGGATAGCTACAATGATTTTGATTACGAAGGATTGATTTCCCACAAACTTTCCCAAGAGGGACCCTCCCTTGCGGTTGCCGATGTTGACGGCGATGGCAACGAAGACTTCTTTATTGGAGGCGCCAAAGGTCAGCCTGGAATCGTATACCTGCATCGAGGTAATGGCAGAATATCTGCAAAAAACAGTGCTTCCTTCGAAGCGGACAAGAATTTTGAGGACGTGGCCGCAGCGTTTTTTGATGCTGATGACGATGGGGACCTCGATTTGGTCGTTGGCTCTGGAGGCAACAATGTGGGCATGGAGCGTACCTACGTTTCCCGACTGTACCTCAACGATGGCAATGGGAACTTTTCAAAATCAGGGAATGAACTGCCATCCACCTATAAAAACATCGCGACCATAGCACCGCATGACTATGACGATGACGGTGACATAGATCTATTTATAGGCTCCCGAAGCGTAGTTGGCGTGTACGGAATCTCTCCAGACCACCTGTTATTGGAAAATATGGGTGATGGCACCTTTACCGATGTTACCGAACGGTTGGGGTACGATTTAAAAGATGCCGGAATGGTGACCGATTCCCAATGGCAGGACATGGACGGGGACGGTAAAAAAGATTTGATCGTCACCGCAGAATGGGACACCCCAAAAATCTATAAAAACACGGGGAGGAGATTGACCAAAATGAACAGCTCTCTAGACAGCCTCTACGGATGGTGGAATACTGTGGAGACCGCAGACTTTGATGGTGATGGCGACCAGGACTTGATTCTGGGCAACCAAGGTCTAAACCTACATTACAAGCCCACGGAATATGCCCCGATGAAACTCTACATCAACGATTATGACAACAACGGGACCATAGAGCAGATTATGACCCTTCAGGAAAATGGAGGGGATTATCCCATTCACCAAAAAAGGGAACTCACCGAACAATTACCCAACCTCAAAAAGCAAAACCTCAAGGCTTCTGATTATGCCCACCGGACCATTCACCAACTATTCCCAGAAGAAGTAATGGCCAAATCCATAGTGAAAAAGGCCGAAACCTCAGCCTCGGTGATTGCCATCAACGAGGGCAACGGGAAGTTTACCATTCAGAACCTGCCTGCTCGGGTACAGTTGTCCTGCGTTTGTGATATCACTTGTACCGATGTCAACAACGATGGCAATTTGGATTTGATCATGGCCGGGAACAACTACGAATTCAAACCGCAATTTTCCCGATTGGATGCCAGCCAAGGCAATCTCCTTTTGGGCGATGGGCAGCTTGGCTTTACATGGCAAGATTATGAAACCAGTGGATTCAAAGTTCGGGATGAAGTAAAATACCTTAAGCAATTCAAGGACAAAAACGGAAAAACTTACGTTATTGCGGCCGTAAACAATGACAAACCAAAGATTTTTGCCATCAATGAATAGGTTTCTCATCATAGCGTTGATTACCCTTGGTACGGTCTCCTGCAAAAGGGAAGGGAGTCTTTTTGAAAACCCCGAACCCCAAAAAACAGGAGTTGAGTTTACGAATACCCTCACCCCTACTGATGATTTGAGCATATTGGATTACCTGTACTTCTACAACGGAGGAGGCGTATCCATCGGCGATATCAACAATGATGGCTTGCCGGACATCTTCTTCAGTGGAAACCAAGTCAAGAACAAATTGTACCTCAACAAGGGAAACCTACAGTTTGAGGACATCTCGACCTCCGCAGGAATAGAAGGCAACAGCAGTTGGAACACCGGCACTACCATGGCCGATGTTAACGGGGATGGGCTGTTGGATATCTATGTTTGTGCCGTAGTGGGCATAAACGGTTTTAATGGCTTCAACGAGCTGTACATCAACAATGGAGACAATACCTTTACCGAAAGTGCCGCGCAATATGGGCTGGATTTCGACTCGTATAGTTCCAACGCCTCTTTTTTCGATTATGACCTTGATGGCGATTTGGACCTCTATCTTCTCAACCATGCCGTACATACCCAAAACTCCTTTGGACGTTTTGACCTGAGGTACGAACGTCGGTACGAAACTGGGGACAAACTGCTCCGCAACGACAACGGAAAGTTTACCGATGTAAGTGAAGAAGCCGGCATCTACGGTGGAATCAACGGATACGGACTTGGATTGGCCATTGCCGATTTTAATCAAGATGGCTACCCCGATATCTATGTGGGCAACGACTTCCACGAGGACGATTACTATTACCTCAACAATGGCGACGGAACCTTTACCGAAAGCCTTAAAAAATATTTTGGACATACCTCCCGATTTTCCATGGGGAACGACGTGGCCGACATCAACAACGATGGCCGCCCTGATTTTCTTTCCTTGGATATGCTTCCCGAAGACGAAGTGGCACTAAAATCATCGGAAGGGGACGACAATGTCCAAACCCAAAAAATGCGCATCGACCGTTTTGGGTACCACTATCAGTTTACCCGCAACATGCTTTTTGTGAACCAACCCGATGGCAACTTCATGGAAACCGCCCTAATGAGCGGCATCGCTGCTACGGATTGGAGTTGGAGCGCCCTCTTTGGTGATTACGACCTGGACGGTCAACAAGACATCTTTATTTCGAACGGGATTCCGAAAAGACCGAACGACCTTGATTTTATCAAATTTGTATCCACGGAACAAATCAAACAGAAAATCGACAATACTAAACTGGTGGACCAAAAAGCACTGGAGCTGATGCCTTCGGGCAATGTTCATAACTACGTATTTAAGGGAAACAAAGACCTACAATTTCAGGATATGTCCGAAATATGGGTGACCAAGGATACCCTGATTTCCGGTGCCACCGCAATGGGTGATTTGGATGGTGACGGTGATTTGGATTTGGTTACCAACAATATCGACCATCCTGCATCGCTCTACATTAACAAAACCAACGGAAAGGGCAATTACCTAAAGGTAAAGTTCGACTATACCAAGAATAATAGATTCGGTATTGGCACCAAGGTGTATGCTTACAACAAGGAAGGACTTCAATTTAAGGAACTGTTTACCACTCGCGGGTTTCAGGCCTCTTCCGAACCTATGGTTCATTTTGGATATGCCTCGGACCAGCCTTTGGATTCCTTAAAAATTATTTGGCCCGATAAAACCTATCAAGTGCTGACCAACGTCAACTTGAACCAAACACTGACCATAAAGCCATCCAATACCCAACCGTTTGATTATGGTAGCCTTAGGGCAAAGAAACAACCGATGTTTACTCCCGTGAACAATAGATTGGGCTTGGACTTTACACATGTGGAGGACAATTATACCGATTTTAACCGTGAAAAACTGATTCCCTATCAGATTTCCGATAGAGGTCCCGCCCTTGCCATTGGGGATTTAACAGGCGATGGAAAAGAAGATGTCTTTTTTGGAGGGTCCAAGTACATATCCTCCCGATTTTTTGTGCAACAGGATTCCATTTTTGTGCCCAAAAGTTTTGCTAGCCTTCAAAAAGACTCCATCAAAGAGATAGTTTCCGCGAGCATTGCAGACTTTGACAATGACGGCAAGAATGATATTATCACCAGTTCCGGCGGCGGTGACTTTTATGGAACTTCGGAGGCTCTTTTAGATGCTTTTTACGTACAAAAAGACACTGTATTTGAAGCCATAGCACTGCCGGAAATCTATCAAAACTCCTCGGTCGTCAAACCTTTCGACTTTGATGATGATGGTGATTTGGACGTGTTTATTGGTGGACATACGCTAACCGGTAAATTTGGAACCCTGGCCACATCGGTTTTGCTCGAGAACCAAGGAGGCAAGTTTGAAGCCAGAAAAGAGTTTGAATCCTTGGCCAAAGGGATGGTTACCGACGCCATTTGGAGCGATTTTGATGGGGATTCCATCATCGACCTTATTTTGGTCGGGGAATGGATGGCCCCAAAATTCCTAAAATACCAGAACGGAACTTTCACCGAAGTGGCACAATTGGATTTGACCGGACTTTGGCAGACCATTGAACCCTTTGATATGGATGGTGACGGGGACATGGACTACCTTTTGGGCAACTGGGGCACCAATTCCAAGTTTAAGGCATCCAAAAAACACCCCATGAGACTTTATTTCAACGATTTTGATGAAAATGGTCAGACCGAGACCATCACAGCCATGGAAAAGAACGGGAACTATTATGCCTTGGAAACCTTGGACGGACTGGCATCGCAATTGGTCTATCTCAAAAAGAAATATACCACCTACAAATCCTTCGCCGGACAAACCATCGAAGAAATTTTCGGTGAAGATGCTTTGGATGCATCGACGCTGTTGGAAGTAAACACCTTACAATCGGGCTATGCCAGAAACGACGGTGGCACATTTACCTTTGTCCCGTTCAACAATGCGCTTCAGGTATCTCCCATAATGTCCATTCTAGTGGACGATTTCGATGGGGATGGCAAAAAGGAAGCACTTTTGGGAGGTAATTATTTTGGGGTAAAGCCCTACCACGGCAGATTGGACTCGTTTCCGGGCGCCCTTATCAAAAATGAAGATGATATCGTTTTAGGAAACCAACTTGGGTTGGATTTTACCAAAAAATCGGTTCGTCATCTACAAACTTTTACAGTACAAAATCAAAAATATGTGTTGGCCGTCTTCAATGATGATGCAGCACAAGTATATAAAATCAATAAGTAATCGTTAGGCCATGATAAAAAAAGGAATACTACTGATCACAGCCATTTTGCTGGTTTTGGCATCTTGCCAGAAAAAAGAGGAACCCATTGAAATTTCTCCGGAGGAATTGCACGCTTCGGTGGACAAGGTCATTGAAATCATGATCCATGATATATTTTCCCCGCCCGTAGCCAGCAGAATTTTTGCGTACCCCAACATTGCCGCTTACGAAATTGTTGCCTTAAAAAATGACAAATACAAGTCGTTGGCGGGCCAAGTAACCGATTTAGGAAACATTCCCGCGCCTAAAAATGAGGAAAATATCAATTTTGAAATGGCCGCTTTGGTGGCCCACATGGATTTGAGCAAGCGTCTCATTTTTTCGGAGGAGCGGATGGAGACTTTCCGGGACAGCTTGTACACCATTTGGATGGAGAAAAATGAACCCGTGTTTAATGCCTCCAAGGCTTATGGATTGGAAGTGGCGGATTTTATAGGGGAATGGATGAACAAGGACAATTATAAGGAGACCCGCACCATGCCCAAGTTCTCCGTGAATTCGGACGATCCTTCGCGTTGGCAGCCCACTCCCCCAGCCTATATGAACGGTATTGAGCCCCACTGGGAAAAAATCCGTCCTTTTGCCATCGATTCAGCTCAGCAATTCAAGCCCATTCCTCCTCCAGAATTTTCCATGGAAGAGGATTCCCAGTTTTACAAAGAAGTGATGGAGGTTTACGAGGTTCGCAAAAACATGATCGGTAAAGGCGATAAATCAGAAGAGATTGCCATTGCGCAATTTTGGGACTGTAATCCCTACGTTTCCGTAACACGTGGACATTTAATGTTCGCCACCAAAAAGATTACCCCCGGAGCGCATTGGATCGGCATTACCAAAATTGCATCCCGGAAAACAAATTCCGATTTTGCCAAAACCCTTTATGCCTATACCAAGACCTCCATTGCCATTGCCGATGCCTTTATCAGCTGTTGGGACGAAAAGTACCGAAGCAATCTCATCCGCCCGGAAACCGTCATCAACGAGTACATCGACGACAGTTGGGAGCCAGTGTTGCAAACCCCGCCATTCCCAGAATACACAAGCGGGCATAGTGTAGTCTCCGGAGCTGCGGCTATTGCGCTGACCAGTATTTTTGGCGATAACTTTGCCTTTGATGATGATACAGAAGTAGCCTACGGCCTTCCGGTACGTTCTTTTTCCTCGTTTAACCAAGCATCCGACGAGGCAGCATTGAGCCGAATGTACGGTGGTATCCATTATAGGGCGGCTATCGATGTTGGGATAAAGCAAGGTAGGGACCTAGGGAAATTTGTGGTCGATAAATTGGACATGACAAAAGGCTAATCCGTATTTTTGCTCCTTAGTTATGAGGAAGATCAGTTCAATAATCCTTGCCCTTGTGGTAGGAGTGATTTTATGGTACTTTGTATTAAAACCCCAGGATTATCAGGTCAATTTTAAGGCCAAGGCCATTCCTGGGACCGTATTTGAATCGGTAAAGGCTTGGAACCAAGGATTTGATTCGGTTATACCGCTGGATTACGAAAGTCCTAGACATTTTAGGCAAACCATTTTGGTAAACGATTCCCTGCAGGTATTTGAGTGGGAGATTCAAAAAGTGCATGACTCATTGAGCGAAGTTCAAGTAAACATAACAGACTTGGATCATTCCTTCAATAATCGTTTGGCCGTCCCTTTTTCCGATACCGATTTTGAAAAAGGCTCCAGAAGGTTACTTTTGGATTTCAATGATTTTTTGAACGACCATATCCAACGTTTTACGGTATCGATTGAAGGCGAAGAGGAAATATTTTCATCCTTTTGTGCCTGTATACCGCTTACCACCTCCACGGAAGGCAAAGCTTTGGGCATGATGAAGAACCACAATTTTTTAAATGGTATCTTGCTTCAAAACCAAGTGCAATTGAACGGCCCTCCATTTGTTCAAGTAGTGGATTGGGACTTAAAGAACAACCGCCTGTCCTATAACTTCTGTAATCCCATAATACGTTCGGAGAAACTTCCAGACCATCCAGATATCGTATACAAACGGATATTCTCCCAAAACGCAATTAAAGCCATCTATCATGGTAATTATATCACGTCTGACAGAGCATGGTTCGCATTGTTGGATTATGCCGAGGAAAAGAACATCCCTGTTGAGCGCACGCCGATAGAGGTTTTCTACAATAACCCCAATATGGGAGGGAATGAACTGGAATGGACCACGGAAGTGTTTATGCCCATAAAGGAAAGTGATGAATAAATTATCCCTTTTATTGCTCGTCATGGTTGCGCAAACCTGTGCTCAGCAAAATTTTCTGCGCGAATTGGAACCCATGGGCGATTTTCCTTCCAAACTAAAGGAAGTATCGGGTCTTGAGCTCGCGGATGACGGCCATTATTGGGTGATAGAAGACAGTGGTAACCAGGACGAAATTTATAAAATTGACGACAAGGGCCACTTAAAGGAATCCTTGGAAATTGACCATGCCAAAAACGAGGATTGGGAGGATTTGGCCATGGATAAAGAGGGCAACCTGTATATCGGAGACTTCGGGAACAATCAAAACGAACGGGATGATCTGGTCATATATAAAGTTCCAAAAGACGAACTGGACAGAAAAAAGCCAAACGCCGACAAAATTAAGTTTCGGTATCCCCAACAAAACGATTTTCCACCCAAAAAGGACAGTTTATATTTTGATACGGAGGGATTCTTTCATTTAAACGGCCATCTTTACATTTTCACCAAAAATCGAACTCGGCCTTACTCCGGAAAAACATTGATGTATCGTGTACCTGACGAAGAAGGGTCTTACGAAGCCGAATTTTTGGGTTCTCTTTTCCTCTGTGGGGACCAAAATCGCTGTTCGGTGACCAGTGCCGACATCTCACCGGATGGGAAAACCATTGCACTTTTGAGCTATGGACTCGTTTTTTTACTTACTGACTTTACAGCACCGGACTTCTCCCAAGCCACCATTAAAATAGTGGATTTAAAAACCAACACGCAGATTGAATCGGTTTGTTTTGCAGACGACAAAACCCTTATCATTGCCGACGAAAAGAATCCGTTTGGTGGACAGCATTTGTACAAATACACTATTGATTAAAATCCAAAACCAAGTCCGAAAGCGAATCGAAGCCCATCGGAGCTATTGAAAAGTCCGAAATTGGCGGAGAGTATATCTGCTCCGTTCACGAAAAACCCACCTCCGTACGAATTGTGCCAAATTCGCGAGGAATCTCCCGGGAACCACACTCTGCCATAGTCAAAACCACCATAAATTCCGGGTGTTACAGGAAGAATTCCCGTTTTGGTCTTTCGAAAGCTGTAGCGGATATCCGTATTTTGGAAATACGCTGTTTTACCCGTAAACCGTTGAAATCGAAAGCCGCGCAACCCATTGTCCCCTCCAATACTTGCCGCTTGATAAAATTCGTAGCCATTGCCAATGGTAAAGTGTCCCTTGAGTTGGGTGGCCAAAACCAACCTACCGTCCGCGGTAAGTTTATGGTCCATGGAAAACGATGGTATCACATAGCCAAAAGACCGTGAACCGTCGTCCAAATTTTTTCTAAAGCCCCCTTTTAGGGAAAAGGCCATACCCACGGTGGGGAACGCCTCGTTATCCGTATTGGAAAAGCTGTATTCACCATCCGCCCCAAAAAAACTTAGATGGTTTTCTTCGCCGTTGGCCACGTAAAATTCGTTGATAAACCTATTCTCGGTTTCTTCTATTTCGATATTTTCATAAGCAACACCCAATCGCACTTTGGACCCCAGAAAACCACGCCATACCAATGAGGGTGCAAGCTGTAGAGTACGGATGCGTACCCGATTGTAATCCAATCCTAAGGGTTCTGTATCATCATTGTTGACCGTTTCGTTGCCAAACCCGAAAAAGTTACGGGTAAAGTTGGGACTCGTAAACTTGGCATACACCTCAAGGTTCACTTTGTTAAACACATGGGCAAACTCTCCACGATAGCCCAAATCAAACCCATCCGTCGCAAAATAATAGGCCGCATTAAAGGTATGTTGCTGCGTAAATGGGTTTTTCCTGAAACCGTTGAAGGTATAGGTATCGGTAAGCCCAATGCGTACGCCATCGTCAGGATTAAAGCCAATGGTGGGCAATAATTGGTTGTTACTGGCCTTGATGTTCAAAAACTCATAAGTGTTGGTGTAATAATCCCTTACAAGGCGAATCTTTCCACCGTAGGCTTCGTCCAGCGTATTCTTTTTGTCTTTAAAATCGTAGACCGATAATTTCTTGGAGCCTTCGGAAATTTTGTACACATCGTTGTTTTGCCCCCCCACAATGCGAACCTTTATTTGTGAGGTTTCGGTACGGGCATCGAATACATCATCATCATCCAGACCGTACACCCATATCTCCTTGGTATAGGCTGGATCATAAACCTTGTTGAAGAACAAATCGGTCATTTCCCCTCCCTTGATGCGATATGCTCGAACCTCAACATGACCGTTGGGCAATGATACGATATTGAAGTAATCATCCTTATCCGTTCCGGTGACCACACTGTAGCGATTCAAAACAGCGAAATAGTCCTTCGCAGTCTGAACCAGGTTAGCTTTTCTGGCCAATAGTATCCTTTTGATTTCGGTCAACGTTTCGTCCCTGACCTCTTCTGGAAATGCCAAAAATGCTTCATCGATGATTTCTTCGTTCAGATTTTGCTGAATGAATTCGGCCTGCTCTACCCAGGTGTCCAAATCGGTTTCTGATAACAGGGCCATATCCAAGGCAAAGGTGCGGGGGGAAGAGGTGAATCCTTCCACACTTCGTATTTCTTCGTGGAAACCTTCAAAAATCCGTAATCCAGGTACGGCCCTGGAACCAAAGCCCATGATCAATCCGTCTCCCCAACGGGAAAATACTTGGTCCCTGTCTCGAGCAATCGGTTTGTAGACTTTATTGCCCTCTTCGGTTTCAAACTCTGCCCATCTCCATTGATCCACGTGTCTATCCCAATCCCCGATCATAATATCAAAAAGCCGGGCCTTGGCGTACTCCTTCTGGTCAATGCTATACTCTTCATCTTCGCGGAGCTTGTCCATCAGGTCGTAGGTGCTTTCGATTTTTTTGGTATATCCGAAGCTTTTGAGATTATCATGATCATCGGAAACATGCTCCTCGATCATATAAAGGCTGTTTCCGAATTCTTTATTGTAATCTCCCAAAACTGATTGTTTGGGCACATAATATAATTTGGGATTGGTGTGGAACATCCCTAAGGCATCGGAAAGTTTACCTATGGTAAATGGGGCATAGGGATGTGCTCCGGTATACAGGTCCAGCAACAATTCTTGGGTATAGGTGTCCTGAAATTCCCCAATGATATATTGCTCTTGGAATGCAATGGCCTGCAAGTATCTTTCGGCGCTCTTCCTTAAATCCCGCATAACGTACTCCCTACCTTGCTTATCTGCCAATCGTAACGAATTGGATTGATTGCCGCCACCCTTCCGTACCACGGTGAGCCCCCCCAAAAGTGTATCCAATCGCACCGTGGTTGCCTTGATCTGGGTTCCGTAATATTTTCGATACCGCTCTCCCCAAAGCCATTTATGGAATTTGCTTTTTTCAATATCCTCTTGAGCGTAGACCGAAGCCATTTGATACGCCGGAAAATCATCATCCATCTCGATTTTCTTGGTTGGCCGATCGGGAGGAAGAACCGGTGTATGGTACAATACAGTGTCTGTTTCCGTTCCGTGGAACACCACATCCGAAGAACCATCTTTGTACACGGTCAAAACCGCGTAGCCATTCATCCCGGTAGAAAATTTACTGCCATTTAGCAATCGGGTTGCTCCGGTTTTAGCTCCAGAACCACTAACGATCTGAGGCTTTCCAAATTCTTCAATATATTGGAGCGTATGCTCGTGTCCTGATGCGAAAATAATCTTATCAGAATATTGCGATAGCGTCAGGATTCGCTTTTTTAACTCGTTGTACAACTGATTGGAAAGGTCTTCTGCGGATGCGCCCGATGTCTTCCGTAGCAGATTGATGGCTACACCCAAAAATGGCATGGGCACCTTACCTCCGTTGGGATAAAGCCCTTGCTTAAATGAGAATTGCCCTCCGTGCACTCCATAGGACAACAGGGGGTGGTGCATGGCAATAATCACCGTTTTGTCCCTGTTCTTTTTGATCATACTTTCCAGTTCTTCAAAAAACCGTCCTCTACTTTTGATTTCGCATTCATCGTTCATGGTGGGATGCTTGTCCCAATTGACCAAGTACCACTCTGTATCAATGGCAATGACCATAACTTTGTCACTGATCTCTATATCCTCAATGGGGCAGCCGTTTTCGGGCTGAAAGGCCTCATTATCATCCAATACATCCTCAACATACTCCTCTTCGCGTTTCAGGCCTTTCAAACCATCGCTATACCAATCATGGTTTCCTGGGATAAATAGTGGTCTGCCTTTAAAGTCTTCCAAGGTGGCCAACTGGGCATCCAAATAATGTTTGGATTGCCGATAGGCCTCTGGGTCGTAATCCTTATCCACAAAACCGGCGGGATAAATATTATCTCCCAAAAAAATAGCGGTACTGTTGGGCTGGGCGCTCTCCAGTTCTTTCTTGAACTTTTTTAAGGTGGGATTGAGATCTCCCATGGGAGATTTTCCCGCGTCACCAATCAGGTAGAAGGTATGCTCCACTTCCTTTTGAAATTGGCCAGTGGTACCCGGGTAAGAATCCGCATACTTGGTTTGGTAGGTGGCGCAACCATGCAATACGCCGATGAGCAGGGCTAGCAAGTAATGTTTCTTCATATTGCACGACGTTAATACCAAAATTTCGTAATTTGGAATTCCAATCAGAATATATGTCGGAAATTGTTGATAAAACTAAACACTTCGTTTCTAAACTTTTAACGGAGGAACTTGACCCCAAGTTCTTGTACCACAACTTGCGACATACCGAACGAGTAGTCAAAAGTACTAAAGAATTGCTCAACTATTATAACTTGGGCGATACGGAGAACGAACAACTGCTATTGGCGGCTTGGTTTCACGATGTAGGTCACATTAATGGCCATGAGGACCATGAAGAAAGTAGTTGTAAGCTTGCTTCCGATTTTCTTAGGGAACAGGGCTACGACCAAAAGGGAATCCATCAGGTGTGCACCCTCATCATGGCCACCAAAATATACAGCGAACCCCAAACCTTGCCGGAAGAAATTATCCGCGATGCCGATATGTCTCATTTCGCCAAGCGAAGTTATTGGGAAACCACCGATTTTTTAAAGGAAGAATTCAAGCAATTGGGGATTGCGGACTATTCCTCCAAAAAGTGGCGGGACAAGAACATTAAAATGTTCCGCAAGCACCAGTTTTATACGGATTACGCAAAGGAAAACTGGGAAGATGGAAAGCAGAAAAACTTGAAGCAGCTCCTCAAAGAGAAAAAGGCCGAAAAAAAGATTGCCAAAAAAGAAGCCCTCAAAGCCAAATACAAAAGCGAAAGTCCCGACCGAAGTGTACAAACGCTGTATCGGGTAACCTTAAAAAACCACTTGAAATTGAGCGATATCGCCGATACAAAAGCTAACATCCTCTTATCGGTGAATGCGATTATCATTTCGCTGGTATTGGCCAATTTGCTTACCAAACTGGACAATCCTTCCAATACCTATATGATCTATCCTACCTTGATCTTGATCATGTTCAGTGTCGTTTCCATGGTGCTGTCCGTATTGGCAACAAGACCCAATATCACCACTGGCAAGTTCACCAAGGAAGATGTGGAAGAGCGACGTGTAAACCTTCTCTTTTTTGGAAACTTCCATCAAATGGATCTAAAAGAATACGAATGGGCCCTGCAGGAAATGGTGAAGGACAAGGATTATGTGTATTCTTCCCTTACCAAAGACCTTTATTATTTAGGTGTTGTTTTGAACAGAAAGTACAAGATACTTCGGATTACCTATAACATATTCATGATAGGGATGATCATTTCGGTAATTTCCTTTGGGATTGCCTTCCGATTTTTTGGCCCGGACCGGTTGATTTTCTGATCTAGCTGTTGAGTTCCTCCATGAGATCATCGTAGGTATAGGTACGCTCGGATTTTTTATCCTTTTGATATAGGATTTCAGCACGAATGGCTTTCAACCCCGAAACTCCTTGTACACCTTCGAGTTCCACGATTTCGATGTTATTGGTAAAGTAACCTTTGGCTTTTAGGAAACTGATGTATCTCAAATATTCCTTTTCGTCCTTGCGCTGGGAGTACACAATGGCCAATTTACCCTTTTGGGTAAGGCGCTCGTTGGTCCCCTTCACAAAGGATTTATCGATTCGCTTTTTAATGACCTCGTATCTGGCATTGTAGGTGCCATCAACATCAAAGCGCTTTTCGTCCATCCTAAACCGTATGGCCAACGACGTACTGTACACCAAGACCAATGAAGCCACATCCAATTTAACGGGCAAATGAGGTTTAAGTGCGTAATACTTGTTCTCCATCTCCACCATTACCTGCAACTGCCACAATCTTAGGTTGCTCAAAAACAGTTCATTGAACTCTCTGTCCTTTGCAATGGAACTGCCGATGTACATATTGTGTTCCACTCCGTCGGTTTTGTACCGTTCAAAATAGTGCGGGAACATTTTTTGGGCCTCTTCCTGCTTTTTATCCAATAGGGCCGCCAATTTCATGTTGGCCTCCATTACGCTATCATCGTAGTTTCTACGATGGTCGTAGTAGCTTTCGGTGGTCTTGTCTATTTTTTGTTTGTACGCTTGAAGTAATCCTGCGATTTCTTCATCTTCTTTTTGTAAATGGTCAAATACAGGGTCTACTTCCTCTTTTACAAAATCGAAAACCGCTTGTTCGGTGTGGGTGAACAAGGCCTCCTTAACTTCGTTTAGGTAATTGTTGACCCTGAACATCAGTTCCTCATAGATGGGAAGTTCATATTTGGAGAAAGCAATTTGGAGGATATCATTGATTTCTGACAGCTGAATCATCAAATCACGTTGGATGGCCAGATTGCGTTCCTTCGCGGAATCCTTGATATCGATTTGACCGTATAGCGGGTAAACATCCTTGAAGACGATTTCTTTAAAAACGGCTTCGTTGCCCGAAAGTTCATCGGCCATAAAGCGCTTGGCCTCTTCTTGAAACTTCCAATATACCGATGGGTGAACCGAGGTGCATTCGTGCTGGATTACTGCATCAATCAGATTCTCCTCTTCTTCAATGGTGCGCATCACTGCCGCCACGATGTAAGGCATCACATCGTCCAACTTGTTGGCATTAACGCTGTTGAGTTCGTTTACTTTGCCGGAAACCAGTTCCAAAACCCCCAAAAGCTCGCCGTGAACAGCAATAGGGGCCAAAATGGCACTTCGGATGCCCTGGTCCATCAAATTTTTATAGGGCTGTACTTTGCCTTCCGTTTTATTATAATACTTCTCCACATTGGAAATGGCAAAATACTTGTTCTCCTTAAAAAGCTTTCCATGGGAATAACTACAAAACGTGGAATTACAGTCTTCGGTTTCCTTCCCATTCAGGATATAACTATCCATTCCCTTTCCATAGATTTTAAAAAAGCGGTCTGCACCGGAATCGTAGCCCGCAAATCCGACCTTAATATCGTTCAACCTAAAGAAAGATCTAAAGGTATCCTCGAAATTTTCCATAAAGGAGTCGTTCCCACGTTGGGTCTTTCCAATCAAGGTCGACTTGATTTCCGAAACGGAATGCTCGGCGGTAACATCGAACATATTGGATATAACAAAACCCCTCGCCAAAAAACTGTTCGGTGGAATTTTTTCCTTCCAAAGATCTAAGTTGTAAAAGTTCTCCAACAATTCATCCACATCATCTTGGCTAACGGGCTTTGCTTTGTCCGTTGGGATGATTTCCATAAAATCAGCATTGTACAAAATACGGTAACGGCGCATCACACCGTTGGAATCGGGTATATCGAAAAAAAATGGACGTTTAAAATCTAAATTGTAACCGTAATAAAACTGCAAGATCACCGTACACTTCATGATGTAATCAAATTCCCTTGGAATGTTGGTGATTTCCGGTTCGTACTCCTCTCCGGCATCCTTCAGAATTTGACGAAACCGTTCAGAAGAGTTAAAAACCAAGTTCTCGAAGGGCGTTGAAGCTGTTTTTATCTCGTTCTTGGTCAAAATGGGGGCAAAAGAATCCTCTAAAATTATGCTGATTACATCCTTATGTGTCTCCAACAAAGACAGATCGGTGAAGCCTTCACGAAGTTCTGGGTAGGGAGCCTGTGCATCCAAGACATATTTGGCCCGTTCGGCCAAGTGCTTGTTTGAACTCTTAAGCTGCTCATCGTAATGTTCCAACAATTTGTTGAAACTCACCAATTGAACAAGTGGGCTTTCAGAATGGTAGTCGTGCTTCATACACCGTTTAGTCGAGGTTTCTACTACAAATTTACAAAAAGTAAAGGCGCATATGGTTTTATCAATATCTTTATGGACAAAACGTCCTTTTTTAAGGATTTTAGTACCTTTTTCATGTCCTCTTCGAGCCGATTAGACAATGCCTACAAAAACGCCAAGGTCATTCCCTTTGATGAAGGCTCCAAATTCATTTTTTTTAGTGATTGTCATCGTGGGGACAACAGCTTCGCCGACGATTTTGCCAATAATCGGAACATTTACTTCCACGCGCTAAACCATTATTATCGGGAGGGGTTCAGCTACATCGAACTTGGTGATGGGGACGAGCTTTGGGAAAATATCAGTTTTGATTCCATTTTTGAGGCACATAAGAATGTGTATCAATTGTTGCGAAGGTTCCATTTGGAAAACCGTTTGCATATGCTTTGGGGCAATCACGATATGGTGTACCGCGACCCCGCCTATGTGGATGAGCATCTTTCCTACTATTTTGAGCCCATTGATGGGTCGGACAAGGAACTTTTCGAGGGCATTACGTATCACGAAGCTATTGTTTTGAAGCATGCTGAAACGGGACAGGAGATATTCTGCGTTCATGGGCATCAGGCAGACTGGTGGAACTATGTCTGCTGGCGGATTGGTCGATTTTTGGTGCGGGTGTTGTGGAAACCGCTTCAGGTAGTGGGCATTGCCGACCCTACGAGTCCTGCCAAAAATTACAAGGAGCTCATCCGAATCGAAAAGCGCATCAAACGCTGGATTCTTAAAAATGGATTGTTGATTACCATGGCGGGACATACCCACAGGCCACGGTTTCCAGAGCCCGGACAAATTCCCTTTTTTAACGATGGTAGCTGTGTACACCCGCGAAGTATCACCGGTATTGAGTTGGAAAACGGAGAACTATCACTCATTAAATGGCACATTGATACGAAGCCAGACGGCACCCTTCAAATTGTTCGGGTATTATTGGAAGGACCTGAAAAGCTTCGGGATTATATGGATCATTAAGTTCGCTTTGCCATCGTTTTGATGGCACTCACGAATTGGTCAAGTTCATTGGTGGTGGTAAACACGTTGGGCGTGATCCTGCAGCCATGGACATTTTCAAAATCTATGGCAACGGTCCAGATGTTGAACTCATCCAATAGCGTCTTTGCCATTTCCGAAGGTTTCATATTGGTAAGTCCCACATTGGCAATACCGCAACTGCGGTGCGGTTCCAAAGGTGTATTGATGACCACATTCTCCACATCCCGGAGTTGGTCGCTCCAATAGCGTTGCAGGTAGCGCATTCGGTTTTCCTTGCGCTCCAATCCAATCATGTCCAAGTAGTCCACAGCATCATTAATGGTCAAATCTGTATGCACGGGATGGGTTCCTGTATGGTTGAGCCTGCGGATTTTGGTATCATCCTCTTCGTGTTCCGCAAACAAGGGCCATATTTTAGGAATATTCTTCTCCGCAACATAGAGCATGCCCGCTCCCAATGGGGAACAAAGCCATTTGTGCAAACTGGATCCATAGTAATCGCAGTTCAATTCGGCCAAATCCACCTTTATGTGTCCAACACAATGGGCACCGTCCACCATCACCTCGACACCATGGGCATGGGCCATATCGCAAATCTTTCGGACGGGCAATATCTGTCCGGTCACATTGATCATATGGCAGATCATCAATAACTTGGTCTTTGGAGTTAATTGCGATTCGTAGAGCGACACAATTTCCTCATCCGATTCTGGGTGATTGGGTACGGATACCTTTTTGCAAACAATGCCATAGCGATCTTCCATTTGATGAAAATGTATTTGCATGGCGCCATAATCTTGAACGGCAAAAACAGCTTCATCGCCCTTTTCCCAAGGGAAGCCCCCAATGATCATATCTAAGGACTCCGTGGTGTTCCGAGTGATTACCAATTCCTTTTCCGAACAATTGACGAGTTGGGCTACCCGTGCCGCTGCCTTGTCCTTGTTTTCCCATTGAACGGTGCGCATATAGTATGAACCTTCATAATTTACGTGTTGTACATGTTCGGTGAACTTATTCAGGATGGGAGTTGGAATAATGTTGTAGTACCCACTTTCCAAATTAATGTAATCTGGCTTTAAGCTGTAATCTTCCCTGATGCGTTCCCAAAATGCTTCACTGTCCTTATCGGGATACGGCCCTTTCTAGGCCATGGCGCCATCCAAAGTAATCGGAAAAAGAGGGGCGGCCATGGCGGCACTGCCCATATAGCGTAAGAATTGTCGTTTTTTCATTTTGGTGTCAGGTTGATTTAAAAAAGAATGGTAATTTTCATTTTTACTTGCTTTCAAGATACAACTTATACCCCATAAATGAATGATGTAGCGGCCATATTAGATCAAATCCCCATTCGATACGACCTTGCATCGCACATCATGCTCTTGGGCATAGTACAGGGGGTTTTCTTGGCCTTGGTCATCTTTTTAAGGGCAAAACGCGATTCGGCCATCATTTTCTTTGGTTGGTCCCTTTTGGTGCAGTGCCTCGTATTTTTGGACATCTACCTTTGCTACACCGGTTTGATGAAATACACGATGCACTTGAACGATTCAACCGAGTTTCTGGTGCTCTTGATTGCTCCAACCTTATACTTTTTCTTGTTTGCCCTATTGGAACGGAAGCCCATTGGCCCAAAACAGCATTGGCCCCATTTTATACTCCCGTTGCTCTACGTCATTTCACAATTGAACTTCTACACCAGTCCCATCGAAGTAAAAATCAACGCCTATCTCGGAGCTTACCATAGTGATTTAGGCTTTTTGGAAGTCCCGGGCACTATGGACTACTCATACCACCATATTAAAGACCAATTTCGATGGTTGGTCCTAATCAGCTTTGCATTTTATCTGATTTTGTCTCTTATGTTAGTGCTTAAGTCCCATAAAAAAGGATGGACCAAGGCCAAAAACATTAAAGTCGACAAGTACATATTTTCCAGAAACACAGTTATTTTTTTCTTAGTGATCCTACTGACTATATTTATTATTTATCTCAATTTTGATGATGACGGTGGTGATCATATCATCGGAATCATACAAACTGCCACTATCTTTATCACCTCTTATTTCATACTTTCCGAATCGCGCTTTTTTGAAAAATCTTGGATTGCCGATAAGTATGAGACCTTGTCGGGCACTTCGGTTCAATTTAGGACTCTTGAAGCATTTATCGAAGATTCCCAATATTACACCCATCAGGATATCAGCTTAAAAAAAATATCCGAGCAGCTAGATACCAATAGCAATACCATCTCCAGATTGATCAACTCCGAAACGGGCAACAACTTCAACGATTACATCAACCAAAAACGTATTGCACTTGCACAAGTGAGGTTATTCCATCCAGAATTTCAGCAGCTCACGGTTGAGGCCATTGGTGAATCGGTCGGGTTCAGGTCTAAATCAGCCTTTTACAGTGCTTTCAAAAAACATACAGGCCAATCCCCTTCCGCTTATATGAAGGAAAATAGAACTTAATTCCTCCAGAATTGCAATTCAGGACATTTACGAGCTCCAAAAAATATGTGGTTTCCCCTATGCTCCACATCTTTGGAAAAAATTTTAGCAATGGATTCCAGCATTAGACGTTACGATTTGGATTGGCTTCGGGTGATTGTATTCGGATTACTTATTTTTTACCACGTGGGGATGTTTTTTGTCCCCTGGGGATGGCATGTAAAAAACAACATTATTTACGATTGGCTGCGCTGGCCCATGCTGTTTTTGAACCAATGGCGATTGCCCATACTTTTCGTGATATCCGGAATGGGTACGTTTTATGCCTTGGGCAAACGCGGGATGGGAACATTTATGTGGGAACGATTTCTGCGTTTGGGCATACCTTTGGTGGTTGGTATGTTGCTTATTGTGCCCCCTCAAGTGTACGTGGAACGCTTGGCGGAGGGACAGTTTACGGGTTCCTATTGGGCATTCTTTTCAACAGTTGCTTTTGATGGGGTGTATCCCGAAGGAAATTTAAGTTGGCATCACCTGTGGTTTTTGCCGTATTTGCTGGTTTTCTCGTGGGTCTTGGCCCCGCTTTTCGTCTATTTGAGGAACCATAGCACAAAACTCGTGGAATGGGTTAAAAACATCATCCAAAAATCATGGGGCATTTACCTATTCGTGATTCCGCTTTATTTGGTGGAATCCTTGGTAGAACCATTTTTTCCCATTACCCATGCTTTGGTGGATGACTGGTTTAATTTTATATTCAGCATCATTCTGTTTTTTTACGGCTTTGTTCTGGTCGCTACGGGAGATATCTTTTGGAATACCTTGGGCAGGATGAAGAAAAAAGCCCTTCTTTTAGGTATCGTAGGTTTTGCGGGGCAGGCCATCATCTGGTTATTTTTTGAAGACGGTTATGTGATTCACTTTACCGAGGCCCTTCTGAAAGTGGTAAATATCTGGTCGTGGATCTTGGTGCTATTTGCCTACGCCGCCCAATACCTCAACAAACCGAGCACTGGACTTGCCTATGCCAACAGGGCCGTATACCCATTCTACATATTGCACCAGACCATCACGGTCTGCATCGGCTATCTTGTAATGGATTTGGATTGGGGACTTGCCCCCAAGGCGTTGATTCTTGTTGTAGGTACCTTTGGACTGAGTTGGCTCATTTACGACTTGATTATTCTTCGGATACCCGTTCTACACCCACTTTTTGGACTTAAAAAGAGAAAGCACTCCAAAAAAGACTACAGCTTAACGATTTAACGTCAATTAATACAATTGGTGGCAAGGTATTTGCTAATTTTATAATTGGACCATTGCCTTAGTTGCCATGAAAAAGAGTGTATTTGCTTTGTTAGGGGTTCTTTTGTTTGCCATGCCCATGCATGCGCAAGGTGACATTCCCACAACCCGGCCCTTAAAAATTGGCGATAATAATAAGCTCGATGTCAAAACCAGCAACCAAGGCACTTTGCTAAGAATGCCTTCCGTACTGGACGAGAGCCTTACCTCCAAGAATGAGAAGCCCGGAGTTCAAATGTTGCCAGACAGGCAACTGGTTCAGGCAGGTCACGACATGGTCATCGACCCAAAAATCAAAGAAAAAAAGGAAAAAGGCTCCAACGAATATTTTGGAGACCAATATTTGGGAGATTTCACCACCAAAGCCAAATTTGTGGGCATTGTGGCCCGCGACCACGAATATGTGGATGGTGACCGCATCAAAATATATGTCAACGGTGAAGTTGTAGAGTACAATCTGCTACTCGATGGTTCTTTCAAAGGACTCAATCTGGATTTAGTGGAGGGTTTTAACCGTGTAGAGTTCGAAGCCTTGAACCAAGGTTCTTCTGGACCGAATACCGCACAGGTAGTAGTCACCGACGACAAGGGCGTGGTTATCCATAACAACCGCTGGAACCTCTCCACAGGTTCAAAGGCCAGCCTCATCATCGTTAAGGAAGAGGACACTGGCATCGAAAAAAACAACTAAGCCCTTACCTTTTACCGGGCGAGTAGGTCTCTTTTGCACGTTTGAGCACATCTTCTTTGTAATAAGCGGCATCTTTGAATTCCATATCGGCATAGCGCTGTGCCTGATCATTAAAATGTGGCGAATCCGGGTCGCCGCTCTGTCCACCGGCCAAAATGGTCTTCGCCTTAACTTTATCGCCAAACTCCACCGCCGCTACGAAGCTATTTCCCCGAGTACCGTAGATTTTTTTGGTATTGTTATCATATCGGGCGCCATAGGCAGCCAATGCCCCCCAAGTACCACTGGCAAAACCAATGGGAATGCTGGGTTTGGCATCATTAAAAGGTTGACGGATATCACCATTTAAACGTTGATAACGATTGACCTCGCCCCAAGGCATTTTCCAAGTTCCAAAGTCGGACTCCAAAATACCCAAGGTCTCTTTGAGGAAGGCAAGCTTTTTATCGTCGTCCCATGCATCTCCCCAATATTCCACCAATTCCATGGAATACATCCCTTCAGGCCTTTCCGCCTTCGCATAACAAAGGGTTCCATAATAGTGCGCCAATGTCATTGCAATAGATTCTTTGGATGTGGTATAATCCCAATTCCGAAGTGTGTCGATAGCTTCCTGCAAAGCTGGGTCCGGATTATTGTCATACGCCCTGACCAAACCCGGAATCAATGCTTCAAAGGCAGGCAAATAGGGGTCGTGGGCCAGCTCAATCAAACTGTCCAAAGTGTATCCGCTTCTTCCTGTCAAAAGTTGAATGGCATGGATACCCCTAAAATTTTCTTGGTCCCGGGACATGTAATTGGGATAGTCCTCCCGCTTGGGACTGTACTCCAAAGCAGAAGTATAAGGGGTGGAATTACAATTTTGAATCCAACCATTTTCGGGATTCAATACCAAGATATTTTCATCCACCGTATGCAATCCTTGCCAATCTGTTTTGGGATTGCTACCATCCACAGGCTCAGTGTAATCAAAAATGGTATCGCGCTTGGGCACAAAATTCCCATGGAAATAAGCAATATTGCCTTCGGCATCCGCATAAACCGTATTATTGGAAGAATTGGTCCGTATATCCATCATGTTGCGAAAACCTTCATAACCGTCCTGCTTGGTTCGGATATAGGACTGTTCCAACGCCTTGACCGGTTCCCACATCATGGCCGAAGCGGTCCATTGGTCATCCACTTGATGTGTAATCGGACCGTGATGGGTTCGGTACATGGGGAATGTTCTTTCTTTCATGCCCTCCCCTTCCTTATATTTTAGGGTGACGGTTGTGGAATCCACAGGTCGTAATTCTTCCCCATATTGATAGAACAGCTTGCCATCGTTCTTTACAATGGTCTCCTTAAACTCGTCCATTACATCGGTATAGGTAGAGGTATGCATCCAACCAGTTTTATCGTTAAACCCCTGATACACAAAAAACTGCCCCCATGTTACAGCTCCATAGGCGTTCAATCCCTCTTCGCTCACCACATGCACTTCGCCCCTAAAATAAAAGGAGGTATGGGGATTGATTAAGAGCATGGCATTACCGGATTCGGTCAAATCACCGGAAATGGCGATTCCGTTAGAACCTTGGGGTTCTTCCATTTCAGCTTCCTTTTTGAGTCGCAGGGCCTCCATCTCGGGTAATTCCATCCCACTTTCGTAGAAACTTTTGATTTTTCGTGTGGAAATACGTTCAATATCCCCTCCTATGGAGCCTTCGCTAAAATACATCGGCATCCATGGCTCGAAACGGGTCAGCAGTTTTGGTTTCACCTCAGGATGGGTGTGTAGGTAGTAATTGATACCGTCGGCAAAGGCATCGCACAGCTCCTTGAGCCACTCGGGACTATTTTCGTAATTGGCCTTGGCCTCTTCCTCGGTCATGAACATTTTTGCCCGAAGGTCGCTGTAGAGGGCATCCTCGCCTTCCACTTCGGCCAATCGGCCTGTGGCCCAAATATAGTTTTGTTCCACCCGGTTAAAATCATCTTCGCATTGGGCATACAACAAGCCAAAAACCGCATCGGCATCTGTTTTTCCATAAATGTGGGGAACGCCAAAATCATCCCGGATAATGGTAATGTTCTCAGCTTGGGCCTCCCATTGTTCCACTTCGGTTTGAGGGGATGGAGTACAGGAAATAAATAGTAAAATCAGGGCAAAGACGGTAATTCTCATTGCGTGGAGTTAGTTTAGTTTGTTTGGTGAAAATACGGTAAATCATTAACAATTACCAACTTCCACTGGCCCCACCACCTCCAGAACTGCCGCCACCTCCAGAAAAACTACTGGATGAGCTTCTTCCCCCAGAACTGGAACCAAAAGAATGGGTTCCAGATGATGAAAAGGTTTTCTTCATGTAGGCTTTATCCGATTTCAACAGGGAAAGTTTAAACCCTTCGTCTCCTTTTCTCTTGATTTTTAGAATCACCAATATAATGGTCAAAACCCCAAAAGCCAATAGTCCGGAAAGTACCAAAATCCAAACACTTACTCCATTTTCGAGAAGTACCTCTTCAAATCCCAAGATCATTGCCATAAAAAATATAGGCATCCCCATAAAAACAAGTCCAAAAACCATGGGAAACGACATGAAAATGGCCATAAAAATGCCTCGAACCACGGCCAACTTTCCAGTGAATATGCCCCGCAAAATTTCAATGAGAGTGGAATAGCCCTTATAAAAAACAAATGCGCCAGCGGCGACGAACATCAACAAGAACAGGCTGATCAATCCCAATAACCACCATGGCATTTCCTCCTCCTCGGCGATTTCTGCCTTAAATTCCTCCAACGCTTCCGGGTGTTTTAAAAAATCAATGATTTGATCGGTGGCCATATCCAGTCCACCATAATAATCTTCCTCTTTGAATTTCGGTATCATGGTATTGCGGATGATTCGTGAGGCAACCGCATCCGTGATGTAGGATTCCAATCCGTAGCCCACCTCAATCCGAACTTCCCGGTCCAGTTTGGAGAAAAGGATCAAAATACCATTGTCCTTGCCCTCCTGTCCCAATTTGTTTTGGTTGAACACTTCAAACGCATACCCCTCAATGGTTTCGTTGCCCAATGCATCTATGGTCAAAATCACCAATTGGTTGCTGGTTTCCGATTCAAATTGATAGAGTTTTGTGCGAAGCTCTTCCAATTCGGACGGGGTAAAAATCTGGGCTTTGTCTGTTACGATTTCGGTTAAAGTAGGGTACGTTCCTTGCGCATAAGACAAGGAGCTTATCAGAAAAAGTAGAATGAAAGGTAGTGATTTGGGCATGGTTAGTGGTCTGGTTTAGATGCCTAAATATAACATTTGTAGGCTTTTACACGATTAAAAAAATCAAGATTCGGCATCCCTCCCAATTTGCCGTAACTTGCACCCTCTTTCGAAAAACTGCTATGTCCAACAAAAAAGTAAGTATCCTCACCGCATTTAAAACCATTATTTGGCCCAAACGCAAATTGGTGCTTCTTGGTCTTTTGCTCATCGCCATTAGCAAAGCAGCCAGTTTTGTGGCTCCAATTGCATCCAAACACCTTATTGATGATGTTATTGTGAACAAAGATGTGGACATGCTGAAATATCTGGTGGCAGGGGTCATGTTCGCCATTTTTGTACAGGCGGTCACTTCTTTTTTGTTGACTAAAATATTGAGCGTGCAGGCACAGTATCTGATTTCCGAGCTTCGCGCTCAGGTACAGAAAAAGGTGTTGGCCCTTCCCGTCCGCTTCTTCGATAATGCAAAATCGGGAGCGCTCGTTTCTCGTATCATGTCCGATGTGGAAGGTGTACGGAACCTCATCGGCACGGGTTTAGTACAGCTGGTGGGAGGCATCATTACGGCCGTGGTTTCCCTTATCCTGCTTATGGATATCAGTGTATTCATGACCTTGTTCACCTTTATCCCATTGACCATTTTCGCCATTATCGCATTAAAGGCTTTTAAGATCATTCGGCCCATTTTCAGGAACCGTGGGAAAATCAATGCCGAAGTCAAAGGTAGGTTGACAGAAACCTTGGGTGGAATCCGTGTCATTAAAGGGTTCAATGCGGAAAAGCAGGAAGAAGAAGTATTTGAAGTCGGGGTGGAACGCCTGTATGAAAACGTAAAAAAGAGCTTGACCACCACCGCCTTTATGACGAGTTCGTCTACCTTTTTATTGGGTGTGGCAACCACCAGTGTCATGGGTTTTGGCGGCTATAAAATCATACAGGATACGCTCACCGTAGGTGAATTTGTGGAATTTACGGTGCTGTTGGGTTTGATGATCGCCCCCATCGTACAAATGAGCAGTGTGGGAAGTCAACTTACGGAAGCCTTGGCAGGCTTGGACCGTACCGAAGAACTGATGAACCTGGAAGAGGAGTCTGATGAGGAAAACCGCACCATACTATTAGATCATGTTGAAGGACGAATGTCTTTCTCCGATGTGCGCTTTTCCTATGAAGCGGATAAAGAAGTGTTGCACGGCATCAGTTTTGATGTAGCCCCTGGGCAAGTGATTGCCTTGGTCGGTAGTTCCGGCTCAGGTAAATCCACCATTGCAGGCTTGGCGGCCAGTTTCCTTAATCCAGATTCGGGCACCATCACCATTGATGGGCACGATTTGTCCAAAGTAAACCTAAACAGTTTTCGCCAACATTTAGGGGTGGTGTTACAGGATGATTTTTTGTTTGAGGGCACTATTCGGGAGAACATTTTGTTTCCCAGGCCCAATGCCAGTGAGGAAAAATTGATGGAAGCGGTAAAAGCGGCTTACGTGGATGAATTTACCGACCGTTTTGATAAAGGATTGGACACCCTGATCGGGGAGCGTGGGGTAAAGCTATCCGGAGGTCAGCGCCAACGGATTGCCATTGCGCGGGCCATATTGGCCGACCCAAAAATATTGGTCTTGGACGAAGCTACCTCAAGTTTGGATACGGAATCCGAAGCCTTGATCCAAAAAAGTTTGGGCGAACTTACCAAGGGCAGAACCACCTTTGTGATTGCTCACCGACTGAGCACCATCCGCAAAGCGGACCAAATTTTGGTGATTGAAAATGGCCATATCTTGGAACAGGGTACCCACGAAACATTGATTGCTTCCGAGGGAAGGTATTACAACCTGTTTACGTATCAGGCTAGAATTTAAGTCTCTTTATTAAACAGATTAAAAACATCTTTTTCATCAGTTTCATTTCTTTTCCTCCATTTAATTCTTCCTTCATCAAACTCCCCAATTCTAATTACATTAAACTTGTATGTATCATTTTTATGTTCTAACAACTTAAAATTGACTATTTTCCTTAATGACAGGTATTCATCACAAAAATTCGGATGTACTGCTAAGTTGCAATAGAAACCATCAACTTTTACACTGCGGTAGATTATCATATCATTTTGCAACTCCTCATACAATAATTTATTGGAAATAAATGAAGATAGATAATATGGTGCCTTCTCACTATAGAACTTCTCTGCAATAAAAGCCCTTAATAGCTTGAAAGAATTAAAAATATCCGGATATTTTGTTTGCCATTTTTTAAAATGCCTCTCATTAGACTCTTTGGCGAAAGTTACCCACCTATTTCCGTCAGGTAAGTCTGGTGGTAAAAGTGATGTCAGTTTTATTGGATTTTCCTTTTTGTTTTCCCATACACTTAAAAAACCTGTATCACCTACTTGAGGCTTAACTTCATAAAGTGCTGCATTTGGATTATCAGAACAATACATTACCGTTCTTCCCTTTAGATTACATCTCCCATTTTCTTTACAGAAAAAAGAATTCGGATAGGAGTGAGTATTAACTAGGTTCAAATCATAATTATCAATATTGAGTCTGACCCTATATAAAAGTAAGTCTGAAAAATATTCCTTTGGTTGTCTTACTATTAAACTTGGGAGAATAATTGCGTACTTATAGTATATTTTTTCAATTTCTTCATATCCAATTCCATCAAAATTGTAGTCATCCAAAATTTTAAGTCGTTGAAAATACTCACTTGGCTCTGGAAAAGCATTTATTTCATCCTCAAACAACTCAAAATTTCCCATAAAGACGTTTAACTATGACTCTTCAGGCGCCAATTCCACTTCAAGACCATCCAAGTCTTCCGTAATATGAATTTGGCAACCCAGACGACTGTTGTCCTTTACAAAAAAGGCTTCGGCCAACATGGCCTCCTCATCATCCGACTTTTCAGGCAGCTGATGGTCCGACTGAATATAACACTGGCATGAGGCGCACATGGCCATACCACCACAAATACCGATGGTTCCTTCTGGAGCCAATTCGTACGAACGAACCACTTCCATGAGGTTCATGTTCATATCGGTAGGGGCATCCACTTCGTGTGCAACACCTTCCCGGTCAATTATTTTTAATTTGATATCGCTCATACCTCGTCGAGAACCTTTGTATACAGTTCCGCTATCTATTTAAAATTGCACTTATACTTAGTCGATTGCTTTCACCACAGCTTTCGGGGCCTCCTTCTTGCTTCCATCGAAACCGGTTACGCCACCCACGGTGGTATACTTCATCACGTATTTTTTATCTGGATGGATTTTTTGGTAGGCACTTTGGCACATCAAGGTCGCTTCGTGGAACCCGCACAGGATCAATTTCAACTTGCCCGGATAGGTATTCACATCACCGATGGCGTAAATCCCAGGAATATTAGTCTGATAATCATAGGTGTTGTCCACCTTGATGGCATTTTTTTCAATCTCCAATCCCCAGTTGGCTATCGGGCCCAATTTTGGGGACAATCCGAAAAGGGGGATAAAATAATCCACGGCTATATCGGTTTCTTCGGAAGTATTGGTGTTTTGTACGGTTACTTTTTCCAAGCTATCCTCCCCTTTTAGGGCAACTACTTCTGCTGGGGTAATCAGGTTGATTTTGCCTTCATTTTTGAGGTGCTGTACCTTCTCTACGGAATCCAATGCCCCCCGGAACTCGTTCCTGCGGTGTACCAAGGTGACTTCTTCGGCAACATCGGCCAAAAAGATGGACCAATCCAAGGCGGAATCTCCCCCTCCTGCAATCAGTACTTTTTTACCCCGATAGATTTCCGGCTCCCTGATCATATAGGCTACACCGTTATCTTCATATTTTTCCAGATTTTCCAACAGGGGCTTTCTGGGCTCAAAACTGCCCAAACCACCTGCGATGGCCACTACTGGCGCATGGTGCTTGGTCCCTTTGTTGGTAGTGACGATAAAAGTGCCATCATCCAATTTTTCGATGGTCTCTGCACGCTCACCCAAGGTGAAACCAGGCTGAAAGGGCTTGATCTGTTCCATCAAATTGTCTACCAAGTCGCCTGCCAATACTTCGGGGAATCCAGGGATATCATAAATGGGCTTTTTGGGATATATTTCCGAGCATTGTCCACCAGCTTGTGGCAAGGCATCAATCAAATGGCACTTGAGCTGCAACAGGCCAGCTTCAAAAACAGCAAAGAGACCCGTAGGTCCCGCTCCAATTATCAGAATATCTGTTTTGATCATATACAAGAGGTTTTGGCACGCAACTTACTGCTTGCCTCAAAAAAGATTTATGATTTTAATCAGTTAGGAAATATTGATGACTTCTTCGATTTGAGGGGCATATTTTTTAATGGTCATTTCCACGCCACTTTTCAAGGTCATCTGGTTGACGCTGCAGCCAATGCAGTTACCCTCCAATCGAACCTTCACGGTATTGTCTTCGATGGAAATCAATGTGATGTCTCCACCATCGCTCTGCAAGAAAGGTCGGATTTCTTCCAACGCCTTCTCTACATTGCTTCTTGTTTCTTCTGATGTCATTGTTGTCATGCTCACTTCTTTTTAACAGCGGAACAACCGGCCATTGTTGTAATTTTTATCGCTTCCGTAGGGGGAAGGTCTGTATTCCTTCGCACCAATTCCTGTACCACATTTTTGGTCAGTTCCTCAAAGGCTTCTTCCGTAGGGGTGGCTGTTTGCATGGCAGCCGGTCTGCCCACATCGGCAGCCTCACGAATACTCTGTACCAACGGGATTTCGCCCAAAAATGGGACATTTAAATCCTCCGAAAGGTTCTTGGCCCCATTTTTACCAAAGATATGATATTTGTTATCGGGCAATTCCGCAGGTGTAAAATACGCCATATTCTCGACGATTCCCAACACGGGCACATTGATGGCTTCTTGCTGGAACATGGCGACCCCTTTTCTGGCATCCGCCAAAGCGATTTCCTGAGGTGTACTTACCACCACTGCCCCCGTTACAGGCAAGGACTGCATTATGCTCAAATGGATATCCCCTGTTCCTGGAGGTAAATCCAACAAAAGAAAATCCAACTCGCCCCAATGGGCATCAAAAATCATCTGGTTCAATGCCTTTGCCGCCATGGGCCCCCTCCAAATCACCGCTTGGTTGGGTTGAGTAAAGAATCCGATGGAAAGCAGCTTCACTCCATAGTTCTCGATTGGTTTCATTTTGGCCTTTCCATCCACATTGATGGACAAAGGTTTCTCTGCGGCCACATCGAACATAATGGGCATGGACGGTCCGTAGATATCCGTATCCAACAAACCTACTTTAAAGCCCATTTTGGCCAAGGTCACCGCCAAGTTGGCCGTAACCGTAGATTTCCCTACGCCCCCTTTGCCGGATGCAACGGCAATAATGTTCTGTATACCGGGAATGGGTTTTCCTTTGATTTGGTTTACCTTGGGCTTGGCAGGGGCATCCACCTTTAGATTGACCTTTATTTTGGCTTTTTCATAGACCTCGCTGTGGATAATTTTTAAAATCTCCACCTCGGTCTTCTTTTTTGCCTGAAGACTCGGGTTCTTTATGGTGACATCCACTTCGACCTCGTCGCCAAACACCTGAACATTGGTCACCGAACCGCTTTCCACCAAATTTTGGCCTTCGCCCGGTGCGGAAATTTTTTCCAATGCCTTGAGTATATCTGCTTTTTTCAACTTCATGATTTGCAATTTTTTAAACCAATTGTTTGAACTGGTTCTAAACTACAAAGATACGATGTTGGTCTTAGATTAAGAAGTTGTCCCTCCGATTTTCAAAAAAACTGAGAATCGACCCAAAGTTTCTTTTTAAAAAAGGTTTCGGACACAAAACAAGTCCCAAATGATGCTCTTTTTTTTGAAAAAATGTAGTTTAGAAGCCGCTATTTCAAATTATCGACCCATATGCCAACCAAAACCAAATTTCCCCTTATTCTCATTCTTCTGATTTCCCTGACCTGGATTTCCTGTTCCACCAACAAAAATTCCTTTAGCAAGCGTGACGTCAAGAAATCGGAAAAACTCATCGGCTTACATTTCGCCAACAAACAAATCGATACGTTTTACCCCTATTTGCAACGAAATAGAAGTGGTTTTGATTCCCTTCGTAAATACCCGTTGGACAACGGAGTGTTTCCTGCCGTCCGTTTTGACCCTACTCCCTTTGGATTCCAAATGCCAGAACAGCAACAAGGGACCCAATGGAACATTCCTGACCATGTGGAAGTACCGGAACCTTATGATTTATTGGCATTTTACACCATACCTCAGCTAGCCTCACTCATCAAAAATCAAAAAATAACCTCAACGGAACTCACAAAGTTCTTTTTGGCCCGATTGAAAAAATACCAGCCCGTACTCCAATGTTCCATCTCCATTACAGATAGTTTGGCCTTGGAACAAGCCAAGCGGGCCGACGAAGAAATCCAAAACGGGAACTATCGTGGCATCTTGCACGGTATTCCCTACGGGACCAAAGATTTAATGGCGGTTCCCGGATATCCCACCACTTGGGGCGCGGCTCCTTACAAGGACCAAATAATCGATGAAACAGCAACGGTGATACAAAAACTGGAAGATGCAGGGGCCGTTCTGGTGGCCAAACTTGTTTCGGGAGCTTTGGCCCGAGGTGATGTTTGGTTCGATGGAAAAACCAAAAATCCTTGGGATACCACCCAAGGGGCCAGTGGTTCCTCTGCCGGGTCGGGTTCGGCCACTTCGGCAGGACTTGTTCCATTTGCATTGGGAACGGAAACCTTAGGATCCATTACTTCGCCCAGCACACGGAACGGGGTTACGGGATTGCGGCCTACCTACGGCAGGGTGAGTCGCCATGGGGTGATGAGCCTGAGCTGGTCCATGGACAAGGTTGGGCCTCTGGGCCGAAATGCAGAGGACTGTGCCATTGTGTTTGAGGCCATTCAGGGAAGGGATAAAAACGATTTGACCACAGTGGACCTTCCATTTGGGATGGATTGGAGCAGGGACATCAAAAATTTACGGGTCGCCTATCTGCAGAAAGACATCGAAAAGGACACGACTGAATCCGGCAAAAATCTAAGAAATGCCCTGAAATCGCTTAAGGAAATGGGCATTGACCCAACGCCAGTGGAAATGCCCGAGGCGGTGCCCTATCGTGGTTTCGACATTATTTTAAGAGCGGAAGCTGGTGCCTTTTTTGATGAACTGGTCCGTTCGGGAGAGGTAGATTCCATGGTAGAGCAAGACCAACGTTCCCGCGCAAATTCACTGCGACAGAGCCGATTTATTCCCGCTGTGGAATACATTCAGGCGAACCGCCAGCGACAGGTGCTCATCCAAAAAATGCAGGATTTGATGAAGAATTATGATGTGTTGATTTCTCCCACTTTTGGAAACGACCAACTTTTGGCCACCAATTTAACGGGTCATCCTGTTATTGCGGTACCTACGGGCTTGGACGATGAAAACCACCCAACAAGCATGACCTTTGTGGGCAATTTGTATGACGAAGCAAGTATTCTATTGTTGGCCAAAGCGTTTCAGGACAACACCTCTTTTGACGAGTTGCATCCTCCAGGGTATTGATCAAAGTTCTTGGGCAGGGTCCCAGAAGTATTTTTGAAAATCGACAATTTGATTGTCCTTTATTGGGATTCCTTCGTTCTCAAGGAGTTGCTGCATTACGTTGGTGCCATCAAAATGGTGCTTTCCCGTGAGCACACCTACTCGATTCACAACTCGATGGGCGGGAACATCCTTTGCCAACGAATTGTTCATCGCCCAACCCACCATACGGGCGCTGCGGGCAGCTCCCAAATATTTGGCGATAGCCCCATAAGACGTTACCCTGCCATAAGGAATCTGTTTGGCCACTTCGTAGACTTTATCAAAGAAGTTTGTCTCTTCCACAGGATCAACGGTACATAATTCGAATCAGGGTAATGATGAGCAAGAGCAACATCAATGCACTCAAAATGTAGTTGGAGTTCCTCGAAAAGCGACTGTTCTTGGTCTCCAATTTGTCAAAATAAAAGGTATAGAGGTAAAGCACCGAGAAAGTACCTGTGCCAGCTGCGACTACAAAAGTGGTGATGTCCTTGGCCTCGAACTTGATCCATCCGGCCTCGTTCCACATGGCATTCAAGCCACTGTAATAGGGGATGGTCAATAAATTGAGGGCAGCTAACAACACTCCCTTGAAGAAGCTGTTCTTTTTGCTCAGATTCACTTCCTTGATGGCCTGTGCCTTGGCCTTGTTCCGTTTGGCCACTACGAAAAAGTAAATGGCAAAAAATGCAAAAACGGCCACCGCAATCTTAAAAAGTACATCGACCACTTCTGGGTTTCGATATAAAAACTTTGAAATGTAAACTGCAATATAGGCCTGCACCATTATGGTACTCGAGACGCCCAAACTAAATATGATTCCGTTCAGTTTTCCCTTCTCCACGCTCACCTTAGCGGCGTTCATGTTGAGCAGACCCGGCGGCACCGTTGCCATAAAGGCAGCAGAAAATGTGGCAAAAAAGAGAATGAGTACGTGGGTCATTGGTTAGTTGATCCTAAATTGCATATAGGTAATTGGTTTTCCTTTTTCAAGATACTGATTTTCATAGAAAGTTTGAATCCCGAGAACTTCGGGAGGTGCCCCTTCGTTTTTATAAACGTCGTGGTTGGCATACAGGATTTCATGCCCCAACCCCTGTAAAAGTCCCAAGGTATAGCCATGCATGTATTCGCTATCGGTCTTAAGGTTGATGAGTCCGCCTGGTTTCAATATTTTCTTGTACCGTTCCAGAAACACGGGATTCGTCATACGGTGTTTGGTCCGTTTGTACTTGATCTGTGGGTCGGGGAAAGTTATCCAAATTTCGCTGACTTCGCCTTCTCCAAAAAGATGGTCCACCAATTCTATCTGAGAACGCAAAAAGGCCACATTGTGCAATTCCTTTTCCAAAGCAGTTTTGGCACCACGCCAGAACCGCGCCCCTTTGATATCGATGCCAATATGGTTGTTGTCGGGGTTGATTTGCGACAGGCCCACCGTATATTCTCCTTTGCCACAGCCCAGCTCCAAAACTATCGGGTTGTTATTGCCAAAAAAGGAAGACCATTTGCCTTTATATTTGAATCCAGCCATGACCTCTTCGCGACTGGGCTGCACCACATTGGCGAATGTTTCGTTTTCCTTGAACCTTTTGAGTTTGTTCTTACTTCCCACTTTTTGGTATTGAATTGAGCAAAAAATTAATGATTTGGCAAAACTAAGGAAATCTAAAAGCAATTCGCATTTTGTTTTTTTGTGATCATGGAAAGTTCCAAACGTATTCTGGTCGCTCCATTAAATTGGGGACTGGGACATGCCACTAGGTGCATCCCCATTATCCACGAATTACTGGCCCATGGCCATCAACCCTTTATTGCATCGGATGGGGTGGCCCTATCCTTATTAAAAAAAGAATTTCCCGAATTGCCCGCTTTTGAATTGCCTTCCTATAAAATCTCTTATGCGGAGAAGGCGAAAAACTTCAAAATCAAAATGATTTGGGATTCCCCCAAGGTCCTCAAGGCCATGGCCAAGGAAAAGAAGGAAGTAAAACGTTTGGTGAAGGAGCACGGTTTGGATGGTATCATTTCCGATAACCGATTGGGAGCCTATTATAAAAAAGTACCCTGTGTGTTCATTACGCATCAACTCAACGTACTTTCGGGCAATACGACTTGGATGAGTTCCAAGGCCCATCAAAAAATCATCAAAAAATTTGATGCCTGTTGGGTTCCCGATGTACAGGACAAACCCAATTTGACCGGGAAGTTGGGCCATTTGAAAAAATCCAAGTTGAACATTGCCTATTTGGGGCCCTTGAGCCGTTTTGAAAAAAAAGAAATCCCCCCGATGTATGATTTGATGGTTTTGCTATCGGGCCCAGAGCCCCAGCGCACTTTTCTGGAAGAAAAACTGTTGAACGAACTACGGGGTTTTGAAGGCAACATTCTTTTTGTAAAGGGAAGAATAGAAGATGAACAGGTCAGGGAGGAGATAAAGACACCCAACGGAAACATCATCCATTATAATTTTATGAAGTCGGCCGAACTGGAAGAAGCCCTGAACCAAAGCAAACAGGTGCTGTGCCGATCGGGCTACACTACGGTAATGGATCTGGCCAAATTGGAAAAGAAGGCGTTTTTTATCCCGACTCCCGGGCAATACGAACAGGAATATTTGGCCAAACGGATGCAGAAGCAGAGACTGGTCCCGTTCAGCAGTCAAGAGGACTTCTGTTTAAATGATTTATCCAGAATTGCCGACTTTAAAGGGTTGACACAATTTGAATCCCAAACGGACTATTCGGACTTGTTTTCGGTCTTTTCTACCACAGGGGTTTTTGATGCTTTCTCCAGTGTAAATGAAAACTCAGAACCCACGTCCACTTCGCTTTCCACATAGATTTTTTCACCATGGGCCTCCACAATGTGCTTTACAATAGAGAGTCCAAGTCCAGAGCCCCCTTCGGCGCGGCTACCGCTCTGGTCTACACGATAAAAGCGTTCAAACAGGCGCGGTATGTGCTGTTTGGGAATTCCACCACCATTATCCGTAACCCGAACTATCACCTTGTTTTTTATGAGGTTTTCCACGCTTACTTCCGTAGTTCCCTTGGGCAATCCGTATTTTATGGAGTTGACCAGCAAGTTGCTGATCACCTGCTGTATTTTATCACGATCACCGTTTACGTAAATGGGATTGGGGTACTCCATATCAAAGGTTAGGGAAATTTCCTTTCGGGCGGCTTTCATCTCCAATAGGTCAAAGGTATTTTGAATGAGCTCTATAATGTCGAAATCCTCCCGTTCCAATTTTAATTCCCCAGCTTCCAACTTGGTGATCAAATCGAGGTCTTTTACAATATAAATCAAACGTTCGACCCCTTTACTGGCGCGCTGCAAATACTTTTTACGAAGCTTCTTGTCCTTCATTGCTCCATCCAATAGGGTAAGTATGTAACCTTGGACCGTAAACAAGGGTGTTTTGAGCTCATGGGAAACGTTCCCCAAAAAGTCCTTTCGGTATTCTTCGCGGATTTTTAGGGTATCGATTTCAATTTTCTTGCCTTCGGCGAACTTTTCGATCTCCTGGACCAAGGTTCGCATATCAGTGGTAACCGGCTTGGATGAAAAGGAGGAGGACTCCAAAAGGGAAACATCGTCGTAAATCTTTTTGATACGTCGATAAATAAATCGCTCCACCCGTATTTGAATGATGCCAAAACAGATACCAAAACACAATACAACAAAAAGGAGGATATGAATCCAGTCAACACTTCCGGCGTCCCATTGGAAGCCAACGAAAACAGCGGTAATTAAAAGGGTGATGGCCAGTGAAGACCTTAAGGCAAACTTGTATGATTTCTTTAGTTTTATGGCCATTAGAGCACAAACTTATACCCAACGCCCTTTACGGTTTTAAAATGGTCATCTCCAATTTTTTCGCGTAATTTTCGGATATGGACATCGATGGTACGGCCACCAACGACCACCTCGTTGCCCCAAACTTTATCCAGAATCACCTCGCGCTTAAAAACCTTATTGGGTTTGGAGGTCAATAGCGACAACAACTCAAATTCCTTGCGGGGCAGCACCATTTCCTCTCCATTGTTCACAATCTTGTATTCTTCCCGGTTGATGACGATTTCCCCTACCTTTACAATATCCTCCACTTCTTTTTTATCGTCCTTCAACCTACGCAACAAGGCCTTTACCTTGCTCACCAGCACCTTGGGCTTAATCGGCTTGGTGATATAGTCATCGGCTCCTGCATCAAACCCCGCCACTTGGGAGTAATCTTCGCCACGGGCGGTCAAAAAGGCAATGATGGTATCCTCCAGCCCAGGCGTGTTACGAATTTGTTCACAGGCTTCGATTCCATCCATTTCGGGCATCATCACATCCATAATGATCAGGTGCGGATTCTTCTTCTTTGCCTTGGCCACGCCATCGGCGCCATTCTTGGCAGTAAATACTTCGTAACCTTCCTCTGCGAGGTTGTAGCTTATAATTTCCAGAATATCAGGTTCATCGTCTACTAGCAGAATCTTAATGTCCTTGTTTTTCATGGGATGTGGTTTCTGTGTTAATCGCCCAAATGTAAAGATAATACACTTACGGGATAAACGGTTAACGTTCATTTAATCTAGTAACATTATTGTAACAGAACTGAAATAAACACTTAACATACAACTAACACCGCTTTTACAACCTCCCCGTTTCTTTGCCCCGAATTAATACGACAGCGTAGAGTATGAAAACATATCTATTATTTGCCTTTTCTTTATTTACCCTGGTGCTATCCGCCCAACAGAACGGAAGCGTTGTAGGGAAACTTACGGACAAGGAGCTTAACAATGAACCTCTACCCTTTGCCAACGTGCTGATTAAAGGGACTACAAAGGGGACAACTTCCGACTTTGATGGTCTTTTCCAGATTGAAGATGTAGAACCGGGAACCTATACCTTAGTATTTAGTTTCTTGGGCTATGAAACTTTGGAAGTTCCCAACGTAGTTGTTGAAGCGGGCAAGGTTACCGAAATTAACGCTGGCCTTGGTGCCAGTAGCGTAGGTCTTGACGAGGTGGTAGTGACCACAACGGCAAGAAAAGATTCTGAAATAGCCCTTCTGCTCCAACAAAAGAATGCTTTGGTGATGCAAGAGGCCATTAGTGCGGAAGCACTCACCAAAAAAGGTATTGGCGATGCTGCCGCCGCTGTTGCACAGATCTCTGGGATTTCAAAACAGCAGGGGTCGAGCAATGTATATGTACGTGGTTTGGGAGATCGTTATCAAAACACCACCCTCAACGGTCTTTCGTTGCCTTCTACCAACGTAAACAAGAAGAATATTGATTTAGATCTATTCGCTTCCGATGTCATTGAAAGCATAGGGGTAAGCAAAGCCTATTCCACCAATTTCTATGGAGATTTTTCTGCTGGTAATGTAAATATCGTTTCCAAGGCACATACAGGCAGGGCGTACCTCAACGTCAATGTCGGTTCTGGTTTCAATACCGCCGCCATTGGGGAAGACTTCCTGTTGAATGAAGGTATAAGCTACTTTGGCAGGTACAACAGATACGACAACAATCCGTTTGCCATTGTTTTGGGCCAACCGGTTGATCCAGTGGACGCAGGCACCCCAGTTAATGCAAACTTTGGAATGGAAGGTGGTTTTTCTTTTGATTTCAGCGAAGAATCCAGATTGAGCTTTTTTGGAACAGCATCTTTCTCCAACGGATGGAGATTCAGACGAGGTGAAGCAAACGATTTCACCAACACTTTGAACTCATCCTACCCCACCGTAGATCAATACATCTACGATGCCACTACAACTGCTTTGGCCAACATTGATTACAAAGTGTCCAATAAATTCAAAATGCAATATCGCTCACTTTATATTAATAGTGCGACAGATCAAACCGAGTTTTTTGGCATCGATGGACAAGGTTCCATTAGGGACGATATTGGGGATACCGATGAAGGATTCTTTATCTACAATGGCCGTTTCAACCAAGACCAGATCTTCGTAAACCAATTTCTTGGCGAATATGCAGATGAAGGCTTTGAGGCCAACTGGGGATTTGGCTACAACAAAGTGCTTTCAGACGAGCCGGACCGTAAGCGTTTTACATTGCAAAACTATCAGTTTGCATTGGACAACGACCCCAGCACCAATCCTATCTTCTTTGATAACGTAGCGTTTGATAACCAACGATTCTTCCAAGAAATAGAGGATGATGAATTCAATGGGTTTTTGAACATCAAAAAAATATTCTCGGAAAACTTTGCCCTTAACGTAGGGTATGCGGGAAGACGTAAGGTACGCAACTTCAATGCCATTCGATATGGGTACGAGTTCACGGACAACGATTTGGAAATCACCGATGTCAACAATTTGGATGCCATTTTCGATGTTACCAATATAGATATTCCCGATGGGAGCGGACTATGGGACGTAGTTACCCTGAATCCAATACCTGGACAGAGCACCGTGAACAGACCTGGTTTGCCAGATAGCCAGTACTCTGGTGAACTAAAAGTATACGCTGGTCATATTAATGCGGAAATAAAAGCTTTGGACCAAAAATTGTTGTTGATACCTGGTATCCGAATCGAAAGTTTCCAACAGGAGATTACCTACGATGTTCAAGGTGACATTATTCAACCTGGTGTATTAACATCAGTAAATTCTTATGACAACCTATTTTTGCCGAGTTTGAACGCTAGGTATGCCCTTAACGAGGACATGAATCTACGTGGTTCGTTTAGTGTTACCGCATCGTTCCCAGAATTTAAGGAAGTTGCGCCGTTTGTATATGAGGATGTTGTTATCCGTTACGGTGGTAACCCAGACCTTCTTGGAGGTGCTGATGGCACTGGCCCCAATTATTCCGAAATTTTCAACTACGATTTGAAATATGAGTGGTTCCCCTCTGCCCGTGAACTTGTTTCATTGGCCGTATTTTACAAGCAAATCAATGATCCTGTGAACAGGGTTACCGCAAGGGATGCCACTGGAGACCAGCGTTATTTTAGAACTGGGGACCAAGCCGATGTCTTTGGTGTGGAATTGGAGGTCCGTAAAAACATTTTGACCGATACCGAAGATCAACCCATATTGAACCTTGGTTTCAACCTAGCTTGGACAGATACCAACCAAGACTTAAAATCCGTTGGTGGAACCTTCACCACAAGTTTCAATAGAACAGAAAGCGCATTGGAAGGTGCATCCGATATTATTTTCAACACTGACCTAAGCTTCACACCAACCATAGGCAAATTTAAGCCAAAGGCCACTGTTGTAGGTTCTTATTTTTCTGACCGAATCTTCGCGTTGGGAGCTGGATCTGTTGGGGACATTATTGAGGAATCCGTACCCACTCTGAATTTTGTACTGATCAACCCCATCACCGAAAACTTTGAGATAGGATTGACAGCCAGAAACATCTTGAACCCGGATATCACACTTTCACAATCAGATCAAGCAGGCAATCGATTGATCATTACCGAATTTAGGGATGGCGTTGATGTTGGTTTGTCCCTTAAATACAAATTTTAACTACAGATAATAATTATTTAAACCCTTTTTAAAATGAAAATCAGATTTCTTTCAAGCTTACTCATAATAGCGCTCATCACTGTGAGCTGTGAGGAGGACAACACACCTGATATTGTTATAAACGATAATAGTGTCGTAAATAACACTACTACTGACGGTGGAAATGGTGGCGGAGATGAAGACACCGCAGACCTTTTTGGATTTATTACTGAGGATACGACCTTAGACCCTAGCATTAGGTATCGTTTGGCCGCTGCCGTATTTGTAGACGAAGGTGCCACGCTTACCATTCCTGCCGGAACTGTTATTGAAGCTGAGCCCAATGGAGTACAAAACTACATTGCCGTTCTTAGAGGTTCCCAGATTCAAATCAACGGAACTGCCAACAACCCAGTTATCATGACTTCCGCTGCAAACACTCCAGGTCCTGGAGATTGGGGAGGTTTGGTTATCTTGGGTCAGTCCACAACGAACCTAATTGATCCTAACAACCCAGACGACCTTCCTACTAGTGAGGTTGGACAGCTTCCTTACGGAGGTTCTATTGCTGCCGACAATTCCGGTACCATCAGCTACCTAAGATTGGAGTACGTAGGTGGTGCATTGAACGGAACTCAGGAGTTGAACGGACTTTCTTTGTATGCCGTTGGTAGTGGAACTACGATCAACAACGTTCAAGTATTCCAATGTTCTGATGACGGAATAGAATTTTTCGGTGGAACTGTGAATGTAAACAACCTTGCCATTGTTGGAGCAGAAGATGATTCTGTGGATTGGACAGAAGGTTACACTGGAACCATCACAGATGTTTATGTTGAGCAAACTCTTGATGGCGATAGCGGTTTTGAAATGGATGGATTCAACACAGATTTTCAAAATTCCGGAGGATTTGTTTCACGTCCAACCATCAACAATGCTACAGTTATCGGCAGTGGAGATAACAGCCGTGCATTCCGTCTACGTGCGGGAACTGGAGGTATCTTCAATAACGTGGTGATCGAGGCATTTGGTCGTGGTGTAGTAGTTGAGGACGACACCGCTGGAGACATTACATCCAACAATATTCCTGCTGATCTTCAATTCACCGATGTATCCTTCACCGGTGCAACTGATGAGTTCTTGTATGTAGATGACTTTTCAAATCCGACTCCACCTGTACAGGCTGACGTAATCGGAGGAAGTGCCGCCAATGCAACTGGAACTGACATTGCAACTTGGGGTGCTGGTTGGACCGTAGGTATCAACTAATCATCCTTTCAAAATAAGATATTGTAAGCCCCCGGCATTCCGGGGGCTTCTTTTTTGCATTTCATCGAAAAGTAAACCTCTATTTGTCAAAAGGTTCCGCTTTCGCATTCCAATTTTTATATATTTGTGGCATAGCCTTTGTAACCATTAACGTATGAAGCACCTTTACCTCGTCATGTTATTATTTGTCTGCACCCTTGGGTTTTCTCAGGAAAACGCTAGGTCCAACGCAGATATTGACGGGTTTAAGCTCTACCCCAACCCGGTTACCCAAGGCAAGGTGTACATAGAAACCACACTCAACGCACCCAAAAAAATCCTGGTCTTCGATGTTTTGGGCACACAAGTTCTCCAAACCACCATTTTAGGCAAGGAACTCAACCTCTCGGAATTGGACAAAGGCGTCTATATTCTTCGCGTGTTCGAGTACAACAAAGTGGCGACTAGAAAGCTCATTGTGAAATAGTTCCGTACTTTTTCCCAAAACATCCATCTGCCAAACCACAACAATCAACGCTTTACCACCCATTTTAGTGTTTTCACAACATAAAATGGCTCAAATTGCCGTGTTGATTTACTTTTATATCGCACATAGACCCCAAATCAGCGCATATGAAGAAAATCTACTTTGTATTACTACTTATGGCTTTACCTTTGTTTTCTTTCGGTCAAGACTTAGTTACCGTGAACAAAGAACCGGTACAAGAGCTACAGGGTTTTAAAATGTACCCTAATCCCGCATATGGGAACGAAGTTTACATTACCACCGAAACCAACGGTGTAAAGGATATTAAGATCTATGATGTATTTGGAGAAGTGGTGCTCACCAGCCGAATCACGACCAACACTCTCGACATTTCACGATTGGTGCCGGGTGTTTATGTACTCCAAGTAACAGAACGCAAAAAAACCATGACCAGAAAACTGGTCGTCAAATAAACCATACTTCATCATTTTTAAGGCCCTTTTCCGAAAGGGCCTTTTTATTTTTGGGTACTTTTGCTCAAGGATGAAACAGTTTGAGACCCATCGGATTTTCAATATTGAAAAGGCAAGTGAATTCAATGATTTGGCCTTGGATGTTTTTCGTTTCCAGTTTGAAAACAATGTAGTCTATCAGGACTTTTGTCAGCACCTAAAAAAAGGACCTGAAACCGTTTCGCATTATCTCGACATCCCTTTTTTGCCCATATCCTTCTTTAAGACCCATCGCGTGCTTTCCACCCAAAAAGAAGTCGAAACCATTTTCACGAGCAGCGGAACCACACAAAGCAAGACCAGCAAACATTTAGTGCCGGACATCAAACTATATGAAAACAGTTTTTTAAGGGCCTTTGAATATTTTTATGAAGCTCCCGAAGAAATCTGCATTTTGGCATTGTTGCCCTCTTATTTGGAAAGGGAAGGTTCCTCGCTCATTTATATGGTCGACTATTTAATCAAAAAATCAAATCATCCTGATAGCGGATTTTACCTTCACAACCTCGATGAACTTCACCGAAAATTGCTTGACCTAGAGCAAAAAAACACCAAAACCCTTTTGATAGGCGTGTCATTTGCTTTACTGGACCTGGCCGAGCAATTCCCTATGAAACTCAACAACACGACGGTCATGGAGACGGGAGGGATGAAGGGACGTCGTAAGGAACTCATTCGCGAAGAACTCCATCATATCCTAACCCAAGGGTTGGGTGTTGATAGGATTCATTCCGAGTATGGGATGACCGAGCTCTTATCACAAGCTTACTCCAAGGGCAATGGGATTTTCCAAACACCCCCTTGGATGAAAATCATCACTCGCGATACCGAGGACCCCCTCAGCATCCAAGCCTACGGAAAAACCGGGGGTATTAACGTCATCGATTTGGCCAATGTTTACTCGTGTTCCTTTATCGCCACACAGGATTTAGGGAAGACCCATGCCAATGGCAGTTTTGAGGTGTTGGGGCGGTTTGACGATTCGGATATCCGCGGCTGTAATTTGATGGTGCTTTAAGTTCGAGCGCTTTTGGGGCAGCCGCTTCTAATTTACTCCACTACCAACACAAAGTAGTTCTTTTTCCCCCGTTGCAAGAGCACAAATTTATCATTGATCAAATCGGCCGAAGTAATCAAATAATCTTCCTTTACTTTTTCTTTGTTGACCGATATGGAATTTTGTTTCAACTCTCGTCTGGCCTCGCCATTGGAGCCCAAAAACCCGGTCTTTGCTGCTAAGGCCCCGATCATATCCAAGCCTGGTTGAAGCTCTTCTTTGGAAATAGTGGCTTGAGGAACACCATCAAAAACATCTAAAAAAGTCTTCTCGTTCAATTTTTTCAAATCCTCGGAAGTGGATTTACCAAATAAAATATTACTGGCCTTAATGGCATTTTCCAAATCTTCCTCCGAATGTACCATAACGGTCACCTCTTCCGCCAATTTCTTTTGAAGTGCCCTTTGATGCGGTGCCTCTTTATGCTGTTCCACAAGGCCTTCTATCTCATCTTTGGTCAAAAACGTGAAGATTTTGATGTATTTTTCGGCATCCTCATCCGAAGTGTTCAACCAATACTGATAAAATTTATAGGGCGAGGTACGCTCCGCATCCAGCCAGATATTCCCTCCTTCGGTTTTTCCGAACTTGGTCCCATCGGCCTTTGTAATCAACGGGCAGGTTAGGGCAAAACCTTTTCCGCCACCTATTCGTCTGATCAATTCCGTTCCCGTGGTGATGTTGCCCCATTGGTCGCTACCTCCCATCTGAAGGGTACAATCGTGGTTCTGGTAGAGATACAAAAAATCGTAGCCCTGTACCAACTGATAGGTAAACTCGGTGAAGGACATCCCTTCCTTTGCATCGGAGGACAACCGCTTTTTCACGGAATCCTTGGCCATCATATAATTGACCGTAATATGTTTTCCCACATCGCGGATAAAGGCCAAGAACGAAAAGTTTTTCATCCAATCGTAATTGTTCACCAGAACCGCGGCGTTGGGCTCTCCGCTTTCAAAATCCAAAAAACGGCTCAATTGACCTTTAAGGGCCTCTTCATTATGGCGAAGCGTTTTTTCGTCCAAAAGATTTCGCTCCGCGGATTTTCCGGAAGGATCACCGATCATCCCAGTCGCTCCGCCCACAAGTGCATAAGGCTTATGGCCCGCCAATTGAAAATGCTTGAGCATCATTACACCCACCAAATGTCCAATGTGCAACGAATCGGCAGTTGGGTCGATGCCCACGTATGCGGCCCTCATTTCTTCCATTAGGTGTTCCTCGGCTCCTGGCATCACATCGTGTACCATTCCCCTCCATTGCAGTTCTTGAACAAAATTCTTCGTCATGATCGGTTTTTTGGAATAGCTGCAAATATAAAATGAAGTTGGCATTTTGCTCCATATTTCCGCAACAAATAGGTACTTTTACCTTATGATTTTGGTTACAGGAGGCACTGGACTTATCGGTTCCCACTTGCTTTTCCATCTGCTGAAAAATGGGAACAAGGTGAGAAGCAACTTCAGGACAAAGGAGTCCATCGACAAGGTTCGCAAGGTTTTTGGATATTATTCGGACAATGCGTCCCAACTCATTGATCAAATTGATTGGGTCAAGGGAGACATTACTGCTTTAGGCGGTTTGGACGCCCTATTTGAAGGTGTTGAGCAGGTATACCACTGTGCCGCCCTGATTTCTTTTGATCCGAAGGATTACAAACTTCTGAAACAGACCAATGTTCAAGGCACGGCCCATATGGTAAACCTATCCCTAAAATATGGTGTAAAAAAACTGTGCTATGTGAGCTCCATTGCGGCTATTGGCCCCAGCCTAAAACAAGCTAAGGTCACCGAGGATACCGAGTGGAACGATGCCAACGCTACGGTATACGGTATCACCAAATATGATGCTGAACTGGAAGTGTGGCGGGGATCACAGGAAGGGCTCTCCGTGGTGATCGTGAATCCCGGAGTCGTAATCGGGCCCGGCTTTTGGAAATCGGGAAGTGGCAGCTTTTTTTCCTATGCCTCCAAAGGAAAAAAATATGTTATCCCTGGCGGAACTGGTTTTGTAACGGTAAACGACGTTATCAAGGCCATGACGCGTTTAATGGACTCCAACATACAAACGGAGCGTTTTATTTTGGTCGACCAACATATGAGCTACGCGACCCTCTTAAAGAAAATCGCGCCCCAATTGGGAGTGGAGCCCCCTCAAAAAGTAATTCCAAAGTTTTGGTTGGAACTCTTTTGGCGCTGGGATTGGGTCCGAAGCACCATTTTTGGCAAAAGAAGACGCTTGTCGAAAGCGGTGGCAAAGGGACTGTATCAGGAGGAATACTACAGCAACGAAAAAATCAAATCCCAACTCAATTTTACCTTTGAAGATATGGACGAGTCCATCGCGTTCTGCTGTCAAATGTTCACAGGGAATCGGTAACGACCTTTTTTTTGCCCACTCTTTTTTCCTTGACGGACTGCAAAGAATCACGTCGTTGTAGCCCAGCCTCTCGAATACTGTCATTCAAACGCTTGCTGATGGCTTCCAACGTATCTTGTTTCTGTTTCAGCATCGCTTCAACATTTTGATAGATCTTTTGGTATTCAGAGGGCAAAGAAGCGTAGTACAGGTCACTCTCAGCAAATTGGGTGCTATCGATACTGTACTTGTTATAGATAAATCCCATGACATCGATATGTGCATCATCAAATTTTCTTTTGGCCCCGGATTTGGCCGCATTCAATATGGACAGATCATATAATATTTCGATCATTTGATCTTGGGGTATGAGGTTTTCCGGTTCCTCCACTACTTTCTCGGCACAGGAAACCAAAACCATCAAACTTAAATAGACAAGTACCGCCTTCTTCATTATTTACCTGTTAAAGGTCAATCTTTTCGCATGTTTTTTGTCACTGAAGGTACCATTGTCGTACGCCAAATGCCCATTCACAAAAGTACGTTTCACTTCGGATTCAAAAGTAACACCTTCAAAGGGTGACCAACCACATTTATAGAAAAGATTGGCTTTTGTTACCTCATTTTTAACGTTTCGGCCTACTTGGACCAAATCGGCAAAGTACCCCTCCCGGATATATCCCCTGCGGTCAATATCAAAGAGTTTTGCAGGGTTATGGCACATCTTTTCTACCATTTTTTCCAAGCTGATGGCACCTTCCTTTTCTTTTTGCAGCATGGCCAAAAGCGCATGTTGGACCAAAGGTCCACCCGATGGGGCACTGGTATAGGGATTATCCTTTTCCTCCAAGGTATGGGGCGCATGGTCGGTCGCAATCACATCAATGCGGTCGTCCAAAAGAGCTTGCCAAAGTTGCTCCCTATCCGTCTTGGTCTTCACGGCAGGGTTCCATTTAATGTGGGTTCCTTTGGTCGCATAATCCTCGTCGGAAAACCAAAGATGGTGAATGCACACCTCAGCCGTAATCTGTTTCTTTTGTAAAGGTATTTCGTTGGTGAACAGATCGGTCTCAATTCCTGTGGATAAATGGAATACGTGCAATCTGGCACCTGTCTTTTTGGCCAAGGCTATGGCTTTGGAAGAAGAGAGATAGCAGGCTTCGGCACTTCGGATGATGGGATGCAGTTCTATGGGAATATCATCCCCGTACATGGCTTGGTACTTTTCCATATTGGCCCTAATGGTACCTTCGTCTTCGCAATGTGTGGAAATGACCATCTCGGTATTACTGAAAATCTTTTCCAACACCTCTTCATTATCTACCAACATATTTCCTGTGGAAGACCCTAAAAACAACTTTACCCCGGAACAGGCATTTCGATCCAGTCGCTTTAATTCCTCCAAATTGTCGTTGGTTCCCCCAAACAAAAAGGAATAGTTGGCCGAGGCATCTTTGGCCGCCATGGCAAATTTTTCCTCCAATTTTTCTATGGTCGTGGTCTGCGGGTTGGTATTGGGCTGTTCCATGAACGTAGTTATGCCCCCCGCAATGGCCGCTCGGCTCTCCGTGGCGATGGTGCCCTTATGGGTAAGCCCGGGCTCCCTAAAATGGACCTGATCATCGATGACGCCTGGCAATAAAAGGTCGCCTTCCAAATCGATGACCTGGGCATTGGCATCTGAAATATCGGAATCTATTCGAGAAATAAAGTCCCCATCCAACAACACATCAGATTCGAAAATGCGGTTTTCATTGACAATCTTTGCATTTTTCAGCAGGATTCTTGACATAACTAAAAGCTCTTTTTAAAAAATATACTTCTGAATTTCATGGCGATGACCCCAAAAACGGCCTCTCGTATAATGGCGGAGTTCATTTTTGACTTTCCGTTTACCCGATCGGTAAAAATAATCGAAACCTCTTCAATTTTGAATTTTTTGAGGTAGGCCCTGTACTTCATCTCTATCTGGAAGGCATATCCGATAAACCGCACATGGTCCAAATTGATGGTCTCCAAAACCTTCCGTCGGTAACAAACGAATCCCGCAGTGGGATCGTGGACCTTCATCCCAGTAATCAGTTTTACATAGAACGAAGCACCGTAGGAGAGCAAAATACGCGCCAAGGGCCAGTTGACCACGTTTACCCCTTTTTTATAACGGGAACCCACGGCCACATCGGCCCCGTTCAAACAGGCGCGGTGCAGTCTTGACAGGTCGGCAGGGCGATGCGAAAAATCGGCATCCATCTCAAAAATGTACTCATACCCTTTTTCCAAGGCCCATTTAAATCCATGGATATAGGCCGTGCCCAATCCTGATTTCTCCTTGCGCACCTCCAAGAATAGCTGGTCTGGAAACTCTTCTTGTAATTTACGAACAGCATCTGCGGTACCATCTGGAGAGTTATCATCCACTACAAGTACATGAAAATCCTTTTTTAGGTCGAAAACCGTTCTTACAATGGCCTCGATGTTTTCAACTTCGTTGAATGTGGGTATAATGACCAAGCCGTCTGCCATTCGCGCTAGATTAGAAATTCAAAAATACGGTTTTCTATCTTGCCCGCACAAGTTCCAGTTCACATGCTTGCTCGGAACAAACCCAATATTTGTAACTTTGCCGCTTAAAACTCACTTGAATGTCACAAAAGTTTCCCAGACTTTTTTATGTGCTCTTAGCGGTCCTTTTGGTACTTAACTTGATTCAAGCATCCGTAACAGAGCTCATTTATGATGAAGCTTATTATTGGTATTATGCCCAAGAGTTGGCGTGGGGCTACTTTGACCATCCTTCCATGGTGGCTTTTTTGATCAGATTGAGCAGCTTATTTTTTGACGGTGAACTTGGCGTAAGGCTAATGAGTTGCATAGTATCGGCAGGCACTTATGTATTGCTCTGGTTGATGGTGGACAACCCCAAAAAGAAGGAATATGTCATCCATTTTTTTCTTTTGGTATTCTCCTTAACTTTAATGAACGCTTATGGGTTCTTGACGCTTCCCGATACCTCCCTCTTGTTTTTTACCGCCCTTTTCCTTTGGTTGTACAAACGTTTTTTGGCCAACGAGAACATTGCAACAGCGCTTCTATTGGGAGTGGTCATGGCGGCACTTATGTACAGCAAGTACCATGCGGTTTTGGTCATCTTTTTCGTGCTGCTGTCCAATTACAAACTGGTCCTCAATAAAAAAGCTTGGTTGGCAGTGGGGATTGCACTGGTGTGTTATCTTCCACACTTTGTGTGGCTCTACCAAAATGATTTTGTATCCATCACCTTTCATTTATATGAGCGTCCCAACCAACCCTATTCGTTTGACGAGTTTACCTTGGGCTACTTTTTAAACATCATAGTGATTATAGGCTTATTGTTTTACTGGGTCTATGGTGCCTTGTTCAAGTTTAGGGCCACGGATAAGTTTTCCAAAGCCTTGGTGTATTTGATTTATGGGGTTTTGATTTTCTTCTTTATCTCCAGCTTCAACCGTAGGGTACAGGCACAATGGGCCATTGTTATCTCCATACCATTGGCCATCATTGCCTTCAATCATCTATTGACGCATGCCAAAAGCCGAAAATGGATGTATCGTGTAGGTTTGGTGAGTTTGGTGCTCTTGCTGTATGCCCGGGCATGGATGGTGTATTATCCCTTGTTCCCCATGTTTTTTGAAACCCACGGCAACAAGCAATGGACCAGTGAACTCAAAACAAAGTCCGGTGGGGTACCCATTATTTTTGAGAATTCCTATCGTCGCGCCTCGATGTACGAGTTTTATGCCGATGTTCCTGCCATCTCCCTCAACAACTACATGTACCGGAAAAATCAGTATTCCATTGATGGTTCGGAAGAGCGGGTAAGGGGCAAAAAGGTTCTGTATGTTTCCAAATACCTTAAAAAAGGTGAGGTGAGTTATATGCATTTGGACAGTACTATCTTTTATGGAAATTTTATCGATGATTTTCAATCCTATCGAAGGTTGGAATGTATAGTTGAAAAACCAAGCGCAGGCATCGGGTATGCATTAAAAGTGTACAATCCCTATCCTTTTGATGTTCCCTTGGAGCAATTAAAGTTTACCATTTCGTATTCCAACGAGCACAAACAGGTAAAACAAACACAGCGATTAAAAGTTAAGAGCAGCGAGCCACCACAGGTGCTCCTTAAATCCAAGGATACGCTCCACTATACGTTTCAGTTGCCGCTGTCGTCCATGGAAAATCCGTCTTACTTTAGGATTGGGATTTCGGAGAACAACCTTCCCGCTGGTCTCAACGGCAAACCGATTAAGATTGAATAATGGAACCCATAGAAAAAACAATCATTTCGTTGGATTGGATGACGTTAACACTGTTTGTCGGTCTGGTTGTTTTGGCACTTGGCAAATATCTTTTCCACAAAAAGTTCCTCAATTTCATCATTCTTCCCTTCAACGATAAGTATATCCTACTCCATAATAAAAAGGGACAGTTCTCCCATTGGTTCCATTTGCTCTTGACACTATTCCAGCTCATCAATATATCACTCTTCCTATTTCTTATTTTACAAACTTTTGAGCTTGCCCCGGTTCCAAATTCGTTCCTCTCCTACCTCATTGTTTTAGGGTTTTTGGCCCTGTTCGAATTGGTTAAATTTCTGGTTCAAATGTTTACCGGATTTGTGTTCAATAACCTAGGGCTCTTTGGGAGTGTGGTCTTCAGTAAAATCTCTTATCTCAATTATAGCGGCATCATCATCGCTGTTGCCAATATTTTATTGATTTATATTACTCCCCTTTCAAAAACCACTATTTATGTGGTTTTGGCACTGGTTTTCTTGATTAATGGCATCGGTATCACAAAGCTGCTGAAGAACCATCAAAAAGCACTCTTCCCGTTTTTTGTGTATTTTATTTTGTACCTTTGCGCACTCGAAATTGCGCCCTTGGTGTTAATTGGAAGCTATTTTAAAGGTTGAAAACTTATGAAAGTAAAAACAATTTTGGTTTCCCAACCGGAACCCAAAGTCGAAAACTCACCCTATTCAAGATTAATTGAAAAGGAGAAAGTAAAAGTAGATTTTAGACCTTTCATACACGTTGAAGGCGTAGAAGCCAAAAATGTGAGACAGCAGAAAATCGACTTGAACAACTTTACGGCAATCATCCTAACGAGCCGAAACTCCGTGGATCACTTCTTTAGAATTGCCGAGGAAATGCGCTTCAAAGTTCCGGATTCCATGAAGTATTTTTGTCAGTCGGAGGCGGTGGCCTACTACTTACAGAAATATGTGGTATACAGAAAAAGAAAGATTTATGTTGGGAAGAGAACGTTCAACGAATTGATTCCCTTGATCAAGAAGTATAAAGACGAAAAGTTCCTTTTACCTTCTTCTGATTCCCTAAAGCCCATCGTCCCAGAATTGTTGGACGAGGTCGGCGTAAATTGGACCCGCGGTATATTCTACAAAACGGTAATCAGCGACCTGTCGGACCTAAGAAATGTGTATTATGACATTTTGGTGTTCTTTAGTCCCTCAGGAATCGAATCCCTAATGAAGAACTTCCCCGATTTTGAACAGAACGATACTAGAATTGCCGTTTTTGGCAACAGTACGGTAAAAGCAGCCACCAATGCAGGCCTTCGGATTGACATTCAGGCACCAACGCCCGAAACACCTTCCATGACCATGGCTCTACAGAAGTACATTACCAGTGTGAACAAATAGTTCGCAGCACAAAAGAATAAAAGAAAAGCCCCGTGAGAACGGGGCTTTGTTTTTTAAAAGGCATATCGTTGTGGTCCGCCCCGCCTGATCTCTTCACTGGCGTAAGCTTCAAACTTTTTAAAGTTTTCCCTAAAGGCATTGGTCAGCTTAAAGGCAGTTTTGTAGTAGGCTTCATCGTTGTTCCACGTTGCCCTTGGGCTGAGCACCTGGGTAGGTACGCCTGGGCATTCCCTTGGCTGCGCCACCCCAAATACGGAGTGGATATGGTATTTCTCATAATTGTAAAGGCCCAGCTCGCCACTGAGTGCCGCACTGATCATGGCACGGGTGTATTTCAGCTTCATTCGGGTGCCCACACCGTAGGGTCCACCGGTCCAACCCGTGTTCACCAACCATACATCAACCCCAGACTCTTTCATCTTCTTGCTCAGCATTTCGGCATATTTCGCAGGATGCAAAGGCATAAAGGGAGCGCCAAAACAGGCCGAGAAGGAAGGTTGCGGTTCCACCACACCAGCTTCCGTACCGGCAACCTTCGCCGTATATCCCGAAATAAAATGATAAGCGGCTTGGGCCGGGGTCAATTTGGAAATTGGAGGTAGTACCCCGAAGGCATCCGCCGTTAAAAAGAAAATATTCTTTACGTTCTCTCCAATGGAAGGCCATTGTATGTTTTCAATATGGTGGATGGGGTAGCTTACCCTTGTATTTTGTGTGATGGAGGTATCTCCGAAATCGACCACGCCATTGTCGTCCATGACCACATTTTCCAAAATAGCTCCTTTTTTGATGGCCCCGTAGATTTCAGGTTCCTTCTTTTGGGAAAGGTCAATGACCTTGGCATAGCAGCCTCCCTCAAAGTTGAAAACCGTATTGTCGGGTGTCCAGCCGTGTTCATCGTCCCCGATCAATTTTCTGTCTGGATCGGTGGACAAAGTAGTTTTTCCAGTTCCGGACAGACCGAAGAAAATGGCAGTATCGCCAGATTCGCCAACATTGGCCGAACAGTGCATGGGTAGCGTATTCTTATAAACGGGAAGAATAAAGTTCAAGGCGGAGAAAATACCTTTTTTGATTTCGCCGGTATACCCTGTTCCTCCGATCAAAGCGATTTTTCGGGTAAAGTTAAGGATGGCAAAATTATGCTGACGGGTTCCGTCTTCTTCAGGATTGGCCATAAAGCCAGGTGCATTCACCACGGTCCATTCCGGGTCAAAATCCTCTAACTCATCCTCCGTAGGACGCAGGAACATGTTATAGGCAAACATATTGGACCAAGGATACTCGTTGATTACCCGAATGTTCAACTTATAATCCGCATCGGCACAGGCATAGGAATCTCGAACATACAATTCTTTGGTATTGAGGTAGGCAATGACCTTGTCGTACAGTTGGTCGAACTTTTCGCTCTCAAAAGGAATGTTGATGTTTCCCCACCACACCTTATCCGAAGTTATATCGTCCTTAACAATGAAGCGGTCCATGGGCGACCTACCTGTAAATTCTCCAGTATTTACTGCCAAGGCCCCGGAAGAAGCTTCTTGGCCCATTCCCTTTTCAATGGTAATGTCGTGTAATTCGTCTGGGGAAAGCTGGTAATTCACATTGTCATGGGTTATTCCATAGGAGTGTAACGAAATCGTTTTCGTAATTGAAGTGGAATCCTTCATAGTTTAGATTTTTATGTTGGTACAAAGCTAGAAAATAATAGCTTTTCGTCCTTTTAAATCTTGCTTAATTGAGTGTTTTCTTGGTTAAAATGTGATATCCCAATAAAATCCAACCTAAGATCAGCAAAACCCCTCCAATAGGTGTTAAAAAACCTATGATTTTAAAGTCAAAAGCAGTCAAACTGTTCAATGCCAAAAGGTAAATTGAGAAGGAGAACAGCACCACGCCTGCCACAACCAGTCCATAAATGTACCTTTTTGGCTTACTGGACAAACCATCCCACATTCCCAAAAAAAGAAGGAACAGGGCGTGATACATTTGATACCTCACGCCCGTTTCAAAAGTGTCGATAGCTTCCGCATCTACCAATTTTTCCAATCCATGGGCACCAAAAGCACCCAAACCAATGGCCAACAAACCGAATACCGTTCCCGTCAACAAAATTGTTCTGTTCATAACTTTAACATGCTATTTTTTTAGAGATATAACATTTTAATACCTTAGTGTCCCGAATATCAAAAGTAAACAAAACACATGGCCCGTACTATTTTAGTTGTTGGAGCAGGCAAATCAACCTCTTACCTCTTGGATTATCTCCTTGAAAAATCAGCAGAAGAACAGATTCACCTCAATATCGGGGATCTTAACCCGGAGAACATTCCCGATAAATTTCCTTCACATCCAAACTGTACGGTCTTTCAATTGGATATTTTCAACGAGACCGAACGCAAGAAAGCGGTTTCCGAAGCCTCCATTGTGGTTTCCATGCTGCCCGCCAGTCTGCACATCAATGTCGCACAAGACTGCTTGGAGTTTGAAAAGCATTTTATTACCGCTTCCTATGTCAGTGATCAATTGCGGGCATTGGACGAGGATGTCAAGAAAAAAGGACTAGTTTTTATGAACGAGATCGGTCTTGATCCCGGTATCGACCACATGAGTGCAATGGAAGTCATTGACCGGATTCGCGATGCGGGTGGAAAAATGTTGTTGTTCGAATCCTTTACAGGTGGATTGGTTGCTCCGCAAAGCGATACCAATCTTTGGCACTACAAATTTACCTGGAACCCTCGGAATGTTGTCTTGGCTGGCCAAGGAGGGGCTGCCAAATTTATTCAGGAGGGCACTTACAAGTATATTCCTTACCAGAAACTCTTTAGGAGAACCGAGTTTATGGATATTGAAGGATACGGCACTTTTGAGGCCTACGCCAACCGGGACTCGCTAAAATATCGTGAGGCCTACGGGTTAGAAGATGCATTGACCCTATTCCGTGGAACCATGAGGCGTGTCGGCTTTTCCAAAGCGTGGCAAATGTTCGTGATTTTGGGCATGACGGACGACAGCTACTCCATTGAAAATTCGGAAGGTATGTCGTACCGTGAATTCGTCAACCTCTTTTTGCCCTATTCCCCTACCGATTCCGTAGAACTTAAAATGCGGCATTACCTTAAAATTGACCAAGATGACATTATGTGGGGAAAACTATTGGAGCTGGACCTTTTTAATCCATCCAAAAAAATCCCATTAAAAAATGCGACACCTGCCCAGATGCTCCAATACATTTTGGAAGATAGCTGGACCCTGAAAGAGGATGAAAAGGATATGATCGTGATGTACCATAAATTCGGCTACGAACTGAACGGTAAAAAGAAGCAGATAGATGCCAACATGGTCGTGATTGGAGAGAACCGTGCCTACACCGCTATGTCCAAAACGGTTGGATTGCCGGTAGCCATGGCCACGTTGCTCATCCTTAATGGAAAAATAACCACCCCAGGGGTACAAATACCCATCTTGAAAGAGGTGTACGGACCTATTTTAAAAGAGTTGAAAAACTATGGCATCAGTTTTAAGGAATATGACAAACCCTATTTGGGATATAATCCAGACTCTGTTGCAGGATAGTCAACTGAAAGTTTTTCTATACCTTTGACTTCAAATCAACATCCATATTGTGAAAAACAATAACAATTCGGTTAAAATAGATGGTATTGACAAGAAAATCCTAAGATACTTGATGGAAGATGCGCGAAAGCCCATCTTGGAGATTGCGAGGAACATTGGGATTTCTGGAGCGGCCATTCACCAGCGGCTTCGCAAATTGGAAAGCTCGGGGCTTATCGCTGGGTCCAAGTTTGTCATCAACCCTAAAGTGTTGGGCTACTCTACCATGGCCTATATTGGTATTTATCTGGATAAAGCTATGACCAACCCAAGGGCTGTAAAGCAGCTCAAGGAAATCCCTGAGGTCTTGGAATGCCACTATACCACGGGAAACTGGTCCATACTCATTAAAGTATTGTGCCAGGACAACGAACATTTAATGCAGGTCCTCAACAAAAAAATACAGCAAATCGAGGGAGTTTCGAGAACAGAGACCTTCATCTCTTTAGATCAACAAATCGATCGTCAAATACGGATTTGATATTTGTATTAAATCTAAATAAGCATTACATTTGTCCCCATGAATGTAATAGTTCAATCTACATATTACACTCTCTACCAAGCTGTGGACGAACGCTGTTTTTATCTTGACTTTGGTCAAAAAACAGTACGTATATCCTTATGTCAGCTTCTTTCGCTTCGCCATAAGGTGATGAGCATCAACATTGAAAGCCACTTTGATAGCGACCTCAACGCCCACGGTTTCGAGGTATTGATGCTGTGCAATAAAGAACACCTGTTCATTCTAAACACTTTGGAGGTGTTGGATTTGAAAAAATTGGTGTCCAACAGTTTTGTATCCCTTGGTCTTTCCGCCGATGTTGCAGAAATGGCCGTTTCCTAGACAAGAATAACCCTTTATTTTTAATGAGTCTTAAACCGCCTTAAAACAAAGGGCTCATTTTTAAAACCCCCTAAAATTCAGTACCTTTATAGGGTATAAATGGATTAAAATCATAGTATTTATGAAAGATATAGCAAGACAAAGTATGAGCATTAAAGTGGAGTCCATGGATTTGCTCAACGGACAGATAAAAATGGAGGCCCACGCCTCGGCAACCTATTTGGCCATGGCCTCTTGGTGCGAACAGAACGGTTTTTTCACCAGCGCCAAATTCTTCTTCAAACAAGCTGAGGAGGAACGTGAGCACATGATGAAAATCTTTAACTTTTTGGTGGATACGGGTGGCAACCCCATTTCTCCAGAGGTTACGGGCATTAATCACGATTACTCCTCCATTGTGGACGTTTTTGAGTCTACGCTGGAGCATGAGGTTAAGGTGACCAAATCCATTCACAATATTGTGAAAAAAGCTAGGGAGATTGGTGATTTTGCCACAGAACGCTTCTTGGATTGGTTTGTAATGGAGCAGGTAGAAGAAGAAAACACCATCAGGGATATTTTGGATATGATCGAAGTGACCGGCACCGAAGGTGTAGGACTTCAAATGATCGATAACCAAGTTGCCAATTGGATTGAGTAAACCACAAAATTAAGTATAGAAAAAGGGGCCGCTTGGCCCCTTTTTATTTCATTTCATTTAGCTGTTAATCCCTGCCACCGAAGACCTGAACGGCCCAGTACAACAAGGAGGCCAATGCACCCAAAGCAGCAACCACATAGGTTCTTGCCGCCCACTTTAGGGCATCTTCGGCGCCTGCATATTCTTGCTGGCTTACCATGTTCTTCTGCTTGAGCCATACCAAGGCCCTTTTACTGGCATCGTATTCAACGGGAAGGGTCACAAAACTGAACAAGGTCGCAAAACCCATCATGATCAATCCGGCTACGGCTATGTAAAAACCGATGCCTCCTGCCACGCCTGTGGCGGCCATCAGCATAATTCCCCCAAATACCACCCAGGTGGACATACCGGAGGTAACGCTTACCACGGGCACCAATTTGGAGCGCATGGTCAACCACTCATAAGCTTGTGCATGTTGAACAGCGTGGCCGCATTCGTGGGCCGCTACTGCAGCTGCAGCTGCATTGCGCTGATTGTACACTCCCTCACTCAGGTTTACAGTCTTATCCTTTGGATTGTAATGGTCTGTCAGCATTCCGGGAGTGGATATCACCTTTACATCCCGAATACCGTGGTCATCGAGCATTTTTTGGGCGATTTCGGCACCGCTCATGCCATTCCTCAAATGAATCTTGGAATATTGCTTAAACTTACTTTTCAATCGGCTGCTTACCAACCAGCTCACTAGGGCAATTCCACCAATCAATATATAATATGTCATCATAGCTTTTTCATTTTATACAAACTAATATACTACATAAAAGCAAAAACCCCGCCAAATAGGGTCGGGGTAATTTTGCTGTCAAAATGTTAGTGAATCATGCCATCACAGGTTCCAACTGAAAGGTTTCGGCAATTTCTTTGTACACTACCTCACCTTCTACCACATTCAATCCCTTTTCCAAGGATTTGTCCAATTTACAAGCACTTCGCCATCCCATGTTCGCCAATTTTAGCACATAGGGCAGTGTTACATTCGTCAAGGCAACAGTAGAAGTATAAGGCACTGCCCCTGGCATATTGGCTACACAGTAATGGACCACATCATCAATGATATAGATGGGATCCTCATGGGTTGTTGGTTTAGTGGTTTCCACACATCCACCCTGGTCTACCGCCACATCAACAATTACGGTTCCCGGATGCATGTCCTTGAGCATATCCCTAGTAATTAAGTTGGGTGCTTTTGCTCCTTTCAACAGGACTCCACCAATAATCAAGTCGTGTGTTTTGATATATTTTCTGATATTGAATTCGTTGGAAAAACCAGTGATCACATGGCTGGGCATAATATCGTTGACATATCTGAGACGTTTCATGTTCACGTCCAAAATCGTGACCTGCGCCCCTAACCCTGCTGCCATTTTAGCAGCCTGAATGCCAACCGTACCGGCACCAAGGACCAAAACTCGCCCAGGGGACACCCCTGGTACTCCGCCCAAAAGCACACCTTTGCCTTTTACGGGCTTCTCCAAATATTTGGCGCCCTGTTGTATCGCCATACGCCCTGCCACTTCGGACATTGGAGTTAGCAATGGTAATGTACCGTCTTCGTCCTCAACGGTTTCATAAGCAATACAGATGGATTTACTCCTGATCATAGCCTTGGTCAAGGCCTCGCTGGAAGCAAAATGAAAATAGGTAAACACTATTTGACCTTCCTGAATCAAATGGTACTCCTCCGCAATGGGCTCTTTCACCTTTACGATCATATCGCTCATGGCATACACCTGACCGATGGTATCCAAAATAGTGGCCCCTGCCTGTTGGTAATCCTGGTTAAAAAATCCACTTCCTTCGCCAGCACCCGATTGCACATACACGGTGTGGTTGTTCTTGACCAATTCAAAGACCCCGGCAGGCGTCATGCCGACCCGACTCTCGTTGTTCTTGATTTCTTTTGGTATTCCAACAGTCATTTTGTTGCTTTTAATGGTTGATGTGCCAAAGTTGAACAAAAAAATCAAATTAAAACGCAAAAATTCGATAAAATACAGGGGTCAATAGTTAAAAAAGATACTTTTTAACATCTACACCCTAGTTTAATAGGGGTTAATTATTCTTTTTTTATATTTTATAATATGTATACCCCTATTTTTTATACCTACACGGTTCTGAAAATAAAAAAGCATGCCGAGTGGCATGCTTTTTTAGGGTATTTCTATAAGATTCGTATTGATTTTATCGTAAGGTGATGTTTTCGTCAACCTGAACTTGATTCAGGTTCCCATAAAACTGATTTAATTGTATGAGATTCCGAATCAAGTTCGGAATGACAGCAACGATGTTTCGGATTACCCGACAATATTCACAATCTTGCCAGGCACCACAATGACTTTCTTGGGTTCCCTGCCCTGTAACTGCTCTTTTGTTTTTTCATGGGCCAAAACAGCGGCTTCAATCTCATCCTTGCCCATATCCAACGGTAATTCCAATTTGAAACGCATTTTCCCATTAAAGGATATCGGATATTCCTTGCTGCTTTCCACCAAGTACTTTTCCTCAAACTTCGGGAAAGGCGCTTCCGCAATAGATTCCGTATGCCCCAAACGACTCCACAGCTCTTCGGCTATATGGGGCGCATAAGGTGATACCAAAATAGCCAATGGCTCCAGAATAGCTTTACTGGTACATTTTTGGGCCGTCAATTCGTTAACACAGATCATAAAGGTAGATACGGAAGTGTTGAACGAAAAGTTCTCGATATCCTCTTCCACCTTTTTGATGGTTTTGTGCAAGGTTTTTAGATTGTCGGCAGTGGGTTCCGCTTCGGCTCCGCTCAGCGACCCATTTGTATATGGCGCATACAACTTCCAGAGTTTCTTTAAGAAGGAATGTACTCCTGTAATCCCCGCCGTATTCCAAGGCTTGGATTGCTCCAAGGGTCCCAAGAACATTTCGTACAAACGCAACGAATCTGCCCCGTACTCCTCACAAATGGCATCGGGGTTGACGACATTGTATTTGGATTTGGACATTTTTTCGATTTCGCGACCTACAATATATTTTCCATCCTCAAGAATGAACTCGGCATCCTTGTATTCCGGTTGCCATTTTTTGAAAGCTTCCACATCCAATTCATCTGATGCGTTTATCAAGGAAACATCTGCGTGAATTGGGACAACGTTCTTACCTTCTATCAATCCTTTTGAATATACCTCGTTAGAATCCAGTTCTCGATACACAAAAGCACTCGTCCCCGTAATCATCCCTTGGTTGATCAACTTTTGAGCAAATTCGTCTTTGGGCACGTAGCCCATATCGAACATAAACTTCTGCCAAAAGCGGGAATACAACAAGTGGCCCGTTGCGTGCTCACTACCACCAATGTACAAATCTACATCTTGCCAATAGTTGATGGCTTCGGGAGAGAAAATAGCGTCATCATTCCGTGGATCCATATACCTATTAAAGTATTGGGAACTTCCTGCCCAACCGGGCATGGTGTTCAACTCCAATGGAAAAACAGCTTTATGGTCAATCAAGTCATTGGAAACTACTTTATTGTTCTTCGCGTCCCATGCCCACTTGGTGGCGTTGCCCAATGGTGGTTCCCCCGTTTCGGTGGGGAGGTATTTTTCCACCTCAGGTAGTTCCAAAGGCAAATATTTTTCATCGATCATCTGTGGCATACCATCCACATAATACACAGGGAAGGGTTCTCCCCAGTACCGCTGACGGCTAAATACGGCATCACGCAAACGATAATTCACTTTGCCCTTGCCATGTCCGATTCGTTCCAATTCGGCAATGATTTTCTTCATCGCATCCTTGTAGGAAAGTCCGTTTAGAAAATCAGAATTCGTAATGACGGTAGTTTCTTTGTCAGCAAAGGCCTCTTCGGAAATGTCTACCCCTTCAAAAATATTGGGGATATCTATATTGTAATGTTTCGCAAAATCGTAGTCACGTTGATCCCCACAGGGCACTGCCATCACCGCACCGGTTCCATAGCTGGCCAATACGTAGTCTCCAATCCAAATGGGAATGGGTTCCTTGGTAAACGGATGCTCCGCATACGCTCCCGTGAACACCCCCGAAATGGTTTTTACATCGGCCATACGGTCGCGCTCGGACCGTTTTGCCGTGGCTTCCACATAAGCATCCACCTCAGCTTTTTGTTCTGGCGTAGTGATTTTAGCCACCAACTCGTGCTCTGGGGCCAAGGTCATAAAACTTACCCCAAAAATGGTATCGGGGCGAGTGGTGAAGACTTCTATCTCGTAAGGCTTCTCGACTGCGCTCGAAGTGACATCGTCATTCGTAATCACCTCTTGGTCGCTTCGACTACGCTCAGCGTCCAATACATTAAAAGTAACGGATGCCCCAACCGAGCGTCCAATCCAATTGGTTTGGGAATCCTTTAGCGGCTGTGGCCAGTCGATTTTATCCAATCCGTCCAACAAACGTTGGGCATAGGCAGTAATGCGCATACTCCATTGTGTCATTTTTTTGCGGATTACGGGGTGACCACCACGCTCGGAAACTCCGTTTACGATTTCATCGTTCGCCAAAACGGTTCCCAAGGCAGGACACCAGTTTACTTCGGTATCCGCCAAATAGGTCAATCGATAGTTTAACAGGATTTCCTGCTTTTCCTTATCGGAATAGCCATTCCAAGTTGCTGCATCAAAACTTGGGGTGTCATCATCACAAGCGGCTTCCACATTAACATTTCCTTCTTTTTCAAAAATGGAAATCAAACTATCAATGCTTTCAGCTTTATCGGATTTCTTATTGTACCACGCATTGAACAATTGGACAAAAATCCATTGCGTCCATTTATAATATTGTGGATTTGAGGTTCGCACTTCGCGGCTCCAATCAAAAGAAAAACCAAGCTGGTCCAGTTGCTCACGATAGCGATTGATGTTATTTTCCGTAGTAATGGCCGGATGCTGACCCGTTTGAATGGCGTACTGCTCTGCGGGCAACCCGAAGGAATCGTAGCCCATGGGATGCAACACATTGAACCCCTTGTGACGTTTGTAACGTGAATAGATGTCCGTTGCTATGTAACCCAGCGGATGCCCTACGTGCAATCCTGCACCGGACGGGTAGGGAAACATCGACAATGCATAAAATTTAGGCTTGTCGGAATCGTTGGATGCCTTAAAGGTTTCGTTTTCTGCCCAATACTTCTGCCATTTGGCCTCAATCTCGCGGAAATCGTAATTCATTGTTAATCTTGTTCAATTTCGTGTGCAAAAATAGGTTTAATCCCCTAAATACAATTTACTTTTCTATTTTTACGTACTGATTCTACCGTATGAGCCAATATATTGAACGATATCAGCGCCGAAAACTGATCTCCTCCTATTTTTCCGTGGCTTTGAGCATTGCCTTGGTCCTATTTCTATTGGGCGTCTTGGGTCTTTTGGTACTCAATACCAAAAAATTGGCCGACCACTTTAAGGAACAGATTACCATTTCAGTGTACTTGAAGGATACGGCCAAACCCGTTGAAATCGACCAATTGCAAAAAAGCCTTGCACTTGCCGAGTACACCAAATCGGCAGCTTATATTTCCAAAGAAGATGCCGCAGAGCAGTATAGTGAGGACATCGGAGAAAACTTTGTGGAGTTTTTGGGGTACAACCCCCTTAAAAATTCCATTGATGTCAACTTAAAGGCCGACTTTGTATCGCCACAACAGATTGATGAGATTGCTGCGGAGATAACCGAAAAAGCATACGTGGATGAAGTAAGCTACGATAAGCCCTTGATTTCTTTGCTGAACAACAATGCCCGGAAAATAAGCCTTTGGATTTTGGTGGCCAGTGCCGTGTTTACACTCATTGCCGTGTTGCTTATCAATAGCTCCATTCGCCTGTCCATTTACTCCAAACGGTTTATCATCAAAACCATGCAAATGGTGGGTGCCACTAAGACCTTTATCCGCAGGCCCTTTATTTGGACCAACATTAAGCTGGGCATGGCAGGCGCCGTTGTTGCCCTGATCGGGTTGGGCGTTTTGGTATATTATATCGATAAAAATTTCCCCGAACTGAACTTGTTGCAGGATTACATCGTCCTCATACTTTTGTTTGTTGGCGTTTTCGGTTTGGGGGTAATCATTTCTTGGGCCAGCACGCATTTTGCCACCCAACGTTTTTTAAACTTAAGGACGGACGATCTTTATTATTAACTTTGCGACATGAGCAAGAACCACAAAAACGGTCAAAAACCGACAAAGGAGTTTGTTTTTCAACGAAAAAACTACCTCTTTCTCTTCATCGGCATTGCCTTTATAGCCCTTGGTTATATTTTGATGAGTGGAGGCGGAAGCGACGACCCAGAGGTTTTCAATCCCGAGATCTACAATTTTAGACGGATACGCCTTGCGCCGACCTTGATCTTGATAGGGCTTGGCATTCAGGTCTATGCCATTTTGTTGAATCCTAACAAGAAAAACAAAGAGTAATTTGGAATTGATCGATGCCATTATCCTTGGGATTATTCAGGGATTGACCGAATTTTTGCCTGTTTCCTCCAGCGGTCACTTAGAATTGGGAAAAGCCATTTTGGGCGCGCAGGCCGTTCCCGAAGAAAGTTTGTTGTTCACCGTCATCCTTCACTTTGCCACTGCCTTGAGTACGTTAGTGGTATTTAGGAAAGATGTTTTTGACATTTTCAAGGGCCTATTTCAGTTCAAATGGAACGAGGAAACCCAGTTTTCCTTAAAAATTATCATCTCCATGATACCTGCCGCCTTGGTCGGTCTTTTTTTGAATGATTTTATCGAGGTCTTTTTCGATGGTGCTATTGTGATTGTGGGCATCATGTTGATCATTACTGCATTTTTATTGTATTTGGCAGATTTGGCCAAAACCACCGATAAAAACGTATCCTTCCGCAGCGCATTTGCTATTGGCATGGCGCAAGCCGTAGCCATACTTCCCGGAATTTCCAGAAGTGGCGCCACCATTTCGGCTGCGGTTCTTTTGGGGGTTGATAAGACCAAATCGGCACGTTTTTCCTTTTTGATGGTAGTTCCATTGATTTTGGGCAAGGTGGCCAAGGACTTGATGGGCGGGGAAATATCCTTTCATGGTGACCAAGCTGTGGCCATGGGTGCTGGATTTGTTGCTGCCTTTATTGCTGGATTGGCTGCCTGTACCTGGATGATCAAACTGGTGCGCCAAAGCAAGCTGACCTATTTTGCCATCTACTGTTTGGTTGTGGGCCTCATCGCTCTTGCGTGGAGTATTTGGGGATAGATGAGTATATTTGCCCCAAACCCCAAGTTTTTGAACACCAAAGAAGATTTTTTAGAGGGTCAGATTTTATTGATCGACAAACCATTGGAATGGAGCTCGTTCCAAGCGGTAAATGCCCTTAAGTGGGCGATCCGTAAAAAATTTGGCCTCAAAAAGATAAAAATTGGCCATGCCGGAACCCTAGACCCCTTAGCCACGGGCCTATTGATTATCTGTACCGGTAAATTCACCAAAAGAATTCCCGAGCTTCAAGGACAAGTGAAAGAGTACACAGGAACCTTCACTTTGGGCGCCACTACGCCTTCCTACGATATGGAAACCGAAGTGAACGAAACCTTTCCCACAGATCATCTTTCCGATAAGACCATTCACGAAGCTACAAAGTCATTTTTGGGCGAAATTGAACAAGTGCCGCCTATTTTTTCCGCCTTAAAAAAGGACGGAAAACGATTGTACGAATTGGCCCGTGAAGGGAAACAAGTGGAGATAAAATCACGGAAAATCGAGATTTTGGAGTTTGAGATTACCCGAATTGCCCTTCCCGAAGTGGATTTTAGGGTGGTGTGCAGCAAAGGAACCTACATCCGTTCCTTGGCCCACGATTTTGGAAAGGCAGTGGGTTCGGGCGCTTACTTATCCAAGCTCCGAAGAACCAAAATAGGGGATTTCAACGTAGATAATGCTACAACTCCCCAAATGTTCAAGGAAAGATTAGGGGTAAACACCTCAACCTAGAGGGGTTGGGATAAAATATTTTAGAAAAAAAGCGGTTATAGTTAAACCATGAACCTTAACAAGAGCCAGTTATCACTTTTGATTACTTTCTTCGCTATGTCCATAGTGGTTTTGTTGCTTTTCAACATTCACTTAGGAGGTATGAAGGAGGATGAATATGTGATTGAAATGAGCTTGGCCGACGAGGATATTGAAAAGCTCCTGGAAGAAGAGGAACAACGACTTGAGGAGATGGAGGCCGCTAACGACCCAATCAAAAGCCATATGGCCCTCAATGAAACTGCAAAGCCAAGTGTGGGTAATCCGGAACCTCTGAAGACACTGGAGGAACTTATGGAAGAAAGAGCGCTGAACAGCGAAACAGGTGAATACGCCGATAATTCAGGGTTCGAGGAGCAACTGAAGCAGTTAAAGGCCCAACGGGACGAAAAAAAGCAAAAGCTCGGCGAACGCGACGCCCAAAAAGAAGAATTCACCAACTACTTGAAAGATAGACGCACCTCCGTTTCGTACTCTTTGGTGGAGCGCAATGCCTATTACCTCCCTCCGCCCATCTACACCTGCATTGAAGGCGGCAAGGTAGTGGTGAACATTACCGTAGATAACAATGGCTATGTTACCGAAGCAAGTTTTAATGATAAAAGTTCGGGGACGGACAACGGTTGTTTGGTAGACAATGCCATCGCTTACGCCCTTAAAGCTCGATTCAGTCCCGATTCCAAAGCAGCACAGATCGGAACCATTACCTATCTATTCCAGAGCAAGTAGCTTTAGGATATCCTGTAGTATATTTTGTCCCTTGTCCTTATTGTACCAAAGCTGTAATTCCTGTTTGAACTCATCGGTAAGTTTACCGTGTTCCGCTTTATAATCTTCCACCATTTTGGTGGCAAGGCTTGGTCTTGGACCCCACTCACCAACTATTTCTTGCTGGGAGTTGTCTAAAACAATCACTTTGGGAATGGAACGGGCACCATGGGTCAAAAAAGCATCCATCAATTCCAGGCTTTCATCCCTCAGCACAACTTTGAGGTCGATTTTGGGTGTTGATTCCGCAATTTTTTGAAGTATGGGCAAGCTTGCCGCAGCATCTCCACACCAGCTTTCGGTGAGCACCAAAAAAGTTAATTCCCTATCCAAGTGGGTCAACTTTTCTTGAATTTCCTCTGAAATGTTGAAGGTTTTCTCCCAGCGAACCATTCTACGGTCGCTCAACTTGGTATAGTTGATCATGGCTTCGGACTGGTTGGGACCGGTTGTCTTACCCAATTTGGCCAACTCACTTACCAGTTTACGGTATCTGGCGTAATCCATCGCCTTGGGAATAAAATCCTGTACCAACTCCAACTTATCGTTCTCCAAAACTTCCATAAAAAATGTTTTTGCAAAAGTAACCATGAGCTATCGCCTATTTGGTGACTTTTATCATTGGTTGTTTTTGAAACGGATTCCTTACAGTGCCTCCGGGTTGATGGCCAAGCTCTTGAACAGCATCGCTTTGGTGTAAAAGAACTTGTTCTGCATCTCGTTCTGTTTCAGATAGGCATCAATGAGTTTGCTTTCCCGTGAGTTGATCAAAAAGAGGGAACTTTCCCCAAAACTGAACTTTCGTTCCTCCGCCTGAAGCAAAGTGCCGTAATCCCTCACGATATTGGCGATCAATGTATTTTGGGTAATGTAGGAGTCCAACTCACGATAAATGGCGATTACCTTATTCTGAATTTCAACTTGGGCATTATCGCGATCAAATTCCGCATCCCTCAGTTTAAATTTGGCCAATTTTAAATCTCCCCTCTCTTTTCGTAAAAATAAGGGTACGCTGAAGGTGAAACCTCCCTTGAAGTTTTCAGTGACCAAGGAATTAATCAATTCTGGGGTTTCGGTAATAAAATTGTATTCCACATCCAGTTTGGGCAGCAGTTTATTGGCTTTTAGGCGGCGGTCCACCACAAGTCCATCGATTTTGAAATCGAGGGAACGTATTTTGGGATGGTTCTCCAAGGTAAAGCTGTCCAAAGGTTTGCCCAAAATCTCCAAAGTGGTATCAATTTCGCCTTCCACGTCCAAATTGGGCACAATATTTTCCTGTAACTCAACAGGGACATCCTCTATCCAAAGAAAATTGGATAGCTCCAATGATCGTTTCATCAACTTCACATTGGCTTGCTCTAGGCTCAACGCCCTATTTTCGACAGCGATTTTTGCTTCAACCGTATCGATAATGGAAATATCGCCTGCAAGGGCACTGCTCTTAACGCCCTGAAACCTGACCTCTGCGTTTTCCAAGAAATCCTCAAAAACCTGTGCATCGCGGTAGGCCCGTAACCAATCGAAATAAGCAAGGGCGGCGTCATAGAGCACTTGGTTCACCAATAAATCCTGATCTGCCTTGGACTGCTCCCTAAAGAATTTGGCTTTCCTGAGGGTGGCCATGCGCTCATTGATCCAAAACCCCTGTAATACGGACATGGATACCCCAGCACTGTACAGGCCATCATCGGGAACAGTTGCTTCATCACTCAAAAAACTGCCCTCATTCTGTTCCAAGTTCCCCTTAAGTTCTATTCCGAACCAAGTAGGTATTTTAAAGGTCGCATTTAACTTGTCCCAGTATTCCGTCCCCTTAAATTGTTTTCGATCGTAATCGACCTCTACTTTGGGGTCAAAACCTCCCCTGGCCTTCATTAAATTAGCCTGACCAATGGCAATGGTCAGCTGGGCCTGCTTGGCCACGGGGTGGTACTTTTTTACATAGCCCAAATACTCCTTAAACCCGAGGACCATCAATGAATCCTGTTGGGCATGAGAAAAGCTTATATAAAAGAAAAAGAGGGTACAGTATAAAAGTAAACTTCTATTTCTTTGCAGCATTTGCACTTTTGTTTTCGGGTTGATAATAATTGGGCGGGAAGCCGTTCAACTGTCTCCATAATTCAAACCAGATGGGGACATCCTCCAATAGGGCAATGGTATTGGCACCCGACCCTACTCTAAGGTCTTTGGGCCAGGGATGGTCCTCCGGGTCTGGAGCCAACAAAACCCTATATTTCCCATTATCGCTAATAAAGGTCTCAATAGCGACGACTACCCCACCGTAGGTTCCATAGGACACATTGGGCCATCCGCTGAAAATAATCACGGGCCAACCATCAAACTGTATCCGTACTTTTTCCCCAAGGTGTATCAAAGGCAGGTCTATTGGCTCCACAAAGGTTTCTACCGCCATATCGTACTTTGCCGGCATAATGCCTACCAATCGGTCGCCTTCCTTGAAGGTTTCCCCTATACCTCCTTGAATTGCCCTGTTTATGAATCCACTTTGCGGCGCCCGAATGTAGTACAAGTCATTCCGAATGGAATAGTTGGTAAATTCGTTCTCCAGCTTGGTCACTTGGGCCTCTGAGTCGAACTGATTGGATTGGGCGGTGAACTTCTCACTTCGTGCCTTGGATATTTTGTCGGCATACTCCGCTTCTACCCTGGTAATTTCCACTTGGGCGTTCAACACCTCATTTTTACTAGCCAAGAGTTTGTTTTCCTGCGAAATCAATTTAGCCTGTGTCTCTTGCAGCTTAAGGCGTTTCTCCTCCACATCGGTCACTGCCTTAAGTCCCTCGGATTCCAATTGAGTGGTTCGATCAAACTGCCTTTGGGCAATCATAATATTTGTTTTGGCAGCCTCAAAGTCGATGCTATCGCTCTCCACTTTCAAATTGGCTTGTAACAATTTGTTGCGCGCTTGTTCCAATTTCAAGGCCCTTTCGGTGGTCAAAGCCGCTATTTGGGCATCCAAAGCCCTTACCTTTTCTTGATAGGAGGTAACGGACATTTCTTTGGCCCTGATCTGTTGCCCTGTCCGTTCCACCAAATTGGGGTCGAAATACTCATTCTTGATTTCAGAAATATGCAAAATCGTATCGCCCTTCTCCACAAAATCCCCTTCACGAACAAACCATTTCTCAATCCGACCCGGTATTGGGGATTGAATGGTCTGTGGACGTTGGTCTGGCGTTAAGGTGGTCAAAAAACCTTTGCCCGACACGTTCTGGGTCCAAGGCAGGAATAAAATGATTACAAGAATAACGGTGAACACCACAAGGAACCGATTGAAATGCTTGTAATGTCTTCGGTGGGATACCCTTTGGACTGCCCTGAAGTGGGAAAGGTCTACCTTTCTATTTAAAACTGATTTAGAAATATTCAACATGGCGTTTCGCGTTATTGCTTAATTGTTCCATTTTCAATGGTCAGGATACGACCACATTTGTTTACCCATTTTTTATCATCGCTTACCACGACCAGACTCCATGGCTGGGCCGGGTCGGTTAAAAAGTCCATGATACGCGTGGTCTCATCTTCGTCAAACTGATCTAACGGATCACGTAGCACCAAGAGCTTAGGTCTTTTTACCAAGCTTCTTGCAAGCACGATCTTTTTGGCCACGGTATATGAAATTTGCTTTCCTTCGGGAAAAATAACCGTATCGATACCATCTTCCATATCCTTGACCACTTTGCTGAGTCCCGTAACATCCAGCACCCAAAGTATGTCTTCCTTCGTAATTTCAGGGTTACCGAATGTGATATTTTCCTTAAGAGTGCCCTCAAAGGGGGTCTCCAATTTTAAGGATTGTCCTATTTTGGACCTAAAGTGGTTTAAATTTTCGGATTTCAAGCGTACACCGTTTACATAGATGCTTCCCCTAGTGGGTTCAATAAGTCCAGAAATAAGGTGCAACAAGGTGGATTTTCCAGATCCATTGGCCCCTGTGATCAATATCCGATCTTTTTTCTCAATACTCATCGAAAGTCCGTTGAGTATATTGATATCGGTTTTTGGAACATTGTAAACAATATTGTCCAAATCCATTTTAAAATCGTCCTGTTCAAAAAGTTCCAAATCCTTTTGATCGGTTTCCACTTCTTTGTCCACCACTTGGCCCAACTTTTCCAATGCAGTAAGCACGTCATAAAAGGATTCCAATCCAACAATAAGTTTTTCCACCGAACTGATCACCAATAAAATGATGATCTCTGCGGCGACAAACTGCCCGATGTTCATCTCTTGGTTCAGTACCAAAAGCCCTCCTATGATCAGCAAGCCAGCGGTGACCAAGATTTTAAATCCGATCATCTGGATAAACTGCAGCACCAAAATGCGGAAGTGGCTTTCCCGTGCCTCTAAATAGCCACTTACCAAATAGTCGTTCTTTTGGAGTGCATGGCTGGTTTTACCGGAAAGCTTGAAACTGACAATGCTTCTGGCCACTTCCTGGATCCAATGGGCGACCTTATATTTTTGTTTGGATTCCGCAAGGCTCGTCTCCAGACCCCTTGATATGGTATACTTAAAAACCACATATATCAATCCCAATAGCAACACACCATAAACAATAAAGAAAGGGTGATACAAGGACAATAAAAGCAGTCCAAAAACAATCTGCAGGAGTGCCGTTGGAAAATCAATCAAAAGTTTGGATACCCCTTTTTGAATGTTGAGCGTATCAAAAAAGCGGTTGGCCAATTCCGGGGGATAGTAATTCCGAAGCTCGGACATCTTTATTTTGGGGAATCGATACGTAAATTCAAACGAACTCCGCGTAAATATCTTTTGCTGGATATTTTCAATGATGCGTATTTGCATCAACTGTAAGACACCCGAAAAGGCAACCCCCAAGGTGACCAAGATTACAAGTATAATCCATGAGGTACTTACCTGTGCGCCTTGAATCAGGTTGATAATAGCCTGAATACCCAATGGAAGTGATAAACCCACCAAACCTGAAAAAATAGCGTAGTAAAAGACCTGAAGTACATCTTTTCTGTCCAATTTTAACAAGTTGACGAGTCGCTGCCAAGAAGTAAGTATTTGTTTTGCCATCTATTTTTTATTTAAAGTACGGAAAATGAGGTCTGTAAAAAACTCGGTTGGTGAAATGGTGCTGTTGCAATTGGTAAGCGTGGGAAAATGCTCCTTTAAAAAATACTGGTGGAGCGACCCTTCCATGACATTGCTTGCCAAACTTATGGGATAGGGGTACTTTTGGTCCACGGCAGAAATCATATCGCTCAAGCGATTGACCAATCGTTTACAAACGATAAAAAAACTATCCTTATCCTCTTGATTGACCTCCTTCACCAAATAGGATTTTGAGTACTCGTTGATGATTATCCGGTTCAACACTACTTCGTTCACATGCGAAATGGTGCTGTCCTCCTCCTCATTCTGGGTCAAAACCTCCACGGCTTTCTCCAGCTTTTTGACGGGATCATCTATACCATTGGTGGCAAATACCATGCGATACTCTACCCAGCCCCAGTACCAAGTGGCCAAATACAGCAAAAGTTTGTTTTTGTTCTCAAAATATCGGTAAATGGAGCTTTCGTTGGAGTTGATCTTTACGCCCAATTTCTTGAACGTAAAACTATCAAAGCCAAGTTCATCGATCATCAGAATACTGTGTTCAATAATATTCTTTCCCAAAGTGGAGGACTCGGGGTCTTTAATGTAAAGTTTTTCGTTAACCCCGATCTTCAGGGACTGCATCAATAAATCCATCGCACATCACTTTTAAAATTTTGCCTCGCAAATATAAAAGTATTACTATCGATTAGTAATACTTTAACTTTCAATTAACGCTTCGATTTTTCCCTTACTTTTGATAAAAATTCTAGCACTATGGACAAACATCGGTGTGGTTGGTGCCTTGGCGACCCCTTGTACGAAGCTTATCACGATACGGAATGGGGCGTTCCCGTGCGGGATGATGATACACTCTTTGAATTTTTGATATTGGAGACCTTTCAAGCCGGATTGAGCTGGATTACCGTATTGCGCAAACGAGAAAATTTTAGAAAAGCCTTCGACCGGTTCAATTACCGAAAAATTGCTGCCTACGACCAAAAAAAGGTCGATTCCCTGCTACAGGATCCCGGCATCATCAGAAATAAATTAAAAGTGAACGCTACCATATCCAACGCCAAAGCTTTTATGGAAATCCAAAAAGAATTTGGTAGCTTCAATACCTACATTTGGGATTTTGTGGATGGTGAGCCCATCAAAAACCAATGGAAAAATTACAAGGATGCCCCTGCGACCACAGCTGTTTCCGATGCCATTAGCAAAGATTTAAAGAAAAGAGGCTTCAAGTTTGTTGGTAGTACCGTAATTTACGCCCACATGCAGGCCACCGGTATGGTCAACGACCACGAAGTAAACTGTTTTAGATACCATGAAGTTTAATCCCATACTCCTTTTTATGCTTCTGATAATGCAATTTGGTGTTGCACAGAACAAGTACGAACGTGAATCAAGGATAGATGAGGAAGAATTCCCCAAAGCTTCCTACCTGTTGATACAAGATTACTTGGACGATGCCAAACGCATCCGTTTTTATAAAGAAACGGACAGCATCAAAAAAAGCTACGAAGCAAAGTTTAAAAAAGGAAGGCTTCACTACAGCGTGGAATTTGATGAAAGCGGAAAATTGGAGGATGTGGAGTTTATCATAAAGGAGCAGGATGTTCCCAACGACACTTGGGGCACCATTCTGTTCTATCTTGATGAAAACCATGCCAAATACCGAATCAAAAAAATCCAACAGCAATATCCTTTGCTGGATGGGCAATCCGAGAAAAAGCTCCTGCACAATGCCTTCCAAAACCTGATTTTGCCCGAGGTGAACTATGAACTGATTTTTTCCGCCAAAAAGGACAAGGAATTTCAAGAGTACGAAGCGCTGTTTGATGCAGAGGGCCAATTGATACAAATCCGCAAATCGTTCCCACCAAGTTATGACCATGTACTTTACTAGGTGGTTTTTTAGTCTGCTGCTGCTGTTGTCTTTGGCCAGCGTTCGGGCCCAAGAAAACCTTACAGCCTATTGGCAGCCACAAGTGGCCGTCAATTACAAGGTTTCCGGGTCCTATTCGCACAATTTTTCCTTGGCCAACCGAAATTACATTTTTGACGATGAAGTGGCGACCTTGCGGGTGAGGCAATTGGACCTTGCGCATTTTTCCAACCTAAAGATTCAGGGGAACCAAAGTGTGGCCCTTGGCATCCAATACCGTTTCCGAAATACCTTTGAGGATAGGGAAAACGAACTGCGGCTCACCCAACAATACAACATTACCCACAAACCTCTCGCTATCCGCTACGGGCACCGGCTTAGGGCAGAGCAGCGCATTACCAACTCCTTGACCACACATCGGTTCCGATATCGCTTCGCTGTGGATTTTCCATTACAGGGCGAAAAATTGGACCCTGGGGAACCCTACTTTGTGGGCAGCCTGGAAAGCCTATTGAGCGTGGCGAAGCAAAACGTCCCTGAGTACGATACCCGATTATCGGGACAGATAGGCTGGGAACTTAACGGTGGCCTTAAGTTCCAGATGGGCGTAGAATATCGAATAGAGGATTTTACGGCCAGTCAACCCCAAAATGTGCTTTTTTTATTGACGAGTGCGCAGCTCTCCCTGTAAAATTTTTACGAATTCCGCTCGCGGGACCAATTCTGCTCCCAAACTCTCCAAATGGGGGGTGTACACTTGACAATCGATGGCCAAGTATCCGTTCTTATCCAGTTCCCGGGCCATTTGGATGAACGCAAATTTGGACGCATTGGGCCGCAAACTAAACATGCTTTCCCCGCAAAATACGTGTCCAAGGTCAACCCCGTAGAGTCCGCCCACCAGCTCACCGTCCTCCCAGACTTCATAAGAGCGTGTATGGCCTTTTTGGTGCAGATTCATATAGGCCGTTTTCATTTCGGGGGTAATCCAGGTTCCGTCCTGACCCTTTCGTAGGACCTTGGCGCAATGATCCATTACCTTTTCAAAACAAGTATTTTGGGTCAAGGTAAATTGGCCGTCACGAATCACCTTTCGCATGCTTTTGGATACTTTCACCTTCTTAGGAAAAAGAACCATACGGGGGTCGGGGGCCCACCATAAAATCAAGGAATCATCGTTGAACCAAGGAAAAATTCCATTTTTATAGGCCAACAACAACCGTTCCGGAGAGAGGTCTCCACCTACCGCTAGTAGGCCATCCTCACTGGCCCGATCTACCGGGGGAAACTCCAACCTTTTGTTCAAAAAGTATAGGGGCGTGTTTTCCACGTGCATTTTTTTCTAAAAATACAAATCGGGCCAAAAACAAGAAAATCTGGACGGTAGGGTCCAGATTTCCAGTATAATTATTATTAAACGTATCGATTAAAAAGGCAAATCGTCGTGATCTTCTTCGTTATAATCGTCCGCAGGCTCAAAGGCCTCCATGGGAGGAACAGGTGGCATATTGTCGGCACCGGACTGTTCGGGCTGAAGGTTCTCGATGCGCCAACCTTGGATGGAGTTAAAATACTTGGTTTCGCCCTGTGGGTTTACCCATTCCCTGCCCCTTAGGTTGATGCTGATCTTTACCATTTGTCCAACACTGTAATTATTCAGTAAATCGCATTTATCCTGCACAAACTCCACCAAAATATGTTGTGGATATTGTTCCTCTGTGGTAACGACCACTTCTCTTTTTCGGAAACCGTTGTTACCGTAGGTCTTGGTTTCGTCTATCATTTTGATTCTTCCCTGAACTTCCATGCAATGTTAATTTTTGTTGAAAACCCAAAAGTACATAAAATGAATTCCATTGGCATCCGTTATTTCAACGAACTATCAACATGTTTTCCATTTCCCTATCTTTAAAAACAATTTGACCATCCATGAACTTTAGCTCAAAACGGAAAACCTCCAATCTTATCCTCTTGATCTCGGCATTCGTAATTGTGAGCCTTATTTTATGGAACACCAACAGTTTTTTTAAAAAATTCAAGGAGGAAGAGCGACTCAAAATGGAAATATGGGCCACGGCCCAATTGGAGCTGGTGCAATCTTCGGTGGACCAAGAGCTGGGAAACCTTACCCTAAAAGTTTTGGGTAACAACACCTCTACTCCCATGATTTTGGTGAACGAAGAGGGCTCCTATAAAACCCACAACATTCCGGAGGACAAAATCGGTGACAGTGTCTACATCCGAAAAAAAATCGCCCAATTCAGGAACGAGAACGAACCTATACAGATCATACAGGAAGATGAACTCTTGGAAACCCTGTATTATGGTAACTCCGAGGTGCTGAACAAGTTAAAATATTATCCACTTGCCCTATTATTGATCATTTTTCTATTTGGTGCGGTCATTTTCTTTTTCTTCCGGACCAACAAGGCATCGGAACAGAACAAACTATGGGCGGGAATGGCCAAGGAAACCGCGCACCAGATCGGAACGCCCCTAACTTCTTTATTGGGCTGGAACGAACTGTTGAAATCTGAGGCCATCAACCCAGAGGTAACCCGTGAAATCGCAAAGGACATCAGCCGACTGGAAACCATTACCGAGCGCTTTTCCAAAATAGGTTCCGTGCCCGAACTGCGAAAACACGATATTGTTTCAGAAACCAAAAAGGCCTACGACTACCTCAAACAGCGCAGTTCCAAATTGGTGCATTTTTCCTTCAGCTCCAATGTAGAGGAAGCCGCGGTGCTAATGAACCCTCCTTTGTACAATTGGAGTATAGAAAACTTGGTAAAAAACGGCATCGATGCCATGAAGGGAAAGGGCAATATCACCATCCAAATTGAAAAAAAGGGCCAAAACATCAACATTCTGGTCTCCGATACCGGACACGGCATCCCAAAAAGCGATTTCCAGAACATTTTCAATCCTGGGGTCACTTCCAAGCAAAGAGGCTGGGGTTTAGGGCTTTCGTTGGTAAAAAGAATCGTGGAAGAGTACCATAAAGGAAAAATTAAAGTATTTTCGTCAAGCAAGGAAGGAACCATCATGCAAATTTCCCTGAAAGCACTAGAAAATTGAATTATGGCCGAGGAAAAACAACTTGTAATACAGGAAGCTGACATCACCAACAACTGTCCCGAGTGTTTTAATCAGGAACTCAAGATCACATTTTACCAAAAACATACGTATAATGCCTTGTACCATAGAACCACAGGAGTGGTAACCCACGAGATCAAGTGCAAAAAATGTAACTCTGTTATTTACCCCGTAAACTGGACCCCAGACATTGAAAGGGTGTTCAATTATTACAACAAATTGGTAAAACCGGACCGGCCAGCAGTACGGTTTACCATGTTGTTCTTCATTATTTTAATCCTGATGCTGTGCTTAGCGGCGGCAGGTGTTTACTTTTATTTGGAAAGTTAAAGTTTGGACCGGATGGCTTCCGCCACGGCTTCAAATTCTTCTTCGGTAAGTTTCTCTTTGTGTTGAAAAGTGGCATTGGCCATGCTTTGAAGTGGAATCAAATGAACGTGCACATGGGGCACTTCCAGGCCTATTACGGACATGCCCACCCGCTTACAGGGCACTGCTTTCTCCAAGGCCATCCCCACATTTCGTGAAAAGCCCATCAATCGCATGTACGATTCCTCATCCAGGTCCATGATCTTATCCACCTCTTTTTTGGGAACGCACAAGGTATGTCCCTTGGCATTAGGGTTGATGTCCAGAAAAGCAAAATTGTACTCGTCCTCAGCTATTTTGTAACTTGGAATGTCTCCATTGATGATTTTTGTGAATATACTGGCCATTTTGATTCGGTTTTAAAATAAAAAATCCCGTATTGCAACGGGATTAAATATAACCAATTAAGTTACGCTTACTCTCTTGTAATCTCCAAAATTTCAAACTTCAAGGTTCCGTTGGGTACTTTGATCTCGGCCACATCGCCCACCTTTTTGCCCAATAGCCCCTTTCCAATCGGAGAGGTTACGGAAATTTTCCCTTTCTTCAGGTCTGCTTCGCTCTCCGCCACCAAGGTGTACTTCATTTCCATACCATTGTTCTGGTTCTTGAGCTTCACGGTAGATAGCACCAATATTTTAGAGGTATCCAATTGGGATTCATCGATTAAACGAGCGTTGGCCAAGGTTTCTTCCATCTTGGAAATTTTCATCTCCAACAATCCCTGTGATTCTTTGGCCGCATCGTATTCCGCATTTTCGGATAGGTCTCCCTTGTCCCTTGCCTCTGCAATTGCTTGTGACGCTTTGGGGCGCTCCACATCCTTCAGGTAGTTTAGCTCGTCCCTCAATTTTTTCAGTCCTTCGGGCGTATAATATGAAACTTTGCTCATGACGTTTAGTTTTAATACAAAAAGACATCGAAGAAAATCGAAAAATTTCCCCAATGTACACTTCCTCTACAAATACAAAAAATCCTCAACGATTCCCATGACCTGCATGGTTTTTGCGAGGATTTAACGCAAATATAGGCAATTTTTGATCAACTTTGCGCCTGTAACCCTTTGAAATCAATTACCATGAAGCATCTCTGGGCCCTTGTTTTGCTTGTGCTTATGCTCGCCTGCAGTTCGGATACGACCAACCGCAATCCTTATTTGCAAGAGGTTCGGTTTCGGTTTGAAATCAACCTGAACCTACCGCTTTACAACGACTTGAACAACATTGGAAATCCCGTATATGTGGGCAACAATGGCGTGGGAACACGAGGAGCTTTTGTTATCAAGGCCAGCTTAAATACCTTCTATGCTTTTGAGGCCAGTTGCCCCAACCACACGCCCAATGAATGTTCTACCATGACCATAGATGGACAGAACGTGGTCTGCGGTTGCGAAGGGTACACCTACAGCCTTTTTACGGGACAGCAATTGGACCGACCCAATGATGGCAACCGCTACTATGACCTGTTGTTTTACAATGCGGCCCAAAATGGCAACACCGTGGTCATTTCCAATTGATCTAACACTATGGTTAAAAAAGAGGTCCTGCACCTAACTTGCAGAACCTCTTGTCTTACAGTCTTACATTAAAAATTGATAGTCGCACCCACTAGGAAATTGATGCCTGCCTGCGGATAGTAACCCGCCCCTTCAACAGTGGTAACCGTTCCGGGATTGGAAAAGTCATCATTAAAAGTGAAAAAATAGCCATTGGACACGATATCCGCGTCAAAAATATTGTTGACCAATCCGGAAAGCTCAATACTCTTCACAAACGAATTCATGTTGATGGTGTACTGGAGATTGAAATCGGTTTGGGTATAGCTATCCAAGACCGAATTCTCGGAATCGATATTGCCCATGTACTGTTTTCCCACAAATTTTGACAACAATGATACTTGAAGATTCGCATTGGGTTGATAGGAAAGAATATTCCCTGCAATCAAACGCGGTGAGTAGGCAATGCGGGTATTTCCCAAATTTTGAAGCTCCCCGTCACGTTCAAAAAAGAAATCGATATTGCGGTTATCACTCAAGGCAATATTCGGCCTCCATTGAAAGGTTCTGGATAAGCGCACGTTGGCATCGATTTCCAGGCCCAACCTATAACTGTCACCCACGTTGGACCGTAGCGGAGCACCAACATCGTTTAATTCACCCGTTAGCACCAACTGGTCTTTATAGCGCATGTAGTACACGTTGGTGTTCAACTGAAAACTTGGGGAAACATACCTCCACCCCAACTCAAAATCGTTCAGCTTTTCGGGCTTTGGACTTCCATTTTCATAATCATTGCGGTTAGGCTCCCGGTTGGCCCTGGCATACGAAAAGTAAAAGTTGTTGTTTCGGTTGAGATCAAAGGTGATTCCCGCTTTGGGGTTAAAAAAATTGAACGTGTCATCCACCAGTCCGGTATCCTCACCATTCGCCTGATAGGTAACCCCTCGGTACTGCAGGTCGCCAAACAAGGACCATTGGTCCGTTAATCTATAATTGGCCTTGGTGTAGATGTTGAAATCCGTTTTGGTGGAGTTGTCATCATAATACCTATCGCGTATCTCGCTATTGCTGGCAAACTCGGCCCAGATAATTTCCCCAAAATGGTCGCCTTTGTATTCGTTGTAGCCACCTCCCATGATGAGTTCCAAGTTTTCGTTGTTGTAAGTGGCCGAAAAAATGGTTCCATAAAAATCATTGTCCAACCATCGACGACGAATCAAATCTGTGGTTTCCACCAGTTCTCCGTTCACCGTAAGGGGCTCCAAACCATAAGTGGCAAAATCATCGTCCTCTCGGTATTGCTCAAAGAAGCCACGCCCCCTTGTGTAATGGACGGCCAAATGGGTGTTCCAAGCAGAATTCCAGGTTTCGAACCAGTGTAACTGAAAATGGTCTTGCTTATAGTTGTCCACCTCGTTCTCGTAGTACTGGATATTGCCATTGTCATCGGTATACTCACCTGCCGAATTATAGGTGCGGTCGTTCACCAACTGATCAGCGGTAATTCCGTTCCATGCCTGATAAGTGATTTCATGGCCTCCAAAAAGCAAGGCCTTCACCAAGGTATTATCATCATTGTAGACGCCTTGTAAAAAATAGCCATCCAATTCGGAGGATGCCCTATCCACATAGCCGTCCGAAGTAATTCTGGACAATCGGCCTGAAAACTCCACATGATCATTCATTAGCCCCGTACTGAATTTCACATTGCTCCGTAAGGTATTGAAGCTTCCAACGGAGGAGGAGATACGGGCATACGCTTCTTCGGAAAAAGCATCGGTCAGCATGTTCAAACTCGCACCGAAGGCTCCGGCCCCATTGGTAGAGGTTCCCACACCTCGCTGCAATTGCAAGCTTTCGGTGGACGATGCAAAATCGGGCATGTTTACCCAAAATGTCCCTTGGGATTCGGCATCGTTGTAAGGAATACCGTTGATGGTTACGTTTACCCGGGTGGCATCGCTACCACGAACACGGATACTGGTATAACCTATCCCTGCCCCGGCATCGGAGGTCGTGACCACGGCCGGCATAAAGTTCATGAGAATGGGAATGTCCTGGCCAAGGTTACGGGGAGCAATTTCCACCTTGTCCAGATCGGAAAAGGTAATCGGAAACTCCTTAGTGGCCCGTACACCTTGAACGAGTACCTCATCGAGCACTACTTTTTCACCCTCTAGGCTGTCAATGGGCTCCTCTTGGGCACTCATGGTGCCACTTAGGCCAATCAAAGCCAAGGCAATAGTGAACTTTTTGAAATGGTTCGGTTTGTTGTTCCGCGGTTGTTGCGAAGAGCCCGGAATAGCCCTTTTCTGAATAATTGAATAAAATTTCATTCGTAAAAACGTTACGAATAAAAGGGGTCATTATTCTGTGTTAGTAATTGATTTTTGTTTCTTGAAGAAACATAGAAATTCCAAGATGCGGCTTGCGCATTCCCTTGGCGGCATTACCCGCCCAGGTTCATTGGGTATAATCTCAGCCTTTTGGTAAAAGCACCCCTTTGAGATGCCGCAAATGTAAGATGTTGGTTTTGGTTTTCAAAGAAAAGAGAGCAAAAAGAAAGGCTGCCGAAGCAGCCTTTCATACTTGCCAATAAATGGTCACAAGGAAAAAAGACCACGGTACAGATTGGCAGAGATGGATAATACATGGATAGTGTTTACATAGCATCATCCTGCTTCTTTATGTTTTCGTCCTTTTTTCTGTCTTTTAAATGTTTTATCAAAATATAGAGGGCCAAGCCCAAGGATAATAGATTTAAAAACAGTATTATTTTAAAAAACATAGCCTTTGTATTCTTTGATCCTCCTGTCAAAAGAAAGCCGTACGTATTGCACGGCCTTCTTACCAAATCAACCAACCTAGTTGAGACAACCCCTAAGGATTATCGTATTTAATCATGTCATCGAAAAGAATCCCGACTGTACTTTATAGGACACAACTTTTACCGGTGGGTCACTTTTGGTCAAAAAAAATCCGCTTTTTGTTCAAAAAGCGGATCAATTATCTTGTTGAAAACCTTTAGGCTTGGTGCGAAGGCTTTAAAAGATCATTTACGGTTTTAACAGGGTTAAAGGTCACCAAGGGCACCTCCACAAATATGGTGTTCCAGAAAGCCATGGCTCCGTTCCATAGTCCCGGTAGCTCAAGTGCTTTCAATTCTTTTCCTTCCTTGGTTTTTCCAGTGATGAAACCTTGTTTGGGGTCCACATATTTCAGCAGGTCAAATTTTTCCCCTTTGTGGTTCCGCACCCCACAGACCAAATCGACAGGGTTAAAGTGGGTCGAGTTGTTAAGAATGGCCACTTGCGCATCATCGTTCATATCTATTTGCGCGGATTCGATGATCTGAAGGGATACATTGCCATCAGCATCCTTGATCCAAAAAGGTCCTCCACCGGGTTCGCCTTCATTTTTGACCATCCCACAGATTCGGATGGGACGATTGAGTTTGTTCTTGATTTCGGCCTTTTGTTCCTCCACGCCAAGGTCGTCATAGCTGCGCGACATCCTTACGTTAAGGTCTTTCTCCAAAAATGCCTTTATCTCGTCCGCCTTTTCAACGGAAATGTCTTCCGCCTCCATCAGTTTTGCATAGGCAAAGGCTTTGTCTTGTACTTTTTTGAGCACCCCTGCGAGCATTTTTTTGCTATTGGCCACAGCCTCTAGATTTTTATCGATGACCACATTATCGATGTTTTTGATAAAGATGATATCTGCATCCTGATCATTCAGGTTCTCGATAAGTGCTCCGTGCCCCCCAGGCCGGAACAAAATGGAACCATCATTATTCTTGAAAGGCTTGTTGTCCATATCAACTGCAATGGTGTCTGTGGAAGGCTTTTGATTGGAATAGGAAATTTGAAAACGGGTATCCGTTTTCTTGGAAATCTTTGGGCTCACTGTGGCCTCTTCCCTGGCGAACATTTCATAGTGCTGCTCGGAAACGGTAAAGTGCAGATTGGCAACACCCTTGGTCTTTGCGTACAGCGCCGCTTCCTTTAAATGTTCTTCAAATGGCGTGGCGGAACCTGTATCGTATTTATGGAACGGCAAGAGTCCTTTGGGATAAAAACCGTAGTCGAGTCCGCTTTCCAACAACATTTCCTTCACAAAGAGATAGGCTTCCTCATCCTTGTTGGATGCTTTTCCTTTAATTCGTGACATGATCACCTCATAAAATGGAAAGTCCGAAAGGTTATCGGTGAACTTTTGGGCATCGGTATCGCCGGTACGTTTTATGTATTCAGAAAGTTTTTCTTTTGATGGGTCGTAGCTATCCAAAAAATTGAACATGGCTTTGAACATCCGGGATGCGGCTCCCGAGGCTGGCACAAATTTCAACAGCTCCAAAGCGCCCCTGTTATCCTCAAAATATTGAATGAGGTCCAGCCGCTCTTTTTCGGAGAAGCGCAATATGCCGTTGCCCACCACCGCGGCCTGCGATAAGTTTACAAAGGGAATGCCTTCTTTAAATGTTTCTATTTGGTTTGCTACTTTTTCTTTGGAAATTCCTTTGGAATCGAGGTGTTCCAAGTCTTTAGGACTTAATTCGATCATGTTTTTGGAGAAGTTTATCTATGTGTTTAACTGCTGTGGAAAGCCTTGATGCTTTATCCCCCCTTAAATTAATGAATTTCCTGTTATTTTTCTCCAATGCTTCCTTGAAATGTAGAAACATTCGTTCTCTTTCATCGGGCTTGTCCCGCAGGTCGTCCGCCACCCAAGGTGTATCGATGTAGGTCAAAAAATAGAGGTCGTAGCTGTTCTGCAGGGCGTATTTCTCGATAAGTGGGTCGCAGGTGCTATCGTAATAAGCCTCGGAATATACTTTGGTCTCCAAGAGGTCGGTATCGCAGATCAGTACTTTGTTGGCCTTTTGGGCCAATTCGTTTTCCAGCTGCATTTGCCCATAGGCAATGGGCAGAAGATCTTGGGGCTCGCAGGTCTTTTGTTCCCGATCCCATTTATCTTGAAGGTATTCCCGTGCGTATTCCGGCACCCATTCCGTATGGTAATGTTCGGCCAGTTGTTTGGAGAGTGTGGTCTTTCCTGTGGATTCAGGTCCAAAAAGGACTACTTTGATGAGGTTTGAAGGCTGTTGCCCAAGTTTTTCTTCCATGCTAGATATCCCTGTACAGCTAAAACGGTAAAGATGAGGTATTGCAAAGAGAACATTCCCCATCCCCGGTATGCATACAAAGGTACGGTTATTAAGTCACCCAAAATCCAAAGGGTCCAGTTTTCCAGTTTTTTATTGGCCATGTACCACATAGCGGTAAAGAAAATACCCGATGTGAAGATATCCACATAGTTGGTAGGGCCAATTTCGGCGCCAAAGACCCTGTAGACCCCATAGGTTACCAACATGGTGAGTAGAAAAAATCCGAACCCGACCCATTTCTCCTTGGTGTTCGTTCGGGTAATTTGCACCACTGGGTTTCTATCATCCTTTCTTCTGGCCCAGTTCCACCAACCGTAAATACTCATGATGGAATAGTAAAAATTCATCATCATATCGCCATATAAACTGTCCACCAAAAAAATGTAGGTCGTGATCACCGTGGCCACGAGTCCCGTAGGGTACACTAAAATATCTTCCCGTTTGGCATACACCACACTGGCAATACCGAAGAAGAAGGCCGTAGCCTCCAAAATGATCAGGGATAGCTCCCTACCTTGGTATGGGCCAAGGAAAAAATCAAAAATGGGGTTCATAGTCGCTACGGTCGGATTTTACCACTTTCATTGTAAGCACCACATGGTCCAAGTTCTCAAAGCTTTCCTTAATCTCGGAATTCAATAATTCCATCACCTTATCATAATCGCCAAATACTTGAGTGCTCAACGGGTTTTCCAAAACCGTAAGTCCCGAAGTGCGAAGTTTTTTGATAAACTGAATGATGGGGGTTTCAAAATCGTCCTGCAACGGGGAAAGGGTAAGTTCAACAGATATGTTCATGGCCAATAGGTTTCGCGACAAAACTACAAAAAGGAATTATCCTCCCATCATTTTAAGTGCATAAACGCAGGTGAAGCCCTCGAACTCCAGAAATTCGATTTCGTAGTGCGATTTTATGCCCTTGTACATAATTTCCGCCACGGTTCGTGTATCCTCAAAAGAAAAATCAATAACATTGATGTGCCTCAAAAAACTGAGCCCTTGTTGCGCATAAATCTTGTAAAGGGATTCCTTGGCACCCCAAACAATGGTCAATTTTCGCATCAAGGCTTCCGAATTGGCCAAGGTCTTATATTCTTGGATCGGAGTGAACTTATGGGCAATTTTTAGAATTTTGTCCCGCTGCTTCTCGATATCGATGCCTACCTCATCCGTTTCACTTACTATGATTCCCGTAAAATGGTGGGAATGGGTGATCGAAATGTACTTTCCATCCTTTAAGTGTGGCTTTCCAAAATCGTCATAATATAAATCGCTGTCCACATAACCCGCCTCGGCCAAAAGGTGGCGAATGCTCAAAAATGCCCTGCGATGGGCCTCGGATTTCATACCGTCCATCCGATTTTGACAATGCTCGGTAAGCTCCACATCTTTAGCAAGTTCAACCTCTGGCTCGGTGACTTTCCAGATATAGACCTGGGTAGTGGGCGAAACTGTTATTGTTTTATAAATGGGCATGAGCAAAAGTTAAGCGAATTCGTATCTTTGTGCCAAAATATAAGCGAAGCTACAAAAGTAAAATTAGATAAAGTATGAGCACAAAGACAATTCCATACGTACCATATAAGGTAAAGGACATCTCTCTTGCAGATTGGGGAAGGAAAGAAATTGAGCTTGCCGAGGCCGAAATGCCAGGGCTAATGGCCCTGCGCGAAGAGTACGGTAGCGAACAACCGCTTAAAGGCGCCAGAATCGCCGGTTGTTTGCACATGACCATTCAAACGGCAGTTCTTATCGAGACCTTGGTGGCCCTAGGCGCGGAGGTAACTTGGAGCTCCTGCAACATTTTTTCCACCCAAGACCACGCTGCTGCGGCCATTGCTGCTGCAGGTATCCCCGTGTATGCTTGGAAGGGGATGAACGAGGAGGAATTTGACTGGTGCATTGAACAAACGTTGTTCTTTGGTGAGGACAGAAAGCCCTTGAATATGATCTTGGACGATGGTGGGGATCTTACCAATATGGTTCTGGACCAATATCCTGAATTGGCCGCTGGCATCAAAGGTCTTTCGGAAGAGACCACCACAGGAGTTCACCGTTTGTACGAGCGAATGAAAAAGGGAACACTTCCCATGCCCGCCATCAACGTGAACGATTCCGTGACCAAATCCAAATTCGACAATAAGTATGGGTGTCGTGAAAGTGCCGTGGATGCTATCCGAAGGGCTACCGATACCATGTTGGCCGGAAAGCGTGTCGTGGTTGCAGGTTATGGTGATGTGGGTAAAGGAACTGCTGCCTCTTTCCGTGGAGCGGGCGCCATTGTCACCGTTACCGAAATTGACCCTATCTGTGCACTACAAGCTTGTATGGACGGTTTTGAAGTGAAGAAATTGGAAACTGTGGTTCCCAATGCGGATATCGTTATTACAAGTACGGGAAACAAGGACATTATCCGCGAAGAGCATTTTAGGGCCATGAAGGACAAAGCCATTGTTTGCAACATTGGTCATTTTGACAATGAAATCGACATGGCATGGTTGAACGGCTCCTACGGAGATACCAAAGATGAAATCAAACCACAGGTGGATAAATATACCATCGATGGAAAGGATGTCATCGTGCTGGCCGAAGGAAGATTGGTAAACTTAGGATGCGCCACGGGCCACCCAAGTTTTGTGATGAGCAACAGCTTTACCAACCAGACCTTGGCACAAATTGAACTTTGGAAGCACAGCGACAAGTATGCCAATGAAGTTTATATGCTGCCCAAACATTTGGATGAAAAAGTGGCCAAATTGCATCTTGCACGCTTGGGCGCTGAATTGACCGAGTTGAACAAAGAGCAAGCTGATTATATCGGTGTACAGGTTGAAGGTCCATTCAAGCCAGAATATTATCGATATTAATCTGAAGTTGATATAAAACAAAAAACCCATGGCCAACACCATGGGTTTTTTATTGCTATGCTGTTTTATTAATCGGCCAATAAGGTCTCGCCATAATAGCAGGTCTTGCTTTCGTTTAACAGCGCCAATCCTTCTTCCCTTGTGCTCATTGGGTCAATTTTTACCTTCTCCCCGTTTGGCATATACACAATGTAGAAACCTTCTTCAAAAGAGGATAGTTTGATGATTTCTCCATTCGGACGAATCGCATTCCAAGATTTCTCATCAGGCTTGTAGACCAAATCAATTTTCTTTCCTTTTTTAGGCCCTTCTACAACGGTGACCTGAATCCTGTTTTTGGTGGCTATCATTTCAAAGGTATTGCCATCGTGCTCCACCATTTGGATTTCGGATTCCCCATCCTTCATAGCTATTGGGTTGGAGCCGGACCAGAACTCTATTACGTTGAATATTAATGTATCCCCAAGAAAGAACAATCCGTAAACGGGAACAATGTTCAATCCCCAAAAAATCAAGTTGTCCAAGAACTTGCTATCGGTCAGTCCTTGGTTCCAATCCTTCAGGTTGTTGAATGCCCTAAAAGAGCCCAAACAGCTAGTGAATAGTATGGAACAGGCCAATAATGAAGAAATAATTGCTTTTTTCATGATATAAGTTTTATAGTTAATGGTAGTTAAGGTACAAAAGATTTTGATGGAAAGTCTTCACGCTTATTTAGCACCCCGATTTCTTGACAGCTGCAATTGCCATGTCCATACATCGGATCGGGATTGTTACCTTTATGCATTCAAAAAGGCAAAGTGATGGACAATACGTGGTACCATATTGAAAATATAGAAACTGTGGATTCCCCTTCCATAGCATTGTACAAGGAGCACTTAGAATACAACATCGGTAAGATGGTTTCTTTGGTAGATGGTCAAACCGACAGGTTAATGCCTCATATCAAGACCAATAAAATGCCCAAAGTGATGCAGCTGATGTTGAAATCGGGGATTCAAAGATTTAAGGCCTCTACCATTGCCGAAGCAGAGATTGCCGCCGAGGCCGGTGCCACCGCTGTGTTGATTGCCCATCAATTGGTTGGGCTCAAAGTGGACCGTTTATTGGAGATGATACCGCATTACCCCGCTACCGAGTTTTCTACGCTGGTGGACAATGTGGACAGCGCCGAGGAACTCAATCAAAAAGCTGAGGAAAAGGGACTGAAAGTCCATACTTATATCGACATCAACAACGGCATGAACCGTTCAGGTATTGAAATAGGCCCTCGACTGGATGAACTGATTGCCTATTTAAAAATCTGTAAATCCTTAGTCTTGAGTGGACTTCATGCCTACGATGGCCATTTACGGGATCCCGATTTTGAGTTACGCAACCAACAGATAGAAAAAGGGGTACAGGATGTGGAAACCTATTTTGATGCGCTCCGAATAGATTATCCCAAAGCCCAGCTTATCTGTGGAGGAACGCCATCGTTTACCTCACATCTACTTCAGGAAAAACGGATTACCAGCCCGGGCACCTGTGTGTTGTGGGATTGGGGATACGGCGAGAAACTAAAAGAACATGACTTTAAACATGCTGCGCTTTTGATCACCCGAATCATTTCAAAACCCACTGAGGGCATCATCACAGTAGATCTTGGTCATAAATCGGTCGCAGCTGAAAACCCGATTGATAAGCGGGTCAAATTTTTGAATATTGATGGGTATGAACTGCTTTCACAAAGTGAAGAACACGGAGTTATTAAAGTAAAGGAGTGGGACAAATACAGGGTTGGCGATGTCCTCTATGGCATTCCCTATCATATTTGCCCCACCATCAATCTCCATGATGAAGTTTCTGTTATCGAAAACGGAAAAAAAGTGGATACTTGGCAGATTACCGCCCGAAAACGAAAATTGAATTTTTAGGATTTACTTTAAGTTCAAGGCCTTCTTTAGGTCGTAAAAATAAAAGTTCTTTTCGTCGTTCATGGCCACAAAAAGCCCATTGGGAAAAGTATCGTTTAATGGAACCGTTACCGCATCGCAACCATCGGTTTCCAAAGTGGATAGGTTTACGGCTTTGATAAAGCTATTGTCCTTTCTAGAAAAAATATTGAACTGCCCCCGTTGCTGGTCGGAAACGATGATATATCCCTCCCCGTTAGGATACCGGGCAATGGCAATGCCCTCAATATCCTCCAAGAACAGCTCGCCGCCAAAGCAAGCCAACTCCTCATTGCCCATACTCGGCTCCGCATAATACTTTTTGATGCACTCGCCTTCGTCGGAATAATACACGTAGCCCATTTCGTTGTCCACAGCTATGGCCTCGATTTCCTTGCCGCCCGTAAAGCTTCCGAACTTGCGGACCAAATTAGCGGTAACCCCAATGCTATCGGCCTCTAACTTATATTGATAGAGATAGGAACCGCTTGGACCTATTTTTCTACCGACAATGGCATAGAGGGAAGAGTCCTTTGGTGATTTGTAGAGGCTGATACCCATGGCCAAACGCTGCTCGATATTGGCTTCATCTTCAAAAACGGGAAAGCCTCCGCCATCCAATGGCTTCATATCCGGAACAGAAAACAATCTCATCTGTTGTTTTTCCCTTTCAGTAAAGGCAATTACATCTACCGCAACGGAATCGTTCAACTGAAAACCGTAGGCCAAATCCACGTTGTTGGGGCGTTCTATGTTTTTGATGGATTTTTCCTGAAGGATCTTTCCATCCAAATCAAAGGCGTATACCCCTCCGTTGGTTTCTTTATCGGTCCCAAAAACAATGCTTTTGGAGGCATTCTCTGGATTCACCCAAATGGCGGGGTCGTCGGTGTCGTTCGGGGTTTTTTCGGTAATCACATCGGGCGCTATGGCTGGTAGTTTACTTCCTTGTTGACAGGAAACCATGGCTAAAATGGCAAATAGTGGAATGTATGTTTTTCTCATAGTTATGGTTAAGATAAAAATACCAGTTCCAAGAACCCACCCAAAGGCAGGTTCTCGTTGTGGCACCGTATATAAAATATACTACCTGATTTTATTTTTTGAACAAATCATACTTCAAACCAAAGGTCAATCGAAGTCCGTAGTACTCCGCTTGCTGCGTGCGTTCGCTCACGCCTTGGAAAAAGCGCAGGGGTTGGTTGGTGATGTTGTTCAAATCGGCATAGATCCTGAGTTTATTGTTGATGGCAAAACTGGAATTGAAATCCAAAAAGAACTGCTGATCATAATACCTGTCTTCAAAGGCGTTTCCACCACTTTCATCCACGTAGGAGTCTGAAAAGTTCGCAGACAAACGGGCACTGAATCGCTTACCGGCGTAACCCAAGGAAGCATTGAACATATTGGGTGCGGTATTGGGCAAGTCCAAGTCGGTTCGCTCATCTCCATCCTCGTTTCGTATGCCATCGGCACTGGAAGTAAGATATGTATAGTTCAAGTAGATGTTGAAGTTTCTAGCGAAGCCCGGTAGAAAGTCGAGTTGCCGCTGGAAGGCAAATTCCATCCCAAAAATAGTGGCATTGTCCCCGTTCAATGGCTGGAATACATCAAAACCTTCTGTATCTGGGCCAAAGGAGTTGTCTGGAGCTTCAGAAATGAAGGTATAAATAAAATCGTCGATATTTTTATAAAATAAACCTCCCGAGATTACCCCAATACTTTCAAAATAATGCTCTGCCATCAAATCAAAGTTCATGGAAGTGGTCGGGTCCAAGGCTGCATTACCCAATATAATCTCGTCATCAGCATTGATAATTTCCGCTCTTGGAATCAAGTCTTCATAGTTGGGTCTGGCCAAGGTATTGGTCCACGCAAAACGTAAAATAGTGTTGGTACTAAAATCATATTTAAAATGTACACTGGGCAAAATGTTGGTGTATGAGTTATCGGCACTGACTTCTTGGGAGACGATGTCATCTTCCGTAAATGTTACGCTAAAACCATCGGATTCCAATTGGGTGTGTTCCAAACGAACCCCTGCCAATACGCTCAACTTATCCGAAAGTTTTTGATTGGCCATGATGTATCCTGCATATACGTTTTCTGAAATATCGAAGTTTCCGGGAAGAAATTCCTCGATGATGGATTCTCCGTTGTCCGCGTTCAGATTAAGACCGCCGAGCCATGCAGGGTCTGCGTAGAATCCTGCTGCATATTGGCCTCCGGCCAAATAATCCGGGTCGGTAAAATCCCTATTTGGAACTGCATCCAGCGTAGGGAAGGTGTCTTCCAAATCATACTCAAAAAAATCATTGTTCCTATTCTTGTTCTTAAAGCGTCCCCTTGCCCCAAATTTTACGGTCCCATCTCCTTTTCCAAAAAGGTCCGCAGGAATTTCAATATTGACAAAAATATTGAGGTCATCTTCCTCCGTATATTGTGTTTCGTTGGTAATCTCATCAAACTCAAAAGCCGATAGATTGTTGGCGTCTCCTGGGTTTGCAGCGGTCATGATGGGGAACTCTGGGTCGCTATTGTCATTGATTACGGTGTATTCGGTAGCAAACTGCGCATAGCGCTCGTCCAATCGCTCTTCGGATGCCTTGGCGTACGATGTCAACCAATCTACTTTTACGTTGCCCCAAAGGTGGTTTCCCCCAAGGGTATAGTTTTGCATACGCTGGTCTTCCAAACGGGCATTTTGGTTTCGGTTATTGTCTATTCCCCCCTTGGTTTCTCGGGCTATCTCTGCCGGAAAACGGGTCGGGATACCGTTGGTGATGGTAAAATCATCAGGGCCAATATCCTCCGCATCCAAAATCTCTTGGGCCAAGACATAACGGTTCTCCCTATCATCCCTCCAGTTGTACATGGTTTTAAGGTAGATGGAGTTATTGGCATCGAACTGATAATCAAAATTGGCAGAAAAACTACGACGTACGCGTTGCACTAAATAGGTCCGTTGCTCGGCCACATTGGTGTATGGATTTACATCCAATTCTTCTTCCTCTCCTTCTGCATTGGTAAATGCGAATTCATCCGTCCATTCTGCCTCGATATTATCGGAACCAAAATCGTTATCCTGAATCACAGCACCCAACATCCATCCAAATTTTCCGTCCTTGGTACGATCCCCTACTAGGAACGAAGCATTTAAGTTTCTTTTATCTGTTATGAAATTTATCCCGGAGCCCAAGGTTGCCGAAAGTCGAAACCCTTGCGGGGCTGTTCGGGTAACCAAATTCACGGAACCTCCCAAGGCATCGCCATCCATGTCGGGGGTTACGGCCTTGTTCACCTCTATGGTCTGGATCATATCCGATGGAATCAGGTCCATTTGAATGTTACGATTATCAGCTTCGGCAGATGGAATACGACTGCCGTTCAAGGTCACGGAGTTGAGTTGTGGCGAAAGACCCCTCACAATCACATTACGCGCCTCCCCTTGGTCCACTTGCATGGTGATACCCGGTATACGTTTTACCGCATCACCAATATTGGCATCGGGAAATTTTCCTATCTGGTCGGTGGAAACCACGTTGGTAATGTTCAGATTGGTTCGTTGTGTGTTCAGCGCCTTGGCTTGGCCGCTCAAACCTTGTGCAGGGACTTCCACTTCGTCCAATTGATAATTGGTAGGCATCAATTCTACCACCACGCTGGCTGTTTCTCCAGAGGCAACCGATACTTCTTGATCTACATTTCCATATCCTATGTAGGTAATCTGAAGTGTATAGGTTCCTTCTGGTACACCCACCAAGGTAAACCGTCCATCAAAATCGGAAATGGTTCCTTTGTTCAGCGTTTCGATAAAGATGTTGGCACCAGAGACGTAAATTCCGTTTTCATCGGAAATGGTACCCTGAATATTTCCTGTTTGGGCTTGTACTGTGGCAAAGCCAAAGACTAAGAACAGCGTTACAAACAGGTAATTTTTGATATGCATTAGTTTCATTTCAATTTGCGTTTTGGTTTTCTCAAAACTATGTATATCAATTCGTTATGGTTTGAAATAAAGGGAAACAAAAAGGAAACAAAAGGGAAAATGCACAGAAACAAGAGGGCAACAATTACAGTTATTTTACATTGGCATAACCTTTTCCATAAAACAGGGAGGAAATGGTGCTAAAGATCGATCATAAAATTTACCAATTCTTCCTTTTGATCAATGGGCAGCTTTTTTCGAAGTCGATGACGGGCCACACGGACACTATCTGGGGTTACCCGTAAAATGGATGCAATTTCCTTGGAGGAAAGATTCAACCGTAACAGCATGCCCAAGCGGAGTTCGGCGGGCGAAAGTGAGTTTTGGGACAGGGAAGACAATTTCTTGACGAATTCGGGATGGATTTCCTTAAAAAAGCTCATAAACTCATCCCACTCCTGTTCCTGTTTTAAATTGAAGTCGATTTCCTTGACCAACTCCTTGATTTTGCTCGAGGTGTCCATGTGCTTGCGTGAAGCTATGTTTCTTAAGGTGTTGGACATATCCAGTAAGATTTTGTTTTTCTGGGAAAGGTGCAGGCTGTATCGGGACAAGGAGGCTGCCTTAAGCTGTACCTCGTGTTGGAGGTTTTTTTCTTCGATGGCCTTTTTGTCCAGTTCCGCCTTTAGCATGCGTTGTTTGTATTCCTGAATCTTGAGCTTGGCCTTTCGCTTTCTGCCCATGTAGTAGTACATAATAACGAAGATGACCGCAATTGAAAAGAGGGCTACCCAAAGTAAATTCTGATGGGCCTCGCTCACCTTGTTCTGCTCTTTGAGCAGCTCAATCTCTGCTTCCTTTTTGTTGGTTTCGTAAATGGTCTGGAGCACGTTCAGCTGATCGCTGTTCTGGGACGTGAGCATATCGCTGTTGTATTGCTCGGCCAGCAGCAGATGGGCATGTGCCTGTTCAAAATTACCCATGAGCGCATAGGTTTTGGAGAGGTCCTTGTGCGCACTTTCCATTTGATGAAGGTCGTTGATTTGGATGGCAAGTTCCAGTGCCAAGGTGGTTTTTTCCAAGGCGGACGGATACTCCCCTCTTTTCCGAAAAACATCGCCTAGATTGTTCAATACATTCGCCTCGGCTTCGGTTCCGGTCCCTTTGAGATGGCCATAAGCCCTGTTGAAATAATCATAGGCAAGATCAAATTGTTCAAGGTCTTCATAAATGCTTCCGATATTTTCGTTGGTCAGTGCCGTGCCCAAATCATCACGAAGCTCTTTGAAAAGCGCCAAGCTCCTTCTTTGATCTTCCAAGGCTTCCTCGTATTCCGATTGCTTTTCGTGGCTTGCCCCCAAAAGTCCCAAAGATGTGGCCAGACCTTTTTTGTCGCCTAGTTGCTCGCATGCTGTTTTGGTCTCCTCAAAATACTGTTCAGCAAGTTCAAAATTGCTTAGGGAAAGGTAAACTTTGCCAATGTTGTTGTTGAGTTCGGCATACAACATATCATCGGGATGATGAACAAGTTGTTCAAGGGCAAAATTATATTGTGCCAATGCTTCTGTATACAGACCAAGGGAATGATAATATGCTCCAAGTTCTAGATGTCCAATGGCAATCTGTAGCGGTGATTCAGGGTGCTGCTTGGCCGTTTCCAACTGCTTCTGAAGTATATGATAGGCTTCTCCAGCCAGTCCCATATCCAAAGAACCATCAGTTTGCTGGCCATAAAGTGAAATTGGCAACAAACCAACCGTTAAAAAAAATAGTATAGACCCGAAAATCTTTTTCATGATGCGTACTTGGACAAGCAAACATTGAAGTTCGTTTTTCAGGCTCACCCTAACATCACCTTTAGGTTATAAAACCATTAAAATTTCACAAATAAAAAAAGCCCCGCAAATGCAGGGCTTTTTTATCCATTATGTAGTTGTTGATTAGGCTTGGAAAGGCTCGATGGATACAAAAGATTTTCCACCTGCTTTTTTCTCAAACTTAACAACACCATCTACCTTGGCGTGCAAGGTATGGTCTTTTCCTGCGTATACATTTTCGCCAGGATTGTGCTTGGTTCCACGTTGTCTTACAATGATGTTACCAGCTACTGCTGCCTGACCACCAAAAATCTTAACGCCCAAGCGTTTCGATTCTGATTCTCTACCGTTTTTTGAACTACCTACACCTTTCTTGTGAGCCATGATATATAAATTTTAGTTCTTGTCTTATTTGCTTAACGCTTCGATCAGCTCGGCTTTCTTCATAGAAGAGTAACCGCTGATTTCCTTGGCTTTTGCCATTTCCTTCAACTCAGCAACCGTTTTGGAACTCAAATCCTCAGTCGCCTTGGGAGCTTCTTTCTTTGGGGCTTCCGCTTTTTTCTCTGCTTTTGGTTCAGCAGCTGGTTTTGCTTCAGCTTTTGCTTTGGCTGGGGCAGCTTTCTTAGCGCCTTTCGCTACAATGCTTTCCACAACGATTTCGGTCAAATACTGTCTGTGACCGTTTTTCTTTTGGTAACCCTTACGTCTTTTCTTTTTAAAGACGATTACCTTATCTCCCTTAAGGTGCTTTACTACTTTGGCTTCAACAGCCGCACCTTCTATGACCGGGGCGCCAATGGTTACGTTACCACCATCTTCCAAAAGAAGGACCTTGTCAAAAGTGACCTTGCCACCTTCTTCCTCTTGCAAACGATGAACGTACACTTTTTGGTCTTTTGCAACTTTAAACTGCTGCCCTGCCATCTCTACAATTGCGTACATAATGCGTTAATTATATTAAAAATTCTTTCGCTTTGTCAAAATTAGCGGGTGCAAATATACTGCTAAATCCTTAATCTACAAGTATTCTATTTGATTTAACCCATTATTTTTTTGGAGTTGTTGCTGGTTTTGAACAATTGCATAAAGGAAAGTGTTAAAACCAAAGTTGTGGCAAACCCCATGATCGCCACCGTAAAAAAGACGATGCCCTCGAAGTTCTTATAATCACTGGACCAAGCGGTGGAAAGTTCCCCTAAAAAGGCACTGTCCAACTCCGTGGCATAAAATGCAAAGAAAATGGTGAACAGCAAGGTGGCCACAAACCCTGTTGTGATACCTGCCGTAAACCCGCTCCCATACGTAAAGTTTTTACCTTTCCGCAGTTTGGTGTATTTAATGGTCTCATAAATCCCAAAACCCGTAATCACCCCATTGAACAGACTAAAAAAGACGTTCGTGTGCTTGCCCATTAACGCCAAAATCAAAAAATAGGCAATGAGCACCGCACTGGTGACAATTCCGAAACGGATTGGAAGGGTAATGTTTTTCATAGTATTGTTTTTGGATTCACGTATTAATTTACTGAATGTTTGCCAATTATGCTAAATTTTAAATCTAAAGACTTTTATAAAACTTCTGCCCACCCACAAAATATTTTATATTTTGCGTAACATCGAGCAAGAAATCGATACCAACCCCATAGCAACATCAATTTTTAAATACTGACTATTACAATGAAAAAACATTTGTTTTCTGCATGGCTCATGCTCTTTGGAGCGACCACGCTTTCTGCACAGGAAGTCGTTTTTGAAGAGTATGACCTGGACAATGGGCTTCACGTTATCCTACATCAGGACAATGGCGCCCCAGTAGTGACCACATCGGTAATGTACCATGTGGGATCCAAGGACGAGGATCCCAACAAAACAGGTTTTGCCCACTTTTTTGAACATTTATTGTTCGAGGGCACCAAAAACATCGAACGTGGTGAATGGGACCAAATCGTAGCTTCCAACGGGGGCAGGCACAACGCCAATACCTTTTTGGACCGCACCTATTATTATGAGGTGTTCCCTTCCAACAGTTTGGAGGTAGGCCTTTGGCTGGAATCGGAGCGATTGCTGCATCCCATTATAGGCCAAGTGGGGGTCGACACCCAAAAAGAAGTGGTACAGGAAGAAAGAAGGCTCAGAACGGACAATGCTCCTTACGGTGCCTTTTTTGAGCAAATCCTGAAAAATCTCTACACAGAACATCCATACCGTTGGGGCGTTATCGGGTCGTTGGACCATTTGGCCAGCGCCACTTTGGATGATTTCAAGAAATTCAACAAAACCTATTACGTGCCCAACAATGCCGTTTTGGTGGTAGCTGGTGATTTTGATACCGAAAAGACCAAAAAAATGATTCAAGATTACTTTGGCCCTATCCCTAGAGGCGCCGAAATTCAGCGACCCAACGTAAAGGAAGAGCCCATCACCACCACAAAATTTGCCAAGTATTATGACCCCAATATCCAAATTCCCGCCATCCTATTGGCTTACCGGACTCCTGGGCAAGGTCAACGCGATGCCTATGTAATCAACATGATCTCTACCTATTTGAGTGACGGGGAAAGCTCCAAACTCTACAAGAAACTGGTGGACGAGAAAAAAATGGCATTACAAATACTATCGGTACCTGTGGATGCAGAAGATTACAGCTCTTACATTGTTGGAGGACTTCCTGTGGGCGACAATTCCATCCAGGACATCAAAAAGGAAATCGATGAGGAAATCCTAAAGCTTCAGATGGAGCTCATTTCTGAAAAGGATTACCAAAAACTCCAGAACAAGTTCGAAAACCAATTTGTAAATGCCAACAGCAGTGTTGAGGGCATTGCCAATTCCTTGGCCGAAAACTATATGCTCAAGGACGACACCAACCTCATCAACACGGAAATCGACATCTACCGCTCCATTACCCGAGAGGAAATCATGGAAGTGGCCAAAAAATATTTGAAGGTGAACCAACGCTTGGAGTTGGAATATCTACCAGAACAAAAAGACGCTAATTAAGATGAAAAAGTATTTAGTTTTGACCGTGCTGTCGCTTTTCATGACGGCATCTTATGCACAAATAGACCGAAGCACACAGCCCAAACCAGGGCCAGCTCCCAAAATCAACCTGAAAGATCCTGCCCGTTTTGAATTGAAGAACGGCCTGAAAGTACTGGTGGTGGAAAACCATAAATTGCCAAGGGTGCGGGTACAGCTCTCGATTGACAACCCTCCCATTATGGAAGGGGACAAAGCAGGTCTTTCCGCACTCACGGCGAGCATGATGGGAAAAGGATCCAAAAACATCCCAAAAGATGAATTCTACGAAGAAGTGGATTTTTTGGGCGCAACAGTTTTTATCGGTGATCAAAGTGCCTTTGCCAGCTCCTTGTCCAAATATTTTCCAAGAATTTTGGAACTGATGGCAGATGCTGCCCTTAACCCGAACTTTCTTCCCGAAGAGTTTGATAAGGAAAAGGAAAAGATCATCACAGCGATCAAATCCGAAGAAAAAGACGTTTCCGCAGTGGCAGACCGAGTACAATTGGCCCTTGCCTACGGAAAAAATCATCCTTTTGGTGAATTTATGACAGAGGAAACGGTGAACAATGTTACCCTAGCGGATGTTGAGCAGTTTTATCGTTCCTATTTTGTGCCCGCCAATGCCTATTTGGTGGTCATCGGGGATGTGGAGTTCGAAAATGTAAAAGAATTGGTGACCAAGGCATTCACTCCTTGGTCGAAAGCGGCTCCGCCTTCCTTCACCTATTCCGACCCCAAAGATGTGCAGTATACGCAGATCAACTTTGTGGATATGCCCAATGCCGTGCAGTCCGAAGTGGCCGTGCAGAACATCACCGATTTGAAAATGAAGGACGAAGATTATCTGGATGCCTTGTTGGCCAACCGAATCTTGGGCGGTGGCGGACAGGCGCGATTGTTCAAAAACCTACGTGAGGACAAAGGATACACATACGGTTCCTACTCTGGTATCAGGGCGAACAAATACAGCCCTATGCGATTTAATGCCTATGCACAGGTAAGGAATGTGGTGACCGACAGTTCCGTAGTTGAAATTTTAAAGGAAATCGACAAAATTACTACCGAACCCGTATCCGATGAAGAGCTGGCCAATGCCAAGGCAAAATACGCCGGAAGCTTCGTTATGGCACTTGAAAAGCCCGAAACTGTGGCGGAATATGCCCTGAACATCGAAACAGAGGACCTTCCAAAGGATTTTTACGAGACCTATTTGGAGCGATTGGACGCTATTACCAAAGAGGATGTGCTCCAAGCTGCCCAAAAGCATTTCTCCACTACAAACGCCAGAGTGGTGGTCACTGGAAAAGGAAGCGATGTATTGGAAAATTTGGAAAAAGTGACCTTTAAGGGCAAAGATGTTCCCGTACTGTATTTTGATAAATATGCAAACAAGACAGAAAAGCCCGATTACAATGCTGCAGTTCCCGAAGGAATGGATGCGAAAACAGTACTCGAAAACTACATCCAAGCGATTGGAGGCAAAGCCAAGCTTGAAGGGGTAGAATCGTATTCCATGGTGGCCGAAGCCGAGATGCAGGGCATGAAACTAGAACTGGAGATGAAGAAAACAGCTCAGGACCAATTCATGCAAAATGTGAAAGTGCAGGGAAATTCCATGCAAAAACAGGTGTTGGATGGCGATAGTGGTTATATGGTAGTGCAGGGCCAACGCAAGGACCTTTCCCCAGAGGAGATTTCCAAGATCAAGGAAGAATCAGCCGCGTTCCCCGAACTTAACTATTTGGCCGCAGGTGATGTTTCCTTGGAAGGGATAGAGCCCGTGGGCGATAAAAAAGCATACAAATTAAAGATCAGTGACAACAAAACGGCCTTTTATGATGTAGAGACCGGCCTTAAAGTTCAAGAGATCAATACCCAAGAGATGCAAGGCCAACAAATGACCAGCACAATGGGATATGGTGACTACCAAGAAGTTTCCGGAATCAAGTTTCCATTTAAGCTAATGCAAAGCATGGGACCACAAAACTTTGAGTTCCTTGTGAAGGAAATCAAAGTAAACGAGGGTGTGGACGCCACAGATTTCAAATAAGACATATATACTGTCTATAACAAAAAAGGCGCTCCTTGGGAGCGCCTTTTTTAATTTTGGGAACATCTAAAAACTATATTGAATAAAGGCAGAAAGATTTCTTCCCGGGTCATTGATAGGTACTCGGCCAAAATCTGCTTGGTTTACAAATGAAAAATTCAAGTGGTTATTGTAGGTTGTATCAAAAACGTTGGATGCAGCAACTCCCACAGTCAGATGTTCAAAAGGTTTTGCTCCAAAACGTAAATCCAGGACTCCGTATCCATCAGTTACCCGTTCCCCAAAGGAAAACGCAATGTCCGATTGCTTCGAAGTGAGCGTATAGGTAGCCTTGGCCCAAACTTTCTCTCTTTCAAAATCAAGGTTGAAACGGGTCACCAAAGGTGGGGTCAAAGGCAGGGATTCGTTCAGATCTTGATTTTTGGCATATACATAGGCCAATTCCGTTTTAAAGGCGAAATCCTCCAAAAACGACAGTTCGGCAAACAGTTCAAATCCCGTTTTATAGGCACTTTCCAAATTGGTGAATCTTTTTACCGCTGTTGGTTCCGCCATGGGCATATATTTTTTGTCCAATTCGGGGTCGATAACGGCCACGATGTAGTTCCCTTAATCAGAATAATACACGGAAGCCCCAAAATCCAATCGATTCAGCGCATAGCCCTCAAAATCGGTATTGCCCTTTACGCCCAATTCAAACTGATTGTTCACCTCGGCATCCAAGAACGGGTTGCCCACATATTCGAAAGGGTCTTGTCCCACGGTAAAATGGTTGATGAAACGCTCAATCATGTTGGCGGAACGCACTCCTCTTCCAAAGGCCAATTCAAACAGTAAATGCGATGAAGCCATATACTTTACCGAAGCCGTAGTGCTGATATTGTGTTCGGTGCGGGTGTCCAAGTTAGGGTATTCGGCTACAAAATCATCCGAAGGGGAATCGGTTCGGGAACGGACCATATCATACCTGGCCCCAACATTCAACAACAGTTTTTGACTCAAGGGATACTTGCCCTCCACAAACGCTCCATAATCCTCAATTTGGGAATCCTGCCAAACCTTATCCACAAATTCCATGGGCATTGGTAGCGGGTTCCCTGTCATCATGTTCATTTTTACCAAGCGGGTCCTGTTCCCTGTTCTTCCGACCGAAAAGGCATCAATCCCAGTGTACAATTTAACATCCTCAGCGGGTCTCCATTCCAACTCCATCCTTCCACCCACTGTGGTCGCATCCACTTCGGACACTGCCTCGGTCATCATAAAGCTCGGACGCAACTCGTTGGTCATCACGTGGTCGACCCTGGAACGGTACACCTTGGCGCTCAGCGTCCGCAAACCATCGGAAATATTATCCAATTTATAATCCAAAGAGAGTACGTTGGAATCGTCGATTTCGGTATCCATGGGTAATCCTGCGTGCAATACATCCCTTCCGAACGACTGCCGGAATCCCAATTGGATCCTTTGGTTGTCGGTTGGGTTGTATCCGACCTGAACTCCGTAATCCGTGCTTTTGAAAGAAGATGGTATTTCGTTGCCGTCACCATCCACATAGTTGCCAAAATCACGTAGCCCAAAATTAAGGTTGGCATCGAACTGCTCACCCACATATTTAACGTTGGCAAAACTGGTTATGGCGTTACCGTTGTTCTCACCCCCAAAGTTTACCTTGCCATGGTATCCTTTTTCCTGTTTCTCCACTTCTTGGGTGACCAGATTCACGATACCACCAAAGGTGGGGCCATACCTAAAGGTATAGGGACCCTTTACTACTTCCACGCGTTCTATCTCCTCTGGTATCACATGGGTGGTAATCGGGTCCATACGGTTGGGGCAGGCGTGCATCACCTTGGTACCTCCATTGAACTGCACGTTCAATTGCTCGTATTGGGTCGCCCTAAAGGAAGGGTCCATGGCATAATTGCCCCGTTTGATAAGGTTGAAGCCATTAATGTCCTTAAAGAGGTCCGCCACATTTTTGGATTGGACTATCTTTTTTTCCTGTTCGCTCTTAAAGGCCGAAAAAACGGGGTCTGACTTTCTTTTTCCTTGTACCAATACTTCGTCCAGTTGTACCGGTTTTCTTTCGAGGGAATCCTGAGTTTTGGACTGTTGCGCATAGGACACAGCTGTCCCGAAAAGCAAAACACAAAGTTTTGCCATTGTACTTGTATTCATTTTGATTTTGATTTAAGATTATACATGTTCGGCAGGGTTTGACTACCGATTCGTGGAGCACCTTAAATCATTGGAGGTTTTATAAGCCTTGGGGTATAGTGATAGGTGTATAGGTCTACATACTGGACTGTATGTCTTTCATGATTATCTTCAGGACTCATACTGTAGCTGGGAAGAACTACAAAAAACACCAAAACCTCTTCCCAACCTATAATGGGCATGGGTTCATCATCTTCCGATTGTGCTTGGAGCATCTGCGCCAACATACATTTTCCATCGCAATTGAGTTCCGGTTTATCCTTGTTCTCGCAGAGTTGTTCAATAAAGCCTTCCCTATCCAAACTATAGTAAACATACATGGACGAAAACCGTAGGTTGCTGATCAGTATCATACCGATGAACAACAAGGCAATGCCAATTTTGTTGATGGTCCTATGTTGGGAGTTAGACTGCACTTTTTGCCTTTTGACGTAAACTTTTTAGCAAAATTAGGTACTCTTTGTATTCCCTAATGTGATAAAAGTCACATTCCGTCTTTTTTTAGGACAAAAATATCTTTTTTTATTTTATCCGTTCTGAAACCCAAAATTGTTCATTATTAACATTTATTAAAGTTCCCTTACTCTCGGGCTAAGCAATTCCTGTTTATTTTTGTGTTCAAATTCGAGATCATGAAAAAATTTGTTTCCTATTTGGCTATGGCCTGTCTATTGGTAAGCACCTCCTGCAAAGAGGAGAAAAAGGCCCCCGAGGGTCCTACACAAATGGAAAAGGTGATGGCCATCCACGACGAGGTGATGCCCAAAATGAGCACCATTGGTAAATTGGTCGGTGAGCTTCGACCTAAGGTAGATTCCACAGAGGTTGGCCAACAGTACGAAGAAGCTATGAAGGATCTTCAAGACGCCAACACTGCCATGATGGATTGGATGAAGGAGTTTGGTGATCGGTTCAACCACGACGAAATCATGAACGGCAAAGAACTTTCCGAAGAAAAGCAACAACTACTGGACGAGGAAGAGGAAAAAGTGAAGGTGGTAAAGGAAAAAATCAACGGTAGTATTGAACGTGCACAAGCCCTTTTGGCCAAGGATACGGTACAATAACTATTCCTTCCATCGAAGGCTTTCCATAATCCTCCGGATATCGTTTTGGAGGTACATGGCCGCTGGCAGTATGGAGTCGTAGTTTGGTTTGGCGTAAAAATACAGAGAGCCCGTCACAAAGTGATCGGTGCTATCGGTGACATAAAATTGTGATTGGGAAGCGGCGTTGCCACTTACTTCGTAGAACATGCCATAGACATTCTCATTAGGATTGATATATTCCTTTGGAGCGATGTTGTCGGCTTTAACTACATGCTCATAGGTGAGCTTTTGAGCATCAATCAATAACTCTCGGATGTTACCTTGGACAGGCTTGTAGGTAAGGTAAATGGATCCTTTCATCATGGGATAGTCCAGCACAAGGGAACAATCCTTGTTTTCCTTGATATTGGACAGGCTGTTCTGGTCGAAGGTGTACACACAATCAGTATCCGCGGTTTGGTAGTCGGCCGTCGGATACTCCAATCGGAGCATGGCTTTCGGTTTGGGCAGTACCTCCTCCTTACAACCAATCGAGAATACGGCGAGCGCCAAAAATAGGAACTTCTTATGCTTCATGTGGCAAAGTTACTTTAATACGTTTTAATCGTTTTTTATCCATGCTTTCCACTACAAACAGATAGTCCTTGAAAGATACTTTTTCCCCGATTTTAGGAAAGCTACCTGAAATTTCCAGCACGAATCCGGCAATGGTCTCGGATTCCCCTTTTTGACTTTCAAATTCGTTCTCCTCCTCTATTTTGGCCACGCGGTAGAAATCCTTGAGGGCGGTTTTGCCATCGAACACAAAATTGTAATCATCCAATTTGGAAAAGACCAAATCTTCATCATCAAACTCATCGCTGATATCTCCCACGATTTCTTCGATGATATCTTCCAAGGTTACGATTCCAGATGTACCTCCGTACTCATCCACCACAACGGCCAAGTGGTTCTTCTTATCCTGAAATTCCAAAAGCAGGTCGTCCAGTTTCTTGTTTTCGGGAACAAAATAGGGTTCGCGTATCAACGACATCCAATTAAAATTCTTTCTTTCTATGTAGGGCAACAGATCTTTGACGTACAGCACCCCAAGCACGTTGTCCATATTTTCGGAAAAAACTGGGATTCGGGAATAGCCATTTTCTTTTATTTCTTCCAACACTTCTGGAAACTTCATTTTTTCGTTGAGCGCAAAAATATCGATGCGTGGGCACATTACCTGCTTGGTATCGGTATTCCCAAAGGTCACAATACCCTCGAGAATCTTCTGCTCCTCTTTGGTGGTGTCCCCTTCGGAGGCCAGTTCGAGCGCTTGGGATAAATGGTTGATGCTCAGGTTGGATTTTTTCTTGCCCAATTTGTCTTCCATAAAAAGGGTCACGGATCGCATGGGTGAGCTCAAGGGAGTAAAGATATAATTGAGCACCTTTAGTGGCACGGCGATGAACTGTGAAAACTGCACCCTGTTGCGGTTCGCATAGATTTTTGGCAAGATTTCACCAAACATCAATATCAGAAAGGTTGCCACCACAACTTCCAACAAAAAGCGGAGGGTGCCATCGATTTCTGCAAAAATGGTATTGCCGATGGAGCTAAAAAGCAGCACTATCCCAATATTGATGGCATTATTGGTAATCAGAATGGTGGCCAGTAACTTTTTGGGCTTTGCCAGAAGCTCCACGATCAATTTGCTTCGAGACGAATTGCTTTCCTGCATTTCGTTCACATCGGTCTGAGATAGGCCAAAAAGGGCCACTTCCGCTGCCGAAATAAGGGCTGAACAGGCCAACAACAGCACTAGCACAACTATTTTAATGGTAAAGACTCCACTAAAAGTGGAAAGGTAAAATGCCAAACTATGGGGCTCGGGATCCAATGTAGTATTGCTTTAAACTTTGTATTTAGAATGGTAGGTCATCATCCTCTTCGGTATCTTCCATGGGTGCGGCCGAACTTTGGCCACCCACAGGTTCTTGGTAATTGGAAGGCGACGAACCGGATGACTGTGCATTGGCCATACTCTCCTTTTTAGTGGTCAAAAAGGTAAAATCCTGCACATGCACTTCGGTAGTGTACCGCATATTGCCATCCTCTCCTTGCCATTGCCTGTTTTTTAAACGCCCCTCCACATAGACTTTGTCCCCTTTACTGAGGTATTTTTCACAAATCTCGGCGGCCTTATTGCGGACCACAATGTTATGCCAATCCGTATTGGTGACCCTCTCCCCAGTTTGCCTATTGGTATAGGTTTCGTTGGTGGCCAAAGGGAATCTGCCAATACAGTTTCCTCCTTCAAAATAGTGCATTTTCACTTCGTCTCCCAAATGCCCGATCAGCATTACTTTGTTCAATGTTCCGCTCATATCTCTTTAATTTGTCAAAAGTACTAAATTTTAAATGTCTTGATAAAATCAGCTATCAAAACCGGTACGGGAAAATCATCGATTTTTTTCCACGGTATTCCTTCCTCTAATATATGGGAAGTTTTTAGGATCCAAAACTGTGTATGCAAATGTTGATGTGAAAGTTTGTGAATGATGGGTTCATTATTATAGAAGGACAGTGTCTCAATTTCTAACGGGGTTTGGTTCACTTTCATTTTTTCTTCAATTTCTCCATCCTCCAAAGGACCATCGGTTTCTAGGAGTGGAAATTGATACAGGTTTTGCCATATACCCTTGCCCTTGCGTTGCTCCAAAACGGTATTCCCATTTCCATCCAACCATACCAAATAATTAAAGTACCGGTTCCGCACCTTGGTCTTGTTCAGTTTTATGGGCAGTATGTCCACCTTGTTCTCCTTAAGGGCCACACAACTTTCCTGCAACGGACAAAGCAGGCAGTAAGGTTTTTTGGGAGCACATTGTATGGCACCAAACTCCATGATGCCCTGATTGTAGTCTCGAATGTTCTCGGCATCCATCACCTCTCTGGCCAACTCCTTAAAATAGGTAATGCCTTCGGTACTATTAATAGGAAGATCTACGCCAAAATATCGGGAAAGTACCCGGTACACATTTCCATCCACAACAGGTTCGGGCACATCAAAACAAAAAGAGGCTATGGCACTTGCCGTATAGTCGCCTACTCCTTTTAATGTTTTAAGTTCTTCATAGGTATGTGGAAACTGACCATCAAATTCGGTAACAACCATTTTGGCTGTGGTATGGAGATTACGCGCCCGGGAATAATATCCCAGCCCCTGCCACAACTTCAGCACCTGTTCCTCTGGAGCTTCTGCTAAATCGTAAACCGTAGGAAATGTTTCTACAAAATTCAAATAATAGGGCATCCCTTGGGCCACTCGTGTCTGTTGAAGTATAATTTCCGACAACCAAACCCGGTAAGGGTCACGGGTTTGTCTCCACGGAAGATCGCGCTGATGTTCATGGTACCAATTCAGGATTTTTGGGGCAAAACTCATGGATGAAAGTAATAAAGCCCAAATGTATCAGTTTATATACTTAAAATTAAAGGGTTAAAGGGAAAGATTAATTATAATGTTTATATTTGCAAGCCGAAAAAAATTAGAAAATTAATAAGACGAAATGACGAAAGCAGATATTGTAACTAGGATCTCGGAGAAACTAGGTATCGAAAAAGGAGATGTGCAAGCGACAGTGGAATCCTTTATGGAAGAGGTAAAATCATCCTTGGAGAATGGTGATAATGTTTATTTAAGAGGTTTTGGTAGTTTTATCATCAAAACCAGAGCGGAAAAGACAGGTAGAAACATCTCTAAGAACACTACCATCAAAATTCCTGCGCACAATATACCTGCATTCAAGCCTGCCAAAGTATTTGTGGAAGGCGTAAAGACCAACGTACAAGTAAAATAATATAATTAACAACACTAAAGCAAGAGCATATGCCGAGTGGAAAGAAAAGAAAAAGACATAAGGTAGCGACGCACAAGCGTAAGAAGCGTAGAAGAGCTAACCGACACAAGAAAAAGTAGTTGTTTCAACTACTTTTTCGTTTTACCCTATTACGTTCTTTGACATAGAGATTCAAGCAACGAATTTCAATCGGTTCGAAAAATGACCGATTCCATATATTGTTTAATCATTTGTCCCAAAATTAATCGTGGGACAGATAAAAATCGATTCAGGTGAATAGAGAATTAATCGTAAGATCTACTCCTGAAGCAGTCGATTTTGCCTTACTAAAGGATGGAAAATTAGTAGAATTACACAAAGAAGAAGACAATAACAACTTTTCCGTAGGGGATATCTTCCTAGCCAAAATCAGAAAACCCGTTACTGGCCTAAATGCAGCATTTGTCAATGTAGGTTATGAAAAAGATGCGTTCCTGCACTATCACGACCTGGGCCCGCAACTGTCTTCCATGTTGAAATTCATCAAAAAGATTAGAACGGGAAAACTCCGCGAGTACTCCCTAAAAGATTTTCCATTTGAAAAAGACATTGACAAGAATGGCAGCATCAACGATGTGTTGAAGGCCAATCAGTCACTATTGGTACAAATTGTAAAAGAACCCATCTCCACCAAAGGACCACGAATCAGTTCCGAGCTTTCCATAGCCGGTCGTTACTTGGTCATGGTGCCTTTTTCCGACCGGGTCTCGGTATCCCAAAAAATAGCGAGCAAAGAAGAAAAGGACAGGCTTATACGTCTTGTAAAGAGTATTAAGCCCAAAGGATTTGGAGTTATTATCCGTACCGTTGCAGAAGGCAAAAAGGTTGCTGAACTGGACAAAGATCTACAGAACTTGTTTTCCAAATGGACAAACATGTGCAAGAAATTGTACAAAGCGCCCCATCCATCCAAAGTATTGGTGGAACTGAACAGGGCATCATCCATCCTTCGGGATGTATTCAACGATTCCTTTACCGGAATTTATGTTGATGAAGAAACGCTTTACAACCAAATCAAGGATTATGTGCACGAGATTGCACCAGAGAAAGAATCCATTGTAAAGCAGTACACCGGTTCGGCCCCGATTTTTGAAAAATTCGGGATAGAGCGTCAAATTAAGACCTCATTTGGCCGAACAGCATCCATGAGCCGAGGGGCTTATCTTGTTATCGAGCATACCGAAGCATTGCACGTTATTGACGTGAACAGCGGCAACCGCTCCAACAAGGCCAAAAACCAAGAAGATACCGCACTCGAAGTCAACTTATTGGCAGCAACCGAAATTGCACGACAATTACGCTTGCGCGATATGGGCGGAATCATTGTGGTAGACTTTATAGATATGACCAAAGGTGACCATCGACGCAAATTGTTCGACCACCTAAGGAACGAAATGAAGGACGACAGGGCGAAACATAAAATTTTGCCCCCCAGTAAATTCGGACTTGTCCAAATTACAAGGCAAAGGGTCCGTCCCGAAATGAACATCAAAACCAGTGAGGAAAACCCGAACGTATCGGGTGCCGAAGTGGAAGCTCCCATTGTTTTGATCGATAAGATCCAAGCAGATTTGGAGCGAATCCTTAAACCGGACCGCAAAATCAACGGCATTGTATTGAACATACATCCATTTATTGCAGCATACCTAACCAAAGGATTCCCATCCATTCGTTCCAAATGGTTTAAAATGTACAAGAAGTGGATTAAAATCCAACCTAGGGATGCCTATACATACCTAGAGTACCGTTTTAAGGACAAGGACGGTAAAACCATAAGACCATAACAAAAAAGCGACCCCAAACCGGGTCGCTTTTTTTGTTTTTACCAGTTACTGGCAAAATCCTATTTTTGATACTCAACATCCCTACCATGAAAAAAACACTCTTCGTATTGCTAGGCCTATTTGTTTTGGCGTGTGCTCCCCAAACCCAACAGCCACTGACCGATATTTTACAAGACTCCCCGAACATATCAGGTAAAGAAGATTATTTGGAATCCCCTTTTGTTACCGCGGGAGACAGGGTGTACATGGTGGGCCACCAAGACGGTAGTTTCCCCCCCTTGGGCTGGCATATCAAGGGAGAGATGGGAGGTATTTGGAACCATCCCATAAAACTGATGGACGGTTTTGAGGCACAATTGATCACTGAGCAAGGAGTGCTTCCTCTTGAAAATGCATCAACCTTTACCAACTACCCCTACGCCAATAAACACACCTATACTTTTAAAAATGAAGGACTGCTTATTGAACGACTTCAATTTGTACCCGATGGAAAACAGGGCATATTCGTTCAGTTTATCCTCAAAAATAATGGAGAAGACAACTTTGAGGGGGAGTTCAACTTCGTAGGGCACTCCAACTTGAGGCCAACCTGGTTGGGAGAACGTTCCAACATGATCGATTCCAAAGATTCGGGCTCTTTTGAAGAATCGCATTGGGTGGTGAAAGACAGTATCAACCCTTGGTACACTGTGTTTGGATCTTATCAAAACCCCTTTACTTCTGAAACCCTTTCCAATTCCCTTAAACCCAATGGAGCATCCCACTCACTTACCTACGCGATGACTATTCCTGCCAAATCGGAAACGACCCTAAATTTTTCAATTGCTGGATCCTATCATTCGAAAGAAGAAGCTATCAGTACTTTTCTTGATATTTTGACCGACCATCACGACATGGCAGCGGAGAAAAAACTTCGCTATGAACAATTGGCCCAACAGTCCAAACTGACCATCCCCGACAAACAATTGCAAGAGACCTTTGAATGGCTGAAGTACAACTGCGATTGGCTGGTGCGCACCGTTCCCGAGATAGGCACGGGCATTGGTGCCGGGATTGCAGACTACCCTTGGTGGTTTGGGGTGGACAGTGAATATGCCCTAAAAGGTTACATGGCCGTAGGCCAAGATGATATCGTGGAACAGACCATACAACTTTTGGACAGCGTTTCCATAGCGGTAAACGGCAATGGTCGGATTTTACATGAGATGTCTACCAATGGCGTCGTCTTCAATGAAGGCAACATCAACGAAACCCCTCAGGTTGCCTCCTTGATATGGGAGATTTACAAATGGAACGGCGATAAAACTTTTCTGGCGAAGTACTTTCCAACCATACAAAAAGGACTAAAATGGCTTTTGGAAGCCAATGATGCCGACAACAACTTGTTCCCAGACGGTTTTGGCATGATGGAAATTCATGGTTTGGACAGCGAAATGATCGATGTGGCCTCCTACACCCAGCGCGCTTTCTCCGATGCCGCCCTGATTGCCTTGGAACTTGACCAACCTGAACTAGCCAAGGAATATCGCGAAGTGGCGGATGAATTAAAGGAAAAAATCAACACCGAATTCTGGTCGGAAACCTTTGGGTCCTATGCTGATTTTATAGGGACAGATGCACAGGCACTTCGATTGATAGAGGATGCCTTGGTTAGAGCGGACACCTTGAACAAACCATGGGCCGTAGAGGAACTTAAGGCAACTAGGCAAGAAATTTTGAAAAACCCATCCAACAAGGCAAGGCCATTTGTGCTATATCACAATTGGGTAGAGAATACGCCAATGGAAATGGGAATTGCCGACAGTACCAAGGCGATTACAGCTTTGGACAACGCCAAAAAATTTACGAATCCCTTTGGTATGTTCGTAACGGGAATCGACCGTGATGAGACCGCTGGGGAGGACGAAGGCTCGTTCCAAGGCAGTAAGGTGTTTTCGTATACGGGAGCCGTAATGACCTTGCCCACCGGCGTACAAGCCGTAGCTGAGAACAATTATGGCAGACCAGACGAAGCTTTGGACTATTTAAAGCGGATGTCCCGCTCCTTTAGCTATGCGCTTCCCGGCAGTATTTACGAGGTTTCACCAGATTATGGGATGATGACCCAGGCATGGAACATCTATGCATTTGCGGTTCCCATTGTGAACCAATTTTTTGGTATCAAGCCCATGGCGCACCAAAAAACAATCATTATAGAGCCGCAAATGCCGAGTGGGTGGGAAAACGCCTCTCTCGAAAATGTCAAGATTGGGAACAACCTTATTTCGGTTTGGCATAGCACATCGGAAAATGGGCATCAAATCAAAATCACACAAACACAGCCCGATTGGAAAATTGAAGTTGTTTTACCAGGTGATAGCTACACTGTACAGGAAGGCAACCCTCAAACTGAAACCAAAAACGGTAAAACCGTATTTACGTTTACCGAACCCTCTATGATTATTGGAAAAAATTAGGATGATGGCCACGTACGAATCCCCCAAAAAATATTATTCGGTTCAGGAAGCTACGGCTAAAATGGAGCATTATTGCGCCTACCAAGAACGTTGCCACAAAGAGGTTGTGGACAAATTGAAGTCCATGAACATGATTCCTGAGGCCATCGACCAAATTGTGGGACATCTTATCCAAGAAAATTACCTGAACGAGGAACGCTTCGCCAAAGCTTTTGCCCGAGGTAAATTCCAAATCAAAAAATGGGGTACGAACAGGATTGTTCGGGAACTTAAGTTTAGGGATATTTCTGCGTATAACATCAAGAGTGCCCTGGCAGAAATCCAGAACGAAGATTACCTAAAAACGTTTGATGAATTGGCCAAAAAAAGGTTGGGTCAAATCAAGGAGACCAATCCGTTCAAAAAAAAGAAAAAATTGGCCGATTATCTGCTCTATCGGGGTTGGGAAAGTCACTTGGTCTACGAAAAAGCGAACGAACTCGTCAAATAAGTTCAGTTCTGCAGCAATAGTTTTTGAGTCCGCTCCACAGCCTTTTCATTCTTCCAATCAATCCATTCCTGTCCTTTGATTTTGCGCATCAAATTATCAAAATGACGCATCACGAAGATGTTATAGATTGCCCTGCCCAGATTTTTGGGTTTTCTGGCGATGGCCCTGAGGCTCATCGAAAAACCAGGGGTCACATATTTCATATAATGCCAGTACCCTTCAGGGATGTACAACACATTTCCGTGTTCCAAACGGGTTACATGTCCCTTGGCATGTTGTAAGGCTGGCCATTGTTCCAAATCGGGATTGGCAAAGTCGATATCCTCCCTCGTGATCAAGGAATGGGGCACCTTGTACAAAAATTTGGTTTCTTCCTGGGAAAAAAGAATACACTCTTTCTTCCCTTCAAAATGAAAGTGAAAAATGTTGGCCAAATCAATGTCGTAGTGCATGAAGGTGTAGGAATCCTCACCTCCAAAAAAGAGCATGGGCAGCCCTTTCATCAGCCGAAGTCCAAAATCGGGATAGGAAAAATCCTTTTGCAATTCGGGGACTTCCTTTAAAATGTTCCAGAGAAATATCCGGTATTTGGTAGGTCCATTTTTTAGAAGATCCACATAATCCGCCATTTTCATTTTGGCATGTGGTTCGTTAAAGCCTTCGTCGTGTTTCACAGGGCGGTCATCGTACAAAGGGACTTCCTTGTGACCCGCAATTTCTTTCATATAGTCCAAACTCCATTTGGAATACGCTGGCCAATCCTCAATAAACCGTTCGATGACCACCGGTTTTTGGGGCTTGAAATAGTTTTGGAGAAACGCTTCCTTGGAAAGGGTCTTCTCCCGAGGTATCTGTTCAAGATTCAGCTTCAAAATTTCAAGGAATTAGCAAAAGCTAAATTACGAAAACGTTTTGAAATGGTTACGAAAACCCATCCTTTTGAGACTGGCCTGACTTATACTGAGATACTTCGTTTGGTACTATTTAAAACTATAGCGCAAACCAAATAATACATTGCTTGGCGGCATTGGAACAAATCCTGCTTCTATGTAATCCGCATCGAAAATATTGCTTGCGGTAATGGTAAACTCTGCCTGCTTTACTTTGATTCCCAACGAAGCGTCCCAAACATTATAGGTTTGCCCTGTAGTCCGTTCTGCATACTTATAGATGATATTCTGGCGCACATTTTTAAACAATTGGGTACTCAAGCGAGTGGTATATTGATGCTTTAGCGTATTTAAAGAGTAACGGGATAGTTCCTCATTTTGATCTAAAATATTGTCATCTAAAAACGCATAGCCTACACTTAAGGTTTGCGTAAAATCCTTGAACAAAAAATTATAGGCAGCGTCCAATTCCAAACCTTTGGTATTTACCTCTGTAATATTGGTTGCCACAAATACATCCTCAGAAACATCGTTTCTGATATAATCTATAAGATTATCCGCGTCTCTATTGAAAACAGCGATACTGGCATTAACTTTAGGCGTAGTATACTTTAGACCAAATTCCTGTGCAAACGCTTCTTCTGGTTCCAAATTTTCGTTACCACTGGAAACAGGGTCATTATAAAACAAATCGGTATAAGTAGGTATGCGGTAGGTATAACCAATATTTCCATATACCTTAAAATTATTGGTAAGGCTATACCCTATATCCAAACCGGGAAAGGCACGGAATTTAAAGTCGGAAAAGTAAGTTAGCGCCACACCCGGAGTAATATCCAACTTGTTATCCGCTATACTAAAGCGGTGCTCCAAAAACACATTCGACATGAAACGGTTTCGATTGCCCAGGTTATTGCTTCTTAAATAGATTTTGGAAAATTCCACCCCAAAACCAGTAATTCCCAATTTAGAGGCATAAGAAGCATTGGTTTCCAAGCCAATCTTATTGGAAATATGCATGTTTCTGAAAAAACTGGGGTCATTTCGTCTCAAGAGAAACAAGTCTTGGTTACGTTTCCAATAGAGTCTTGGCTGTATTTTTAGGTTATTTTTCTTGAAGGTGGTAGATAACGCCAAAAGACTGTTTTGGGTTTCCTCGTACTCGTTAAATGTAGGATTGGTGGTGTAAAAGTTCTCAGCCCCAAAATTACGCTCCAAGAATGAAGCTGTCAATATAATGGGCTGCGCATTTTTATTAAAAGTGCTTTTTAAAAAGTAATTGGCATTATCGTAATCCGAGTTATTTCTATATCCTTCGGAGGTTACCCTTCCCACATGTATGATATGCGAAGAGTTTTCCTTATCCACCCCCGCAGTTACGCTACCATTTAATTGGCCAAAAGAACCCGCTTCCACATTTAAGGAAACGGAATTGTTCAAACTCTTCTTTGTAATGATATTGATAGCCCCCGTAAAGGCGTTTTGTCCAAAAACCCGAGCTGCTGGACCTTTTATAATTTCTATCCGTTCGATAACCTCTAAGGGCAAAGCTGCGTTCATGGTGTGGTGACCCGTTTGCGGATCGTCCATTTTAACGCCATCTATAAGCAATAAGGTTTGGTCAAAACCACCACCTCGTATGTACAAATCAGCTTGGCTACCCCCTGTACCGCGCCTTCTAATATCTACACCTGCAACTTGTTGCAATAAATCCGCTACATTAACCGCTGCACTGTTTTTAATTTGAGCGGAGGTTACAATGTTTATGGTTCTAGAATTTTCCTTGAATGGAAGGTTGATTCGGTTGGCGATCACTACAACTTCGCTCAACGAATCTATCTTGACAGTATCGTCTTCTTGGGCTTGTACTTGAAAAGCACCAACTAGGAGCATCGTAGAAAGTAAAATTAACTTCTTCATTATTTTGAACTTGTAACGTATGTTTTAAGTCGTTTCCATTAGAACTGCAAAAGTCCTAACTTTCCGGACGATTAAACTAGTCCACTTTTAAAATAATGAATAGTCCGGTTTTAGATTTGTTGACCCAGCTTGTATCCATAGATAAGTCTATTGTGCAGCCTGTGTATGTGCAAGTGGCACAGCAAATCATGAACGCCATTCAGAGAGGGTATTTGGAAAAAGGCAGCAAATTGCCGGGTACCCGGATTTTAAGTGAGTTATTGAACGTTCACCGCAATACTGCTGTGGCCATATATGATGAATTGGCCTCGCAAGGATGGGTAAACATTATTCCCAACAAAGGAACTTTTGTGGTGGTGCCAGAAGGTTCCGAGGTAAAGATCAAGGCTAATACACAGCACATCAATCAGGCATATCAGTATCCCATAAGTCCGGGATTTCCATTCCAACAATCCTTTAATCTAGCATCTACCAGAGAGGAGACCACTGCCAAATATTCTATAAATGATGGTAAGCCCGATTTAAGATTACATCCTGTGCATCAATTTTCCAGGTGGTATAGCGCTGCAATGAAACGAAAACCATTGATCAACAAATGGAATAGAACAAGCGCCTTGGTTCCTTCAGTTTTTAGCAAACAACTTTGCAATTACTTAAATGCCACAAGGGGCTTTCATATCAAACCAAACAATTTATTGAACACCCGAAGTACCGAAATGAGTCTGTATATAGTTTCGCGGGTACTGATACATCCGGGCGATTTGGTACTGGTAGGACAACTAAGCAATTACGTGGCCAACATGATATTTCAACAAGCAGGGGCAAAACTAAAAACAGTACCGGTAGATGGGGAGGGAATGGATGTGGGCTACATCAAAAAGCATTGTGTACATGGGAAAATTCGGTGTATTTATGTTTGCTCCAATCGGGACTACCCTACCACCATCACCTTAAGCACCAAAAGAAGGCTACAATTATTGGAATTGGGCAAAATCCATGGTTTTGCCATAATTGAGGACGATTTTGACCATGATTTTCAGTTTGAGGGTTCTTCGATGTTGCCCATGGCCAGTGCAGATGCCAATGGTAATATGATTTATTTGGGCAAACTGGGACAATCTTTATTTCCGAGTTTTCATACTGGGTTTGTCGTGGCACCCGAACAGGTCATTACAGAGGCCCATAATTACTTGCAATTATTGGACACCCAAGGCGACCTCATACAGGAACAAATGCTATCCGAACTGATATCCGAAGGTGAAATATACCGGCTCACGAAGAAAAATATAGTAACCTACAAACAACGTAGAGATGCGTTATGCACTTTATTAAAAGAACATTTTGACGATATACTTGATTGGCAAATACCCTCTGGAGGACTTGCCCTATGGCTGCGATTTAAAAATCCCATATCTCTGGTAAAACTAGCCGAAGAGGCTGAAAAATTGGATTTATTCCTGCCAAAAACGATTCTCTATCAAGATAAAAATACCTGCGCCATACGTTTTGGTTTTGGCCATTTAAGCGAGGAAGAGCTTAAAATCGCAATGGAAAAGTTAAAACAAGCGTACCATCAGTTGATCACTGCATAAAATAAAAGAGACCGTTTAAAAATGGTCTCCCTAAACATTCAAATTTATATCTTGCACAGAGGATAATAAATGACCAAAAAAGCTGAATACCACCGTGCTTAAAAAATTACGTTCCTTAAGGTATCAAGACCTGGACTGGAAAACAGTCGTCTTTGTTTTGGTCGTAGTCTCAATTTTCATCCGTTTCCCTTTCTTTTTTAGGGATTACGTGGACCGGGACGAGAGCACTTTCATTTTGATGGGACAATCTTGGGTGAACGGGTATTTGCCCTACACCCAATTGTGGGACCTGAAACCACCGATTACATTTCTCTATTTTGCCATCATCATCAAAATTTTCGGGAAAAGCTTCTTTGCCATTCGTTTTTTTGGTTCGTTGTTGGTTGCGCTTACCGCTTTATTCACCTACGGTATTGCATCAAAAATCACCTCAAAAAAGATAGCCTTTTGGGTGGCGATATTCTGTGTTTTTTTTCAAAGTCTGTTTGGCAGTTTGCAAGGAGTGATGTCGGAGCACATTTGTACTTTCTTTTTTGTGGCAGCGCTCTTCATTCTGTTCACCAAAGAGGATAGTAAATGGTTTTTTACGGCCGGACTCCTGTTGGGGCTTTCGGTAATGAGCAAGCTCAACATGGCCTATCCCGTTTTAAGTTTGGGCATTTTTTACCTCTGGGAGGGATTTCATACCAAACGGCTTTGGATAAATTTGAAACATCTGGTGTTCATGGGAGTCGGCTTCATGGTAACAGTTCTTTGTACACTACTCCCCTATTATCTTCAAGGAATTTCAGACGTTTGGTGGAAATCCATTTTTGAAGCGCCTTTGGCTTATTCTGGTGGTAAGTTTCATTCCCCACTAAAAACCCTCCCATTCATATTGGTTTCCGTTGGTTTCTTTTACATCACCTACAAGAAAAAGCTACTAAACTTTAACAGTAAGCCCATTCAACTATTAATTATGTGTATTGCTGGTGTATTTCTGTCTTTTGCACAAGGTGGAAAGGTGAACGGGCATTATCTCATCCAACTGTATCCTTTTATTTTGATTCCATTGGGCATGGCTGTAAGCAAACTTCCCGCGATTCCGAAAAAGTTTAGCCCGATTGTTATCGTACTCCTTATTTTGATTCCGATGGAATCCTATTTGGAATATGGAAACATTGTTTCCAACAAGTTGAAAAAGGGCTCCTTTTACAATGGAGAGGGGATAGACGTGCCAAGGTATATTTTGGACCATAAGCTGGAAACAGAAAACATCTTCTTTACGGAATACCATATTGGGTATTGGCAGTTGGATGAATTGCCTCCGACCTCAGCCGCAACCCACCCTAGTAATATTGCCCGCGAAGAATTGTTTCCCTACATGAACAATCCCAGTAAATCAGGTCTTGAGGAACTACGATACATCATGGAAGTGATTCAGCCCAAAATCGTAGTAGCTAGAAAGGGAAAACGCATTTTTTACGAAAAATTAGTCCAGTACAACACCTATATCGACGCCTACTTGGCCCAACATTACGAGTTAAGGGCTACCGTAGACCGTGGGCTTATTTACCAGCGATTAGAGTGATTATAAAGCTCCCTCAACAACAGTAGAAATCACGGTTTTAACTGCCGCTATTGAAATTCCAGTCGCAAATACGTTCAACTTGCCGGGCGTGTAATAAAGTTACAGTTCATACATTGATACTTCCTGGGCTCAAAAAACGGGAACAATTTATAGAAGACATTGCTACGGGAATAATAAATTTCGGATTTGGTCGCCTTGCAATTGGGGCATACCACTGGATTGCCAAATTCGTCCGTGGCGTAGTTGCGCACTTCGTCAAAAATTTCCTTGGCCCGTTCCCTATCGGTGGAATATACTTGGAGCTTGACACCACCAAGGGCCGCACTGATCAGTGGGTCGGAATTGATGGTAGCCTCGTCCCTTAAAAACACAGGGATGCCTTCCGCTTCCAATTTTCCCTTAATGACCACGGCATCGGCAGGAAACTCAAACGTACCCAATGTGTGAAATTCTGTTTTCATGCTTCCTTATATTTTTGACTTATGGCAGTCCCTTTGTTATTTCTTCCTTCGTACTAAAACGTACAAACAACATGGCAATCGCTCATTTTCTTGTTAAAATAGTCGATTTTTTCAAATAGCTGCCAAAAAGTTTCTCCTTCCCACAAATCTAGCACTTACGCAGATTAAACCGTATCTTGGTTGCTCTTAAACCTTTGCCAAAAATGAGATTTACCCTTACTTTTTTCGCTCTATGTGTTGGGCTATTCATCAATGCCCAGACCAATACCTATCACATTTCCTTTGAGAACGCCGTACATCACGAAGCGGTCATCCAAGCCACTTTTCCCAACTTGGCAGAGGAGACTGTGGAATTCCGGATGAGCCGTACCTCTCCAGGTCGCTACGCGCTCCATGAATTTGCCAAGAATGTATATGATTTCAAAGCCACGGACAGCAAGGGCAAAGCCTTAAAAATTACCCGTCCCAATCCATACGCTTGGGAGGTCAGCGGGCACGATGGCACCATCAACATAAGTTATATTTTGTTTGCCAATCGGGGCGATGGCACCTATTCCCAAGTAGATGAAACCCATGCGCACTTGAATATCCCTGCGACCTTTATGTTTGCTCCCAAACTGAGCGAACGCAACATCGAAGTAACCTTCGACCTCCGCGAGGATTTGGATTGGAAAGTGGCCACACAGTTGTCTTTAGTTTCTGGCACCACCTATTCTGCCCCCAACCTCCACTATTTTATGGACAGTCCTACGGAAATCAGCAATTATATGCTTCGCTCTTTTGAAGTAGATGGGAAGACCATCAACCTTGCGCTGCACCATAACGGTACCGAAGCGGAAGCAGACGAATATTTTGAAAAGGTGAAAAAGGTCGTTATGGCCGAGAAAGAGGTATATGGCGAACTGCCCGATTTTGATTATGGAAGCTACACCTTTTTGGCCTGCTACATTCCCAATGCTTCGGGCGATGGCATGGAGCATCGGAACTCTACCATTTTGACGAGCACCCGTAGCTTGGCCAACGGAGGCATGGAACGTAACATTGGAACAGTTTCACACGAGTTTTTTCACGCATGGAACGTGGAGCGTATCCGCCCAAAAACCTTGGAACCCTTCAATTTTGAGGAAGCCAACATGAGCGGTGCACTTTGGTTTGCCGAAGGCTTTACCAGCTATTACACCGGTCTTATCCTGTGCAGAGCAGGACTTTCCTCACCTAAAGATTATGTAGAGGGATTGGCCGGAACCTTTAATTATGTTTGGAACTCCCCGGCGCGACAATTTTTTAATCCCATAGAAATGAGTTTCCAAGCGCCTTTTGTAGATGCTGCTACGTCTGTAGATCCAGTCAACCGGGAAAATATGTTCATTTCGTACTACTCCTACGGCAGTGTTTTGGGCTTGGCCCTAGACCTTTCCCTTCGCGAAAAAGGATTGAATCTGGATGATTACATGAAATTGGTTTGGAAGCAATACGGCAAACCCGAGGTTCCCTATACCATCCAAAATCTTCATGATGCTTTGAATACATACGCAGGAAAAGCCTTTGGCGATGATTTCTTCAGCAAATACATTTACAAAAGTGACATGCCCAATTACAAGGATTTGATGGCCTCCGTGGGTGTGGTTTTGGAACAGCCTGAAGCCTCGGCCTATTTTGGGGCCTATGTTTCGATGAGCGCCGACAAATCTGGCTATATGATACTCAGAAATACAAAAATAGAAAGTCCGGCATACCAAGCAGGGTTGGATAACGGCGATGTCATCCTTAGCATCAACAACGAACCCTTTGCCGAGGATGAATCGTTTGATGACTACTTGAAACGATTTGGAATAGGCGAACCATTGCAGGTAAAATTCACCCGTTTTGGAGAAGAAAAGACCACCGAAATAGTCTTGACCCCTAGTCCAGATTATGTCTTTAGTTTGATGGAGGACAAAGATGAAAAACCATCCAAACAAGTGCTGGAACACCGCAAAGCTTGGCTCAAAGTGGAATGATTTATCATCTGTAATCTAAGGTTTTAGCAAATCTGGAACAAGTTGGAAGGCAAAAACAAAAGGTCATTGGCTGCTCATACAGTGATAGGGTTTAAATAAATATCATTCCAATAATAAGTAGTGGGTTATCATTATTTTATAGCATTTATTATTGTTTTTCGATAAATTAAGTTATCTTGTTATCGATAAACAATAATTTTAATGAAAAAGTCAATCACCTATTTGAAATACATCATCAACTTCTTATTGATTGCGCTTGCACTCGATATTGTTTCAAAGGGTATGAAATTCCCTTTGATTGTTTTGGAAAAATTCGATTTGATTCATAAAAATCCCTCCGCAGATTTCAGTAACTCGGACTTCATCCTACTTACCTGCAATTTAATTCTATTGATCTATATGGGATGGTTACTTTTTAAGCTCAGAAAAACGGTGTATGATTCGGAATCAAAATCACTCTTTTCTAAAGAGAACAAATCAGTTTTTAAAAAGGTTGGCCATGGGTTTATTTATTACTCCATAGCCATTTTTATAATTAGGGTAATGGAACTCTATTCCGAAAAGATGGGAATCTTTGATAATCCAAGCGCATATGATTTTGGTCGCAGTTTAGGCTATAGCTTAGGGTTTAATCTAGGAGAACTTATTGGTGATAGAATACCTCTATTGGTAATCGGCATATTTATATTGATTTTGGCAGATCTGATTCAAAACGGGTACGATTTAAAACAAGAGAACGACCTTACCATTTAAGCATGGCAATTTTAATCAACTTAGACATTATGCTTGCCAAACGTGAAATGAAAAGCAACGAACTTGCAGAAAAAGTAGGGATCACAACGGCCAATCTTTCCATTCTTAAAACGGGAAAGGCCAAAGCTATTAGGTTTTCCACATTGCAGGCCATTTGTGAAGCTTTGGATTGCCAACCTGGAGATATTCTGGAATATTCAGAAGCAGAATAAAAAGCCAGCTTGGCCTGCAATAATTCATCTTGATGATGAGTTATACTAGTGGTTTCAAACTAGGTTTGAAACGGTTAAAATTCCTCAACCTTTATTTTACGGAACGCTTGAATATCAAACATACCCATTAAAAATGGGTTCTAGATTAACAGTATAGCGGATATGAAATTCATATTTTTAAAAAAGCGAAAGTTTTGGTTGCGGTTGATCATTATCTCCATTCTATTGCCCACAATGTTCTTTGGGGCTTTGTTGCTCTATATCCATAAGGCGCAAAAAGACATCATACAAGACCAGATATCCGCGCTCAATGCACAGCACGAGGGTCGTATTGCTTTGGCTGATTCCAAGTTGTCCTTGTTTGGCAACTTTCCGTACATCTCCATGAAACTGTACCATCTTCAGATTTACGAGAACAAAACCGAGTCGGCTCCATTGATTGCAGAGGTGGACAATCTCTATGTCGGCCTAAATCTTTGGGATATCGTACAAGGAAACTACGACATTCAGTCGCTACGGGTTAAAGAGGGAGTTTTCCATCTGGTGATGCATAGCGATGGTACCAACAATCTTCAAAACGCGCTCCAAAGTGCCAGCGAAACCGAAGAAGTCGAACCTTTCCACATACACTTGAAAAAAATCAAACTAGAAAAACTCGATATCCACAAGTTGAACGAAGCTACAAACATGGATATTGAAACCTTTGTCCATAAGGCCGATGGCGGATTCCAGTGGGGTGATGGCCTCATCAATGCACATATGGAGACCGAGTTTCTGTTAAATATCTTCGACAACGGAAACCAGACCTATATCCATAATAAAGATTTTAAGCTCAATACCGATATCAATTTCAATGAGGAAACAGGCGTTCTTCAGATAAAGCCGTCCAGTATTACCATGGAGCATGGCGACTTTGAATTGGATGGTTCGCTGGAAACCAAAAACAACATGAACATTGACCTAAAGGTCAAGGGAACCAAACCCAATTTTGATGTGTTCATCGCCTTCGCTCCGGATGACCTTATCCCAGTTTTGGAACGGTACAAAAACCAAGGGAACATTTACTTTAACGGCGTGGTACAAGGGCCGCTCAAGGATGGAAAGATGCCTTTTATTGAGGCTGAATTTGGCGCCAGTGAAGCCTTTCTCGAAAACACCAAGGAGCGAAAGCGCATCAACCAAATGGGGTTTAATGGGTATTTCACCAACGGGGAAGATCGTAGTTTAAAAACCATGAAATTTTCCTTGGCCAATATGAACGCAAAATTGGAATCGGGTAATTTTTCGGGCTCTATTATGGTCGAAAACTTTGAGCAACCTGAGGTGGATATGCAATTGGACATAGATTTCAATTTGGCATTCATGACCAAGTTTTTAAATATGACCGAGATTGAAAATGTGGCGGGTGATGTTTCCTTAAAAATGAACTTCCACGACATTATAGATCTCGATAATCCGGAAAATGCACTCAGCGACCTCAATCAGGCCTATTTTAGCGAACTTAGAATCACCAACCTAAGTATGGTTTCATCGGAAATGCCAGCTCCCCTCAACCGACTCGATGTGCATCTTATTATGAAGGGCAAACAGGCGACTTTGGACACCTTCAATATATCCATGGGCAATTCCGACCTTTCCATGACCGGTTATATTTCGGACTTGCCATCCATCGTACACCATACAGAGACACCTGTAAAAGTGCATCTGGATCTTCAATCGAAAATGCTCGACCTTGCCGAATTGACGGGATACTCTGCGACAGCAAACAAGGGCATCAATGAACAGATTACCAACTTAAGTGCTGGCTTTTCCCTTGTTGCATCCGCTAAAAACTTTACGAAAACCGAGTACTTACCCAAAGGGGAGTTCTTCGTGGACAGCCTGTATGCAGAACTCAGACACTACCCCCACCGATTGCATGATTTTCATGCGGACGTCCTCATTGATGACAAAGATCTTAAAATAGTGGATTTTATCGGAGAGATAGACGATTCCGATTTTCACTTGAACGGATTGGTCCACGACTACCGGTTTTGGATGAAGGATACGCTCAACGGCAACGTGGATCTTGATATCACTTTGGCCTCGGACCTATTACGACTAGAAGATTTATTCTCATACAGTGGTGAAAATTATGTCCCTGAGGAATACCGCCATGAAGAATTTGAAAACCTGACCATGCACATCAATTCCAGTATGCATTACAAGGATTCTGCATTGCATTCCATTGACTTGGATGTGGATAGATTGGACACCAAAATGCATCTGCATCCGATGCGATTTCAGGATTTCAATGGCAGGATACACTACGAAGACGAGCACCTGGTCATCGAAAATCTACATGGCCAAATTGGAAGAACGGTTTTTGATGTAAGCCTCAACTATTATTTAGGGCAGGACCAGAGCATTAAAAAACGCGATAATAGTTTAACGCTGAATGCCAACTATATCGATTATGACCAGCTTTTCAGTTTCAATACCGCAGCCCCAACACCAAAAAACAACTTGGAAATCGATTCCAGCACCGTATTGAAACATGCAATGGCATTCAATATTTATGAATTGCCATTTACCGATATGCAATTTGATGTCCGCGTAGGGCACTTTATCCGCAATCGAATCGATTTTAAGAATATCAATGCCAGTTTGCGCACCACACAAGACCATTATGTATATGTGGACACCTTGAACATGGAGGCTGCCGGTGGACAGTTTAATCTGTCGGGGTACTTTAACGGTAGCGACCCAAAGCAAATTTACCTGAGTCCCAACCTAACACTTAAGAATGTGGATTTGGACCAACTGTTGTTCAAGTTTGAAAACTTTGGACAGGACCATCTGGTATCAGAAAATTTGCATGGAAAAGTCTCTTCGCAAATCAAGGGAAAAATAAGGGTTTATCCGGATTTGGTTCCAGATTTGGACGAATCGGAAATACACATGGAAGTTCGAGTACTCAACGGACGTTTGGTGAATTATAAACCCATGCTCATGCTGTCCGACTATATGGGGGATAAAAACCTGAGAAACGTCCGGTTCGATACGCTTCAGAATCGTTTGGACATCACCAAAGGTAAGATGACCATCCCCGACATGACCATTGAATCCACTTTGGGACATATGGAACTTTCTGGCACCCAAGATATGGAGCAAAATATCGAATATTACGTAAGAATCCCATGGAAAACGGTGAAAAGGGCAGCGATGTATAAGTTGTTCGGCAATAAAAAGGACAAGGACTCCATTCCCACAGACGACAAAATTATTGAAGTGGACCCTACCAAGAAAATACGCTATCTCAATTTAAAGATTCACGGAAATATTGACGATTATAAAGTTTCCTTGGGGAAGGATAAGTAGCAATTTTCATTCTATACGTCATTTTACCCAATACTTCTTGGACACCAAAAACAAAAAAGCCGCTCCCATGGGAGCAGCTTTTCTATGAATGAATTCATTTATTTTAATCGGCTAGGACGATGACTTTATTGTCCTTCATCTCCACGGTTCCACTACTGATGGCCAAAATAGTCTCTCCATTGTTTCCTTTGGAAAATTTATTGGCAAATGCTTCATCAATGGTGATGTTACCTTTCAATTTAACCTTTCCAGCTTGCAATAGAGATACCACAGGAGCATGATTCTCCAACATCTGGAACTCACCATTTACTCCAGGAACGGTAACTGATGTTACGTCCCCTGAGAATAAAGTAGCTTCGGGTGATACGATTTCTAGATACATATTTTCTTTTGTCATTCCCGTGCAAAAGGGAATCTTTTAACTTTGACTAAATTTCCGATGAGATTCCTGCTTTCGCAGGAATGACATTATGCTTCCGCGAGCATTTTCTCTCCAGCTTCAATGGCTTCCTCGATGGTTCCTTTAAGGTTGAAGGCAGATTCTGGAAGGTGATCTAGTTCACCGTCCATGATCATGTTAAATCCTTTAATGGTCTCTTTAATATCAACCAATACCCCAGGAATACCGGTAAACTGCTCTGCTACGTGGAATGGCTGAGACAAGAAACGTTGTACACGTCTAGCTCTACCTACGGCCAATTTATCTTCTTCAGAAAGTTCTTCCATACCCAAGATGGCAATAATATCCTGAAGCTCTTTATATCGTTGCAACAACTCTTTTACACGCTGTGCACAATCGTAATGCTCTTTACCCAAAATCTCAGGGGTCAAAATCCTAGACGTTGAATCCAAAGGATCCACAGCGGGATAAATACCCAACTCGGCAATTTTACGGGATAGTACGGTTGTTGCATCCAAGTGAGCAAATGTGGTCGCTGGCGCAGGATCCGTCAAGTCATCCGCAGGAACGTAAACCGCCTGTACAGATGTAATGGAACCTCTTTTGGTGGATGTAATCCTTTCCTGCATGGCACCCATCTCCGTTGCCAATGTGGGTTGGTAACCTACCGCAGATGGCATACGACCTAAAAGTGCGGATACCTCAGAACCTGCCTGGGTGAAACGGAAAATGTTATCTACGAAGAAAAGAACGTCTTTTCCTTGTCCTTCGCCTGATCCATCACGGAAATACTCTGCAATGGTCAATCCAGACAATGCCACACGGGCACGTGCCCCTGGTGGTTCGTTCATCTGACCGAACACGAAGGTCGCCTTGGATTGTTTCATGGCAGCTTTATCTACTTTGGACAAGTCCCATCCTCCTTCTTCCATGGAGTGCAAGAAATCGTCACCGTATTTGATAATACCGGACTCCAACATCTCACGAAGCAAGTCGTTTCCTTCACGTGTACGTTCCCCAACACCGGCAAACACGGACAAACCTCCGTGACCTTTTGCAATGTTGTTGATCAACTCCTGAATCAATACCGTTTTACCTACCCCGGCACCACCGAACAATCCAATTTTACCACCTTTTGCGTAAGGCTCGATAAGGTCGATTACTTTGATACCCGTAAAAAGTACTTCGGTTGAAGTGGAAAGATCTTCAAATTTTGGAGCTTCCCTGTGAATGGGCAGTCCGTTGTCTCCAGTTTTAGGCAGTTCCTCCAAACCATCGATTGCATCACCGATTACGTTGAATAGACGTCCGTACACCTCTTCGCCAATCGGCATTTGAATTGGGTTTCCGGTAGCTACGACCTCAACACCCCTACTCAATCCGTCGGTTGAGTCCATGGAAATGGTTCTTACAGTATTCTCACCAATGTGTGATTGTACTTCCAAAACCAATCTTGAGCCATCAGCTTTTGCAATTTCAAGGGAGTCATAAATTCTTGGGATTTCTACCCCTGATTCAAACTCAACATCAATGACCGGGCCTATAATTTGGGCAACCTTACCTGTTACTTTAGACATTAGTATGTTTATTTTTAATTGAATACGCGGAAAATATCCGCTGATTTTTCGGCTGCAAAGATATGCTTTTACATTTTTATTCAGAAACCGATTTCAGCTTTTTTTTAAATAAAAAAGGCGTTGGAAAACCCAACGCCTTTTTTCAATCTTTTCAACTGTAGTTTAAGGGTTTATGGTCCATGACAAATAGTAAATGGAACCGATAAAACCGGTACCTACGGCCGTAAAATATTCGTCTCCCAAAATATTGGACCCGCCCAGCTTAAAGATAGACTTGATGCTTGGTACAGCATAGTTGATCTGTGCATCCAATACGGTGAATGCTGGGACAGTACCATCCGCAAAAGAGGCTTCCCAGAAATAGGTATCACTCCAACGATAATTCACATTAAACCCAAAATTCTTGAATAGGGCCGTGTTTCCGAAAGATGCTTTGACCTTATGTCTTGGCGTGTTGAAGTTGGTTCTCAAGTCTGGGAAACGTCCTTCATCGATATCCAATTCGGCAAAAGTGTAGTTGACGCCTAAATCAAAATTACCCAGTTTGGTATCTACACCAACGGTTGCTCCATAGGAATTAACGTCCGCTTCGGAGTTGGTATAAGTTTGGTAAACCTGAAAATCCCCGTTCTGTAAAGCCAAGAGAGATAGACCTCCATCCCCTGCTTCACCATAAAAGGGTACCGCTGTGGTGGTATTGGCCAAGAAATTACTGTAGCTGTTGTAATAACCGCTCATATCAATGGTAAACTTACCTACTTGGGCTCTATATCCTAACTCGTAGGCTGTAATTTCCTCTGGTTGAACCAAAGGTGTATTTACTGCTTCAGGTGCACCAGCTTGCAAGGAACTGGTGGAGTAAGCGTTTTCATATGCTTCACGTCCTACGATTTCCACAGTAGACTGTCCAATTAAAGCCTGTCCGCTTTCACTAACGTCGAAAGTACGAACATCCCTATCCAAGTTATCGGGTGCAGAACCTACCAAAATGGCACGACCGGCATTCAACCCAATGAATAAATCTTGTGTGGTAGGGTTACGGAAACCCTGCTGTACGGAAACCCTTAGGTTATGGTTACGCTCCTCTCCCAAGGTGTATGCCAACGATACTCTCGGTGAAAGAAATCCATCAAAAAACTCATTTTTATCGTAACGGGCAGAACCTGTAAACTTTAAACGGTCATCCAAAAACTTCTTCTGCACTTGAAGATAAGCACCGTATTCGTTATAAGAAATTGGTCCATCTATATCGGTAAAAATAGTACCATTGGAATTCAACACATATTCCCTAAACGATCCGCCTATCTGGATATCGGCCCAATCATCAATAAGATGTGCTAAATTGTAATTTCCGTTCACGTGACGGAATTTGGTCCTATCGATAAATTTAGCTCCCGTAGTCAAGTCGCCGTCATTGATTACTCTATTGAATGTACTCTCAAAAGCTGGTGTTCCCGGAATCAATCTACCTTGGTCGGCAGCTTGTCGTCCTGCAATATGTGCTTGGGCAGATGCCTCATCTGGGCTAAGACCAGCTCCTTGAATACCGCCTAAGTAAGTTGGAATATAGGCTTGCGCATAATCAGTAAACCATTGGGTATCCGACTTCCAGGCCCTATTTACGTTAATCGCCGCAAAACGGGTATCGTAAGCATCTCCAGAATTTTCGGAGACGATATAACCCCTAATAAAGAAGTTGTCGTTTTTGATTTCCAATTTATGTTGCTGCATGGTAAACCCGGCCACTGCATAACGGTTGGCACCTTGATAGATAGTGGTACCACGACCAATTCTACTATTCAAGATAATCTCCAAATCGTTGGCAAACGGACGGTAGTGCACAGCAAAATCCGTCTTCACACTTTCCGCATTATAGTTCGCCAAATCTGCTTCATCATATCCTGTTCGGGAAATTAGGGCCGATCCAACGGTTCCGGAAGGAAATCCTGCGGCAGCGTCAAAATTCAGAACTGTGGATACCTCATCACCATATACGTTCAATCCATCATACGCTGGATTGGAACGGTCGGCACCTGGGTTGTTCAAGTCCACACGACTGTTGGCGTGCCAATCTTCACCGGTCAATACGGAAAGGTTGGCCTTTACTGCCAATTTATCGCTAAAGGCATGGGCAGCTCGAATACCAAAATCCTTGTAAAAATTGCTTCCTGCAGCGTCTTGAGTAGTTACCCCGCCCTTGGCGTAAGCACTGATTCCTTGAAAGTCAAAAGGACTTTTACTGGTCATGAACAAGATACCGTTAAAGGCACCTGCACCGTACAATGCGGAAGAAGCTCCCGGAAGGATTTCCACACTTTGTACGTCCAATTCGGACATCCCCACCAGGTTACCCAAAACGAAGTTCAGACCGGGGGCGGTGTTGTCCATTCCATCGACCAATTGCAAAAATCGGTTGTTTGCAAAGGTGGCAAAACCTCTGGTGTTTATGGACTGAAAGGTTAAACTGTTGGTGTTGATATCAACCCCTTTTAAGTTTTGAAGTCCACCATAAAACGATTCGGCGGTAGTATTCTTGATTTCCTTGAGTCCGAATCTTTCTACGGATACGGGTGATTCAAAAATACGTTCAGGCGTCCTCGAAGCGGATATCACAATTTCGTCCAGCATGGTGTTTGCTTCGGAAAGTGTGATATTGAGTGTTTGGTTGTTTGAAGTGACATTCGCTGTGAAATCCGAGAAACCAATACTGGAAAATTGAAGTTTAAATGGGGGCACTTCACTTGTATTAAAGGTAAAATTCCCATCAAAGTCCGTAGTGGTTCCTTCCGCTTTTCCAACCAAGACCACGTTGGCCCCAGGAATGGGGGCATTGTTTTCATCAACTACCGTTCCCCTTACAGTGGTTTGGCCGTAGGTGGTTGCCAAACCCAGTAGCATTAGGGAAACAATCATAAGTCTTTTCATTTGCTATGGATTAGAGTTAATTTAGTTTTTGTGCATGTTAAGTATCAAACGGGAAGATACATTTTTTTTTATTTCAATAATACAAATTTGAAAAAAATTATGCATGCATAATACTTTATTGGCAAAAATTCTTCCGCAAATCTAAGCAATCAACAAAAAAGGCGCTTTTAAAGCGCCTTTTGGTTTTGTTTTAAGTTGATATTGGATTATTCCACTGTCACGGACTTCGCCAAATTCCTTGGCTGGTCCACATTGCAGCCTCGCATTACGGCGATGTGGTAGGACAATAGTTGCAACGGTATGGTCGTCAACAATGGTGATAAACTTTCCGAGGTATCCGGTACTTCTATCACATGGTCGGCAAGTTGCTTTACCGTTTCGTCTCCTTCGGTAACAATGGCAATGATGCGTCCCTTTCGGGATTTTATTTCTTGGATATTGCTCACCACCTTTTCATAATGTCCTTTTCGGGTGGCAATCACCACAACGGGCATCTGTTCGTCGATCAAAGCGATGGGACCGTGTTTCATTTCGGCAGCCGGGTATCCCTCGGCATGGATATAACTGATTTCCTTCAACTTTAAGGCACCTTCCAATGCCACTGGAAAATTATAGCCTCTTCCCAAGTACAAACAGTTTGTGGAATCTTTGTAGGTCTCGGATATTTCTTCTACCAATGGGTTGGATAACAGTGCTTTTTCTACCTTGGTTGGTACGGCTTCCAGTTCCGCTAAATACTCATGAAACTTGCTTTGCGAAAGGGTTCCTTTTTCTTGCGCCAATTTGAGGGCAATCAAAGTGAGCACTGTAATTTGTGTGGTAAATGCCTTGGTGGATGCCACCCCGATTTCCGGACCCGCATGTGTATAGGCACCGGCATGGGTTTCCCTAGCAATGGAAGAACCCACCACGTTGCATACCCCAAACACAAAGGCCCCTTTTTCTTTGGCCAATTTAATTGCCGCCAAGGTATCAGCCGTTTCACCGGATTGGGAGATGGCAATCAAAACATCTTTTTCCGTAATTACCGGATTTCGGTACCTGAACTCCGAAGCGTATTCCACCTCTACAGGTATCCTCGCCAAATCCTCAAAAATATATTCGGCCACCAGACCCGCATGCCATGAAGTTCCACAGGCCACAATTATAATTCTGTTGGCGTTTAAAAACTTTTCAAGATTTTGGTCGATTCCGGACATTTTAACGATGCCCTTATCGGCCAACAAACGGCCTCGATAGGTATCCAAAATCGCTTTGGGCTGCTCGTAGATTTCCTTCAGCATGAAATGGTCATACCCCCCTTTTTCTATTTCTTCCAGATTTAGCTGTAGTTCTAGAATATTGGGATACGCAATGGCATCGTCCTTGATTTTGCGCAGCTTGATTTCCTTTCCTATCCGAACAATCGCCATTTCCTCATCTTCTAGATAAACGGCGTTGTTGGTGAACTCTATAAATGGAGATGCATCGGAAGCGATAAAGTACTCGTTCTCCCCAATTCCAATGGCAAGTGGACTACCTAGTTTGGCCACTACTATTTCATCCGGCTTGTTCTTGTCAAAAACAGCGATGGCGTAGGCACCTACCACTTGGTTCAGTGCAATCTGAACTGCCTTTCCGAGCTTTACCCCTTCTTTTTTCTTGACTTCTTCGATGAGATTGACCAGTACTTCGGTATCAGTATCCGACTCAAAAGTATAGCCTCTTTTTTTCAAGGCTTGTTTGATGGACTCATAATTTTCGATGATGCCATTATGAATAATCACCAAGTCTCCTGAATTGGAATAATGCGGATGGGAGTTCACATCATTGGGAACACCGTGCGTGGCCCATCGGGTGTGGCCCAATCCCAATTTTCCTTCAGTAGGAATGGTCGATTCGGCCTTATTTTTTAAATCTTCCACTTTGCCCTTGGTTTTGGACAAGTGAATATCCTTTCCATCAAAAAGAGAAATACCCGCACTGTCGTATCCTCTATATTCCAGCCGTTGCAGGCCTTTTATGATTATCGGATAGGCTTCCCTATGACCGATGTACCCTACTATTCCACACATAAGATTGTTTTTTGTTGTTAACCATTTGGGGGTTGGTCATCAAAATTAATAGGTATACGTTAAAATCATAGGTTCTGGTTCGTTAAAACGACGAAAGTCAAAAAAACCACGATAAAGCTACTCTCTAATTTGCTTCTGTGTAAAAGATTTCCAATTTCAATTTCATGGCCTCCTCACTTGGAGCTAGATTGCTTCCGTAAAGGACCGTACCCAATGGGCTCATGGATGCGGCGATGGGATAATCCACCCCTTGCATATCGCTGCCCATCGCTTCTCGAAGTCCCACTAAGTTGATGTTGGGCGTAGCGGTCAGCCCCAATCTGGCATTGGCGGAATCCCGTACAATGATGTTGTTAATGTGCTCCGTGATACGCACGGTATATTTTACGCCCCTATCGTTTTCCTTTTCCAACAAACCGCCATGGTTAAGAAAGTATCGCAATGGATTGGGACCTGTATTGATCGCCGGATCTTCGTTAAGTGCATCGAAAAGCGGACGATTAGTTTCTGCATTGAACAAATAAATTCGCGGTGGCTCCACTACGGTTGGGCCTACCGTTTCACGGTCCACATAAAACACCAAATTGGCCTCGTTGATGACCCAATTGTTCTGTTTGATTTCATTGATGATGGCAGACCCTCCATTCTCCAATTCATCAAAAAGACGTATCTCTGCCAAGGTGGCACCGCCCTTAACATATATCCTTGACGCATTTTCGTCGCTGTCGAGGGCACCCGCTACGTCAGGAGGCAACATTTCGTCCTCAAAAACATTTACCGCATTTCCGTTGATTCCTCCAGCTTGTGTTCCGGACAAAAGATTGATTACGTAATCTCTTTCCGATGTGACCGTTTGCTCTGTCTCTGGATCAAAATCATCGTAGGTATAACTAATAGTGATATTGGCCTGGGTTAGGTCCAAAAGGAACATAAGTTCTTCCATATCGGTACCCGTTAAGTGGATGCCTCGCAAAAAGTTCCTGAAATTGGACTGCGTCAATAACTCTGGTTGACCTTCCTTGTCCAAGATATTCTGCTGAAAGAAATCTGGATTCAGCGGGACTCGGATTCCAGGGTTCAACCTATTGGTTATTTCTTGGGATTCATCGATATCCGGAGTGTCAGGGTCGTCCTCATTGTCCCTAAAAAGCAGTTCTTCGTCACTGATGGTAACCTCGCCATTAAATAATTCTTCACCAATAAAACTAGAAAAATCTTGGTTGGAGTAGTACTCTTGAGCTTCTTGAAAGTTAGAATTGGGATCTAAGTCCCTCAAAAAATAGTTGGATTTGGACACCACTAAATTAAAGGATTGTTCCCGATTTCCATAAATACTGTCCAAATCAAACCTTTGTGGATATGTATTGGCTACAAACCCTTCGCCTGTTCCATCCTCATCTGGATCAAATGGGTTGGAACCAATGGCTCTTTCTTGGTTATCGGTTACGCCATCGCCATCCAAATCCGAGTTGGGGTCTGTTGCTGCATCGCCGGGCTCAAATACATCGGGTACCCCGTCGCCATCCCTATCACCGGAAGGAGATCGCTGGAAAGGAATATACAAATAAACTTCGCTTACGGTTTCGTTTTCCTGATCGTTGTCCGGGCCATCCTCACTAGCTTGGGAAATATCTCCAAAACTAGGCGAGGGAGTAGGTAGGGTAAGTTGTGAAATGATACTCGCATTTCGCTTGCCATAAATGGGGTCGTTAAAAGTTCCCAATTGGTACAGCGGCAATTTATTGGTCTGTACAGCGGTGATTCCCTTATTGAAGGCAAACACATCGTACTCCACTTTACCAGTACTAAAGGGCTCTCCACCAATAACACCTTCTCCAATGGTATCCAACTCCTCTTCACAAGAGACAAGTAGTAAAAACAAAGTTCCAACCAGTGCTGAAACTTTGAAAAAATGGGAAAATCTCATTCAATCTATTTTAAAACCTCTGTGTTATAGAAATTTGTGTACGCCTCCTCTGCTTCTTGAAGCGAAACATAGGGAAGTACCGGAACGGAAAGATTATCGATATGACTTTTTAGGTCGTCGGACAAATCCTCCGCGGCTAAAATAACGGCATCGGAATGATCTACGGCAACCTTTAACAAATTATTATACTCGGGCTTGGACAGGGCGGCAATATCCTCTTTGGCTATGCCATCAAAGGCGATTTTATCGATCATTTGGCTGTCCAGTTCACCTTCAAAATCCTTTCCATAAACAGATGTCACTATCCTACTTTCGGAGAACAGGGGCTCATCTGCATAATACTTTCTCAAATAAAGGGGCACCATGGAAGCCATCCAACCGTGTACGTGGATGATGTCCGGTGACCAATTCAGTTTTTTTACGGTTTCCACCACTCCTTTGGCAAAGAAAATGGCTCTCTCATCATTGTCCGGGAACAGTTTTCCGCTAGAATCGGCAAATGTTGCTTTTCTTTTAAAGTATTCGTCGTTGTCTATAAAGTAAACTTGGATTCGTTCTTTGGGTATGGAGGCTACCTTGATGATCAAGGGCATATCCATGTCGTTGATGACCAAATTCATCCCCGATAAACGGATGACCTCGTGTAATTGATGCCTTCTTTCGTTAATGTTTCCATACCTTGGCATAAATATGCGTATTTGCCCACCATTGCTGTTCACCATTCTTGGCGCTTCGTACGACATTAAGGAAACGGGATTCTCTGGGAGGTAGGGAACTAATTCAGAAGATACAAACAATACCTTTTTACCATTCATAAACACTTTCTTTTGTTTATCCGAAAAACATAGCTGCAAAAGTACAAAAATTATGCTGATTCATAGTATTTATAGTATTTTTGCACCCTTTTGTACCTGTATATGAAGATATTCGACCGAAAAAAAGACCTCAACACCTTTACGCTGCAACAGCGGAAAAAAGACTGTACCATTGGTCTTGTGCCCACCATGGGAGCGTTGCACAGCGGTCATATCTCTTTGGTAAAAAAAGCCCTCTCCGAAAATGACCTGGTCGTGGTAAGCATATTTGTGAATCCCACACAGTTCGACAAAAAGGATGACCTGGAAAAATATCCCCGTACTTTTGAAAAGGATATCGATTTATTAAGACAAGTATCGGATAAGATTGCCGTTTTCGCACCTACGGTGGATGAAATCTATGAAGGTAAAATCGCATCCGAATCCTACGAATTTGAAGGTCTGGACAAGGTAATGGAAGGAGAATTTCGGTCGGGGCATTTTGATGGCGTTGGCACCATTGTGGAACTTTTGCTCCGAACCGTGGCCCCGGACAGGGCCTACTTTGGCGAAAAGGATTTTCAGCAATTGCAGATCATTCGAAAAATGGCCGAAATCAAGCATTTGCCGTATACCATCATAGGGTGCCCCATTGAACGGGAGCCCCACGGCCTGGCCATGAGTTCACGTAATGAAAGACTGTCAAAAACGACTAGGGAACAGGCTGGCTTTATCCATAACACGCTGCAAACTGCCAAAACAAAATTTGGCACGGAAAGTGCACTGGATATAAAGGATTGGGTAACCTCGGAATTTCAAGGAAACCCACTGTTTGAGCTTGAATATTTTGAAATTGCCGACGAGCATACCTTAACACCGGCATTAAAAATTCAAGACAACCAAAAATATAGGGCGTTCATTGCCGTTTATGCCGACGGAGTTCGCTTAATTGATAATCTAAGATTGAATTGATAATTTTGCACCATGCAAGTAGAAGTCGTAAAGTCCAAAATACACCGAGTAAAAGTAACCGGAGCCGACCTTAACTATATCGGAAGCATCACCATAGACGAAAATCTGATGGATGCCGCCAATATTATTAGGGGAGAAAAAGTGCAGATAGTGAACAACAACAACGGTGAGCGATTGGAAACTTACGCCATACCAGGCCCCAGAGGTTCTGGCGAACTCACCCTGAACGGTGCCGCTGCCCGAAAAGTGGCCGTAGGCGACGTTTTGATCTTGATCACCTATGCCTGGATGGATATCGAAAAGGCAAAGACATTTAATCCTGCATTGGTATTCCCCAACGAGGAAACCAATCTACTCCAATAGATTTTGGGCAAATCCCTAAAAAAATTCCTTAAACTTTTTGTACCCATCGCTTTTGGGCTCTTCTTGGTTTGGTACTCCTACAACTCCACCACACCAGAAGAACGGGAACAAATCCTCCACTATATTTCCAATGCCAGCCCATTTTGGGTGGGTATTTCCGTGATTATCGGGATTTTGAGCCACATTTCCAGAGCGGTCCGTTGGAAATATCTGTTGGAACCCATGGGATATCGCCCCAAAACCATCAACACCATATTCATTGTATTGATTTCCTATTTTGCCAACTTGGGCATACCCCGCTCGGGCGAAATTTTAAGGGCCACCGCACTCACCACCTACGAAAAGGTCCCTTTTGAAAAAGGCTTCGGAACCATTGTCACCGAAAGAGTTATAGACCTATTGATGCTTTTGATCATCATTTTGGTCACCCTCGTACTTCAAACGGATTTTATTCTAGGATTTCTGGAGCAACGAGGAGTAAACCTCATCGGGGCCATCGGAATTTTATTTGTTGGGATAGTCGGTCTTTTTCTGGGGTCGTACATCATCCGAAAATCAAAATCGCCATTGGCGTCAAAGTTGAAAGGCTTCTTGGGCGGACTTCAAGATGGGGTGCTCAGCCTCTTCAGAATGAAAAACAAATGGCCGTTCATCCTTCACACGGTTTTTATCTGGGCTGCCTATTTTGGTATGTTCTGGGTGATAAAATACACGGTCAAAGAAACCGTTCCGCTCTCCATGGGCGAACTATTGGTGGCCTTTGTCGCAGGGGCCTTCGCCATGTCCACCACCAACGGCGGAATTGGCCTGTACCCCATAGCCGTAAGTGCCGCCTTGGGCATCTATGGCATCAGCTCTGTTTCTGGTGATGCTTTTGGTTGGATCATGTGGATCGCACAAACCATGATGGTCGTCCTTTTCGGTACAATATCCTTCATCGTATTACCGTTATTGAATAGAAATCGGTAAGCCCCGACCGCCCAAAACTTAACCAATGAAAAAATGTCTATTGCTACTGATAGGCTTCACCTGCTTGAACCTAGGAGCCCAAGTAAAAAAGGAAATATTCGAATCCTTTAAATTACAGGAACGACGCGATGTTTCCTACTACTTTCCAGAAGATTACGACGAAGAAAAATCGTATCCACTCATCGTGGTACTCGACGCCGAACATTTGTTCGACCTTGTCGTGGCCAACGTAAAATTCCAAAGCAGCTTTGATCGTATGCCTCAAGCCATTGTGGTAGGCGTGGATCAATTGGAGAATGACATTCGCTGGGAAGATTGCGCCTTCGAAGAGGTTTCGGGCCTACCATCCGAAAAAGGAAAGCTGTTCTTTGAGTTTTTGGGCACTGAAATCATTCCATACCTAGAGACCAGTTATAATGTGGCTCCATTCAAAATGTTTGTGGGGTATGATATTACAGCCAATTTTGGCAACTACTATTTGTTCAAGGATAGATCATTGTTCAATTCGTACATCAGCATTTCGCCCGTTTTGGCCACTGAAATGGAAAGTAGGGTACCTGCACGCCTATCGGAGCTCGACCAAACGATTTTTTACAACTTGATCGTGGAAAAAGCACCCACCGATGATCGCCAGCGCGTACTTCAAATGAATGCCAGCATCAAATCCATTACCAAAGAATCCCTACATTACTTTTTTGATGAATATGAAAATGCCGACCACACCTCCATTGCCGCCTATGGGATAAGCAAAGCTTTTGATAATGTTTTCCGGATATACCGCCCCATTACCCCTGCAGAATACAAATCGGATATTTTGACCTCCGAAGAGCCCGTTTTCGACTATCTGGAAACGCGATATGGCACAATAAAAGACCTCTTTGGTTTTGAAAAACCCGTGGAACTCAACGATATCATGGCCATTTATGCGGCCTGTCTTAAAAAGGAGGATTACGAATCCTTAAAACCACTGGCAGAGCTTTGCAAAAAGGAATTTCCAGAAACCATGATGGGCTTTTATTTTGAAGCAGAACACTATGAGTTCATCGGAGAGCCAAAAAAGGCATTCAAGACCTTTGAAAAAGCCTTCCAAATGGAAGAAATCGACTTTTTGACCAAGGATTTGGCACTTCAAAAAATAGATGCGCTCAAGGAAGACTTTGGGTATTAGTGAGCTGGATTTCTTGATGATTTGATATTCATTGGTTTGCTTCAGAAAAAATCAAACCAATTATCAAGACATCAATCCAACAATCAAAATCCATATCTTTAGGCCCCTCATTGAATTCAATGGCCAAGACCAAAACAGCATTTTTTTGTCAAAACTGTGGAACCCAATTCCCCAAGTGGATCGGGCAATGTTCCTCTTGCAAGGAATGGAACACCATTGTGGAAGAAGTGGTCCAAAAAGAGGACAAAAAAAGTTGGAAAACCGATAAGGTCGCCAAACAGACCAACAAACCACTACGTGTTTCTGAAATTACCCAGGAAAAAGAACTACGCTTGGACACCAAGGACCAAGAGTTCAACCGCGTGTTGGGCGGTGGGCTGGTACCAGGCTCACTGACCTTGTTGGGCGGGGAACCGGGCATCGGAAAAAGTACGCTGTTGCTTCAGATTGCTTTGAAGCTACCCTATAAAATCCTATATGTTTCAGGCGAAGAAAGTCAAAGGCAGATAAAAATGAGAGCCGACCGGATTCAGCCCAACAGCGAGAATTGCTATATCCTCACTGAAACGAAAACGCAGAATATATTTCAACAGATCACTACCATTGAGCCCGATTTGGTGATCATTGATTCCATCCAGACCTTACATACCGATTATATAGAATCCGCTGCGGGAAGCATTTCCCAAATCAGGGAATGCACCGCGGAACTCATCAAGTTTGCCAAGGAAAGTCATACCCCTGTTATTTTGGTTGGACACATCACCAAAGATGGCACCATTGCGGGCCCAAAGATTTTGGAACATATGGTGGATACCGTTCTCCAATTTGAAGGTGACCGCAATTATGTGTACCGAATCCTTCGATCCCTTAAAAACCGCTTCGGTTCCACAGCTGAACTCGGTATCTACGAGATGCAGGGAAGCGGCCTGCGTGAAGTGAACAATCCATCGGAAGTGCTCATTTCCACAAATGACGAAGACCTCAGCGGTACTGCCATCGCAGCCACTGTGGAAGGTATGCGCCCTTTGTTGATAGAGATTCAGGCTCTGGTCAGCACAGCCGTCTACGGCACACCGCAACGTTCCGCCACAGGTTTCAACGCCAAACGTTTGAACATGCTCTTAGCCGTTTTGGAAAAAAGGGCAGGTTTTAAATTGGCCGCAAAAGATGTTTTTTTGAACATTACCGGGGGCATCTCCGTAGATGACCCCGCTATCGATTTGGCCGTAATGGCCGCTATCCTATCCAGCAACTCCGACATTGCCATTGAAAAAGGTGTTTGCTTTGCTGCAGAAGTCGGACTTGCAGGTGAAATTAGGCCAGTTCAACGAGTGGACCAACGCATACTCGAAGCTGAAAAATTGGGCTTCTCCAAAATATTTGTCTCCAAAAACAACAAAATCGGTTTAAAACAATCTGGCATACAGATTCAAAAAGTATCCAAGATCGAGGATGTAGTTGCCCATCTGTTCGGGTAAAACCGTAATTGCAGGTTTCTTTATATATTTAGGAAACTTTCAAACTGCACATGAAAAGATATTTCCCCCTAGCCTTATTGACACTATTGACAGCTTGCTCAAACTTTGACAAAAACAAAGCGGACAAGCCCTATTTTACAACCTGGGAGCACTATTTGGGTGACCCCGAACGCACACACTACTCCAATCTGGATCAAATTGACACAGCAAATGTTTCCCAACTAAAATTGGCATGGAGCTATAAAAGTGGCGGACTTCAAGAGGGCAGAACAACTCAGATTCAAACCAGTCCATTAATGGTTGATGGGGTCCTTTATGGTGTCAATGCCGCCATCGAGCTGTTTGCCCTCGATGCAACTACGGGCAAGGAAATCTGGAAATTCTCGCCAAAAACCAAAGATGAATCAGGTTTGGGGCTTAATCGGGGCCTAAATTATTGGAAATCCGATGGAGAACATCCCGGCCGTATCTTTTTCTCATCGGGACCCAAACTTTATGCTCTAGACATAATCACTGGCGAACCCATTTCCTCATTTGGCAACAATGGCAGTATTGATTTAAGGGAGGAACTGGGCAGGGACCCCAGCAAATTATCCGTGGTATCGAACACTCCCGGCGCAGTTTTTCAAAATATATTGATTCAAGGTACCCGAGTGGGCGAAGGTCCAGGCTCCTCACCAGGACATATCCGTGCCTATGATGTGCTCACAGGTGAAATTTTATGGACCTTCCATACTATTCCACAGCCCGGGGAATTTGGTTACGATACCTGGCCAGCGGAAGCATATAAAAAAGTAGGAGGCGCCAATAGTTGGCCCGGTATGGCCTTGGACACCGAACAGGGCATTGTTTACATTCCCACGGGCTCAGCGGCTTTTGATTGGTATGGGGGCGACCGGGAAGGTGCCAACCTTTTTGCCAATTCCCTCTTGGCCCTCAATGCCAACACAGGCTAACGGATCTGGCATTTTCAAATGGTGCACCACGATATTTGGGACCGCGATTTGCCCGCTCCGCCCAATCTAGTTGATATTGAACGGGACGGACAAACCATTCCTGCCGTAGCTCAGGTTACCAAAAGCGGGCATGTGTTCGTGTTCAACCGTATTACGGGAGAACCTTTGTTTCCTATCGAGGAAAAAGCCTATCCCGGTTCCACATTGCTCGGTGAAAAGGCATTTGAAACCCAACCCTTACCCCTAAAACCAGCCCCATTTGCACGTCAGATATTGACAGAAGACGATTTGTATGCGCCCGACCGTACCGCATTTGTGGATGATTTGGTTTCAGGGAACAAAACTGAAAATACACCCACCGTGCTTGAAAAGTTCAAGTCCATCACATCCAAAGGACAATTTATTCCTATGGATACCACAGGGGTAATCTTATTCCCCGGTGCCGATGGGGGAGCCGAATGGGGCGGGGCTGCCCTCGACCCTCGCGATGGCGTGATGTACGTGAATGCCAATGAAATGGCTTGGATCATTAAAATGAAAGAGGTTGGTGGCGGTGCCGAAGGCTCCAGCGTTGGACAAAGTCTAGCACAAATCCATTGCGCCCGATGCCATGGTGGGGAACTGCAAGGTTTAGCCGGTATTCCTGCACTTCAGAATATAAAGTTACGTTTGGAAGCCGATTCCATAAAGACCATTATCCAGAAAGGACGTGGTGCCATGCCGGGCATGCCCAACCTTTCCACGGATGAAACGGATGCCATTACAGAGTTTCTTATGGGTATGGAACAAGCAAAAGACCACCGGGTGGAAAAAATAAATGTAGATGTGCCCTATTCGGTCGCTAGTTTCGCACGATTTAAGGATGATAGGGGCTATCCCGTAGTGAAACCGCCATGGGGAACCTTGAATGCCATTGACCTCAACACAGGTGAGTATCTATGGACCGTGCCTCTGGGCCACGAGGAAAGTTTACAGGACCCGAACGTACCCGTTTCTGGACTCGAAAATTACGGCGGGCCTGCCATCACCAAAGGTGGCGTGCTTTTTATTGCCGCCACCAAGGATGAAAAAATCCGTGCGTTCCATATGAAAACAGGTGAGCAGCTCTGGGAAGACAGACTTCCCGCAGGCGGTTATGCCACTCCCATCACCTATCAAGTGGATGGCAAGCAATACCTTGTCATTTCTTGCGGGGGCGGAAAAATGGGAACTGCCTCGGGTGATGAATATCGGGCATACGCCCTCGAATAAGTTTAAGGTGCGGGATTTGGAATGGCGTTGTGGATTTCCTCAATGCCATCCAACACCTCATCGGAAAGATCTACATCGATACTGGCGATGTTTTCCTTGAGTTGTTCCATACTGGTTGCACCAATGATGTTACTCGTTAAAAATGGCCGGGTATTTACAAAAGCCAATGCCATTTGGGCGAGGCTAAGGTCGTGTGCTTTGGCCAATTCCGCATAAGCTTCGGTAGCTTGGGTGGCAGTCTCCCCACTATATCGGTTATAATTTGGAAACAAGGTTACCCTGGCCTTTCTTGGAGGAACATCAGCAAGGTATTTACCACTTAACACTCCAAAACCTAAGGGAGAATACGCCAAAAGTCCGATTTGTTCGCGCATGGAAATTTCGGAAAGACCCACCTCGAACAAACGGTTCAGCAAACTATAAGGGTTTTGGATGGTCTTCATCCTCGGCAAGGATTGGTGTACCTTGCTTTCTTCCAAATACCGCATGGTACCCCATGGGGTCTCATTGGAAATCCCAACATGGCGGATTTTGCCTTCCGCAATTAGGTCACGCAACGTTTCCAATACTTGATGGATATTATCGTCCCAAACATCAACGGCATGGGCATTATACCCACGTTGTCCAAAATAATTGGTTTTGCGTTCTGGCCAGTGTAATTGGTACAGGTCGATGTAATCGGTTTGAAGACGCTTTAAACTGCCTTCCACCGCACTGATGATGGATTCCTTACTGAATCCCGTGTCACGGATATGTCGTGCTGCATGCCCAGGCCCAGCAATTTTGGATGCCAGCACCACTTTATCCCTATTCCCTGTTTTTTTGAACCAGTTCCCAATCAATTCTTCGGTAACGGCATAGAGTTCCTTTTTTGAAGGGATTGGGTATAATTCCGCGGTATCGAAAAAGTTCACCCCTTGATCCAGGGCATAGTCCATTTGCTCATGGGCATCATCTTCATTATTCTGGCGGCCCCACGTCATAGTGCCCAAGCAAATTTTACTGATGCGGATATCGGTATGTGGAATTCTGGTATATTTCATCGTTTACTATTTAGGACGGATAAAGGTAAGGAATCAGAAATATCGGCCTTTACGGGAACGTTATTTTTCCACTTCCAACAAAATGGGACAATGATCACTGTGCTTAGCTTCGGACAGGATTACGGAACGCTTCAATCGGTCCTGCAAGGGCTCGGCCACCATTCCATAATCCAAACGCCATCCTTTATTATTGGCCCTGGCATTGGCGCGGTAACTCCACCAGGTATAATTGTCGGGTTCCTTGTTGAAATGTCGGAAGCTATCAATAAAGCCACTTTTCATAAAATTGCCGATCCACTCGCGTTCTACGGGCAAAAATCCGGACACATTCTTGTTTCGGACGGGGTCATGGATATCGATGGCTTCGTGACAAATATTGTAATCCCCGCATACAATAAGATTGGGACGTTCCTTTCGAAGCTCCTCGGAATATTTTTGAAAATCCGCCATGTAGGTCAATTTAAAATCCAAGCGGTCCATATTGGTCCCGGAAGGCAAATACATGCTCATTATGGACAGATCTCCGTAGTCGGCTCTGATATTGCGCCCTTCATGATCCATATAGTCGATACCCGTACCAAATTCCACATGGTCCGGCTCCGCTTTACAAAGTAAAGCCACACCACTATACCCTTTTTTCTGGGCACTGAACCAGTAGTGATGGGGATACCCAGCCTCCTCAAAAAGTTGGGTGTCCACCTGGTCCTCCATGGCCTTGGTCTCTTGAAGACAGATGATATCGGGGGAAACCGTTTGTAACCAATCCACAAATCCTTTGTTCATTGCGGCACGGATTCCGTTGACATTGTATGATGCGATTTTCATAAAATCAAATTTCCTCAAAAATAGCCATTGTGGCCGGCTCCTTAAAATTGATTTTAATGATCATGGCATCGAATAATAGAATCGCAGTCCAACTCTTGATCTTTTCCCTTAATTTTATGGCAAAATGGCCAGCATGACCTCACTTGTTTTGATAGACATCCAACTCGGTCTTCAGGAAACTTCCTTTTATGGCACGGAACGGAACCATCCAAACGCCGAAGAAAATTGTGGCAGGCTACTACACTTTTTTAGATCCAAACAATTGCCCGTTTTCCACGTAAAGCATAACTCCAGCAATCTAAGTTCGCCCTTGCACCCCAGCAAGATGAGCAACAATTTTCATCCAGCCGTAGAACCTTTGGTGAGTGAGCCCGTATTGGAAAAAACCGTGAATAGCGCTTTTATCGGAACAGACCTTGAGCTTCGTTTAAAAGCTTTGAACATCACCGATATCGTAGTGGTAGGGCTCACTATGGAGCACTGTATTTCCACCTCGGTGCGAATGGCCTCCAACTTGGGCTTTCATGTGACCTTGGTCTCCGACGCCACGGCAGCTTTCGACAAAGTGGGGTTTGACGGGAACCGATATGGCGCTGATGTAATCTTCCATACCGAATTGGCCAGCTTAAAAGATGAATTTGCCACCATCAAGGATACAGCGACCTTGTTGGAAGAACTCGATAAATCAGTTTAATGAAATTGAAAACAAAAGGACTTCCCTTATTTGCTCTTTTATTTGTACTCCAAAGCTTTTCACAACAGAATCAACCCAAGGATTCCATTACTGCCCTGGAAGAAGTGATATTGACCCAAGATGCCATTCCCAAAAAGGCAACGGGCGTCACTTCCTCGTCGAAAATTTCGGCCCAGACCTTTGAGCGGTTCAATCCTACCGACATTCCCTCGGCCATAAACCAGATTTCGGGCGTATACATTTTGTCTGGTGCCATCAATACCAATCGTATCACCATACGGGGCATTGGGGCCAGAACTCCCTATGGCACAAACAAACTACGGATGTATTTTAACGGTATTCCAGTAACCAATGGAACCGGAGTCTCTACCATTGAAGCCTACGACGTTGAGGATTTGGGCGCCGTTGAGATCATCAAGGGACCAAAAGCCACGGCTTATGGTTCCAATTTGGGCGGAGCCATTTTATTGGACACCAAAGCTTCCGTCGAGGACAAGACCCAGCTTATCAATTCCTTTACCGTGGGATCCTACAATATGCTCAAGGACAACTTGACCTTTTCCCATTCCGAAAGTGGATTGAACATTTCCTTGAGCTACAATCATTTGGAAACGGATGGGTTTAGACAGAATAGTCGGTTTGAGCGTGATGGTCTATTGCTGAACACCCAGTTTCGAACCGGACAAAAAAGTAGCATGGCCCTTTTGGTCAATTATATCGATTATACGGCCCAAATTCCGAGTTCAATCAATCAAACGGACTTTGAAGAAGACCCCACAAGAGCTCCCAACAATTGGCTGGAATCACAAGGTTTTGAAGCCAACAACTATATTTTAACTGGATTGTCGCATACCTATCAATTCTCAGAAACCTTTCAGAATACCACCAGTATTTTTTACACCTACTTGGACCATTACGAACCAAGACCGTTCAATATTTTGGATGAATTTACCAATGGTTTTGGTCTTCGGAGTCGTTTTACTGGGAAATGGGGAAAGGCTGATTTCTCCTTCGGAGGTGAGTTGTACAAAGATGAATACCACTGGGGTACTTTCGAAAATTTGTACGAAGAAAACAATGGCAACGGCAGCTTACAAGGTGAACAATTGAGTGACAACATTGAGTTTAGGCGACAGCTCAACCTTTTTGGAACGGTAACCTATCCCATCACCACACAACTTACTGCACAATTTGGCCTTAATGTGAACAAGACGCATTACGATTTTAGGGACCTGTTCAATCAAGGGGATACCAATGCATCCGCCGAACGCGATTTCGATGCCATTATACTTCCCAATCTAGGAATCCGCTATCAACTAAAAAACGGGGAACTCTACGCCAACGTGAGTAGGGGTTTTTCCAACCCCAGTTTAGAGGAAACTTTGACACCTGATGGCGTCATCAACCCAGATATTGCCCAAGAAACAGGAACCAGTTATGAACTTGGCAGTACCTGGCAGCTATGGGGAAACAAACTCTCGGCCAACGTGGCCCTCTATCGAATGAACGTCAAAAATCTGCTGGTGGCCCAACGGGTGGGTGAAGATGAGTTTATTGGCCGAAATGCTGGTGAAACACGCCATCAAGGCTTCGAGGTGGATGTGCAGTACCGGGAAAAACTTTCCCCGTCCATCACCTTTTCGCCCTACCTGAGCTACACGCTTAACGACCATAGTTTCGTGGATTTTGTGGATGGCGACAATGATTTTTCGGGCAATCCGCTTACGGGAGTCCCTAAAAACCGCTTAAGCTCTGGTATCGATTTTAGGCATTCCAGTGGATTGCAACTGAACCTCATCCATCAATTTGTGGATGACATTCCGTTAACGGATGCAAATACCCTCAGCAGCGACTCTTTTAATGTATTCCATGCCAAAATGAGCTTTGCCACTTCGATCTCAACCCATGTGAATTTGGGATTGAATGTTGGCATCAACAATATATTTGACACGAACTATGCCCAATCGGTACTGATCAATGCCGTTGGATTTGGCGGTTCACAACCCCGATATTATTATCCGGGCAATGGTCGGAATTATTTTGGAGGGTTCCGATTGAACTACGTATTTTAAGGTGGAAGAAATTTGAATGTGAACGAAATCGATCAGTATATAAGTCAGTTTCCGATGGAGGTCCAAAAGCAATTACAGCTTATACGGACCATCATCAAAAAGGCAGCGCCCGATGCAGTGGAGCAAATAGTTTATGGTATGCCTGGATACAAAACTAATGGCAAACCTTTGGTTTACTTTGCTGGATATAAAAACCACATCGGGACACGAGGCATTTCAAAAAGAGCTTTCAAAATACAAACAAGGAAAGGGTTCCGTACAGTTTCCTTTGAACCAGACTATTCCTTTTGACCTCATTGAACAAATCGTAAGGTTTAGGGTCCGAGAGAACGCAGAAAAATCATGACGCCAAACATAACAACTTTACCCAAGATCTATTTAATAGGCCAGAACATCAACACATCCTTTGCCAACGATAAAACCGTTGAACTCTGGCGCAATTTCATGTCTCGCAAAAAAGAAATACGACACCAAAAGGACCATAACCTCTATTCCGTTGAGATATATCCCAACACTTCCTTTTTTGATGCTTTTGACCCGACGAAGACATTTGAAAAATGGGCGGCTATTTCAGTTTCCAAAATAGAAGAAATCCCAAAGGACATGGAAGCCTTGACCATACCCGATGGACTATATGCGGTATTCCATTACAAAGGAAAGCCAAGCGAGGCCATGGATACCTTCCAATATATGTATGGGGAATGGCTACCAAATTCAGCATACGAGATGGATGGCCGACCATTTTTTGCACTCATGGGTAAAGCTTATAAAGGAGAGCATCCAGACTCGGAAGAAAGCTTTTGGCAACCCATAAGGCATAAGTCATAGTTCAACACCTTTCCTTTAAATCCGACTTTGAAAATTGAAATTTTATTTAGATATTTATCTAAATAACTAAATGGATGAACAAACTGTTCAAAGCCCTCAATGATGAAACTCGAAGACAAATTGTGGAACTCCTTAAAGAAAAGGATATGAATGCCGGGGAGATTGCAGAAAGATTTGATATTTCAAAACCGAGTATTTCGCATCATTTGGACATACTGAAGCAAGCCGACTTGGTGAGTAGCGAAAAAAGGGGGCAGTTTGTGGAATACTCCCTCAACACCACCATTTTGGAAGATTTAATCAACTGGATACTAACCTTAAAGAAATAAATTATGAATCTTAAAAAGGAACTACCGCTTATCGGAATCGTGCTACTACCCTTTGTTTACCTAGCCTATGTCTGGAACCAACTGCCGGCCCAAGTACCTATGCACTATAATATTGAGGGTGAAATAGACCGGTATGGCAATAAGTCCGAACTCATCTTGATTCCAATTATGACCTCGTTGCTCATCTATCTGATTTTTTTGGCAGTTCCCTATATCGACCCCAAAAAACAGATTCAAAAAATGGGCGGCAAGTATGATACCTTAAAATTCATCATCACCACATTCATGTCCATCTTGGCGCTGTTCATCATCTATACTGCCAAAAATCAAACCTTGACAGACCCAGATTATATTTTGTTAGGCTGTGGAGTTCTCTTCCTTATTTTAGGAAATTACTTTAAAACCCTAAAAGCGAACTATTTTATCGGTATCCGAACTCCATGGACCTTGGAATCCGAAAGTGTCTGGAAACAGACCCATAAACTTGCCGGTAAAATTTGGTTCTTGGGCGGGCTGCTCATCATCCTATCCTGTCTCATTCTGGATGGCAAAACCAACTTTATTGTTTTTATGTGCATAACCGCAATAATGGTATTGGTACCCGTGCTGTATTCCTATCTATTGTTTCGGAAACAGGAGGCGTAATTTCAATCATTCGACAAAAGCACCCCCAAGGTTTCCCACTAATCCGTATCTTAGATGAGCTATTGAAACCTAACATGAAAAGACTTGTCTTCCTTATTTTCCCCATTTTGATTTTTTCCTGTGTTGAAGACACAAAGCAAGAGGTAAGTTCCATCGACCCCGTAAACTGGAACAATAGAACGGCGTCGATTTCTGTGCAAGATTCACTAATGCAAGGCATTTCATATCTATCGGTGTATTCGGAGATTTACAGCGAAACGGAACATCGCACGCATAATTTGACGAGCACCATCAGTATGCGAAATACCAACCTAAAGGATACCATCTACATCAATAAGGCCGAATATTTTGATACCGAGGGCAGTCCCATCCGTAGCTATTTTGAGGAACCCATCTTCATCAGGCCCATGGAAACCGTGGAAATCGTAATCGATGAAAAGGACCGCTTGGGAGGAACAGGTGCCAACTTTCTTTTTCATTGGTCCATAAAACCCACCTCCAACGAACCTTATTTTGAAGGGGTCATGATTTCCACCTCGGGCCAACAAGGCCTCTCCTTTACCACCCAAGGACGACGGGTGGAATAAGCTGAACACGTACAAATATCATAGTTTTACTCCCTCAATTATAGTATCTTGTCTATTGAATTTTTGGGAAATCCCATCCCAATTGTCAAAAATCAAGACTATGACCGATTTACAGATTGCCAAAGGTGTTTCATTAAAACACATCTCTTCCATTGCCCAAAAATTCGGAATCGACCCCGAACAGATTGAAATGTTCGGAAAATACAAAGCAAAGCTTCGGTTAAAAGCCATCAACCGCGAAAAGGCACAACAAAGTAATTTGGTTTTGGTATCGGCCATTTCGCCCACACCTGCGGGAGAAGGGAAAACCACCATGTCGATAGGTCTATCCGAAGGCTTGAACCGCCTAGGAAAAAAATCTACCGTTGTTTTGCGTGAACCATCGCTGGGACCCGTTTTTGGGATTAAGGGCGGAGCTACAGGTGGTGGTCATTCCCAGGTACTGCCCATGGAGGACATCAACCTGCATTTTACAGGCGATTTTGCGGCCATCGAAAAGGCGCACAACCTCTTATCGGCCATTATCGACAATAATATTCAAAGCAAGACCAACTCCTTGATGCTCGACCCACGTACCATTGGATGGAAACGGGTGATGGACATGAACGATCGTTCCTTACGCCATGTGATTGTTGGCTTGGGCGGAACTACTTCCGGGGTTCCCCGGGAAACGGGTTTTGATATTACCGCAGCATCCGAGATTATGGCCATTTTATGTTTGGCCGAAAGTCTGAGCGACCTCAAAACACGATTGGGCAATATATTCGTTGGTTACACTTATGATAAAAAACCTATCTACGCCAAGGATTTAAAGGCCGAAGGGGCCATGGCAGCTTTATTGAAGGATGCCATTAAACCGAATTTGGTACAGACCATTGAAGGGAATCCTGCCATTATCCACGGAGGTCCCTTTGCCAACATTGCCCAGGGAACCAACTCGGTGATAGCTACGCTAATGGGGATGTCCCATTCAGAATACACCGTTACAGAGGCAGGGTTTGGATTTGACCTCGGAGCCGAAAAATTCTTTGATATCAAGTGCCAAAGTGCTGGCTTGACGCCAAAGGCGGTTGTACTCACCACGACCATTAGAGCCTTAAAATATCATGGTGGTGCCGATTTAAAATCGTTGACCGAACCCAATCTGGATGCCTTGAAAAAAGGATTGCCAAATTTGGAAAAGCATCTGGAAAACATCGGAAAGTTTAAGGTGGTGCCCGTAATTGCCATCAATAAATTTGCTACCGACACGGATGAAGAAATCGCCGTCATTAAAGAACTGGCAGCATCCAAAGGTGTACGCGTAGCGGTTGCCAATGTTTGGGCCAAAGGTGGCGAAGGTGCCGAAGAATTGGCAAAGAACGTCATCGATATTGTGGATTCAGGTGCTTCTGTATTCCAACCCCTTTACGATTGGAAGTCGGCCGTGAAGGACAAAATATCTACTATTGCCACCGAGATTTACGGCGCAGAATATGTGGATTATACGGCCAAAGCCAAGGCAGACCTTCGTAAAATTGCGGATTTAGGGCTGGAGCAATTACCCGTTTGTATTGCCAAGACGCAGAAATCACTATCCGACAATCCGAAGCTTTTGGGTAGACCCAAGGATTTTATCATCACGGTACGCGAAATAGAAATAGCTGTAGGCGCGGGATTTTTGATTCCGATTACAGGCGACATTATGCGCATGCCCGGATTGCCAGCGCATCCAGCATCCGAGAAAATCGACATCAATGATGATGGTGAAATTACAGGTTTATTCTAAAATCTAAATGGTTTGCAATGTCATCTCGAGCGGAGTCGAGAAATCAAAATCTTAGCACTAAAACAGGTCTCGACTGCGCTCGACCTGACACCTTTTATAAAATTGTAAGCTTAGATTTTCTGCAGCCAATAACGCATATCCACTTCCTTGGAAATGATATCTTTCACCTCTGAAAGTTTTACGCGTTTTTGGTCCATCGTATCCCTGTGGCGAATGGTCACCGTATCGTCTTCCAAGGTTTGATGGTCCACGGTCACACAGAAAGGTGTTCCTGCAGCATCTTGACGACGGTAGCGACGGCCCACGGCATCCTTTTCATCATACTCTACATTAAAATCCCATTTAAGCTCATCCACCAACTTTTGTGCGACTTCAGGCAAACCATCACGCTTAAGCAATGGTAGAACAGCCACTTTGTTCGGTGCGAGCACTGCTGGAATCTTAAGTACGGTGCGCGTAGTCCCGTTTTCCAACTCTTCCTCTTGCAGAGCATGGGAGAATACCGCCAAGAACATACGGTCTAATCCGATAGAAGTCTCCAACACATAAGGTGTATAGCTCTTATTTTCCTCATGGTCAAAATACTGGAGTTTTTTGCCCGAGTACTCTTCATGCTTGCCCAAATCGAAATCCGTACGGGAATGGATTCCTTCCAATTCCTTAAATCCAAAGGGGAACTTGAATTCAATATCGGCGGCAGCATCAGCATAGTGCGCCAATTTCTCATGGTCGTGGAAACGATAGTTCTCCTCTCCCATACCCAAAGAAAGGTGCCACTTCATCCGTTTTTCCTTCCACGCTTCGTACCATTCCATTTGTGTGCCCGGTTTGATGAAGAATTGCATCTCCATCTGTTCAAACTCACGCATACGGAAGATAAACTGACGGGCCACGATTTCGTTACGGAATGCTTTTCCTGTTTGGGCTATCCCAAACGGAATTTTCATCCTTCCCGTTTTCTGTACGTTCAAAAAGTTTACAAATATCCCTTGTGCGGTCTCCGGACGTAGATAAAGGTCCATGGCATTATCCGCGGAAGCGCCCAACTTGGTGCCGAACATCAAGTTAAACTGCTTGACATCGGTCCAGTTTTTTGATCCTGATAGTGGACAGGCAATCTCCAACTCCTCGATCAGGGCCTTTACATCGGCCAAATCCTCTTTGGCAAGGGATTGTCCCATTCGCTTAAGGATACTGTCAGCCTTTTCCTGATAATCCATCACCCGCTGATTGGTAGACATGAATTGCTCCTTATCGAAACTGTCGCCGAATCGTTTGGCGGCCTTGGTCACCTCTTTGTCGATTTTGGCTTCGATTTTGGCTACGTAATCCTCGATAAGGACATCGGCACGGTATCTTTTTTTGGAATCCTTGTTATCGATCAATGGATCGTTGAAGGCATCCACGTGGCCTGAGGCCTTCCAAGTTGTAGGATGCATAAATATGGCTGCATCGATGCCCACGATGTTCTCATTGAGCTGCACCATGGCCTTCCACCAATATTCGCGAATGTTTTTCTTTAGCTCCGCCCCGTTCTGACCGTAGTCGTAAACAGCGCTGAGTCCATCATAGATCTCACTGGATTGAAATACGTATCCGTACTCCTTTGCGTGGGAGATAACCTTCTTAAAAATGTCTTCCTGATTTGCCATTGGGCAAAAATAGAATTTTACCCAAAAAGTAGTATGCTATTTCAGCTGAAATTCGGTGGAAGCCAACAATCTTTCGTCCTCGAATACATTTAGGGTGTAAATTCCTTCCGCCAAAGAACCTTCGGGCACGGTAATGGCGTCACAGATACTGATTTCCTTCCCAGTGTACACAATTTCCACCTTTTTGCTGTAGGTGTTGCCACTCACTGAAATGGTGCTGGCATTGTCCTCGATGATGGCCATGTTCGGGTCCAAAAATTGCAGGTAGAGTACCTTGATGTCTCCTTTGGAATTGGGATCACTTAAGATGGTGACACATCCCCGTAACTTCTCTATTACCGATGCCTTGTTGGTTTTGATGGGACGGCCGGCCCGCAATCTAAAACCGCTTCCCTCGGCATCCTGTAATTTCAGGTAACTTTTAATACGTAATTCCCTTGTCAACTCCTTATTGGTCTCCCGCAATAACGATTCGGTCTGTTGCATGCTACTGGCCCTTCCCCTGAGCTCTTCCAGTTGCTTAATGGTCTCGTTGTACTTGTTTGCCAAGAGGCTATTGTTGTACCGAAGAAAGTTGTTTTTTAGCTTAAGGCTGTCAAATCTCAACTCCAACTTTCTCAGTTCCTTTCGTGTCTCCTTTAATTTGGTGATGCTAAAATTGAGCCTACCTACGGAATCCAGCAATTGCTGTACCCTAAAACGGGAGGTCTGTAGTTCGATTTCGTTGACCTCGTTCAACCCGGACAAACGGTCCACTTCGGCACGCATCAATGTCAAATCCTTGACCAAAAGTGATTTTTCTTCCTCTAGGTAAATCATTTGGTTTTTGGACTGGGCGTAGCTGTAATAAAATGCAATAAGAATCCCCACAATTACCGCAACCATAGCGGCAAAGATAATTTTGTAGTTAAAAGTGTTATCTTGGGAGTTCATGGGGTTGACAGACTACGCTAAAAATGTATAAGATTTGACACCAAAAAGGTTGGCTAAGATAATAAACGAGATTAACAACATCCTATTGCCAAGGGCATGTTTTGGATGTAATGCCCAATTATTTAGGGGAGAACACGTTTTGTGTGCCGTTTGTCGACATGATGTGCCACTCACCGATTATAACTATCTGGAAGAAAACGCTGTGGACCGCATATTTTATGGTAGAATCCCCATAAAAAAGGCTGCATCTTTCGTTTATTTCTCCAAAAATGGCCTAGTAAAAAATGTACTGCATTGGCTGAAGTACAAAAATCAAGAACAGATCGGTGGATTTTTTGGGGATTGGTGCGGCACCCTTTTGAAAGAATCTGGCCAACTGAAGGATATTGATGTTGTAGTCCCGGTTCCCTTACACCCCAAGAAATTGAAAAAACGGGGGTACAACCAAGTAGCATTGTTCGCCCGCCACGTAGCGCAGCATATCGGAGCGGATTATTGCGATAATTGGCTCATCAAGACCAAGAACACCAAAACCCAGACCAAAAAAGGCCGGCAAACGAGATGGGAAACTTCCAAGGATGCCTTTACCCTCGACTTTTCCAAAAATATCTCCTATACAAGAGTTCTATTGGTCGACGATGTGATCACGACGGGCGCCACCATCGAGTCCTGCGCTCAGGCCTTGCTGCAGGTAAAAGGATTGGAAGTTTATGTTTTGAGTATGGCGGTGGTCCCAGAGGGTTAAATTTTGCCAATGCGGTATCGCATTTTTTAAATTAGTTGTTTCTTTGTTCCACAATGTTTTCGGCATGGTTTATTTGAAAAAATCGTTGGGACTTCTTTTTTTCGCATTTATGGTGATGGCCCTTTGGCAATGCGCCAAGAGAGGTTCTCCCAGCGGCGGCCCCAAGGATACTACGCCCCCCAAGTTGGTAAGGGCCGAACCAGAAAATTTTACCACCAATTTCAAGGCAAAGAAAATACGCCTCTATTTCGATGAGCTTATCAAACTGGAAGATGTCCAAAACCAGTTGGTCGTGTCGCCCCCATTTAAAAACCCGGCTACCATAACACCCATGGGTGCTCCCAGCAAGTATATCGAAGTGGAGATAAAGGATACGCTAAGGGAAAACACTACCTACACCATTAATTTTGGACAAAGTATTGTAGACAACAACGAAAAAAACCCAAACAGTTTTTTGACCTATGTGTTTTCGACAGGAGATTATTTGGATTCCTTGACCCTGACCGGGGCTGTTTCCGATGCGGTCAACCTTAAGGCAGATGAATTTATCAGTGTGATGCTCTACGAGATGGATAGTACCTACACAGATTCCACGGTGTTCAAACAGCCACCTTTGTACATCACCAACACGGGAGATAGTTTGCCCTTTTTTGAACTAAAAAACCTGAAAGGGGGTAAATACGCCCTTTTTGGGCTCAAGGATGTGAACAAAAACAATATGTTCGATCAATCCCAGGATAAAATCGGTTTTATTGCCGATACCATTACCGTACCAACAGATTCCATATATGTATTGAACCTGTTTAGGGAACAGCTTAATTACAAGGCATCGGTACCCAGTATGGTGGCCAAGAACAAAATCATATTTGGATACCAAGGAGATTACAGGGACATGGTCATCGAATCCTTGACCACCTTGCCGGACTCTGTGAGCACTACCCTTTTAAAAGAAAGGGACAAAGACACCTTGAATTATTGGCTTAGCCCGACAGAATTGGACTCGATTATCTTCACTGTTCAAAACGACAAAGTCGAGGCCATCGATACGTTTACGGTAAAAATGCGTGACCTTCCCATGGATTCCTTAAAACTATCCACCTCTGTAACGGGGAAGTTCAATTTTGAGGACAAATTCAGCATATTGGCCAATACTCCCATTGTTGCGTTGGATACGAGCCAAGTTTCTCTCAATGTGAGCGATTCCATTCCCATGTCATACACTTTTGTCTTGGATACCCTTAAAAACAAGGTAGATTTTGATTTTGAGGTAGAGCCCAATCAAAAGTATTCCTTCTCGCTACTGCCAGGGGCCATCACAGATTTTTTTGGGATGCAAAACGATACCTTGGACTACAACCTATCAACTGGAAGTTTTGCCGATTACGGCAACCTTAGGATGATTTTGGGTGGCGACGTAACCTATCCCATCGTTGTGCAGTTGACCAATGAAAAGGGTGTGGTGCAACGCGAAATAGTCGCCTCGGAAGCACAAACCTTTGAATTTAACCATCTCAACCCCGGGAATTATATCGCCCGCGTTATTTTTGATTCGAACGGAAACGGAAAATGGGATACGGGAAATTACTTGAAAAAACAGCAGCCCGAAAAAATCAGCTATTATCCGGGTACTATCGAAATCAGAGCAAATTGGGAAAAGGAAGAAACCTTTATTCTATCAAACTAAAGCGGTCCCTGTCCTCCAAAAATCGTAATTGTTTTCTGGTATCTTCGATATGGGCCTCGTCCAAAGTGGCGTAAAGTACCTCTTCCTTTTCGGAATAACATAATTGCTCTCCAAGGACATCGTATACTGCGGAATGCCCAGTGTATTCGAAATCAGCCCCATCTAAACCTACGCGATTGACCCCGATGCAATAAGCCATGTTTTCAATGGCCCTTGCCTTTAAGAGTGTGTCCCAAGCGGCGATTCTTTTCTTGGGCCAGTTGGCCACGTACATCAGCACATCGTAATCCTCCGAATTTCTGGACCACACTGGAAAACGCAGATCGTAACAAATCATGGGGCAGATTTTAAATCCTTTAAAGTCCAAAATAAGTTTTTCTTTGCCCGCCTCGTATACTTCATCCTCTCCTGCCAAGGTAAAGGTGTGTTTTTTATCGTAGCTTTTGGTAGCGCCATCAGGATAGACAAAAAACAGGCGATTAAAAAATTGGTCCGCCACTTGAAAAACAATACTTCCAACAACTGCTGCGTCCTTTGCTTTGGCCAAGTCTTGCATCCATTTTAACGTAATCCCACCTTCAGAAGCCTCCAAATGCCCGGGCTTCATGGTAAAGCCACTGGTAAACATTTCAGGAAGAACAATGACATCGACATTCGAAGGAATGGTTGCTAACTTCTCATCGAACATCTTCCTATTGCTTACCGGGTCTTCCCAATGCAATGGGGTTTGAATCAAAGCAATGTTCAAGGTTTTGGACATCTAGTATTGTTTTAAGAGTTCCTCCAGTTCCGTGTTTCCTTGTTCCTTTACCAAGTCCATGGCGGTGTTGCCGCGTGCATCCTTTACCGATGCATCGGCCCCATGCTTTAACAGCATTTCGGCAATATCCTTTCGGTTAAAAGTGACTGCGTAGATAAGACAGGTAGCGCCCATGGCGTTTTTTTGGCTCACATTGGCACCAGCATCAATCAGTTTTTGGGCAATATCGGTATAGCCCTTAAAGCAAACTCCCATAAGTGCGGTATTGCCCGAACCGTCCAACGCATCGACTTTGGCACCTTTTTTAAGTAAAAAATCCACCATATTGGTATGGCCATAATATGCGGCCAACAATAATGGAGTGGAGCCCCTTTCATCTTTGACTTCCAGCAAAGCTGGGTCGTTGTCCAGTAGCTTTTGTACGGTCTCCAAATTGCCCGACCGTATCTGATTGAAAAGTTCCTGCTTGTTGTTCATAGCTCTGTGAAAGTTATAAAAAAACTGCCATAACCTTGTGGGGTCATGGCAGCATTTAATTCAATTCTCTTTTTCTATTCACTCGCTCCGATAGGCCTAGGCCACATCAAAACGATCTAAGTTCATTACTTTGGTCCATGCAGCAACGAAATCTTTTACAAATCGCTCTTTGTAATCGCTGCCCGCATACAATTCGGCCAAGGCACGTAGCTCGGAGTTGGAACCAAAAATAAGGTCTACACGGGTTCCTGTCCATTTTACCTCTCCAGTTTTACGGTCCTTACCTTCAAAAACCTCTTCGGCTTCGGATGTTGCCTCCCACTGGGTCGCCATATCCAAAAGATTCACAAAGAAATCATTGCTCAAGGTACCGGGCTTATCCGTAAATACGCCATGGTCGGAACCATCAAAATTGATGTTTATGGTTCTCAAACCACCTAAAAGCACGGTCATTTCGGGAGCGGTCAAGGTTAATAGTTCAGCCTTATCCACCAACATGGTCTCTGGCGTGGTCTCAAAATTTGGCGCAAAGTAGTTGCGGAATCCATCGGCCTGAGGTCTCAACCATTCAAATGATTCAACATCGGTCTGGTCCGCAGAGGCATCGGTACGGCCCGGTGTGAAGGGTACGGTGACATCATAACCAGCATCTTTTGCTGCCTTTTCGATACCTACCACACCTCCCAAGACCACCAAATCGGCCATGGATACTTTTTTGTTTCCAGATTGCTCATCATTGAACCCCTGCTGAATCACTTCGTAGGTGTTCAATACTTTTTTCAACTGCTTTGGATTGTTGACCTCCCAATCAATTTGAGGGGCCAAACGGATACGCCCTCCATTGGCTCCACCACGTTTATCAGAACCTCTAAAAGTGGAGGCTGAAGCCCATGCAGTAGATACCAATTCTGATACACTCAATCCGGCACTTGCGATTTTACCTTTCAAATTGGCAACATCGTCATCGTTGATAGTTTCGTAATCCGCCGCTGGAATGGGGTCTTGCCACAACAGTTCTTCTTCTGGCACTTCTGGTCCATACAATACGGCTTTGGGTCCCATATCCCTGTGGGTCAACTTATACCAAGCACGTGCGAAGGCATCTGCAAACTCATCTGGGTTTTCGTAAAATCTACGTGAAATTTTCTCGTATTCCGGGTCAACCCGCAAGGCCAAATCCGTCGTGAACATCATTGGAGCGTGCTTAAGGTTTGGGTCGTAAGCATCTACTACAGTTCCTGCTCCACCGCCATTTACGGGTTGCCATTGTACATCTCCTGCCGGACTTGTTGTTTTTTCCCATTCGTAACCAAATAGGTTTTCAAAATAGCCCATATCCCATTTGATGGGGTTGCTGGTCCAGGCGCCTTCCTCACCATCGGTGATAGTATCGGGTCCTTTTCCTGATTTGAAATCGCTCATCCAGCCAAATCCTTGATTGGCCATGGCAGCACCTTCTGGCTCTACGCCTTTGTGCTCATGTGGCCCCGCCCCGTGTGCTTTACCAAAGGTATGTCCTCCAGCAATCAAGGCTACGGTCTCCTCATCGTTCATAGCCATACGGCCAAAGGAGTTCCTGATGTACTTCGCTGCTTTTAGTGGGTCTGGGTCTCCGTTGGGTCCTGCTGGGTTAACATAGATTAATCCCATATGGTCGGCAGCAAGGTTACCTTTCAGCATACCGTCCTCATCGTGACGCTCATCTCCGACCCATACTTTTTCAGGTCCCCAGTTTGTGGATTTGTCAGCTTCCCAGTCGTCCCTACGTCCTCCAGCAAAACCAAAGGTTTTGAAGCCCATGGATTCCAAGGCTACGTTTCCGGTCAACACCAAAAGGTCGGCCCAAGAAATTTTGTTCCCATATTTCTGTTTGATGGGCCACAAGAGGCGACGTGCCTTATCCAAGTTGGCGTTATCCGGCCAACTGTTCAATGGAGCAAAACGTTGTTGTCCTCCAACCGCTCCACCACGGCCATCCTGCACACGGTATGTACCGGCAGCGTGCCATGTCATACGGATAAAAAACGGTCCGTAATGTCCATAATCTGCAGGCCACCAATCTTGACTGTCTGTCATCAAATCGGTAAGGTCTTTTTTTAGGGCATCCAAGTCGAGTGACTTAAAGGCTTCCACATAGTCAAAATCCTCGCCCAAAGGGTTGGTCAGGTTCGAATGTTGGCGCAAAATGCCCAAATTTAATTGCTCTGGCCACCAATAATCGATGGAAGTTCCTTCCCCTGCAGCTTGGTTCATCGCATTGAGGTGTGGGCACATGCTTGCATCTGCCCCGTTTGCCAATTCTTTACTCATGATTGTATCGTTGTTTTATATTAATTTTCAGTTCCTTAAAGATACTAAATTGCTTGCCTAGACCATAGACGTTTGATATTAATATATTATTAAAACATAGTTTTTCTCTATTGGTTTCACCTCCTTTGATCGAGTTCCTTGATTTTCTATATTTTCCTTAACACTATTTGGCAAACCCTTTCCAAATTGGAGCAAGTTGTTTGGTTACTTTTGATTGAACCTTAATAATGACACTATGAAATTGATAAGAATATGTGCCCTGGCAACCCTACTGTTAACAACAACCGTTGCCTCGGCCCAAAGTAGAAAGGACCAAAAGATTATGCAGGATGCCCAAAAGGCCAAAACGACCCTTCTGGAGACCAGTCCGGGCTTGGAACGCTTTTTTGAAGATTCCGCTGGCTACGTAATTTTCCCGAATGTAGGGAAAGGTGGTTTTATTATTGGAGGGGCATCCGGTAACGGCGTAGTCTACGAAAATGGCGAAGCGGTGGGCATGGCCGATTTGAAAAAGTTGAACATTGGACTGCAAGCGGGTGGTCAGGCCATTATCGAGGTCATCTTTTTTGAGACCGATGTGGATTTACAGCGCTTCAAAACCGAAAAATTCCAATTTGCAGCCGAAACCTCTGCTGTTGCCCTAAAATCTGGTATTGCCTTTAATGCCAAATACAAGGATGGTGTTGCCGTTTTTGCCCTGCCCAAGGCCGGCCTTATGGCCGACGCCTCGGTTGGTGGACAAAAGTTTGGGTATAAGGCTTTTTAATTTTTTTGAACGCATCGCTTAGAGACCGCCTTAAAAGGTGATACGATTTTGACTTTGTCAGGTTGAGCGCAGTCGAAACCTTTTGATTATTAACACACTATAAGTTCTCGACTTCGCTCGAACTGACAGAAAATCAGCTTTTGGTCGCCAATTTTATTGCAATTGGGGCATCAACGGGTATTGTGCTTGAAGTTCCTGAATCATTTTATTTCGTTTTTTCTTTCGTTTTATGGAAGATAAAAATAAGGGCAGGGATACCCCAACTTCAAATGTTCCCAGGGCCATGAGCCCTCCGCCCACAATAACTTGACCCGTATTCTCACATACACGAGTATCATTACAATCGGTATCTTGATTGAAAATTATACTACCCGTTGTTAAAAACAACAAACCCAGTCCTGCAAAACCCGCACCCATGACCAGGTTGTTCTTTCTTTTGCGATTCTCGTTCAAAATATCCAATAGTTGCTGTTCATTAGCCTCACTTTGTGCCAACAGATAGGTATGGTTCAACCCCCACTCCTCCAATCGCTGTTGTTGTTTGGGGGAAAAGTCTTGTGCGCAGCTATGAGTTAGGCCGAAGAACAATACTGCAGCAGTAAAAGCAATTTTGCTTTTCATAATAAAAGAATTAAAATGTTATTGGGGTATGCTGCGCAGTATCGTCACTCCCGTACACCAGGGGTAAAATCTTCGGGGGCGTTCTGGGGCTGTTGTATGGTTCCCGCCTCACCGGTATCGTTAAAGATAGTCCATTCCGAAAAAGTATACACAGGGTTTGCGGTGGTAATTTCGATGTTACGCACCGCACGGCCATCCTCAAATTCGTGGTTGGTTCCAGAACCATCCTCTCCAATGACCCCAAACGCATCAATGACGGTCCCAAAGGGGTCCACAAGCTCCAAATTATCGTCCCCATTGGAATCGGCCGGACTGTTGGTGGACACGCCTAAATCGGGAGGAAAGCCATACACCAGTTCAAATTCCGTAGCGTTGGGGGATATCACTAAGGTACTTTCGCCATTGATTATGAAGCCCGTCAAATCGATGGTAGAACTCACCTCCGTATTGTCGTTGGTATACCGTCGGAGCGTCCACAGGTTTAAATCCAGCGGTTCTTCACTCGCATTGTACAGTTCCACAAAGCGCGCGCCGGAATTGTTGTCCGGGTCGGCCAATTCCGAAATAAAAATACGATTGGAAGTAAACTCGGTGATGATTTCCGGACAGCGGTCATAGGTAAAGGACACATCTTCCAAACTACGGATAATCAACTGTGGGGACTTCCCATCTTTGGTGAGTATGGCCGTTAGGGTTCCATTGGTTTGCGGTAATGGCTCCGCCTGAAAATCGGAGTAGCCACTGTTCAACAAGGTGATTTGATTTTCCGCACAATCCATCAAGATGCGTTCGGTTTCTTCCTCGGGAATAGCGTAGGTCTCGCCCAAAATATCTTCTGCAAACTCCAATGAATCCAACTGTACCAATATTTCCGAAGGAATACTGTCAATTTCCGAAATGGTTGTCTTAAATGGCTGAACTGTACCCACCCCTTCACAGGAGGTAAATACGTGCTCCAACACCTTTCCTCTGGGCAATCGACCTACCGAGAGGTTCCCAAAAGAGGAGAAAACCCCTCCCAACTCAAGCGTAGTTCCCCTTCGGTCCAGAAAGAGTTCTTTCAGTTTGATAAAGACCTTGCTCCCGACAGGATATAGTAAATGCGACTCCCGCAAGTCCATCTCCAACCGAATTCCTCCCGAAGGATTGACAGGGCTATCCTGAAGATAAAGCACATTAAAAAAATTGCCCGCTTGGTCGGAAGAAATCACATAGCCCTCCAGCACCCAATCTTCCTGAATCTGTACTACCTCATCTTGAACGAGCGAATCCAAAGCGGCAAAAGTGATGTTTGCCGTAATATCCGTAGTGCAGTTGGCTTCCAATGTTCCAAATTCACGGCCCACCACGCAGCTCAATGCTAGGATGACCAATACAATTCCGATACTCTTTAACACTATATTTTTCATAGGATAATGGATTAAAAGCTGATAGCCAAATTCAAAAAATAGGTGCGTCCGTAACTGTACCAATACTTTGGTGCGAAGGAGGGCGAACCGCTCTGATTGTCTTGCCGCAACTGCCCAAAGTTCCCGTTACGGCTCTGCTCATAGCCTCCTGTACGGAAAACCGTATCGAACAGATTATTCACACTGGCAAAAAGGCTAATGTATTTTCCGCCCACCAACCACGATTTGCCACCCACTAGATTGAGCAAGTAGATATCCTCCAACTTTTTTTGCCGCAGTAGATGGCCCACATTCTCCTCTGTGGCATCGGGGAAGGCTTCGCCCGTTTCGGGGTCAATCAAAAAACTGGGGGTTCTGGTGATGGCGGAAAGGTTGATATAGTTATTGGTGAGGTAATTGGTCGTTGCGCTGACCCACCAATACTTTGGCGAACGATAGGATACCCCGAGAGCGATAGCGGTTTGCGGGCCTTGTGCCAGTCTGAGGTCCTTAAGGTCGGCAACACCCAAATCAATGGTACCTTCGGGTGCAATGAGGTCCTCTTCAGGGCCGGCAGTATCAAAATTAATTTTAATGGATGGGTCACTGGCATAGGTGTACTCGCCAAAATTTCCCGCGGCGGTCAACTTTACACTGGAGGAAGCCTCATATTCAAAGCCAAACTCAATGCCCTTGTGCAACCTATCCAATCCAGTGATGACCTCCTGCACAAAATCGGAACCCAATCCCGAATCCACGAAAAAGAAATTGATGTCGGTGGTGTGCTGAAACCGCGTATAATAAGCACTTATACGACCTGTTAGATTGGGCAATCGGACAAAATAGCCCAAATCCACGCTGCTTATAGCTTCCTGCTGCAGATCAGGCACTGTTTCATTGTTCTCCCTCGGGTTGATGAATATATTCTGAACAATGGGTGGCCGTTCCAGCTGCGCTGCAGTCGCGGTAATCCAATGTCGTCCGTTCAGGAAATAGGTCAAACCAGCTTTGTACGATAGATTGGAAAAAGAAATTTGATTGCCAGGGCCAAAGGAATTTTCCAGATAACGCTCGTTGGTAAAGAAACCGTTGCGCTGTACCTGCTGATTGGAATATGCGGCCGAAACAAACCCATCCCATGTTTTGGAAGTCAGTTGAAGCTGTGCATAGGCTTCCATTTGGGAAGCGTCCAAATTATAGTGATAGTTGAACTTTTCGCCTTCCGTTTTCTGTAAATCGCCTTGGGTATCGTTCAAGGTATCGGAAAAGGTATCCAAATCTTCATGGAAAGCGGCACCCAACAAATCTTGGATTTCAGCAAAGTTTTCGGAGGACGTACTCCTATAATTTCCTCCCAAACCCAGCTGTATCAAATCGCCAAGGTGAGCGTTGAAACTTGTAGATACCGTCAAGGTCTTATCTTCTGTCACATCATCATAGAGCAGGTAGGCCGCTTTGTCAGCATTATTGGTGTTAGCAGTGTAGAGTTGCTCCCAATTGAGCTGCGGGTCTTCCAAAAAGGCTTCTTTGGCCAAGTTGGCATTCACAAAATCCGCTCCTATGGAACTGTTGATGTAGTAGCTCGGCAAATATCTGTAATAGGTCGGGTCAGGATTTGGGGCGTTGTAATATCCCAACCTACTGCGGGAATTCGTGCCTGTTTGATAGGCAAATCCAAGATTCCAATCCACTTTTTTGGTATCAAGCGTATAGTTGAGCAAAAAAATCGGTTCAAATATCTCCCGCTCCCTTGAATTTCTGATAATCCCGTCTTGATTGCCCCAGTAGGGATTATACCGAGCACCCATCAAATCAAAGACTTCTTCGGTCATGGCGGAGGAACGCCCCCTTCGATTTCGGGCCAAAATTGAGGTAAATGCAATGCTGTTCTTGGGATTGAACTGATATTCCAAAGCTCCAAAAAAGGAATACGCATCGTACAAGGTGCCTTTCACATAACCTTCATTGGCCCATCTGCGCGAGGCCGATACCGAATACGAAAATCCGCTTGGCCGTTCCCCCGAATTATACGTGGCCATAAGCCTGCCATTGTAGGTTCGGTTGGAAAGGGAAGAAGACAAACGCAAGCCTGGGCGAAGACCAGATGGCCGGGTATTGATGTTGGTATTCCCCAAAATTCCACCAAACAAATAGGGGTTGATGGAAAGTCCGTTGGTAAATTCCTGATTGCGGACCACATCGTTAAGTCCGCCCCAATTGTTCCACTGCGGCCTGCCATCAAAGAATTTGTTCATTGGAATTCCATTGATGAGCACCATTCCATTTCGTGAATCATATCCTCGGACCTTAAAAAAGGCCTGTCCAAAATCAAAAGCGGCACGATTTAAAAAAATATCACGGGTAGACTGCAACAATCCCATGGTACTGGAAACGGATTCAAAGTCATCGGAAAGGTCTCCTTCGGTAAGCGTAATCAGGTTATCCGTTTGTTCACGGGCAATGTCTCTTTCCAAATAAATAATGCCCAAATCAATGGGGTTTCCATCCAAATAAATGGAATATCGCTTGGTGATGAAATCCAAAGCGGAAATTTGGAGCATCTGTTCTCCTGTTTCCGATAAGATTAGTTCAAACTCACCCTTTGCATTTACTGTAAATTGTTGGGAACTGCTTTCCAAAATGATGTTTGCATTGGAAATGGGAACATCCAATCCCTTGTCCATTAATTGGCCTGTAACCCGTGTACGTTGTTGCCCGTACAGCACTTTGCAACAACAGACTACAGCCCAGAGTGCGGCTAGTCTCATAGCTTATTGTAGGTTAATGAATAAAAAAGGGGTTGTAATTGCTGTACAAATTGCAAGAAAGCGTACAATCTTACTTATTTTAGCTACAAAATCAAAATAGAATGCGATTATTAATATGCCTACTTGTATTAATATCGACCTCACTTTATGGACAAAAGTCCAAGACTTACATCATTAGGACCGTTGCTTTTTACAACTGTGAAAACTTGTTTGACACGGTAAACGACTCCCTTACCTTTGATGACGACCGAACGCCTGAGGGCCGTTATCACTGGACCCAGGAGCGATATCAACAAAAGTTGGACAATCTCTCCCATGTGATTTCCCAAATTGGGGCTGACACCTCCAAAACTTCCCCGGACATTGTGGGGCTTTGTGAAGTGGAAAACCTGGATGTGCTTGAAGATTTGGTCCAGCATCCGAATTTGCAGGACAAGGATTATGGCATTATCCATTTTGATTCCCCCGATGAGCGGGGCATCGATGTGGCCTTACTTTACAAAAAAGCTTCCTTTATTCCTTCATCCTTCAAAAGCCATAGGCTTTTATTGTTTGATGATCTAGGGGAACGCAAATATACGAGAGACCAGTTGGTGGTAGGTGGTACCATGGATGGGGAAAAGTTCCATTTTGTGGTGAACCATTGGCCCTCCCGAAGAGGTGGGGCAGCCAGGAGCGAACCTTTTCGTGTACGGGCGGCTTTACTGAACAAACGTATTATCGATTCCATACAAACGTTGGACCCAGATTCTAAAGTTATCGCCATGGGCGACTTAAACGACGACCCCATTGACAACAGTTTGAAAACCATTTTGAAAACCAAAGGAAAGATAACGCAATTGGACAGTTTGGACCTGTACAATCCCATGGAGGCACTTTATAAAAAGGGCATTGGTTCCCTCGCCTATCAAGACAAATGGAATTTGTTCGATCAACTGTTTTTCACCTCGAATTTGGTGACAGAAGACCGTACTAATCTTTCTTTTTGGAAAGCGGGTATTTTTGCACCTGCCTTTGTACGAACGGACCAAGGGCGTTTTAAGGGTTATCCACTACGCACCTACTCAGGTGGTAGCTATACGGCTGGGTATAGCGACCATTTTCCTGTGTACTTGTTTTTGTTGAAGGAAGCGGAGTAAGATTCCCGCCTCCGCGGGAATGAAATTAAGCGAACCACTGTGCCCAGGGGATACGGCTCAAAATAAGCAGTAAACCTAGACCGTAAAAAATGGAAATGGTCTTGAACTTACGCTGGCTTTCCATGAACTTTTTGTGCCTGGACCAACCGATGGTGATTAAGACCAAGGCAATGATGTTCGTAAATGGATGTTCCACGGCCAATAAGCGCGCTGGAGCGTTCAATCCGCTCATTCCCAAAGTTTGGATGGCCTTGAGTCCATTGCCGGAAACAAAATATAGAATAAGCCCAATCAATAATTGAATATGGCTTAGAATTAAGGCGAACAAACTGATACGAAAGTCCTTTTGCAGGGTAAAATCCTTTTTGCCCAACCAGCCTGCTATCGCATTCACGACGGCCAATACTAAAACGGCCAGCACCACATAGGCCAAATAAGAGTGTAGGTTCTTGATAATTTCCATTAGGTAGAATTTAAGTGGTTTAAAAATACGGAATTTTAGAGATAAAAAAAGCCCTTCGCGATCGCGAAGGGCTTTAATTCTATATTTAGTACATCCTTAGTTAAAGATATATCTAATACCCAATTGTGCTTGCCATCTGGATGACTGAATACCTCTATCATCGAATTCGATGAAGTCAGGGTTTCCATTTTCATCCATTACACCTTGGTTGATACTGAATACAGGAGTGTCTCCTGTTGAAACAGTTGTCAATGGGCTAACCTCGCTTCTCACGAATTTCAATCGACCCCAATCTTTGTTCAAAAGGTTGGTGAAGTTGAAAACATCAGCAGAAAGCTGGAAGGTGTGCTTGGTATTTCCAAACTTAATTTTGAAATCCTGAAGAACCTTCAAGTCAAGAATATGGCTCCATGGACCTCTTTCAGCGTTACGCTCAGCATAACCTCCTCTGTTTTCGTCCAAGTAATCAATGCTGCTTATGAAATTATCCAATTGCTCCCATTGAGCCGCTTGCTGCGCTTCGTCGCCAGAGAATTGAATTTCCGAAGCATCTCTTGGGATGTAAATCAAGGCATTGTCCCTTGAGTCATCGTTCAACAAATCACGTCCTTCGTTATACGTAAAGCTGTATGGAGCGTTTTGTGATCCAGTGTACAACAAAGCAACGGTTGTGCTTACATTCTCGTTCCAATCCAATTGGTAAGAAACGTTGGCCAAAATTCGGCTACCACCAGCAAAATCGGAACGGGTAACAGGCAAGTTGGAGTTTTTACCGTTTACCGTTAGTATGTTTCTCCATTGAGAACTGTTCTGTGAAGAAGTCCCATCAAAGATTTTGTTGGACTCACTGAAAGAGTAGGATACCGAACCTGCAAAACCGTTATCGAAAGGCTTAGTCAAGGTAAAGGTAGCCGTTGTGGCATTTCCTCCACCTGTATTTGATGCTAAATAAATACCTTGGTATGTACCGTCAATTCGATTGCTACGGTTGTAAAACGGACGGTTATCAGCACCTTGGTAGAATCCTTCTGGTCCACCGATATTCAAGTTCTCATAATAGATGTCATTGATTACATCTGTGTACAAGAAGTCAGCAGAGGCAATCAAGCCCCACCAAGGAAGTTTCTGGTCGATGGCAAAGTTATACTTCATAACCTGAGGTAGCTGGAAATCAGCTGAAATCAAGTCAATGTTTCCACCAACACCACCTGAACCTGGAGCTGGGTCTTCAAATTGATTGTTAACGTCGGCTTCAAATGGTTGTCCAAACTCGAACATGAATCCACCGGTAACACCGTTATTGTTGTAGCTACCACCTGGCCATACCAATGGCAATCTAGAAGTAAATACCCCAAGACCCCCACGAATTTGAGTGGTTCTATCTCCATTTACGTCCCAGTTGAAACCTAGACGAGGAGAGAATACGGCATTGCTAATTTGCTGTCCAACACGAGCACCTTGAAGGTCTTTTCCAGCAGCTTCCAATAATCCTACTGTACGAGTATTGAAGTCTTCATTTACAGGACCGTCTCTCCATACAGGAATATCGATACGAGCACCAAAGCTCACTCTAAAGTTATCGGTAACATCAACTTCATCCTGTACGTAAACTCCATATTGCTCGGTTTCAAAATCAGCAGAACCTGCAGATTCATCACCAGTTATACCGTTACCGACCAAAGAATACCCATGCTGGTACACGTCAGCATTCTGACCTGTCAAGAACTGGTTCAATCCAGAAGAAAGTAGATTGCCCTCATCATCGAACTGATCTTCGAAGGTATAATCGCCATAGTTATAGGCAAAGAACAAGTTCTTTACCGTTGCAAATTCCGCGTTGGCCCCTAGTGTAATGGTGTGCCTTCCTGCGTAAATATTGAAGTTGTTGGTAATGGTCAAATAGTCAGTATTCAACAAGTTGGCTGTAGAAAATGGCTCAGAACCAAAGGAGATGAATCCGTCTCCATCTTGGATGTCAACTGTTGGGAAAGGCTGTCCAAAAGGATCCCTGTCATCACGTACGGCAGTAAAGCCTACTACCAAGTTATTACTGAATTTATTGCTGAAACGAGAGTTCAACTCCAATGCAGTAGAGTTGGTTGTAGATTCAAAAAACTCTGAACCGTTTATGAAACCAATGTTTCTGTTACCGGAGTTTCTTGCTTCCAAGTTTTCCGCACCAACATAACTGTGACGCAAAGAAAGGTTGTGGTTTTCATTGATGTTCCAGTCCAATTTGGCCACCAATGTGTTACTTTCCAATGTACGGGTGTTGTTATCAAAAATACCAGGATTGTAACCGTAAGTATTTTGAAGGAATGAACTCAAACCTGCTAGATCTGCCTCAGAAGCACGACCTGTGTAGTTGCTGAATGTAAAAGGTTGAGGAGTTTCAGTTTCACCTCTTTCGTAGTTCACAAAGAAAAAGAGTTTGTCCTCAATAAGTGGACCACCCAAACGAACACCATAGGTGTTAGCAGAGAATTCCGCTAGTTTTTCTCTATCATCTCCTTCATTTACCAATGCACCTGGCGTTTTTCCCGCCAAAGATTCATTTCTGGTGAAGTAGTATGCAGAACCTTCAAATTCGTTGGAACCTGAACGGGTTACTGCGTTGATGGAACCTCCGGAGAAACCAGACTGTCTTACATCAAAAGGTGCGATGTTGATCTGGAATGTTTCAATCGCATCAACGGAAAGTGGGTTTACCCCTGTCTGTCCTCCGTTGGTACCGGAACCTGCCAAACCAAATACGTCATTGTTTACGGCACCATCAATATAAATGGCATTATAACGGTTGTTCTGACCAGCAAGTGAAATGGAAAAACCATCATCACCTTCAGACAGCTGTGCTTGTGGTGTTAAACGCACAAAATCCGCCAATGAACGGGAAGCTGCAGGAGTGGTAGCCACTTGTCGCTGAGAAATGTTTGTTTCCGTACCTGTTTTGTTGGCTCCAAAAACCCCACTTGATACTCCAGTGAGTACCACTTCGTCCAATGCCGTAGCTGCTTCTGCCATTTCGACACTGATTCTTTCGGTAGAACCAAGGTTTAAGAAGACATTTTCCTTTACGATTTCATTAAAACCGACATAGGAAATAGTTATGGTATAAGGTCCACCGGTTCTCATACCTGAAATACGGTAGAAACCATCAAAATCGGTAGCAGCACCATAGACTGTCCCGGATGGCACGTGTTCTGCAACGATTGACGCACCCGGCAAAGGCTCTCCAACGTTGTCCGTTACCTGACCTCCCAAAGAAGACGTGGTAACCCCTTGTGCAAATGCTGTTGCGGTAAAAAGAATGGCCGCAATAGCCAAGTAGATTCTTTTCATTTAATTCAGTGTTTAAGTGTTTAATTAGCGCTGCAAATGTGATCCATTTTTGACACACTGCGATTAAGCCAAAGTTAAAATCATGCAAATATACTTAACACTAAATTAACAATTAGAGTTCTTTGACAGACAATTGTTTAGGTTTTTTCGAAGGATTTGAAAAGATGGCAACCTACCCCTTAAAAAATTGCAAAAGGTGCATTGTGGAACTGTCGTGTTTGCCAATTTCTGAATTCTCAATGTCCGATAAAATGGTTTTGGCCAATTCCTTGCCTAATTCCACGCCCCATTGGTCGTAGCTAAAAATATTCCAGATTACCCCTTGAACGAATATTTTATGCTCGTAAAGGGCAATCAAAGCTCCTAGACTTTTCGGGGTCAATTTTTCGATTAGAATAGAGTTGGTGGGCTTGTTTCCTTCAAAAATTTTGAAGGGCAATAATTTTTCCAGTTCCTCGCCCGATAATCCCGAGGATTCGAGCTCTCCCCTGACCTCATCGGCGGTTTTGCCGGTCATCAATGCCTCTGTTTGGGCAAAGTAGTTGGCCATCAACTTATTGTGGTGGTCCACATCTCCGTGCAATGATTTCTTGTATCCAATAAAGTCTGTTGGGATCAATTTGGTCCCTTGGTGGATCAGTTGGAAAAAAGCGTGCTGTGAATTGGTCCCTGGCTCGCCCCAGATGATGGTTCCTGTTTCGTGGCCCACCCTATTTCCATTTCTGTCCATGCTCTTTCCATTACTCTCCATGATTCCTTGCTGCAAGTATGCCGAAAAACGATGCAGGTATTGGGTGTATGGAATAATGGCCTCGGTTTCGGCACCATAAAAATTGTTGTACCAAACACTGATCAATCCCAGTAGCACAGGTATATTCTGTTGGAAAGGCGCTTCTTTAAAATGTACATCCATTTCGTGGGCTCCATCCAAAAGGGCTTCAAAGTTTTCGTAACCCACAGATAAGGCAATTGAAAGTCCAACCGCGCTCCAGAGGGAGAATCTGCCTCCGACCCAGTCCCACATGGGAAACACATTGTCGTCGGCTATACCAAATTCCTTGATTTTCTCAAGGTTGGTAGATACGGCCACAAAATGATCGGCCACATCCTTTTCGGATGCATTTTTCAGGAACCATTTTTTAATGGTCAGTGCATTGCTCAGCGTTTCCTGGGTGGTAAACGATTTGGATACTATGACAAATAATGTGGTTTCAGGATTGAGCTCTTTCAACACTTCGTGAACCAAATCGCCATCCACATTGCTTACAAAATGGGTCTTTAAGTCATTTTGATAATACTTCAAGGCTTCGGTGACCATAACGGGCCCCAAATCGGACCCACCTATACCAATGTTCACGATATCGGTGAATGCCTTTCCTGTGTGTCCTTTGCGTTCTCCAGAAATGACAGCGTTGGAAAAGGATTTTATTTTTTCCTTCACCTCAAAAACCTCATCTACGATGTTGACGCCATCCACCATTACAGTATCACCCTTTTTGGCCCGCAGTGCTGTATGCAGTACTGCCCTGCCTTCGGTTTGGTTGATAAGTTCCCCGCCAAAATAGCTCCCTATGGCATCCTGCAACCCTACTTCGTTGGAAAGTTGCAGTAGCAATTCCAAAGTTTCTTCTGTAATTCTATTCTTTGAATAGTCCACCAAGAAATCGTTCCATTGGATCGAAAACTTTTGTCCCCGACCTTCTTCTTTTGAAAACAGTTCCCTTAAGTGTACGTTTTTTGTTTCTTGGTAATGTTGTTGTAGCTTTTTCCAGGCTTGGGTGGTAGTGGGGTCAATTGTGGGTAATGCCATTACTGGGTGTATGATATTAGAGTTTCTTCGGGTTCTGTTGGCGTAGGGTCAACAAATTCAATACAATCCAATTGCTCTTTTAAAGGGGCTATATGCGCCATATAATCGGTGCGCAATGAATCTGCAATGGGGTCGGCTTCGGGCAACTTTTCTTTTAATGGATCCACTTGTCTTCCATTTTTCCAAAAACGGTAACACACATGGGGGCCTCCCGTATTTCCGGTCATCCCTACCCAACCGATTACATCGCCTTGCCGAACAAATTCTCCGCGTTTGACGTTCTGCGCCTTCATGTGAAGGTATTGGGTACTGTAAATGCTGTTGTGTTTTATCTTGACGTACTTGCCATTACCTCCTCTTCGGGTTGACTCTGTAACGGTCCCATCAGCGGTTGCCACAATGGGCGTGCCCACAGGAGCAGCATAATCTGTTCCTTTGTGCGGCCTTACTTTGTAACCATAGTAGGCAATTCTACGTTTAAGGTTGTAGCGTGAGGACAATCTGTATCCAAATTTGATGGGCGCCCTTAAAAAGGTGCTCCTTAAATTGTTGGCATCCTGATCAAAATAATCCAAAATGTTGTTTACGCTGTCGGCGACATAGGGAAATGCATAAACAGTCCTCCCCTTGTGTTCAAAAAGTGCTGCTTTAATGGGCCCACGACCGGCATAAATGGTATCGTTAATGTAACGTTCATCAAAAACCACCTTAAACTTATCCCCTTTTTCCAGTCGGAAGAAGTCGATGGTCCAGGCATAAATTTCGGATAGCCCTATGGTTACGCTATAATCTACCCCCAAATTATCCATAGCTTCGGATAGGCTGCTGTTGATAACGCCTCCTACTTCGCGTTCCCTTAGGGTAACCTTTCGTTTGTTCTTGTAAGCAACAGCGCTATCGCGAAGGTCCACCACAGTGTAGTTTATTCGATCATTTTGATAGATAAAAACCTCGGCCACTTCGGAAGTATCCTTGGATTTTAGAATGAGATAGGGTTTGCCCACCATGATTTTTCGAACGTCGAAAGTGTCCCTATAATTTTCGGAGATGGCCGCTATTTTGGGGTAGTCTACTTTATTTTTGAGCATGAGTTCACCAAAGCTATCGCCGTTACGCACTGTATCGCGCACTACATTGAACTCATCCAGATTGAAACCATAATGGAGTTCTGGAAGCTTTTCGATCACTTCCACTTTTGCCACTTCTTCAACCGGTTCCTTAGTTTGTTTACATGATGCCAACACCGTCAGCACCACCATTGCCCCAATAATTTTCCGCATTTTTCTTCTATTCCTTGTATTCTCTTTTTGCCGGGTTAAACACGTGGTCCACCCATTGTTTTCCCCAAGTATCCAACTCTTCTTTGGAATGCAAAGTTGGGAAAAAAATTATTTTCTGGAAACTGGGCGGCAAATAGTCCTTCCAATTGGTACCCCCGGTCGCCTCTACATCCTTGCCTTCCCTTGCCAAATATCGATGGGCCGAACCCATGTGCATCAATGGCCAATTTACGTTGGCATTCAGATCTAATTGCTTTAACGCCGAAATCAGCTCTTCATTGCATCGGGATGCATCCGGAAGCTGTAAATATTTATCGTATACGGTGCTGTCCTTCACCTGATTGGCTATTCGCAACAACCGTGGGGTGTACCGTACCTCAAATTGTTTCAAGGTCAAGGTCTTTTCGCCTGTTTCCAGGTCCGTGGCACCCTTTTTCCAATACACATGCTCAAAAAGCTCTTCGATACTGTTTTCCGATGAAAATGATTCCCGCTCGGAAGGATGTACCATATGCTGCAAGGGTGTGGCGTAGAATTCGATCATGCGATACTGAGCAGATTGAAAGCCACTCGCCGGAAGCAATGCCATCCGATAACGAAGGAACTGCTCGCGCTCCATTCCCTTGATCATAATACTGAACGAAGAAATCAACGCCTTGAAATAGCTATTGATTCTTCGGACCTTTTCTATGAAAAAAGCTACATCCTGGGATTTATCCTCGACAATCTGTTTTTCTTCGTGAAGGATGAGCTTAAAGTACAATTCGGTAATCTGATGGTACATGATGAAGATTTCTTCATCGGGGAAATGCGTTCGTGGCACCTGAAGGCTGAGCAGGGTATCCAAATGGATATAATCCCAGTAGGTTAGATATCTTTCGTACAACAAACCATCCAGATAGGAGCTCAGGTCCTGACCTGAATTTTTGTACTTCTCTTCTAACTTATTGATTTGGGAAGCGATTTTTGCATCCTTGTCCATGAAACACCGAACTAATCCATTATTATTTTAAACTGGTTCTTGAGTCCATTATAACCATCCAAATCGGCCTTTAAGGAACCAACGGCCAAATCGGCCTTTATTCTGATGGGTAATTTATTCCAATCATTGGAAACCCAAAGGGTAAGACTCTCCTTTTCCTTAAAAACACGACCGGATTGAACCAGCGGCCTAAATTTAAGACATTCCACCTTGCCAAACTTGGTACGGATGGTATCTTTTCCCAAATATTTTAATTGGAACTTAAAAACACCGTCGTCGTCAAAGAGCATATCCAAATTAATGGATTGGCCAACCTCAAATTCTTCTAGATTATAGTTGCTCCGTAAATAATAGGAAGCGGAAATCAAATCCTGAATTTGGTCGTGGATCTTAAAATCCTGCTGTGTACCATTTTTATTGTCAATCAGCAGCGCCTTGTCCTTTTCGTAATCAAATTCTATTTCGATGTCTTTGGTGTAACCGCCCTCATCGATTTTTCGAATGAACTTGTACGGTTTGCCATTGTCCATTCCAAAATAGCTTTCGTAGGTATCGTCCACCTTAAAAAAAATGCTCGCGAAGCCGGTGGTCTTTCCCCTGCCCACCACATGGTACACCGGAACCCCATTAAGCTGTTCGGTGGTAAGGTGCATGGTCGCGTAACTTGCATTTAGAATACCATAGTGTATCCTAAATTTCAACCACTCCCCTGGTTTAAAGGCTGGCTGCGAACTCTGCCCCATCACCGGAAGGGCCATTACAAGCAGGAGTAAGGCGATTATTGTCTTTTTCAAATGCAATTTCATGGTCATAAAATTAGTAAAATCACGTTAGGGGGCTACGCTGTTCACATATACTTAAACAAAACTTATTCCAAAATAGTATAAACAAAAAAAAGCCCAGTCTCAAGACTGGGCTTTTCCTAAATAACCAACCAAACTTTAAATTATGAAAAACCAATACTTAAAGTTATAAGGGAACCACCCCTTATGTGGGTCAAAGATACGGCAAGCTTTTTCAGAAAAAAGTGATTTTAACGGACTTTAACTAAACCCCTAAGATATTGATTGGTTTTAGCTGATTTTTTGGCAAACTATTAAGAGAACCCTAGGGTTTGATCATGTGATTTGTACTAGAACCAATACCCCACACTGAAGAAAACATTGCTCGAATCAATTTCAGGAGACCACGAGTAAAACACTTGGATGGGGCCTAAAAAAGATTCAAATCCGTAACCGATGCCATAGCCGGAAAAACTAGGCTCTTCAAACCACTCACCTGTCCGGAAAAGATCATCTGCTACGTTGGCATAATTTGCCGTGAACAAGGCATGGTGCTTGGGCGCAAAACGGTAATCCAACCGTCCTAATCCCTTGATATAGCTATTGCCGGGCAAACTCAGAAAATCGTACCCAAAGAATGGTATAAAATTGTTCACAAAATCGTTTCCATAACCTCCCAACACAAAATCAAAGGAAGCCACTTGGGATGTTCCTAGCTTAAACCCTGTGTCTGCTTCCAAAGTAACGCTCAAATTGTGGATTGGGGAGAACACGCCGCCAAACTTTCCCTTGGCCACGGCAAATTCGGAGAAGTTATCGTTGTAATCAGAAGAAAACGCATAAAAATGAAAATCCCCATCAAATAGTAGTCCCTTCGTCGGAAAATATTTATCATCGTAGGTATCCAGTTTTATTTGGGAGTAGGCGCTAAAATAGTTGGAGTTTTCAAAATTGGTTCTTTGATTTCCGGATGTGGCGACTTCCAACTCTGCATTCTCTTCCAACTGTCCCAACGTTCTTGTGCTATAGTTCAAAAACTTGTGTTCCGCACCAATGGTAAAGGCAAACTCTTCCTTTATAAACGTTTGAAGGTATACTTGGTTGGTAAGGTCGGTAACATCCAGATTTATCCGTTGGATGCTGGGGTCGTTGAGCACATCAAAATTTCCCTGTATCAATGAAAAATCGGTTTCCGTGTCAAAATCCGTTAACGTGGAATTGACCCCAAAGCTCCAATAGTACCCCTTGTCCAAATAATATTGCATGTTGTACCGAATATGGTCTCCCAGAATAAAATCGAAAGAGGCTACATCGTCCTTCATTAAAAAGTTCTTTTTGGTGAGGTTGATCAAAGCGGCACTTTTGTAAAGATCATCATAGTGTGCCGACATTTTGATGAACATTTTGGTGGGATCCTCTTTTAGTTTCAAAATCAAGTCCGTACCCAGTCCGTTGGAAATAAGATCATACCGAATGGCCATAAAATTTCCGGTGGCCGAAAGATTGTTGATACCTTGTCGAAGGTCATCGAATGAAATTTTTTCCGCAAGATTGAAGCGTAGTTTTCCCTTGATGTAGCCACGGGTATATTGTTCGTTTCCTTCAATGATCATACGGTTGATCGTTAAGCTATCCACCAGTTGTATCCTTTTTCTGTGAGGGGGCGTACCCTTTTGGCTCTGGGCAATTTGAAGGAGTTCATCCATTCTTTTTCTGGCAGCTGCTTCTCCGTTCTTCACGATTTGACCGCCTTTTTCAAAATCGATTACCGAAAATTCGTCAATTTCCGGCCGAATGTATACATCCGTTTCCTTCGATTTCTTTTTCATATCGTTCACCGTGCGGTAATTATTGATCTGCAGCAAAATTTCGGTGGCAGAGGAAAGCGATTCCCTGGTTACCAAATCGTGTTGTACATCCACCCCAATGATCAAATCCGCTCCCATTTCCCGAACTTGACCTATGGGATAATTGTTCACCACCCCGCCATCGATCAATATTTGCCCATCGATTTCCGCAGGTTCAAAAAGGGAAGGAAAGGTTCCACTGGCCACAATGGCTTCGGGAAGATAGCCGTTGTCCAACACTATCTCTTCGCCAGTCTCCACATTGGTGGCAATGCACACAAATGGGATGGGCAGTTTTTTGAAATCCTCCACATCCTTCACATGGTAAAGCAATTGGACCAACAGATTATAAATGTTCTGCCCACCAGAAATGGCCTGCGGAAAGGACACCTTAAAGTTCTCAAAGGGCAGCGAAAGAGCATACCGCTCGGAATCCTCCTTCTCGTAAAAGGTCTTTGCGCTTCGGGGCACATTGTCCTGGATCAAATCGGTAAAATCGGTACTCCTAAAAATGGAATCCAATTGTGCAGCGGAATACCCAGAGGCATACAGTGCCCCGACAATAGCGCCCATACTGGTGCCGCCAATGTAGTCCACCTTGATTCCAGCCTCCTCGATCACCTTTAAAACTCCGATGTGTGCGAGGCCCTTGGCGCCTCCACCGCTCAAAACAAGGCCCACCTTGGGCGGTTTGCTTTCCGAGGTGTCCTGTGCCCAACCTGCCCAGCCGAGCAAGGCAAAACATATAGATAGATAGATGGCCTTGTTCCGCATAATTTAGGTGTGAAAAGTTTTATAGATTTTCTTTGCTTTGGATGCCCCAACGCTTTCCGTCAATTTTTCAATGCTTGCCTCCTTGATTCGTTTGACCGATTTAAAGCTCTTGAGCAACTGCTCGGCCGTTTTTTCACCAATTCCTTCAATATTGACCAATTCGGAGCTGATGGCACCCTTGCTTCGTTTGTTCCGGTGATGGGTTATTCCAAACCGGTGCGCTTCGTTTCGGAGCTGTTGGATTATTTTGAGGGATTCCGACCTTTTGTCCAAATACAAGGGAACCGGGTCGTCCGGAAAATAAATTTCTTCCAGTCGCTTCGCAATCCCGATAATGGCTATTTTCCCCCTTAAGCCTAATACTTCCAAGCTTTTTAAGGCAGATGATAATTGCCCTTTGCCCCCATCAATCACGATCAGTTGCGGCAGGGGTTCTTCCTCATTGAGCAATCGCTTGTACCTTCGGAAGACCACTTCTTCCATACTGGCAAAATCGTCCGGACCTTCCACGCTTTTGATATTGAAGTGGCGATAATCCTTTTTCGAAGGTTTGCCGTCCTTAAAAACTACGCAGGCCGCTACAGGGTTGCTTCCCTGTATATTGGAGTTGTCAAAGCATTCGATGTGACGAGGTTCTTCGGACAATCGCAAATCCGCCTTCATCTGCTGCATGATCCGATTCGTATGCCTGTCGGGATCGGTGATCTTGATTTGTTTTAGCCTATCCTGCCTGTAGTATCTGGCATTGCGCTCTGATAGGTCCAGAATGCGGCGTTTATCGCCCAACTTTGGGAGCGTGATCTTCAGATCTTCCTCTACGGTAACGGCAAATGGGAGGTAAACCTCTTTGGATTGCGATTTGAACCGCTGCCGGATTTCCGTGATGGCCAATTGGAGCAACTCTTCGTCCGTTTCTTCCAGTTTCTTTTTGATTTCCAAGGTGTGCGATCGAACAATGGCGCCATGGGAAATCTGCAAAAAGTTGATGTAGGCATGGGTCTTGTCAGAAATAATCGAAAACACATCCACGTTATTGATCTTCGGATTCACCACGGTAGATTTGGCTTGATAGTTCTCCAGCACATCGATTTTATCCTTGACCCGTTGCGCTTTTTCAAATTCCATCTCCTCGGCGTACAACTTCATCTGCTGTTTAAACGCTTGAATGGAGCTCTTGAAGTTTCCTTTTATGATCTGCCTAATCGCCTCGATTTGATCGTGATAGTCTTTCTCACTCTGCAGACCTTCGCACGGTCCTGCGCAATTTCCCAAGTGATAATCCAAGCAAACCTTATATTTTCCCGCATCTATCTTTTCCTCCGAAAGGTCATAATTACAGGTGCGGAGCGGATAAAGGCTTTTTACCAAATCCAACAGTGTACGGACCGTCTTCATACTAGTGTAGGGACCGTAATACTCTGAGCCGTCCTTAATAAGCTTGCGTGTGGAAAACACCCTGGGGAACCGCTCGTTTTTGATACATATCCATGGGTAGGACTTATCGTCTTTGAGGAGTACATTGTAACGCGGCAGCAGTTTTTTGATCAAGTTGTTTTCCAACAACAAGGCATCGGACTCGGTGGGCACCACAATATGTTTTATGGATCTGATTTTTTTGACCAGCACCCGGGTTTTGCCATACTCCTGTTTTTTGTTGAAGTACGATGACACCCTTTTCTTCAAATTCTTGGCCTTGCCCACATACAATATCTTTCCATCGGCATCATAAAACTGATACACGCCTGGATTATCGGGAAGGGCGCTTAATTGAACTTGTAAGGATGCCGATTTGGACATAGGAGTTCCGTAAAATGAGCTTTTTTTGACGTTTTAACAAAGTTATATTTTAATTGCAGTGATAATTGTTAAACTTGATCAATTCCTGTTTTGAGTTCATATTTGCACATTCTGATCTGACGGATGGCCCAAAACTCCATAAAACCAATAGGTTAACCCATATATTCCCTCAAACAAAAAACTAGGGTTTTTCCCTAAAAAACTATGGAAAACCTATAATTCCATGTTAAGTTAAGGGAACAATCTGTTAAACTGTTGCTAAAAATTGTGCATTTCATCGATAAAATCTGCATTTCATGGTAAACTTTCCATTTGTTTTACTTACATTTAACCATATAAATACAATCCTATGGAAAACTATATCATCGTTTTGGGAATGTACTTGATTTTGATGCTTTTCTTCAAAATCTTCTTCTCCGTGGCAACAAAAGGAGAGTAGTAATTTCGTTCCCCTAAAAGAACCCAAAATTCTGCATCATTTAGATGTTGAAAAGTGAACTTAGAAAAAAATACAATCGCCTCAGAACAGAACTTTCAACGGAGCAATCTTCCGATTTAAGTTTGGTTTTGACCAACCATATCCTTCAAATCTCAATTTGGGATTTTTTTTATTTCCATATATTTCTGAGTATCGAAGAAAAGAAGGAAGTAGACACCTTGCCCCTGATTACATTATTACAAGGAAAAGATAAAAATATCGTGGTCCCTAAGGTCGCGAGCAAGACCGCCATGGCCAATTATTTGCTCACCGATACCACTACCCTAAAGAAAAGTGCTTGGGGCGTTCCTGAACCTGTGGAAGGTATCGAGGTACCGGAAAACAAGATTGATGTGGTTTTTGTGCCGCTCATGGCTTTTGACACTTTGGGCAACCGTGTGGGATACGGTGCTGGTTTTTATGATGGGTTTTTAAGGAAATGCCGCAAGGAAACCATTAAAATAGGGCTTTCACTCTTCGAAGCGGAACAGGAGCCCATTACGGACGTGCATGAAAATGACGTGAAATTGAATTATTGCGTAACCCCTGAACGCATTTACACATTCTGATTACCAGAATCTTCTTTTTTTTCTTCCTGCTTCGGAAATGCCTTTTTGTTGAACACAATTAAAATTCCCACCCCTGTGCTAATCGCCGTGTCCGCGATATTGAAAACAGGTTCGAAAAAGCGGAAACTCCTTCCACCCAACGAAGGCACCCAATCTGGCCAGGTGGTATCTACCAGCGGAAAGTAAAGCATATCCACCACTTTGCCATGGAACAGGCTTCCGTAGGGTTCCTCTGCAAATAAGGTCGCTACTTGTCCGTTGCTGTGGTCAAAAATGATTCCGTAGAATACCGAGTCTATAATATTTCCAACAGCTCCGGCAAAAATCAAGGATACCGCCAAAATTAAAGTACGCGGTGACTGCTTTTTAATGATATCCCACAACCAATAACCGATGCCAAAAACCGCAAAAATTCGGAATATGGTCAAAACCAATTTTCCCGCCCTTTCGGAAATAGGTAGTAGATCGCTCAATTTGGTGCCCCAAGCTGCCCCTTCGTTCTCAATAAACAGTATTTTGAACCAACTGAACACTTCATGGGCTTCGCCCAGAATAAAACTGGTCTTAATGTAGATTTTACTGATCTGGTCCACCAAAAGGATCAGAAAGATTATGAGAAGGGACTTTTTCAGGTTCATGCTTGTACTAAAAAGGATTGCAAAAATATGGATATTATTTTGTTTTCTTGAGGATGATGTCGCCTTCTATGGTCTTCAGCACAAATTGATTATCCCCCGAGGGAATCGACTCCTTGCTTAGATTGCCATATACACTCTCCGAAACAATATTCCCGCTCGCAGTCGAAAGCACAATATCCCCTTTTTGCGTGGTCACTTGAACGGATTCGGAAATGTTTTCCAAGGTGCAGCGCCCATCCGAAAGGGCAACGTTAAGTTCGCGGTATGCTCCAGAGGCGTACAAATTGGTATTGGTCCCGAATACATCAACGCTTTTATACGCTGGCACGGTCACTTCCAGGGCAATGGAAACCACTTTGTGCGCGCTCAGTTTGTCATTGGGGTTGGTAAAAAGTGGCTGAAAATCGGCACTGATCATGGCAGTGGTGCCACTTTGTTCAATGGAAATAAGCAAGTCTTTGGCATACTCGCCTTCCATGCTTGCATAAACCTGAACCTCATCTGAATCGGTGGTTTTCAGGTCGATTCGGTAACAGTATTGGGCATCAATTTGAATGGTCTCCGTTCGGGGACCGATAAAGGCTTTCCTTACCAATTTTTGCGCGTGAACTGTCACGAGCGTAAAAAAAACCATCAAAAACAACAACGCCCTCATAAAGAAAAACGCCCGAAGGCGTTTGGATTATTTCTGCATGTTCTTCGCCTCGATGCTCAATGTAGCATGCGGCACAAGCTTCAAACGCTCCTTGTTAATGAGCTTTCCGGTAACTCGGCAAATACCATACGTCTTGTTCTCAATACGCAACAAGGCATTCTTAAGGTCTCGGATAAACTTTTCCTGGCGGATGGCCAATTGGGTATTCGCTTCCTTGCTCATGGTTTCGGAGCCTTCCTCAAAAGCCTTAAAGGTAGGCGAGGTATCGTCGGTACCGTTGTTGCCATCGTTCATGTAAGAACTTTTCAAAAGCTCCAAATGCTTTTTGGCCTTCTCCATTTTTTCCTCGATCAAGACCCTGAACTCGGCAAGGTCCTTGTCGGAGTATCTTACTTTTGCTTCTTCTGCCATTTTCTTAATGTTTTTGAATAAACAATTTTGTGTTCACCTCATCAAAGGCGATTGCTACACCTTCTTCAAGTTTTTCCTCAAAGTTGAGCTCAGCGGTTAGGGTTTCCGTTTTGATGTAGTCCACATTACTGGAAACCGCATTTTCCACTAGGCCGTCTTTCAATATTTTAATGTCAATTTTATCGGTTACTTCAAAACCTGATTCTTTTCTCAAGTTTTGGATACGGTTGACCAATTCCCTTGCAATCCCTTCTTTTTTAAGGGTTTCATCGATGGTTACGTCCAATGCTACGGTCAAAGGGCCTGAGCTGGCCACCAACCAACCTTCAATATCCTGGGAACTGATCTCTACATCGGTTAACTGTAAATTAACGGTTTTATTTTCCAACTGTAGCATTAATTCTCCCTCGCGCTCCATTTTTTGGATATCCTCTTGGCCCAAGGCGGATACTTGGGCTGCAATCGCTTTCATGTCCTTACCAAATTTCGGGCCCAATACCTTAAAGTTGGGTTTAATTTGCTTTACCAGCACTCCAGAAGCATCGTCCAACATCGCTATCTCCTTCACGTTTACTTCGGATTTTACCAAATTGGAAACGGCCTCGATATCCCTTCTTTGCTCTTCATCAAGCACAGGAATCATAATTTTTTGAAGTGGTTGACGTACTTTTATCTTTTCCTTTTGACGGATAGAAAGCACCAAGGAAGAGATTTTCTGCGCCAATTGCATTTTGCGCTCCAAATCCTTGTTCACCATTTTGGCATCAAAAACTGGGAATTCGGCCAAATGCACACTTTCAAAACCTTCTTTTTGTGTGGTTGCATCCAAATCGCGATACAATTGGTCCATGAAGAAAGGAGCAATAGGAGCGGATAGCTTTGCAACGGTGGTCAAACAGGTGTAAAGCGTTTGATAGGCCGAAATCTTATCTTTTTGATAATCACCTTTCCAGAAACGTCTTCTGCTCAATCGCACATACCAGTTGCTCAGGTTTTCCTGAACGTAATCAGAAATCATTCTGGCGGCACGGGTAGCCTCGTAATCCCCGTAAGCCTCATCCACATTTTTTATCAAGGTATGGAGCTCGGACAAGATCCACTGATCGATCTCAGGTCTTTCGGTTAATGGAACATCGGGCTCTGAATAATCAAATTCATCAATATTGGCGTAAAGTGCCATAAAGGAGTAGGTGTTGTACAGGGTTCCAAAAAACTTTCGTTTGACCTCTACAACGCCTTCGATATCAAATTTTAGGTTGTCCCAAGGGTTGGCATTGGAAATCATGTACCAACGTGTGGCGTCGGGTCCATGCTCTGGCAATACCTCAAAAGGGTCTACCGCATTGCCCAAACGTTTTGACATTTTTTTGCCTTCCTTGTCCAACACAAGTCCGTTGGAAACCACATTCTTATAGGCGATGCTATCAAAAACCATGGTGGCTATGGCATGTAGGGTATAGAACCATCCACGGGTCTGGTCCACTCCCTCGGCGATAAAATTGGCCGGGAAAGCTACACCATCATCAATAAGCTCCCTATTTTCGAAAGGATAGTGCCATTGTGCGTAGGGCATGGAACCACTATCAAACCAAACATCGATAAGGTCGGCTTCGCGCTTCATGGGCTGCCCTGATGGCGACACCAGCGTGATACCGTCCACAATATTCTTGTGCAGGTCGATCTTATCGTAGTTTTCCTCGCTCATATCACCTACCACAAAATCCTCGAATACATCCTTGTCCATTACTCCCGCCTCAACTGCTTTGGCCATTTCTGACTTCAACTCTTCGACGGAACCAACAATCAATTCCTCCTTGCCATCCTCTGTTCTCCAAATCGGCAATGGAATGCCCCAATACCTGGAGCGGGAAAGGTTCCAATCGTTGGCATTGGCCAACCAATTGCCAAAACGGCCCTCACCTGTGGATTTTGGCTTCCAGTTGATGGATTGGTTCAGTTCGAACATACGGTCCTTGACATCGGTTACCTTAATAAACCATGAGTTCAAGGGGTAGTACAATATCGGTTTGTCCGTACGCCAGCAATTGGGATAGCTGTGCACGTATTTCTCGACCTTAAAGGCTTTGTTTTCTGTTTTTAGTTTGATGGCAATCTCAACATCGACCGACTTTTCGGGAGCTTCGCCCTCATCGTAGTATTCGTTCTTAACGTACTTGCCTCCAAATTCCCGAAGTTCCGGTCTAAACTTCCCTTGAAGGTCCACCAAGGGAACGGGGTTACCGTTTTCGTCCAAGACCAACATGGGAGGAACCTCTGGCGTGGCCTGTTTTGCCACCAAGGCATCATCTGCACCAAAGGTGGGCGCGGTATGAACGATTCCCGTACCGTCTTCCGTGGTTACGAAATCACCGGAAATCACCCGAAATGCGTTTTCTGGGTTTTGGTAGGGCTGTACGTAGTCAATCAGCTGTTCGTACTGGATACCTACCAAGTCTTTCCCAACAAAAGCTTCACCGACCAAATAAGGAATCTTTTTGTCGCTTTCTTGGAACGATTTCAACTCCTCTTCTGTTTCCACTTGGGTAAACTTTCCGGAAAAGTTATAATTCACCAAGTTTTTGGCCAGCACTACATTGATTGGCTCAAATGTATATTGGTTGTACGACCGTACCAACACATACTCAATCTTCGGGCCTACGGTCAATGCGGTGTTCGATGGAAGTGTCCAAGGTGTGGTTGTCCAGGCCAATAAGTAAATATCTCCCTCAACCTTTTTCAAGAAATCGGGCAAAGAATCGGTTTTGGCCTTGAACTGTGCGGTCACCGTGGTATCCGTCACATCCTGATAGGTCCCGGGCTGGTTCAGCTCATGCGAACTCAAACCTGTACCTGCCTTGGGCGAGTAGGGCTGAATGGTATAACCCTTGTAGATGAGTCCTTTATCGTATATCTGTTTGAGCAACCACCATACCGATTCCATGTATTTGGACTTGTAGGTGATATAGGGATCATCCATATCTACCCAATAGCCTACTTTCTCGGTCATTTCGTTCCAAACATCCGTGTAGCGCATCACCGCTTTTTTACAAGCAGCATTATAGTCCTCTACGGATATTTTGGTGCCGATATCTTCTTTGGTAATACCAAGTTCTTTTTCCACACCGATTTCCACAGGCAGGCCATGGGTATCCCATCCGGCCTTTCTCTTCACCTGAAATCCTTTCATGGTCTTGTAGCGTGGAAAGATATCCTTAATGGTGCGTGCCATCACGTGGTGGATACCTGGCATCCCGTTTGCGGAAGGAGGCCCTTCAAAGAAGACGTAGCTCTCCTTGCCTTCCCTAGTGGAAACGCTCTTCTCAAAAATCTTTTTGTCCTTCCAAAAGTCAAGGATATCCTTAGATACTTTTGGCAAATCCAATCCCTTATATTCCGCAAACTTCATAAACTGCTTCTTCTACTAGAATTCAAGTTTGCAAAATTATAAATTTAAGTGGAATTAAGCCCTGCCTTTTGGCATTAGAATTCACATAATTCCCTTAACCTAAATATGATATGCACCAAATCACCGCTTTACATTAATTTGTTTATATTCCCTTTCTATTAACACATAACCATTAGTAACATGAAAAAAGTATTGATTGCCGCCATGGCATTGACTGTATCGATGTCGGTGATGACGTCTTGTAAGGATACCAAAGACAAGGCTGAAAAAGCTTCGGAAGAAGCCGCCAAAAGCTTGGAAGAGGCAGGTGAAGACCTGGAAAAAGCTGCCCAAGAAACTTCTGATGCCATGAAGAAAGCCGGTGAAGACGCCAAGGAAATGGGCGAAAAGGCCTTGGATAGTCTGAAAAAGGCCGGTGAAGAAACCATGGATGCCGCCGAAAAAGCCGGTGAAGAAATGAAAGAAGCAGCCAAAAAGGCCATTGACAGCATCTAGTTTTTAGAAAATTCAAGAAAGAAGGCTCGGGATTTCCGAGCCTTTATTTTTTAAAAAACGTACCCCAATCCCAAAATCAGGTTGGTTCCCGGTGCAGCGATGCCAGACGAATAGGTCCGGTATCGCTGGTTGGTCATGTTTTCCAAACTTACGGAAGCTTTCAAGGCATTCGTAATTTGGTATTGCGACCTAAAATTAAGGGTATACCAAGATGGTGAAAAAGGGTTTCCGTTGGCGTCGCTTGCGTAAATAAAGGTTTTACTCTGTTCGGAAAGGGCCAAATCATCATTGCTGATTTCTCCATTGTAATTGACAAACACATCGGCTTTCAATTTTTGATTTTCCCAAATTAAATGGACGTCTCCAAAGGTAGGGGCGGCATGTCGCGATGGGCTGTCGGTACCGTCGTCATCCTCTTCCACGCCTTCCGTCAAAGTAAGGTTTGAAACCAACGAGAAGTGCTCATTGAAGAAGGCCTCCAATCCAAATTCAAAACCATATACATAGGCCTTGGCTGCATTTTGGATGGCCTGCACATTGCTGGGCTCCCCGTTGTATTCGATTTCGGTTTGACCGCCAAAGGAAAAATCCCTTCGTACCAAGGCATCCACCAAATAGGTATAATAGGCTGCGCCTTTCAAAACCAAAATATTATTAAAGTTTTTTCGGAGTCCCAGTTCACCATTATAGGCATACTCTGGCTCCAAATCGGGATTGGGGACTACCACGGAACCCGGTTCGGAATCAAAGATTTTTCCAATATCGTCAATATTCGGGGCCCTAAATCCGGTAGATCCATTTAAAGTTACTTGTAAATCTTCACGCGGGAACCAACTCATACCCAAACTTCCAGTTAAGGCACCGGTAACAATATCCGCCTTATCAAAAGGAAATGGGTAAAATGTGGTATCGAAAGTGGCATCGACCCAAACCTGACTATAGCGTATCCCGGATAAGAGGGAAAGATTGGGCTTTAGGCGGTATTCTGCATTCACGTAACCGGCCAAGGTCTGCCAAGTGGACCCATCTGGATATCTGGATGCTGTCTCCTGTACTTCATTGGTTTCTATGTTTCGAACGCTTCCTACGGAGTTGACCTTATTGAATACGTATTCGGCGCCATAATACAAATTGAGGGCTCCTATCTTTTTGTTTTCGAAATCCAAGTTTACGGATAATGCGTCCACTTTTTCCTTTGTTGAGTAAAGTTCTGGATCTTGAAAACCCCTATCATTTCGGCTCTCCTCAAAAAATTGATAGGCGGTGGTTAGTTTGACCCCATCATAAAACTTGTTCTTTCCTTTTCGGGTTACCTGAAAATTTCCCATAAACCATTTTTGGGGACCATAATACCACTCGGCCGAACGAAGGCCTTCTCCATCCCTACTTGGCCGAATCAACCTGTCATATCTATCATAATCAGAGGTTTCGGAATAGTACAATCCCAAATCGTAGTTCCATGTGCTATTGGGCTTGTAGGTAAACTTTTGAAGGAAATTGACCTGGTCATAGCCGGAACTGACCTGCTTTTTAGGGTCCTCATTGGCCACCAGCACATCCGTTCCATTCTGTCGCACCACATAATTGGGCCTCAAATAGGAGTCGGGACCATGTTCGCCCATCTTTAAATCGTCAAAACTATTATAGGTAAAACTGGTATAGGAAGCCCATTTTTCCTTGCCCAGATTAAAATCCACATGCGCCGTGTTTTCGTTATTGGCTGATGAATAGCGGTAATCGATATTTCCTGAAAGAGCCAAACTATCCGTAAAGGAAAAACGGGGTTGTTGGGTATAAAAATTCATGACGCCACCAATGGCATCGCTACCATAGATCACGGAACCGGGACCAAAGGTCACCTCTGTTTTTTTGATGGTAAAAGGGTCGATGGATATCACATTTTGAAGATTTCCTCCCCTAAAAATGGCATTGTTCATTCGAACCCCATCTACCGAAAGCAAAATACGGTTGGTGGCAAAACCCCGAATCATAGGGCTACCTCCACCCAATTGGCTCTTTTGTACAAAGATTTTTCCGCTATTTTGTAAGAGGTCCGCAGAAGTTTGAGGCGTTCCAAAAGCAATGTTAAGCGCATCGATGGTCTCCACCTTTTGAGGGATATCCTTTTTCTGCTGTTCCCATTTGGAAACGGACATGACCACTTCTTGAAGTTCCTCCGTCTTTAAGTTCAGGTAAACCCGATAACCACGACGTTCTATTTGGGCCTTTGTTGTAGTGTACGTCTGATAGCTGATATGCTTGAAGGTAATCTTTTCATCTAAATCAAAAATGGCAAGGTTGGCTTTTCCATCTACATCGGTTATAGTCGATTTGCTCTGATCTTTATTGAAAATGGCAATATTGTCCACAGGAACACCACTATCGGCATCCAACACAGTTACGTCTTGGGCATAAAAAATATGAGCGAACAAGAAAAGAACTAGGGTAAAGGTTGATTTTAGGTGTGGCATTTTTACGAAAAAACGGCATTTAATACGGCGAGGGACTTTGGTTCGCGGAATCCATGCACGTGCAATCGGTAATATTGGATCATTGTTTTCAAGAGTTCCCACCTGTTTGACTTAGTTAGTTGTATTCTTTGTAATGCATCAAAATTCGTGCCCAAAAACTTCTTGAAATGCTCCAGATTTTCATTCTGAATCAAGGGATTAAGCGAAGGGGTTTCGCAGAAGCTGCCTTCCAAAAGGTCGAAAAAAGGCGAGTTTTGGTCTGAGGTATCCGGATAAAAACCCAAATATTTAGTGAGATTTAGCAAAAAAAGAATATGAAAGTTGGGTGAGAGCTGATGAACGTCCATCCATTGCAAGGCGTATTCCAAGTAGTTGAAAAGGCCTTCGTCCTGCTCCTGTTCCTGAATGCTATTACCGAGCATTTCCGCCAAAAAAAGCACCACACTGTTTTTCACCACATCGGTATGTATAGTGCGATAGGGCACCGAAACCTTAACATCGCGCAAACTTTCCAAGCTGCCTTTGTTCCTGTGATTGGCTACAATTTCCAGTTGTGTCAAAGGCATAAAATAAGCCGCTCGAATCTTTGCTTTTTTGGAGGCTAGCACCCCTTTGAGCAAATACGACTTTACACCGTCCGATTGTGTGAATGCACGAACAATGAGACTGGTGTCCCCATATTTTAGGGTGGAAAGTACGATGGCTTTTGTTGTGATTTGCATGGGCCAATAAAAAAGCAGTTACCAGAAGTGTAAATGTAACCACTCCTTCCGGTAACTGCCAACCAAAAACCATTCGCGATGGTTTATATTTAGATCACGCCTTGGGCCAACATGGCATCGGCCACTTTTACAAAGCCGGCAATGTTCGCTCCTTTTACGTAATTACAGTATCCATTTTCCTCTTGTCCGTATTGTACACAGGCATCGTGGATGTCGGACATGATTCCTTTCAATCGCTTGTCCACCTCTTCCCTGGTCCAGCTGATACGCAACGAGTTCTGGCTCATCTCCAATCCAGAAGTGGCCACACCACCCGCGTTGGATGCTTTACCAGGCGCGAACAAAATCTCCGCATCGTGGAACGCATGTATGGCTTCGGGCGTTGAGGGCATGTTGGCTCCTTCGGCCACCGCGATACATCCATTTTTGATCAAAGTTTTGGCGTCGTCTCCGTTCAGTTCATTTTGGGTAGCACATGGCAATGCGATATCGCAGGCTACTTTCCAAGGTGTTTCTCCTTTGTGGAATTCTGCGGATGGATATTTATCAACATACTCGGAGATTCTACCTCGTTTGTTGTTCTTCAGGTCCATCACAAAAGCCAATTTTTCCTCGTTGATACCCTCCTTGTCGTAAATGTAACCTCCAGAATCGGAAAGCGTTAGGACAGTTCCTCCCAAATGCAGTACTTTTTCTGCAGCATATTGGGCCACGTTACCCGAACCTGAAATCACAACTTTCTTGCCTTCAAAGGTTTCGTTCTTGGTTTTTAGCATGCTATCGGCAAAGTATACGGTTCCGTAACCTGTTGCCTCGGGACGAATCAACGAACCTCCCCAAGAAAGACCTTTACCGGTCAATACCCCGGTGAATTCATTTCGTATTTTCTTGTACATCCCAAAAAGGAAACCAATTTCACGGGCACCTACACCGATATCTCCTGCAGGAATATCCGTATTAGGACCAATGTGTCGGCACAGCTCGGTCATAAAGGCATGGCAAAAACGCATGATCTCATCGTCGGATTTACCTTTTGGGTCAAAATCGGAACCTCCTTTACCACCTCCCATGGGAAGAGTGGTCAAACTATTTTTGAACACCTGCTCAAAAGCCAGGAACTTAAGCACGCTGGCATTTACGGTAGGGTGAAAGCGCAGACCTCCTTTGTACGGTCCGATGGCCGAGTTCATTTGAATACGGTAGCCACGGTTGACGTGGATTTCTCCGTTATCATCGACCCAAGCCACACGGAACGAAATCAATCGCTCTGGCTCCACCATTCTCAACAGAATGTTTTTACCATGATAAATGTCGTGCTGAACAATATAAGGTATCACAGTTTCGGCTACCTCTTGCACGGCTTGGATGAATTCGGGCTCATGTCCATTTCTGGAAATCACCTCATCCATAAACACTTTTACTTTATCTTCTATTTTTTCTTCCATATAAAGGCTAGGATTAGTTGTCTTTCCGCTAAACGAAAAGCACTATTTTATAGATTTATGAATTTGAAGGCAAAATTATGGTATTTCAATAATTTGAATATTTATTTTTTATAAATTTTTCAAAAAATATTATTTCAAGGCTTGCTCTAGATCCGTAATCAAATCTTCTATATCTTCAATGCCCACGCTCAACCTGATGAGCGCATCCACAACACCCTTTTTTTCACGCTCTTCCTTTGGAATGCTTCCGTGCGACATGCTTGCAGGATGCCCCACCAAACTTTCCACACCGCCCAACGATTCGGCCAAGGTGAATATTCTAAGTTTTTCCACAATTTGTATAGCATCCTTATATTTTCCTCCTTTGGGCACAAAGGAAATCATGCCCCCAAAACCGGACATTTGCGCTTTGGCCACTTTATGATGCGGGTGATGTTCAAAACCTGGCCAGTATACGGTATCGATTTTAGGATGATTCTCCAAATAATGGGCCACCAACTCCCCGTTTTCGCAATGTCGTTGCATGCGCACATGTAGCGTTTTGATGCCCCGTAAGGTCAAGAAACTATCCATGGGCCCACAAATAGCACCACTTGATTTTTGAATAAAATAGAGTCGGTCCGCCAAGGTTTTCTTATTGACTACCAGTGCCCCGACCACCACATCGCTATGGCCTGCCAAATATTTGGTGGCGGAATGCATCACTATATCAGCTCCAAGCTCCAAAGGACGTTGCAGGTAAGGTGTGGCAAAGGTGTTATCTACCGCCAAAAGCAGCTTGTTGGCCTTGCTGATTTCCGAAACCGCCTTGATATCCACAATATTCATCAGTGGATTGGTGGGCGTTTCTACCCAAATTAACTTGGTTTTGGTATTGATGTGCGAGGACAATTCATCCATGTCAACCATGTCCGAAAACCAAAATTTGATGCCAAATTTCTCATAGATTCCCTTGAACAAGCGATAACTGCCGCCATAAAGGTCGCTGGTGCAAATGACCTCATCGCCGGGCCCCAAAAGCTTCATCACCGCGTCAATGGCTGCCATTCCACTGCCAAAAGCCATTCCAAACTTACCATTTTCCAGGCTCGCCACTGCATTCTCCAGAGCAGTTCGTGTTGGGTTGGCCCCTCTTGAATATTCGTATCCTTTATGACCTCCCGGTGTGGGTTGTGCATAGGTGGACGTTTGATAAATCGGCGGCATCACAGCACCATACGCAGCATCTGGTTGCTGCCCACCGTGAATGGCCTTGCTATTGAACTTTAATTCTTTTTTGCCCATGTTGCAACTATCTACATACAAATGTATCGTTATCTTTCCGAAGTATTATTTTTGATGACCCAAAACCTCAATCATGAAAAAATATCTTGCTTGCTTCTTTTTCTTTGGCCTTTTAATCAGTTGCCAAACAGAGAGCAAACTTACCTTTGAGCCCACCGAACTGCTTGGTGAAAACTGTGCGGATTGCCCTCAAATCGTGGTTCAAATTCCAAATGCTTTGGACGGCTCCGCGGTTTCGGAAGCTATCAATAGATCTGTTCAAGAAGAAATTATTAGTATTTTGTCTTTTACGGATGATGAGGAAATCGATAACGTCAACAAAGCACTAGAATCTTTTACCGATAGTTACAAGGAGCTCAAGACCAAATTCCCGGACGAGGTACCATGGGAGGCCAAAATAGAGGGCGAAGTGGTGTACGAAGATGAAAATTTGGTCACACTCAAACTGAATTCGTATTCCTTTACCGGTGGTGCACATGGCTATGCCTCCACCACCTATCTTAATTTTGACAAAAAATCTGGAAAAGAGCTGGAAAACAACCAACTTTTTGATGATTTTGAAGGCTTTATCGAATTTGCGGAGACCCAATTCCGCAATCAGGAAGAAATACCGCAGGACCAAAACATCAATGCCACCGGATTTATGTTCGAGGGGGACAGTTTTCATTTGCCCAACAACATCGGGTACACCACCGAGGGCCTGCAGCTCATCTATAACCAATACGAAGTGGCATCGTATGCGGATGGCCCCATAAGCTTGGTCTTACCCTACACTGACATCAACCCCTTTTTAAAACATAAGGTTGAACGCTGATCGCTTTTCCTGATATCATTTAAAATAATAACGGAGCCCGGCACCCAACAAAAGCGTGGTATCATTCAGGTCGCTATTGAAATGATAATATCCGTTGATGGGAACAATCAAAGAAAACGCATCTGAAACAAAGAAGTCCATTTCAAACGAAGCGTAGGCACCATAAATAAAACTGCTTTCTGCCTCAACGGCATCAAAGGGGAATTCGGTCTCCCCATTGTTGATGTGCTTGTATCCTACGGATGGCCCACCTCCAAAATAAAAGGAAATACCCCGATTGGGAGAGGTCAACACCGTTGTAAAATATCCTAGATTGAACCAATAGTCGTTATACGGGAACTCTACCCCGGCATTGGGCCTTTCTTTGGAAAAGGTGGCCACTAGGGATACCTGAACAAAATCTGTATCATTGTGGTAGTGGTTCGAATTGAGCTGAATACCGTAACCGTCGGTCTTGTAGGTAGGTACCGCTCCAATGGACAAATAACTTCTTTGGGAATAGCCCTGCTCGCATACCAAGATAAACAGCATACAAAAGAGCCCCAAGCATACATGGTAGTGTTTCATTTGGATTAAGATTTGGGTTCTTAAAACAAATATAATCGATTTCCCGAGGGTTTGCTTTCCCTTAAAAAAATTTCAGGAAAAGCTAGTTGCGGGCCAACGCCTTTTTCAGTGCCAGGATGGCACCAAGGTGCAATCCCTCATGGAAAACATTGAATGACAGGGCATCTTCGGCACTGTTCAACCCAATTTTAGGTGTAGTCATATACTCCTGAAAGTTCTTAAACCTACCGTGCTCGTAATCCAATTGGATGTGCTTTACGGTGCTGAACAAATAGGCGGAAATCTGTTCCATCTCCTTTTCGGTAGCCTCTCCATTAGGGAAAGTGCCCTTTTTATAGTTGTTGATGAGTTCTTCCTCTATGGTAAAATCCAATCTGCTCAATTTGTACAACAGCAATTGGGGCGTAACCACCACATGGGCGATGTTCCACCAAATGTTATTGTTAAACCCATCAGGAATCCGGAACAAATCTTCCTTGGGTGTTTTTTTCAAAAATTCGTGCAGTATCATCCTATTCTTCAGGAGAATATCAAAGGTCTTTTCCATAGCTTTTTCTATATAATCACAACGCTCGTTTTCGTAAAACTATGTTTTTAATACGAAACTGCCTACGCTGTTCAGAATTAAACCCCTTCTTTTCCAAATCAACAAAGCGATTAAATCCTGTTGAATTTACCTCTTTGCAATGGGATTTGTTTCATTTTTGACTTCCTTTGTCCATCCAATAATATCATTTTTATGAAAAAGATTTATCATTTGGGCAGCTGTTCCACTTGCCAACGCATATTGAAGGAATTGGAGCCGTTGGACGGAGTTGAACTGCAAGAAATCAAATCAGAAGCCATCACCCCAGAACAATTGGAACACATGGCAGCATTGAGCGGGAGCTACGAATCCCTGTTCAGCCGCCGAGCCATGCTTTTCCGCCAGCGGGGATTGCATGAAAAGGAGCTTTCCGAAAAGGATTACAGGGACTTGATCTTGGAGCACTATACCTTTTTAAAACGACCTGTAGTCTTGGTCGATGACACCATTTTCGTTGGAAACGCCAAAAAAACAGTAGAAGCCGCTAAAGCGGCGCTGCATTGATGAGCAAAAGAACCTTGGCCATTTTGGCCGCCATAGGCGCCACTGTTATCTACGGGATCAACCACACCGTAGCCAAGGGAGTCATGCCCATGCACGTCCAACCCTTCGGGTTTATCTTTCTTCGTGTAGGGGGGGCAGCCATCCTTTTTTGGTTGATTTCAATTTTGGGTCCAAAGCAAAAAATAGAGAAACGGGATTGGGGCCGTTTGTTCGTTTGTTCCCTTTTGGGAATGAGCATCAATATGCTATCCTTTTTTAAAGGCCTCCAACTATCCACACCTATTAATAGCGCTGTACTTGTAACCATCACCCCTATCATCGTTGTGGTGATTTCCGCTCTGTTTTTACGCGAGAAAATCACGCTCAACAAGGGATTGGGGATTGCCATGGGTTTTGTAGGTGCGCTGGGCCTAATTTTGTTTGGGGTGGAAATACGCCAAGATGCCCCCAACATTCCTTTGGGAAACTCTTTGTTCATTCTTAATGCGACAGCGTACGGTGCCTACTTGGTGGTGGTAAAAAAACTGATTGAAAAATATCACCCATTCACATTGATGAAATGGTTATTTAGCATTGCCTTTATCGTCAATTTGCCCATCACCTTACCCGAGGTACTCGAAATTGAATGGTCGACCATGCCTCTTTGGGCTTATGGATCTGTTGCCTTTGTGGTCATCGGTACTACTTTTTTGACCTATCTCTTCAATATTTTTGCCTTGACCGAACTCAAAGCGTCGTCTGTAGGGGCCTTTGTGTATATGCAGCCCTTGATCGGTATTTTATTTGCGCTTTCCTCTGGCAAGGACCATCTCACCCTGATCAAAATTTTGGCCATGGCTTTTGTCCTAGTAGGTGTCTATTTGGCCAGCAAAAAACCACGAAGAGGCATTAAGCACCCAGAAGAGGCCTAAAAGAAATTATAAAATCTCGATGTCCTTTGGCTTCTGAACGTGCTTCCGTGTATCTTCCTTGGTCAAAATCTTGAAGTCCTCCGTTTTTTCCATGGATTCAAAAGCATTCAAAAACTCCTCGGGCAATCCGGTAAGTTTTCTGTTCTTTAAATCGATCCAGGCTCCCATCATTTCGCAACGCGCAAAGTTTTTCCCGTTGTGGTCGTAAAAATTATGCCTAAACTCAAAGAACATCCCATCCTTGCTCATTCCGGCAAACTCCAAAGAGACCTTGACGGGCATGCCTGGGAAAGCTTCCTTAAAATAATAGACGTGCTCGTAAAAAACCACTGGACCAATATTGTGAGCGGACATACTTTTTTGATTGAACCCCAATAGCCCCAAATAGGCCATTCGTGTGTGGCTCATAAAGTTGATGTAGGCCGAATTCGCCAAATGTCGGTTGGCGTCCGTATCGCTCCACCTGATCTCAAATTCCTTAAAAAACATAAAAGGTTATTTTGTTATGCATGCATAATAATTGTAAAAATACCATAGTTTTGAGAACTGATTCCATTAAGAAGAAGAATTGTTCCTATTTTTAAACATAGTTTAACATGACAACCATGAGCCAAAAAGCTGAATTTATCCAAAACCTGTCCCTACCCGTTATTGCCGCCCCCATGTTCCTGATTTCAGGACCAAAATTGGTGGTGGAATGTTGCAAAAATGGAATTGTGGGGACCTTCCCTGCCTTGAACCAACGAACCAGTGAAGGTTTTGAGGAGTGGCTCATCCAAATAAAGTCAGAACTAAAGGCATTTGAGGAGGAAACCGGCAAAAAAGCCGCGCCATTCGGGGTCAACTTGGTGGTTCACCCGACCAATCCGAGATTGGAGGCCGATGTAAAACTTTGCATCAAACACCAAGTCCCTTTGGTGATTACCTCGCTCGGTGCTGTAAGCCAAGTTGTGGATGCCATTCATAGCTACGGCGGATTGGTCTTTCATGACATCATCAAAAAACGCCATGCCGAAAAAGCCGCTGAAGCTGGTGTGGACGGTCTTATATTGGTCTCGGCAGGTGCTGGTGGGCATGCCGGTACCATTAACCCCATGAGTTTGATCGCGGAGGTGAAAAAATTCTATGATAAAACCATTATTCTATCCGGATGCATCAGTAACGGTAGGGATGTTGCCTCTGCCCTACAGATGGGAGCCGATCTTGCCTATATGGGCACTAGGTTCATCAACACAGAGGAAAGTAAAGCCACCGACGACTATCGCAAAATGATCATTGAGGCAGGTGCGAGTGATGTGGTGTACACGGCTGCCATTTCGGGCGTACACGCCAATTTCTTGGCCGCTAGCTTAAAAGCGGCGGGTATTACAGAGGAAGACCTGAAAAAGGATACGAAAATTGACTTTGGCAAGGAACTCGATACCGAGGCCAAGGCTTGGAAAACGATTTGGTCGGCCGGGCAGGGCGTCACCACGATTGACAATGTGCTATCCGTTTCGGCATTGGTCAAAGAGTTGAAATCCGGGTTCAAAACAGCGGTGGAAGAGCAGGCCAAACTGTTAACCACCTATCCAAAGGAGTAACCCATGCCACAGCTGAATTCCGATTATACACCACCCCTACTTTTTAAAAATGGGCATTTCGCCACGATTTATTCGGGCATCATCCGTTCAGTAAACGGAGTGGTCCAAAAAAGGGAACGGATTACGCTCTCAGATGGTGATTTTCTGGATTTGGACTGGAGCGATTCGGTAACTCCGACGCAAAAGATAGTCATATTGCTTCACGGGCTGGAAGGGGATGCCCAGCGCCCCTACATTACCGGAAGTGCCAAAATACTGAACCAAAATGGTTACGACACCTGTGCCATGAACTATCGGGGATGCAGTGGTGAGCCCAATGTAAAGTATCGCTCCTATCATTCAGGTGCCACAGAGGATTTAATTGAAGTTCTGAACCATATTCTCAACACCAAGAATTATTCGGAAATCTACTTGAAAGGATTCAGCTTGGGCGGAAACCTATTGCTCAAATATTTGGGTGAGGGCAACGATGTTCCTAAAGAAATCAAAGGGGCGGTGGCCGTCTCCGTACCCTGTAACCTTCATGATTCCTGCAAACAGTTGCTCAGCATCAAAAACATAATGTATGCGATTAAATTTAAGGGTAACCTGTTGGGCAAACTACGTCAAAAACAGCACATGTTCCCTAATAAAATAAGTGACAACGACATCAAAAGCATAAAGACCCTAAAGGATTTTGACGATATCTACACCAGTCAGGCACACGGCTTTGAAGATGCCCTGGACTACTACAAAAAATCGAGCTCCCTGCAATTTTTACCCCATATCCAAGTGCCGAGCCTCATCATCAATGCCAAGGATGATTCTTTTTTGGGTCCTGAGTGTTATCCCATAAAAGAAACGGACAAAAACACCAAATTGTTTCTAGAAATGCCCAGCTATGGTGGACATGTCGGATTTTGGGGCAAGAACAACATCACCTATACCGAAAAAAGGGCACTGGCTTTTTTTGACTCCATTTGAATGGTCACTCGGTGATTTTCTGAAAGACAAAACAAAAAACGCAAGGATTATTAGTGGCTAATTACCTATCTTAGTAGCTCAGTTTACACATAAACTTCAATAGAATCAGAATGAAAAAAATGGTAATGGTCTTGGCCTTGGGGGCCATGATAGCAAGCTGCGGCGGCAAAAAGGAAGAAAAGAAAGATGGCTTTGAAGTAAGCCGCACCAAAACAGAAGATACCAAAAAAGTTGAAAAAGAAGGTGTTCCTGTTGATTTGGACAATAAAGGAGTAGGTCCGATTACCAATATGGAATTCCCAGATGAAATCAATGATGAAATGGCCGCAAGGGGTAAAGCCAAATTTGAGGCTATTTGCGTAGCATGCCACATGGCAGAAAAACGCATGATCGGCCCTGCGCTAAAAGGTGTCTATGAAAGAAGAAGCCCAGAGTGGGTCATGAACATGATCTTGAACCCCGATGGTATGTTGAAGGAAGACCCTATTGCCAAAGCCTTGTTGAAAGAGTACAACAACGCCATTATGCTCAACCAAAACCTTACCGAGGATGAGGCAAGGGATGTTGCCGAGTACTTGAGAACACTTTAAACAAACCAACTCAATTATAGTAGGATAGCTGCTGTTTTGTGAAAGAAACAGCAGCTTTTTTTATATCTTACTACAAACTTTTGGAACATGAAAAGACTACTACTTTTTGCTGTTTGTGTAGGGTTTGCACCCTTGATTTACGCACAAGGACTTCAGGGTGCATGGAGCACTACGGGTTCCGACGACGCAGGATCTGAAGTGGAGCACGTGATAACATTTACAAACGGCTTTTTTTCGGAAGCAATTTTTGAAAAGGCCGATGGAAAATTTGTTGGCACCAAGGGAGGTGAATATGCCCTAAGTGACGGAACAATCGACTTAACTTTTGAATTTTCGACACAAAACCCTGAAATGGTTGGTCAAACCCAATCCCATAGTTATTCCATGGCAAATGATGTGCTGGATCTCCACGACATGACATGGACCCGCGTTGATGATGGGACTCCCGGCGACCTATTTGGTGCATGGTTGATATCCGGCAGAAAACGCGATGGTGAAATTGTGAAACGCGACACTTCTGGACCGCGAAAGACCATGAAAATACTAAGCGGCACCCGTTTTCAGTGGATTGCCTACAACACCGAAACCAAGGAATTTATGGGGACTGGTGGGGGAACCTATACCACCGTTAATGGTACATACACCGAAAATATCGGTTTCTTCTCCCGGGACGACTCCAGGGTCGGCGCAAGTTTGGAGTTCAATTATGAATTGATCGATGGGGATTGGCACCACTCGGGATTAAGTAGTAAGGGAGACCCCATTTATGAGATTTGGAGCTTAAGAAAGCCATAGAAAGTATTATCATTTAGCCATTTAACAACCTAAAACATAGGGGAGGTCATTCATTTTTTTAGTATTTTACTACAACATTAACCAGTAATTGCTATAAGATGAAAACTTCAATTCTTCTCTTTTTCTTTGCCATACTTCTGGCAGAATCCTGCGGAAGCACCAAATCCGATGAGGAAGCCCTTTACGGCCCCACTTGGGAATTGGAATACATTTCCGGCCCACGAATCGCCTTCGATGGACTTTTTCCCAACAAAAAGCCACAGATTACCTTTAACAAAGAAACCGGCAAGGTAAGGGGTACCGATAGTTGCAACGGTTACACCGCTGATTTTGAAATTACGGAAAATACCATTGCCTTTGGCGATCCCGGACCCACCACCATGATGTTCTGCGGCGGCAGTGAACGCCAATTTTTACAGATGATGAAAAAAATAGACGGTTACTCCGTAGAGGAGGGAAAACTCAACCTTTTGGTCGGTGAGGTACCGATGATGCGATTCAAAAAAGTAAACCCATGAAACAGATATTCATTTTAAGTTGTGTTGCATTGCTGATTTTTGGCTGTGCCGAGAAAAAGAAAGAAACCACCTCAGAACCAGAAGCGACAGAGGCGGTAGTGGACACCCTGCCATCCAAAGAAAAAAAAAGAACCATGGAACCCATTGCTATAAAAATTGACGGAAGCTATTTTAAGGCCACTGGAACCGAACCCTTTTGGGGACTCAAGTTATTTGGAGACAAGGTGGAACTTCAGACTATGGAAGATACCATCACAACGCCCCCATCCGAAGCCATTAAGGCACAGGATGGAAACATTAAAATGTTTCGTATGCAAACCGAGGCCACACAGCTAGATGTAATCATATCCCATAAAGAGTGTACCAATGCCATGTCTGGCGAAGTGTTTCCTTACACCGTAACTGTATCTTACAAAAGCACAGGCGGAGATGAAACCAAAGTGTACGAAGGCTGCGGGGCCTATATTACCGATTACAGGCTTCACGACATTTGGGTATTGGAAAAAATGAACGGCAATGCGGTTTCCAAGGAAGAATTTGGCGGTAGGGACCTGCCCAATTTGGAAATCAATATCAACAACAATAGATTTTCTGGGTATTCGGGCTGCAACCGAATGACAGGTGGGATTTTTTATGAAGAGGATGTGCTCCGATTCACCCAAGTGGCCACTACACAGATGGCCTGCCCCAATATGGACAAGGAATCCACATTTTTGACCGCCTTGAACGGCAGCACACAATACAAAGTGGAAAATAATCGACTCTATCTTTCCAATGGTTCCGAGGAAAACATCTTGATATTCAAAAAATGGGATTGATCATGAGGAAAGTGTGCAGCCTTATTCTTTTTGTTATTTTGTCGTTTCATATGCAAACCAAAGCACAAGAAATGGAGCTGCCCTACAAAGAAATACCCGATTACCCCTCAACGTATACCTCTGGAAATATCGTTTCCAGAATGATTGATGGATTGGGGTTCCGCTATTACTGGGCTACGGAAGGGCTCACCGAAAATGATTTGACCTACCGGGCTTCGGAAGATGGCCGTTCTGTTTTTGAAACCATGGAGCATATTTACGTGATGTCCAACAACATTTTGTTGGCACCAGATGCCAAGCCTTATGAAAGACCGGCGAACCCTCAAAAATTTTCGTACGAAGAGCTTCGTTCACTTACCCTGAACAATTTAAAAACTGCCAGCGAGAAAGTTTTAGGCAAAACTTCTGAAGAAATGGAAGATTTTAAGGTCATATTTAAACAGGGAAATCGAACCTCCGAGTTCCCCTTCTGGAATATGATCAATGGCATGCTTGCGGATTGTATTCACCATACAGGCCAAATTGTATTGATGCGACGAGCCAGCGGTAACCCCCAAAATCCAAATGTGAATGTGTTCTTAGGAAAAACAAGGGAATAATTCCTAGTTATCCACCACTACCTTATAGGTCGGGTCTTCCAAAACGTTGACCTCGATAATGTCGTCGGCATTGGCCAACAAACGCCTACAGTCGCGGCTCAAATGCTTCAAATGTACCTTTTTGCCCACTTTGCGATAGCGCTCTGTAATTTTGTTTACGGCTTCAATGGCGGACATATCCACCAACCTACTTTCGGCAAAGTCGATGACCACTTCGTCAGGGTCATTCAATACATCAAATTTTTCAGCAAATAAAGTGGTGCTGCCAAAAAACAACGGACCGTAGATTTCGTAATGTTTCACGCCTTCGTCATCAATGCTTTTTCTGGCCCGGATACGTTTGGCATTGTCCCAAGCAAACACGAGTGCGGAAATAATCACCCCAACCAAAACGGCCAAAGCCAAATTGTGAAGGAACACCGTCACCAAGGTTACTAGCACCATTACCAACACATCCGATTTTGGCATTCTGCGAAAGGTCTTTAAACTCGCCCATTCAAAGGTCCCCAAAGCTACCATGATCATCAGACCGGTCAGTGCCGCCATGGGTACTCTTTCAATCAAACTGGAGCCGAACATAATAAATACCAAAAGCATCAAGGCAGCCACAATCCCCGACAGTCGTGCTCTTGCACCATTGGACGTATTGATCAAACTTTGTCCGATCATAGCACAACCACCCATTCCAGAGAAAAATCCAGAAAGAATGTTTGCGGTTCCCTGCGCCACAGCTTCTTTATTGCCTCTACCACGGGTTTCGGTAATCTCGTCCACGATGTTGAGCGTTAGCAAACTTTCAATCAAACCAACACCTGCCATAATCGCGGCGAAAGGGAATATAATCTGTAAGGTCTCCCAAGTAAGGGGAAGATCAGGTATATGAAAAGGTGGGAAGGTTCCCTGAATGGATGCAATATCGCCAATAGTCCGTGTATCCAATCCCAAGAAAAACACGATTCCAAACACCAAAAGGATGGCTGCCAAGGAGGCTGGAACCACTTTGGTCAATTTAGGAAGCCCCCAAATCACCACCATGGTCAAAAGTACCAATCCCAAGAAAATATATAAGGTGCTTCCGCTCAACCATTCCCCGTCCACGGTTTGAAATTGACTTAACTGCGACATAAAAATAATTACCGCCAAACCGTTCACAAATCCGAAAATCACGGGATGGGGCACCAAACGCATTAATTTTCCCAACCGAAGCACTCCGGCCAGCAACTGTAAAATACCTGCTAGGATTACGGTGGCAAATACGTATTCCACCCCATACTGCTGAGCCAAGGTAACAATGACAACCGCCACAGCTCCCGTAGCTCCTGAAATCATTCCCGGTCTACCGCCCAAAATCGAGGTGACCAATCCCATAACAAATGCGGCATACAAACCGGTGAGGGGAGACAAACCTGCAATGAACGCAAAAGCGATGGCTTCGGGCACCAAGGCAAGTGCTACGGTAAGGCCCGATAAAATTTCTGTTCGGTAGTTTACTTTTTGGGAAAAATCAAAAAGGTTGAGATATTTTTTCATGGCTTCAATCTTGAAGCGCGCAAAAGTAACACTATTAACGGCAAGACCCTAATGACCCGAAAATTTTTAAGGATTTGATAATCTACCAGTTAGTGAGGCCCAATAACTTTTCTCCCAGTGGACTTAATTTGGCAGTATCGTATTTGGTCTGTTCCCATTTCCGCGGATCACCCGGAAAAGCATAGCCTTCGGGAGCAATTCTATTTTTCCACGAATTGATGCGCCATTGCCGCATTTCTTCGTTGTCTTCCTCCGCAGGCATCATGGAAATGTATTGTGCTATCCGCACTTTGTCGCCGGATTTGTTTGGCCGAATGCCGTGGGGCTGTGTACTGTTGAAAATCAAAAGGTCTCCTGCTTCCAATTTCACTTTTACAATTTTATCTTCCAACCCGGTTACATCGGGCTGAAAATGGTCACGGTCTTCGGGCTGGGTCTGCTTCCATGTTTCATAGTTTCGGTACAACCATGGAATGCATTGAAATCCGCCCATGTTTTCATCCGTTTGGTCAGCAAGGGCCAATACGCCCTGCACATTTTGGGGTTTGGTCTCGGGGTCGTAGTCCCAATGGATGAACCCTTTTTTGTTCTCTCCTGGACGTTGGGGCATATTGAGGTTGGCTCGATCGATGGTGACCCATAATTTTTCTGTCCCCCAAATGTCCACAAAGGCATCGTACACTTTGGGTGTTTGTCTGTTGTTCCATAAATGTTGGTGATTGTACACTTCCACCATTCCTGTTCCGGTAAGCTCTTTCATTTTCATCTCTGCTCTTGGCGGAGCATACCAGGTTTCAGGATCGTTCGGGTCCTTTTCGTCAAACTCCCATAAAAAATCGGCAGTTGCCTTCGCCTGTTCTTTTGGAACGGCATTTTTGATTACGATGTATCCATTTTCTATCCAAAATGCCCAATCCTCTTCGGAAAGTACCCGTAGTGGTTTGCCGTTGGACCTATCATTTAATTTTGTTTTACTGCTCGTGGCGGTGGAGGGATTTCCGGGTATGGCCTCGTGGGCCTTGTTCGCCATCTCTGTATGTTGTTGCATCATTGTTCTTTGCTTTACTACTTAAGGATGAATCAAAACTAGTGGAAGCGCACTGGGGTTTCTACCCTAACATTGACCAATATTTGAACTATTTTGATTTTTACTTCTTATTTTTGGTCATATTAAAGCAATAAGATGAAAATTCAATTGGAAAACATACAGCCCAATGACAAGAGCTCCTTCCATCTATTGCACAATCCGAAGTTGAACGATCTTTTTTTCTGGCACTTTCATCCCGAATTTGAATTGGTCTATATTGAAGGGGCCAACGGAAAGCGTCATGTAGGTCGCCATATTTCCAATTTCAAGGGAAGCGACCTTGTACTGATTGGTTCCAACATCCCCCATTTAAACTTTGACCACGGCATCAAAACGGAGTACCACAAGGAGGTCCTGCATATTAGTGCTTCGTTCAAGGAGAAGGTGTTTACCGAGATTCAGGAGCTGGAAGATGTGTATGGGCTATTGGACAGGTCTCAGCACGGTATTGCCTTTTATGGTGAAACGAAACAAACGGTGGGTTCCCTCATGAAACAATTGCAGGGCATGAACCGGTTTGATCAATTATTGAAAATTCTGCGGTTGCTCAAACTATTGGCCCAGAGTGAGGAGTACATCCTTTTGCACGATAACCCGATTATCAACAACAAAGCCAACAAGCAACAAGAACGTTTGCAAAAGGTATATTCCTATATCGATGAGCATTATTCACGAAAAATAGCCTTGGAGGATATTGCAGCGTCCATAAACCTTGGGAAAGAGGCTTTTTGCAGATACTTTAAAAAGAATACGGGGAGTACCTTTACCAACTTTTTGAACCAATATCGGATTACACAGGCCAAACGATTGTTGTTGACGGGCAAGAATATAGGAGAAACCTGCTACGAGTGCGGGTTTGAAAGCTTGTCCTATTTCAACCGGACCTTTAAAAGGATAAGTGGCGAAAACCCTTCGGACTATAAGAAAAGAAACCGCTAAAAAAAGAACCGCCCCGAGCACAAATGCCCAAGGCGATTCTTAACTAAATAACCAACCAAAAAAACTGTTTGTATGGTCGAACATATTTGTTCTTCCTTACATATTCCGTTGACGGGTAACGCTCATTACAGGGTTATTGGTTTTTGAACGTTTTTTACCTGTTCCGCCACTTGATTTCAAATATTGGATGTATCCTCTTCCTGTGAATTCATACACCGTTCCGCTGGATACATGGTACAACTCTATGGTACTATCATTGATAACGTACAACTCAAAATAATCATTGCCCAAATAGTCATAATCGAGTGTTAAAGTTTTCAGGGTGGCATCATTGGCCACGTCGTACACTTCATAATCCCCCTGATAATCCCATTGAATACTGCTCAACGGAATACCGGCCATATCCACCGAGGACCTAAAATACCCATCCCCGTCAGCAAAAAACTGCAAATAGTTTTCCTCATCGAACTCGTTCAAGGCTCCAACTTCACTGGTAAAGGTTTTCTCCCAAACTTGATATTCCTGTAGCAAATAGTGGATATTGTCATAGAACACCCTATCGTAATCAAAGTTGTTCCTTTGATACCCTTCCAAAATATAGGAAGTATCGGAGCGGGGATCGTAGAGCTCCAAGGTATTATTGTCCAACGGGAACACTTCCAACAACCAAAGGCCGTCTACATTGTGGTCGATTTCCACCTGACCGCTAAAAGTGCCGTATGCACCAACATCAATACCCAATCCGTTACCCGTTTTACCCAGACCGGAAAGGTTGTTGTTGGCATAAACGATGCCCCTGTCAAAGGAAATGGTAAACGCCCGTTGCAAAAAGGGCACTTCCCCGCCGCCACGGGTTGCATTAATGTCGATATACCAAAGGTCATACGATTCCAAAACCAGGGCGGTATTGATAGGTGGCTCAGCAATCAGGTCATCTTCCACAATAACCTCGGTGTAGCAAGAACTGGCCAATACGCCTATCAGTAAAAATCCAAAGAGTAGTTTTCTATGTTTCATAATCGAGGTTTTAAGGTTCCCTATACCTAAACCAAGCAGCGTGCCAAATTTATTAACTGTTTGATAATCAATTAAAAACATCCTGATTGATTTATTTTATAGCTTTACGCAATAATTTGGATGCATGAAAGACAAGCTTACGTTTGGAGTTTTTGGAGGAGGAAGTTGGGGTACGGCCATTGTAAAGATGCTGACAGAAAATTTAGACCACGTACATTGGTATATGCGGAGCGATTCTGCTATTCGACATATCCAAAAAGAATGGCACAATCCCAACTATTTGAGCTCTGTGGAGTTTGATGTGGACCAGCTGGTAATGAGCCATGACATCAATACGATTGCTGAAGCGTCCGATGTGCTGATCTTTGCGATTCCCTCCGCTTTTTTGGAAAGGGAACTTCAAGCTTTGACCGTTCCATTGAAGGATAAGATTATTTTTTCGGCCATTAAGGGTATTGTTCCCGAAAGCGGCCGCATTGTTGGGGAGCATTTTAATGAAAAATACGGTATCCCTTTTGAAAATATCGGGGTCATTACAGGACCCTGCCATGCCGAAGAAGTGGCCTTGGAGCGCTTATCGTACTTGACCATTGCCTGTGCCGATGCCGATAAGGCAAAAATGGTGGCCAAACACCTGAAGAGCGACTATATCCGCACCAAAATATCGGACGACATCATCGGTACGGAGTATGCAGCCATGCTGAAAAACATTTATGCCATTGCTGCGGGCATAGCCCACGGACTGGGTTATGGGGACAATTTCCAAAGCGTGTTGATGAGCAATGCCATCCGCGAGATGAAACGTTTTATAGACCGAGTATACAAAATGAAGCGAAACATCAACGCCTCGGCCTACTTGGGCGACTTGTTGGTGACAGGGTATTCCACTTTTAGTAGAAACCGTATGTTCGGGAACATGATAGGGAAGGGCTACACCGTAAAAAGCGCGATGATGGAGATGAATATGGTAGCCGAAGGCTATTATGCCACCCAAAGTGCCCATAACTTGATGGAAAAACTACAGAAGAAGTCCAAAACTCCGATTATCAACGCTGTGTACCAAGTGCTCTACAAAAACAAGAACCCCAAAAAGGTGTTTGAAAAGTTGACGGAGAAGTTGGATTGATTTAAAGCTTATACGAAATCTTAAACATCACAATTCGGGGCAAAATTGCCGTGGATTGGTCTCTGATCAAAAAATCGGAAAAGGAGTTTTCCCTTTTAAACCTGACATTAAAAAGGTTGTTGGTCAATATTTCAAATCCCCATGGACTGTCTTCTTTTTGATAGAAGAGCGAGGCATTGGCCACATCAAACACGTTGCGCAAATTTTGCCCTTGATTGACAAACTCAATCCGTTCAAAATCTGTCTTAAAATGAAAATCATTGAAAAACACGTAGTCCAGATTTGCAAAAAAAGTTGAGTTGGTAAAAGTGTTTTTATTCGACGCAGTGGTGTAGACCGAAGGACTTATAGTATAGCCCAACTCCACATTCGGCCAATTTTCGAATAGCGTCTCCATCTTCCCCGTAGCGGAAATGGAGCGGGAGAGGTTTTTGGAAACATTGTCGTTTACCAATTGAAAAAATTCATTATAACTGCCCCTGCTTTCAAGACTAAGCTTGACGTTGTTGATTCGTTTTCCGAATCTAAAATTGGCATTCAAGGAGTTTTCAGCCTGGTTGAACATGGTATAGGTCACAAACTGGTTAATGCCTTCCAATACTGTTGCATTTTTAATACTCTGCGTTCGTTGGTTATAGGTCAATCCTGCATTCAAGTTTAAGCCCCGGAACAGGCTAAACTTGTAATAATTCACGGAATACGTATGGGTTCTACCGTTTTGCAGATTGGGCAAGCCCAACCGCACCGCATTGAAACCTCCCAACATAAAGTTGGCTCCCAACTGTTCCATACTGGGAAACTGCAGTTGTTGTTTGTATTGAAATCGCAGTTTTTCACTACTGTTAAATTCGGCTTCCGCATTGAACGCCGGCAACAATACCTGTGTGCTGTTGGTGGTAGAAATCTCCTCTTGGTCGTTGTCCCAGATGTAATTGTGGTAAAACAGTCCCGATTTAACGGTGAAAATACCTGTCAAGAATTTATATTCCAGTCCTAAGAACGCATCATTGAACCTGTACTCAATTTGGTTCCCAAAGCCATTGTCCAAAAAATTATTTACGGTTCCATCGGAAAGCTGTTGCGTTTCAGCACTCGTAAAATCATCGAACCTAAAATTAGTTCCAAAAGTGGTGTAGATGTGGTTAAAGTTATTGAGCACCCAATAATCCTTAAGGACCAAATCAAAAGAGGTGGTCCGTACCTCTTTCTGCTGAAATACTTGATAGGAATTGTCCTCTTCCAAAGGAAGCAAGCCCGGCAGAAATAGCTGGTCCGTTTCCCAGGTACTGTTGGGCGTGTTTTGTTGAAATGCCACGGAAGCCTCCAAACTTAAGGTCTGTGCCCGTGAAAATCGTTTGCTGTATTCCACATTTTGTTTGAGCTCCAAGGCAGACACATCTTGCAACGTATTGAAGAATGTATTTTGGTTCTCGCTTTGGGTTAAGATGCTACCTTGCCCCGTATTTTCCGTAAGCTTCACAAACGAGTTAAGGGTTACGTTCTCATCGCGGTTGGGTTCATGCTCAACGGTCGCCTTTCCTATCAAAAAGAAGTTGTCGTAATCGTTCTCTTCTGTTCTGTTCTCGTTGAGAATACCGTCGGAATTGTTATATATATTAAGGGTGTTCGTTGCTGTCTGCGTGCTGCTCCCATTGGCAAGCACATAGCTGTTGATATCCGTTTTGGAAGAGACCGATTGCCTGAGGTTGAAGGCCCCAAAATGATTGGTGTTCGCCCGAAAATCCGTATTGTTCAAGAATTGGGAGAAGTCGTCCCTACTCAACGCGAAGTAGCCCCCAATATCGCCAATGAGTTTTCCAAACCCTCCATTGAACTCTAAATAATCGGAAAAGGTAAAGCTTTTGATACCTATATTGTTCAAGTCGCCAATAAAATTGATATTGGTCTTTGGGCTATAATAGAACAGATTGGGATGTACCAAATAGCGGTCTTTTACACCACCTCCAGCTTCCATATCGCCAAAGGCGAACTTCTTTTTATCCTCCTTAAGTTTGATGTTAAGCGCCAATTCATCGGAATCCTGCAGCCCTTTGAGAAACCCAATCTTGTTGTAGTTGTCCAATACTTGAACCTGATCTACGGCATCGGCAGGAATATTGTTTACAGCCAACTTGCTATTGCCGGTAAAAAACACCTTGTCCTCAACCAACACCTTGGTCACTTTTTTGCCTTGTGCGGTAACATTACCTTCGCGGTCCACCTCAATGCCCGGTAGTTTTTTGAGTACCTCGCGCAGTTTGCGTTCCTCGCCGGTAACAAAAGCATCGGTCTGGTAGGTTATGGTGTCCTCCTTTACTTCAATCGGGATTTTATATTCCAGCACCACCTCATCGAGCTCATTGTTCCTGGGGAGCATTACCATGTTTTTGGTCTCATCTTGGGTGGCGGTATGTTCAAAAACAAGTTTTTGGTAACCCAGATAGCTCACCTCTATGGAGTAGGCCACCTCTTTTTCCAAGCGCAGGACATACTCGCCCTTATCGTTGGTAATGGCAAATTGGGTACGCTCATCTGTGTTTTTAGGGAATGCCAAGATGTTGGCGTTGGCCAATGGTGAAGTGGTGGTGCTGTCAGATACAACTCCACTTAGCACAATATTTTGTGCTACCGAATTGCCAACGCAGACGATTAAAAAAAAAAGAACTACAAGTGGTTTCAATCACCCTGTTTTATTAATGTATTCATCCTATCATCCATCATCTTGAAATACGTATCATAGGATTGTGTACTTGAACATTTTGGTTCGTCTATTCTTTCTTTCTTATTAAGTCTTACGTTCAATGCCGAGTAAACTATTGATGAGAACTCTAATTCCAATATGGTGCCCGGCAGTCCGTCAAAACCAAGGGGGCCAAAACCATATGGAAGTTCGTTCGTGAACCAAGCGGTTACCTCTATCCTTCTCTGACCTTCATTACGCACTGTTGTTGCTTTATAACAATTAAAATTCGCTATGGTTTTTTGGGAACTTTCTATGTTCCATGGGTTCTCTTGGTCATAGGTTAAACAAATTTGATTTTCAAAACCTTGTTTTTCCACTACTTTTAAATTATTGACTTTATCAACATACCACACCTCATCCCCATCACAAGATACAACTGCAAGATTATATATGGATTTGGAAATATTGTCCCCGACCAATTTCCTTTTCATTTTAAACAAGGCAACATCTTTATTGGCCAGCAATTCAAATTGAAAATCTTCCATGAGTCTCTCGGTTTCTAAAACTATGCTTTGGGCTTCCTTGCTTTCAATTTTAGTGATATCCCTTATCGACTTGGTTGTGTACTCCACCACAATACTTGAATGTTCACCTTTTTGAGCGAAGGAAGTAAAATATAAAAAACCAAATATCAATATATTTAAAAGTCTTTTTAATGGATTTGACATATGTTTTAAGCTTTAAAGAAATGACCTACCAACCTCTTCCCAACTTAGATAAAGCCTTATCCCCCTCCTTTTTATATTCTTCCTCGGTAATAGTTTCAATATTATTTGGCCAATCTATTTTTACTTCTTTTTTGGGGTTTAGCTCAACTTTGCTCGCCGTGTAAGTGGCTATCGGCAATTGTAGCTCCAAGATAAGGCCGGGCAAGTTGCCAACATGTTCGGTTGGGCCATAAGAAAAAGGAATCTCTGGGGCATACCATGCTATAGTATCTTCATTTAACCCAGTGTTGGATTTATCTAAGATGGCTTTGTAACAAACAAACGCTCCTATTCGTTTCTGCTCTTTGGTCAATGTCCAATCTTGTTTTTCTATTTCTGACGCTACATTGTATTTGTTATCTTGATATTGAGTTTGTAATATTTGCTGACTGCTATCTAAGTTGGTAAAATAGGTACCCTTAGCTGTAAGATATTTCACAAACTCATCCATTTCCTCAAAATCCGAAATGCTGAGTCCTCTTTGATGTTGAAAAATGCTTTGCTCCGTATTAAAGATAAGTTCTAATTGTACATTTTTGGCTGCATCCGCGGTCATTCTTAACATCCTTTTCAATTCGGAGGATGCTTTTCCGTCTTTTATCCCTTCCTTATAGAAGTCTTCCATACTAACCTGGTACAAAATTCTTCCGCTTCTAATCTGAGCGAAGGTTTGATTGGTCCCAAATAGAAAAGCAATAATAAATATTAGGCTATATTTTTTCATATGAAATATTTTAAGCAGTATGACCTAAAATTAAGGTCATACTGCCTTTGACTGATTACATCATTTGACATAGTGCATAAGCAACCTCAAAAGCCCTTCCCGCTGCGAAACCATCTCCCGTCTGACCATAAACATAGTCTGCATAATCAAATGCTATTCCTTCACAATCAGTAGGCAACTAAATCGCTGCCGCATTCAAACTACTAGAAGTAAACCCAATAGCAAAAACAGTACTCAATAAAAAAATCTTTTTTCTCATTTTCTAAAAATTTAATAGGTTAAGAATTTGTTTCTCCTACCTCATTTCAGCGCCGAAAATGTAAGATTACGTTAAAACTATAGTTAAAAACTGAATTTAGGTATGCGGTTTTCCGCATACTTTTTACGGTTTTCCGCATATTTTCATTTGTCTGTCAACCTTTTTTAAATTTTATTCTTTGCAGCACCTAAATCAGATAGTCAGCAGAAGAATCAAATAGATTTTCTTTAAAGTGAAAAAAGGGCAAAAGCAGCAATCTGGACAAATACCTAACTAAGTTTCATCCACCACGTTTTTTAATAGCTGCCATATTGGCGTCAAGCATATCATAATACTTTTCAAAAGTCATTTCTTTTGAGCTCTCTGGGAACTTCATCTCAACCTTTTTTTCCTGTATTTCTTTCAGTTTAAAAATTACATTATCTCGGTGCATCTCAAGGATAAGACCTGGGAGACCATTATAACCTAAAGGCCCATAGGAATATGGCAGGTTTGGTGCAAACCATGCTTCAATTTCTTCGAGATAACTCCCCAACCTTCGTGTTGTTTTGGCCTTTAGCACTGTAAAGTTTCCTATTTGCTTTGATTCATTGGTTATCTTCCAATGTAATTTCTCGTCTAATGTTAAAACCATGGAGGGATCGGTATTTAGCAAGGCTATTCGCTTAATGGAATCATCAGCTTTTGTATGCCAAATCTGGTTTCCAGAACAAAATCCTGCCGCCAATTCATACATCATAGGGTTAATATCGTCTCTGACCAATTGTTTTGATTGTTTGAAAATGGATTCATCGTTGGCAATGAGTAATTGAAACTCAAAATCGGACATAACAGCTGCGGCCATAGTTGCCATGCTTTTCGTCTGTTCATGTTTCATTTCATTCAAATCAAAGTTCGATTCGACTTTATAAGAAATATGAAGTGATTTTTGGCCAAAAACAGTCCCAAAAACCATAAAGACAAAGAGAATTGAAACCCGTTTATATTTTAATAATCTCATAAAAATGAAGGGGAGACCACATAATCTCCCCGATTTTGACTGTGAACATTTGTTTTAATTACCAATCGCATCCACACTTCTGGTAAATACACCAATTATACGCAAGCACAAACAAATCAGGCCGGTCCGCTGTCAATTCAGATGCAATACTAACACACGATTCAAATGCAACTTCTTCATCTAATACCGCTTTTTCCTCTGCATTCATGTTAGTTGAAAAAGCCAAAAAAAGCATGAGCATTCCAATAATTTTTTTCATGATTTTAAATTTTTCGTGAATAAATAGTTTTAATACTCGAACAATTTCAGCGCTGAAAAATGTAAGCTTGGGCTAAAACTATAGTTAAAAAATAAATTTGGGTGTGCGGTTTTCCGCATATTTTTTACGGTTTTCCGCATATTTTCATTTGTCTTTTAAATGATGCCCAATTCTTTGGCCCTGTTCACCAAAGCCATCGTATTCCCTTTTTCAATTCCCAATTTTTTGTGCAAGACTCGCTTTCTTTTTTCCACTTTGGACAACGACCAGCACAAATGTTCCCCAATTTCTTTATTTCGGATTCCTTTAGACAGGAGGTACAAAAGCTTTTTTTCATCTGTGCTTAAGTAAACTTCCGCATTGGATTCTCCTCTTAATATTTTTCCAATGGTTGAGGAATAGTAAGGTTGATCTTTTAAGATATGCTGAATTGCGCCTATTAAATGATATTCATCCACTTCACCTTTAACTAAAAACCCGTGTGGTTTTATAGTTTGTAGAATTTCTTCCAAACGAAGTTTATCCGTCAAACTGGTCATCACCAATATTCTAGTCTTGAGTTGCTTTTCAACAATAAGTCTTCCCATATCTTCTCCCGAATAAAGGTCTTTTTCTGGATAGGCGGGCATACAAATATCCAAGAAGACTATATCAAAATGAACTGCTTCCTTAAATAATAACTGATACGCTTTTTTGAGGGAATGTGCCTGCTGAACTGTAACTTTTGGAATGGTACCCTTACACCCTGCTTGTTCCACAATCAACTCGTAACCTTGGCAACTGAGTTGGTGGTCTTCAACAATCAATATACTTTGAAGGGCCCTCTCGGTGAGGCAATCTTTACCTTTTCTTCTTCCTCTGTAGTCCATATACAATTAGTGCAATGGCCTTTATGAGGTTAGTAAAGGCGTTTTCGTTTACAAAGCTATATCTTAAATATATGAAATTATAAGTTTTGGTCCCGCTCCAGCGAAAAATCCGAATGCTCGGTCAACTGGGCATCCAATTCTTTGGAAAAGGCTTCCATATCCTCTGCGGAATAGTTGTACGCTTTTTGAAATTCCTCGAACACCGGCTCCTTATATTTGCGAACGCTGTCAATATCAAAATACAGTCGGCCCGTTCTTCGAATAAAAAAGTCCAGCGGGTTTAGGGCCATTTCGTGCGCCATGGCAAACTGGGCCTCTGCCCTGATCATACGTTCTTTAGGTTTTTTCCCTTTGATGTTGGCGTATCGCTCCAAAATAGCTTCGGTTTGCTTACCGTAGGTGGTGACCAAGTACCAAGCGTGATAGTATTCAAATCCATCTTCTTTGAGATTGTCCAAGACCTGATCAATGTATTTGGTTACGTGCTTATATTTTTTAAAGTCGTTTCCGCAAAGTGGAATCTTATCCGTGGTGCAAGCCTTCAATTCGGTTTCGTAATCTTCCTCCATTTTTTTGACGATACGGTTCACCACACGTTCGGCCATTTTTCGGTATCCGGTAAGTTTACCGCCCGCAATACTGACCAATCCACTATCGGAAGTGAAGATTTCATCCTTTCGGGACAATTCAGAAGCGGATTTCCCTTCTTCGTGAATTAATGGACGAAGTCCAGCCCATGATGAAATAATGTCGTCCAACTCTAATTCGATGTCCGGGAACATATTGTTTACGGCAGAAATCAAATAAATGGCATCGGCCAGTTCGGTTGTTACATGGTTCTTGTCGGCATTGTAATTCGTATCCGTAGTGCCAATGTAGGTGACCTTACCGCGTGGGATGGCAAACATCATCCTACCGTCGGGAATATCAAAATAAACGGATTGCTTTACCGGTAGTTTTTCCTTTGGAAATACCAAATGGACACCCTTTGTCAGGTGCAATTGTTTTCCCTTTTTGGATTGGTTCACACTGCGTAGTTCATCCACCCATGGACCTGCCGCGTTGATGACATATTTGGAGAATACGTTGTACTCATCCCCGAAAACCTCATCCATGAACTTTACCCCAGCTACTTGCTCATCTTTATAAATAAAATCGGTGACCTTGGCGTAATTGAACAACTGTGCCCCAAACTGAAGACTGGTCTTCAAATTTTCCATGGTGAGCCGTGCATCATCGGTGCGGTATTCGGCATAATAGCCCGCACCGTTCAAGATTTTTTTGGGGAGCAGCGGCTCCAGTTTTAGCGCTTCCTTCTTCTCCAGCATCTGCCGTTTATCGTCCCCAGAAACTTGGGCCAAAATATCGTACACCTTCAAACCGATGGAGGTCAACCATTTTCCATAAGACCCGCCTTCGATAAGCGGGAGCAACATTTTTTCTGGCAGCACCAAATGGGGGGCCAATTTGTGCACAATGGCACGTTCCGAACCCACTTCTTTTACCAACCAAAAATCGAATTGTTTCAGATAGCGAAGCCCGCCGTGTATCAATTTGGTGGATTTGCTACTAGTACCCGAAGCGAAATCCCCTTTCTCCAACAACAACACCTTCATGCCGCGAGAAGAAGCGTCCAGGGCAATTCCAGCACCGGTTATTCCCCCGCCCACGACCACGAGGTCGTATGACTTTTGGGCTGCCTTTTGCAACTGTTCCTTTCGATTTACGTTTGAAAAAACAATGTTCTCGCTCATGATTCTATTTATTGAATTCGTATTCCCGTTCCACAAGGCACACCCGGACTTTATACCAAGAATACCATCGCTCTCTACCTTGTTTTTGTGCTTGTCTGTGGTCCAACTGTGCTTTCCAATTGGCAATGGCTTCCAGACTCTCCCAATAACTCACAGTAATTCCTACTCCTTCCCTTGCACTTTCCACATCCAAAAAGCCCGGTTGTTTTCGCGCCAAGGTTTCCATCTCTTCCGCCATTTCCGCATATCCTTCATCACCCGGAGTTTTTAGACTGGTGAAAATTACCGCGTAATATGGTTTTTGGGGATTCATTTAAATGATATACTCCTTTTCCAAAAAATAATTTACCAAGGCTTCCTTCATCAAAACCGTTTGCTCCCCGGCCTTCAGCGGTGGGAGTTGTTCCTTGATTTTATAATGTGGCCATCCTTCATCATCAAAAAAGTCAAAATCGTAATACCCATAAGGCTCCAACAGCCTGCAGATGGCGATATGCATCAGATTGACTTTTTCGTCCTTTTTAAATTTACGATGAAAATTTCCCAATTCCTGAACGCCTACCAAATAAATGATGCCATCCAGTTCCAATGGATCACCATCGGAAAATTGGGCCGACAGTTTTTGCACCAACAGCTCCCATCGTTCCCTTAATTGTTCGTCTCTTGCCATGTGTTTTGCAATGAGTACCAAAGGTACAAATCAATATTCTATATTTGTTAAAACCCGCGCATGAGCTTTTTGGATATCATCATAGGAATTCTACTGATTTGGGGCCTTTACAAAGGGCTTAAAAATGGCTTGTTTGTAGAGCTGGCTTCTTTGGTGGCACTCATTGCCGGAATTTATGGCGCCATCCATTTTTCTTACATCACAGGGGATTATCTTGCTGAACGATTTGATTGGAGCGACCAATATCTTAAAATCGCTGCGTTCTTAATTACCTTTTTTGCCATTATAATTGTGGTGAACTTGGCAGGCAAATTCCTTACCAAGATTGCTGATTTTGCCATGCTCGGATTGCTCAATAAAATCGCCGGGGGTATTTTTGGAGCTTTAAAGGTGGGCGTTATCTTGGGTGCCTTTCTGATTTTCTTTGAAAAACTCTCTTCTCCTCTCGGACTCATCAATGAAGAAAGCAAACAAGAATCCGTTTTCTACGAACCCATCAAGGAAATTGGAGCCTTGGTGTTCGCTTATGTATTTGATGACGAGGAAACCCTCCACAAAGAAGAAGTCGAAGCTAGGGAGGAGATTATATGAACGGCATGCTTTTCCCGATGAATTGATAATCTTCCCATACCACGGCACCATCATTATTTCAGTATCCTGTATTTCAACGTGATAATCTACCCTGATGTGGAAATTTTATGGAAACGGGCAGGGTCTCCTTTAGTTTAGCAAACGAGAACATTAGGGAATTTAGAACACTCCCGAAAACGACCCCGAGAAATGAAAAAATGTACGAGCACTTTGCTGATCGTAGGATTGGTATTGCTACTTGCAAGCTGTAGCAAATCATCGACAGAAGAATTGGAACAATTGTATACCGAAGCCAGTATTGGAAACGATAAAGTTTCTGTAGATCCCATAAAAATGGAAGAGGAACTGCTGGATTTGGTCAACGAATACCGAAATTCAATCGGTTTGGAGGCCTTGATCACAAGCGAACCAGCTTACAAATATGCTGAGGATCACAACAATTATATGATCTCCAAAAACAGCTTGAGCCACGATAATTTTGAAGAACGTGCCGCCAGCATCGCAGCGGAAACCAATGCACAAAAAATTTCAGAAAATGTGGCCCGTTTCTACGCATCCGCAGAAAAAACTATGGATGCATGGGTGGCCAGTGCCTCCCATAAGCAAGCTCTTGATGGAGACTTTACCCACACTGCCCTTAGCGTGCAGTTGGACAAGGACGGAAGACCTTACTATACCCAGATTTTTATAAAGATAGACTAATGTAACCCCGTATAACTCACAGCAAGACCCGCCTATGGTGGGTCTTTTTTTTGAATTGCTATGTTGCCACGAGAGATTTTTTTACCTTTCATAAAATCTTTGAACATGGCAATAAAGGCACCTTTTAATCTCAACAAATGGGTAGAGGAAAACCGTGAGACCCTAAAACCTCCGGTGGGCAATAAAAATTTGTACAAAGAATCGGGTGATTACATTGTGATGGTGGTCGCCGGTCCCAATGCTCGAAAGGATTATCATTATAACGAGACGGAGGAACTTTTTTATCAATTGGAAGGACAGATCGAAGTGCATATCCAAGAAGATGGACAAAAAAGAACCATGGAACTGGGACCCGGGGATATGTACCTCCATCCGGCCAAAGTGCCACATTCACCCGTTCGCAAGGAGGGCTCCATTGGTTTGGTCGTGGAGCGCAAGCGCATGGACCTCGATGCCAAAGATGGACTGCTTTGGTTTTGCGATAACTGCAACAACAAACTGCATGAGGTTTATTTTAAACTACATGACATTGAAAAGGATTTCCTAGGTCATTTTAAGCACTTTTACGGTTCGGAAGAACTGCGCACCTGCAACAAATGTGGTACCGTAATGCCCGTTGATGAACGATTTGTAGCCAAAGAAGAATGATTCTCCTTATAGCAAAAATCATCATTGGGATTGTGGCCCTGCTCCACCTTTATTTTTTATGGTTGGAAATGTTTGCGTGGACCACTAAGGCAAAAAAGGTGTTCCGCAGCTTTCCGGAAGAGCTCTTTGAGCCCACAAAAACACTCGCGGCCAACCAAGGGCTGTACAATGGCTTTTTGGCCGCGGGACTTATTTGGGCTTTGTTGATAAAAGATGGAGCTTGGCAAGTGTATGTAGCCCTCTTCTTTTTGGGATGTGTTGCCGTAGCTGGAATCTACGGTGCGGCTACCGCCTCAAAAAAAATATTTACGATACAGGCACTCCCTGCTTTGGTAGGAATAGCACTTTTATTGGTGCACCTATTCCTGTAAACCGTTTATTCTCTTCAAGATTATTCGTAATATTGTGAAAATATAACAATTCACTCGTAAAAAGTTATAAATGTCAAAAATCGCAACTGCATTTGGAATCAAAGAGGCCCTTAAAGAGTTAGGGTTGAACGAAATAAATAATGGCACATCCACTGGGAAAGAATGGTTTTCCAATGGGGAAGTCATTGAATCCTATTCTCCTGTTGACGGAGCACTTATCGGAAAGGTAAAGGCTACCACTCAGGAAGATTACGAAAAGGTGATCACCACCGCCCAAGAAGGATTTAAAAAATGGCGAACCATGCCAGCTCCACAACGTGGCGAGGTCGTACGACAATTTAATGATGAGCTGCGTCGCCTAAAAGAACCGTTGGGAAAACTCGTTTCCTATGAAATGGGCAAAAGTCACCAAGAAGGGCTTGGCGAGGTACAGGAAATGATTGACATCTGCGATTTTGCCGTGGGACTTTCACGTCAATTGCACGGCCTAACCATGCACAGTGAGCGTCCAGGACACCGGATGTACGAACAATACCACCCCCTAGGCGTCGTAGGCATCATTTCGGCCTTTAATTTCCCGGTCGCCGTTTGGTCTTGGAACACTGCTTTGGCTTGGGTATGTGGGGACGCCTGTATTTGGAAAGGTTCGGAAAAAACACCGATGACCTCTGTGGCCTGCCAGAACATTGCCGCTCGCATCTTTACCAAAAATGGAGTGCCCGAAGGTATTTCCTGTTTGATTACCGGAGATTATCACGTGGGAGAATTTATGACCAAGGACGAAAGGGTCCCGTTGATTTCCGCTACCGGTTCAACACGCATGGGAAAGATAGTTGCACAGACAGTAGCCGGACGTCTTGGAAAAACATTATTGGAACTTGGTGGTAACAATGCCATCATCGTTACACCAGATGCAAATATCAAAAATACCGTTATCGGAGCCGTATTTGGAGCCGTGGGTACATGTGGCCAGCGCTGTACTTCCACCCGTAGGTTGATTGTACACGAAGAAGTCTATGATAAAGTGAAAAATGCCATAGTGGACGCCTACAAGCAAATACGCATTGGCAATCCCCTCGATGAGAACAACCACGTGGGACCACTCATCGATAAAGACGCGGTAAACAATTATTTGAACGCTTTGGAAAAGGTAAAAGCCGAAGGCGGAAACATTTTGGTCGAAGGCGGTGTGCTGGAAGGCGAAGGCTATGAAAGTGGCTGTTACGTGAAACCGGCGATTGCCGAAGCAGAAAACCACTTCGAGATTGTGCAGCATGAAACCTTCGGGCCTGTATTGTACATCTTGAAGTACAGTGGTGACCTTCAAAATGCACTGGATATGCAAAATGGGGTAAGACAAGGGCTTTCTTCTGCCATTATGACGAACAATTTAAGGGAAGCCGAACGTTTCCTTTCCGTAGAAGGGTCGGATTGTGGCATTGCCAATGTAAATATTGGTACCTCAGGTGCTGAAATCGGTGGAGCCTTTGGTGGGGAAAAAGAAACCGGAGGAGGCCGTGAAAGCGGTTCGGATGCTTGGAAAATCTACATGAGAAGGCAGACAAACACCATCAATTACACTACCGAACTGCCATTGGCGCAGGGAATCAAGTTTGACCTATAAACATAAAAAGCCGCCCATTTTGTAAATAACACGAAATGGGCAGTCTTTAAAACCAACTTAACTAACTCAAACTTAACTTTAAAACCCTATTTCAATGCCGGATCATTGTCGGGAGAAACAGGGTTCTTAAACTTATTGTCCACTCAAATTTCCATAATTTTCCTTAGGAATTTAAGAGGTATCGTATCAGTGGTCGCAAAAAGTGTATGGTTGGTACCATTTATTTTGTTTCTTGCCTTGGATTTTTCCTACAACTTCGTTTATTTTTTGTTGTCTTGTTGAATTTGAGGCAATTCCGTAGCAGATTTAAGATTTTTGTGCTATTTTAAAGTGCGGTTTTTGCCGCTTATTTGTTTGCCTATGGATTGGGAAAGTTCAAATATTTGGTATTGGGTCATCTTGGCATTTACGGGAATCATTGCAGGTATCCTAGGATACTTCTTTGGCAAATCCGATACTCCCCGAAAAATGGAGAAATCATTAGCGTTGAACGCGCTTGAAATTGAGAATGCCAAGCTAAAGTCGGATTTGGACATCTGCCGGAAAAGGCTGGATTCGCACACGATTCAAACCAAGGAAATCCAAATTAAGGACATTGCACAAACCGCAAAGAGCGACTTCATATTTGATCCTGTTGAGGCTAAAGCTGCCTTTGGAAAAACCATAAAGGAAAACGATTTAAAGCTTATCGAAGGGATTGGGCCCAAAATCGAGGGACTGTTCCATAATTTCAAGATTACCACTTGGAAGGATTTGGCCGAAATCTCCGCCGACAAGTGCCAGGAAGTGCTGGATTCGGGCGGTAAACGCTACCGCATTCACGATCCTGCTTCATGGCCCATGCAGGCCAAGATGGCCTACGAAGGTCATTGGGAACAACTATTTGAATGGCAAGAAAAACATCGCGCTGGAAAATATTGATCCAGTTCCTAGACCAACTGGTCTTTCTACATCATCCCGTTCGCTTCCACCCATTTAAACGTGTACTGTTCTTGCGAGAATTGCATGCGCTCCGAAATTCGTTGTAATCGCTCAGGCAACTTCATCAGGTACACCCTTGCCTTTTCCGCTTGGTCGGAAAGTCCCCTTAAATTACCGATATCCCAGTAATCGTTCAGTTTTTTCAAAATATCGATATAATCCTGGGCAGTATACACTCCCAATCGTTGGGCACAATTGGAAAATTGTTCAAAGGCCTCTCCAATACTTCCACCGGATTCCCTTAGAAAATGAGCGGGCATCACAATTTTCTTCTTCATCATATCGGCAAAGGCAAGTACCATTCCATCTGGGTCTTGGCCCATAATGGTCTTTACAAATTCACGGTATGCCAAATGGTGTCTCATTTCATCACCGGCTATAATCGTGCACATTTTTGCCAAAAGACCATTCCCTTTCTTTTTGGCCATTTTGCCCACTCTTTTGTGCGAAATGTTGGTTGCCAATTCTTGGAAGGTGGTGTACACAAAGTTTTTGTACGGGTCCCTATCGGTTCCGATATCGAACCCATCGGATATCAAATGTTGCGTTGTGATTTCAATTTCGCGCATGTTCACGCGTCCCGACAGATATAGGTATTTGTTCAATACATCGCCGTGACGGTTTTCCTCGGCAGTCCAAGCCCGCACCCACTTGCTCCAGCCATTATCCTTGCCGTTGTGCTGGTCAATACCTTCCACATCCATCAACCAAGACTCGTAGGTAGGCAAGGCCTCTTCAGTGATGGTGTCGGCAACCAAGGTCACCCAGAAATCGTATCCAAGCTCTTTTGCTTCTCCACGAATTTTTTCGATGTCATCATAAAAGTGATCACTTCGCGAATCGGGCAAGAAATCGGTGGGTTGCCATATTTTTTCGGTTGGGATAAGAAATTCATCGATATACCCTTCTACTTTGGGTTCAATCGCTTGCATCACTTCCAATCTAACATTCTTTATCGACATAGTACGGGGTTTTTTACAAAGGTCATTATAAAATATCGAAATCTTTTTAATTCCTTCCTCTTTCTCCGGGATAGAATGTATGGACCGGATCGCTTTGCCAAAATTCCTTGGTCTCTGCATCCAACATGGTAAGGGGGCCTTTAAAGGCAGCACCGGTATCTACATTCCAAACATTGGCCCTTTGGGTCGGTTCCGCAAAACCTGTTTTGGACAAAGGGGTGTGTCCAATAAAAACCTCCTCGTAATGCGTAAGTCTTTTAGGGAATTTAGGGTCCGAAGGCCCCAATTCTGGGTCAAGCGCCGTGGCAAGCTCCCAAAGAGTGCGGTCCCAATAAAAGGACTGCTCAAAATATTCGTAGTCTATTCCCTTAAGATTGGTGTAGCCCGCATGCAAGTACAGTCGATTGTCGGCTGCAAGATGGTAGTTTTGCAGCTCCTCGTAAAAATCAAGGTGCACTCTCCACGTATCCTTATCTGCATTCAAATACGATTGCCGCGTGGCTTCGCCACCATGGGCCAACCATTGTGGATTTTCCTTCTGCTCTATAAGCCAAGCCTTGCAGAGTTCATCATGGTTGCCGCGTATAAATGTACAGTTATACTGATCTTTGAGTTGGATCAAATAATCAATGGTTTCCACGGCAGTGCTCCATCCATCCACATAATCGCCCAGAAAAATGATATGGTCCTCGGTCGACACCCTCGCTTTGTCCATCAATTGTTCTAAAGCCCTTACTCCTGAATGAATGTCGCCCACTACCAATGTCCGCATAGAAAAGTTTTTGACAATATTACACACAAATGATTGGCTGCTAAAAAATCATACCGGCTTTATCACGGATTTAACCCAGAATTTAAATAAACCTAACTGATTTTTGGACGTGGTATTATTTTCTATGTACCTTAGAATATTCCGAAGTACTATGAAGAAAGTATACTGTATTGGCGAACTGTTGATCGATTTTGTTGCCGAAAAGCAAGGGAGCGATCTCTCCAAAGCCACCCAATTTACCAAAAAAGCGGGCGGAGCTCCTGCCAACGTAGCCTGTGCCATCGCCAAACTTGGCGGAAACGGCATTTTTATAGGTAGTGTTGGAAACGACCCTTTTGGGAAATTCCTTTTGGATACCTTAAAAAACGAAGGTGTCGACATTTCGTTGGCCCAGCTTTCCGAAACCTTTACCACACTTGCCTTTGTTTCCCTTTCGGAAGACGGCGAGCGCGATTTTGTGTTCAGTCGGGGTGCAGACCAAGAACTCAGCTACAATCCAGACCTTAGAAAAAACCTCCCGGGTAACATTCTCCACTTGGGAGCAGCAACCGCTCTTTTGGGGGGACCTTTAGAAAAAACCTATACCAAATACTTGTTTGATGGGCTCACCAAGGAAATGTTCATCTGTTTTGACCCCAATTACAGAACAGATTTATGGAAGGATGACACGGAAACCTTTATTAAAAAATGTATGCCCTTTGTGGAAAAATCACATCTGTGCAAGTTCAGTTTGGAAGAAGCTCAACTACTTTCCGGAAAAGAAGATATCCATGACGCTTGTGATGCCCTCCATAAGGTAGGGGCCAAAATCATTACCGTCACCATGGGAAAAGATGGCACACTCCTAAGCACCAATGGAACCAAAAAAGTAATCCCAAGTATTAAGGTCACCCCCGTAGATACCACTGGTGCCGGTGATGCCTTTATTGGGTGCCTATTGTACCAAATTTCTGATTTGGGCAATTTTGAGCCCGTTTTCGAAGATTTTGAACTGTTGGAAAATATGGTGGCCAAAGCCAATAAAGCTGGGGCCATCACCACCACAAACTACGGGGCCATTGTAGCCCTACCCACCAAAGACCAGCTTGAAGCATAAATGAACCAGGCCCAATTACACCGATTGCTCCCTCACAAAGGGAAGAGCAGCCAAGAGCTTTTTGATCAACGCTTGGCCACCAACCTCACCTTGATTCAAAAGCAGTTTTTTTCCTTATATCCGGAAGAACGCTACGCACCCCATTTTCAAAAGTTGCTGAAACTGCTCCCCAAATTATTTTTGGAAAGGCCTGAGGTCTTGAAATCACAGGACATGGACCGATTAAAATCGGGAAACTGGTACCAATCCGAAAAGCTCATGGGTATGCAGTTGTATGTGGAGCATTTCAATAAGGACTTGAAAGGGTTACAGGAAAAAATACCCTATTTCAAATCCTTGGGAGTCAACTTTGTGCACCTGATGCCCATCACTACCCGGCCAAAGGGCGAAAGTGATGGTGGCTATGCGGTGAACAATTATCTGGAAGTAGATCCAAAATACGGTTCCAAGGAAGACCTCTTGGAACTGACCACTGCATTTCGAAAAAACAGTATGTATTTGATGCTCGATTTTGTGGTCAACCATACCTCCAACGAGTTTTCCTGGGCCAAAAAAGCGAAAAAAGGGGACAAAAAGTACCAAGGCTACTATTACACTTACGAGGATTTCACCATCCCTGCCGAATTTGAAAAAACCTTGCCAGAAGTATTTCCCGAAACCTCGCCGGGCAATTTTACCTATATCCCCGAAATGGAAAAATGGGTGATGACGGTGTTCAATAGTTATCAATGGGACCTTAACTACACCAATCCAGAGGTGTTCTTGGAAATGTTGACCAATTTGGTGAAACTGACCGATATGGGCGTGGATGTGGTCCGTTTTGATGCACTCGCCTTTCTCTGGAAAAAAATCGGAACCATCTCACAAAATCTTCCCGAGGCACATAATTTGATTTCCTTGTTCCGAATGTGCCTTCAAGTGGTGGCTCCCGGTTCTATTCTATTGGCTGAAGCGATTGTGGCTCCTACGAACATTATCAAATACTTCGGGGAAGATGAAAAACAGGGCAACGAATGTGAAATTGCCTATAATGCTTCGTTGATGGCACTCTTATGGAATTCCATTGCCACCAAAAAAACCTCGTTGCTCTACAAAAGTTTGATGCACGTTCCGTCAAAACCCAAAGATGGTACTTGGATCAACTACATCCGCTGCCACGATGATATTGGATTGGGGTACGAAAACCACCTCATTGAAGAACTGGGATGGAATCCCAATATGCACCGTAAATTCTTGTTGGATTATTATTGCCGCAGATTGGATTGGTCGCCCGCTATGGGAATGTTGTTCATGTACAACCCCAAAACTGGCGACGGCCGTATCACAGGGAGTGCAGCTTCCCTCCTAGGACTGGAGAAGGGTATCCAAACCAAAGATGAAGAGCTCATTAAAGAGGCCGTTGACAAGATCATAATGCTGCATGGGATTACCTTGGCTTTTGGAGGAATCCCCTTAATCTATGCCGGTGACGAAATTGGCACCTTGAACGATTACTCCTTTCAAACCGACGACGCCAAAAAAGGAGACAGTCGCTGGGTGAACCGCCCCATGCAGGACTGGGAGGTCATCTCACAACTGGACAAACTGGACTCGCCGCAATCCAAGATTTTCCGTGCGCTGCAGCACCTTATCCAAATACGAAAGGAGTATGGGGTTTTTGCGGATAATAACAATTTGGAACTATGCCACACGGGTAACGACCATATCTTTTCCTTTGAAAGAACGCAAGGCTATAAGGGACTGCTCGTACTTTGCAATTTTGATGAAAACCCTCAGGTAATCGACAGTAGCTGGATCAAAAAATTGGGCTATTTCAGTCAAGGGGATCCCGTGGATTTGGTGTCCGGTGAAAAGGTGCGTTTGAACAGTGCGCTCCTGGAAGTGATGCCCTATCAGATGATTTGGCTGATGAAATCCTAAGCGTACCTCACCTTTCGTAAAATCCGTTGGGATTCCTTCAGGGATTGATACACATGAGTGTCATAGGCCTTCAGCAAGGCGCGGGAACTTTCCATTTTGTCCTTTGCCTCTTCAAACCCGTTCAAATAACAAATAAGATACGTAGCAGGTAGATGGGTGATGTCGGTATGCTCCGAATCGGTCAACGGAATATGGTTTTCCAGTTTTTTGAGCAACGCATTGTTTGTATTGTAAACGTGATACAAGGTTTTCTTATCGAACTGTGGCGGCTCAAAAACCAATTTGCTGTTGATGGTATACTTTCCATTGTCCGAAAAGGTAATCGTCATTTCTTCCAATGGATAATATTTTTGTTGTGAACCCAATCCCAATTGTACATATTCCAAGGTCTTGAAGGAATCATCATCATAATCTATGGTGATTTCATCCAAAGCGGAATAGAAGAGCTTCACCTGTTCGTTGATCAATTCAATATCCACACGAGAATAATACACTTTGCCCTTTACCTTTTTCTTGTTGCCAGCCCAGCAGACCACGAATTGCTCTTTGAACACTTTGTAATCACTGGTTAAATCGGGGTGGCGGGTATTGAAAAAGTTGAGCACCGCATCCAAGGTGTACTCGATATTGTTCCGTGCATGTTGTTCAATGGTGGCCACCTTTTCGGAATTGATGTCCTTCAGCTCAATATCAAAAGCTTTGGGCAAGCTAATACTACCTTCACGAAAGAACACGGCACCCCCATAATACTTCCAGATATTTTTGCGCAGCGCACATACTTTGCCGTTAGACCTGATGGTGACCAAACCTACCACCTTCCCTTCGGGCAAATGAGGAAATGGGATGTTCTCGTAGGATATCAGAGGAGGGTTGTCCAGATAGGCGTTCACGAGGTTCTGGATTTTGCTATCATCAAAAAAATCTACGCCCACGATCTTGTTGTCCTCATCCTCGACTCCGATTACGATAAACGAATTGTTTTTGGGGTTGCTGTTGGCTAAGGCGCAAACGTGCTTTAAAAATTTGGCCTTGCCTTCCTTTTCCCCTATGGATATAAAACGCTTTTTGTCGTAAAAACTATTCTCGTCGTTATGGGCTAATAAGTTTTTTACGAGTAGGCGTTTGTTGATCATGACATACGGATTCGGGTTACAGATTGTAGGCTGCGGGATGCGAGTTTTGCGTTACGAGAGATTCTTCCAAGAAAGATTTACTGATCATACTTAGACCCTTTTCTTTCGGATTTCTTGAGATATGCCATAAATGCCCCTATTTTTTTGCCTTCCATGATGGTCTTTGAAAAAACACGGTCAAATTCTTCCTTCTCAATATGTTTCCTATCCAAACATCTGTGCAACTGTGACCTAAGCTCACCGCAGGATGCCTTTGCAACACTCAAAAACTGTAAAAACTCCTTATTCCCATTTCTTTCAAATCCTTCGGCGATATTGTCCATTATCGAACCCGAAGAAGCATTCATTTGATTTTTTAGGCTATAGTCCTCCCTTAAGGATGTGTTTTGCATGAAATACCAGACATCGTTGCAAATCTCCCTCGCCAATTTCCATATTTCCAAGTTTTCAAAATTGTTCATTCTGTTAGTTTCAGACGTTAAACTCGAAACACCGATCCCGCAACTTATGTTTTCTTCACAATCGTGCTACTGGCTTGGGCGGTAGGCATCACCACAAGGTCGGCGATATTCACATGATAAGGTCGAGTGACTACAAACAAGATAATATCGGCAATATCCTCCGGTTTCAAGGGTTGAAAGCCTTGATATACTTTCGAAGCCCTTTCGGAATCTCCTTTGAACCGGACATCACTGAATTCCGTTTCCACCAGTCCTGGATTTACGGCCCCGACCCGGATGCCATAGGCATTTAAATCGATGCGCATTCCTTGGTTGATGGCGTCCACGGCATGTTTGCTGGCGCAATACACGTTTCCATTCGGATACACTTCCTTGCCTGCAGTGGAACCAATATTGATGATGTGTCCTGATTTGCGCTCCACCATTTTAGGAATAATGGCCTTGGACATATACAGCAATCCCTTCACATTGATGTCCAGCATGGCATCCCAATCATCTGGGCTGCCCTTATCAATAGGGTCCAAACCATGTGCGTTTCCCGCGTTGTTGACCAAAATATCGATTTCTGAAAATTCCTTGGGCAAACTGTCGATGGCCAAGGATACATCCTCACGATTTCTCACATCAAAATTGAGCGTGAAAATGGATGTGTCCCTTCCTAATCGGTTCGTTAGCTCCTGCAAACGCTCTTCCCTGCGGCCACAAAGAATCAGATTGAAACCTTGCTTTGCAAAAAGTTCGGCCGTTGCCTTTCCAATTCCACTTGTTGCTCCTGTTATTAACGCTGTTGTTGCCATTGCATTCATTTTCTACGGAACATCGTGCCCTTGGGCCGCCACCAAAAGGGCAAACCAATCTTGAAGTTCCAAATCTGTTTTTACGGCCTTTGCGGCCAATTCCATTCGTTTTTTATTCGTTGTGCCGATTACAGGGTGCACTTTGGCCGGATGCTTTAAAATCCATGCCAAAAGCAACTGGCTTTCATCGGCATCATACTTGTCCTTCAAAGGTTTCATTGCCGCTTTGATTCGGGCCCCCTGTTCATCATCTTCCCTAAAAAAACTGCCCAAAGGACTCCAAGCCATTGCGATTCTTTTGTTGGCGATGCAATCATCAAAAACCCCATCGTACATAGGGTCGTGGTGGGTGAGGGAAAATTCTACCTGATTGCCTTCCACAGGAACGGCCTTTTCTAACATCGCAACTTGAGAGGTGGTAAAATTGGACACCCCAAATTGCTTTATTTTTCCACTGACCAATAAATGGCGTGCGGCTTCAGCTATCTCATTGGGATTCATCAGCGGGCTTGGCCTGTGTATCAAGAAAAAATCCAAATAATCGGTTTTCAACTTTTTCAAGGACTCCTCCGCTGACCAGATTAGATAATCTTTATCATACTGATAATGGTTGACGCGGTTCTTTTTTCTATCCATCAATTGAATACCACATTTGGTAATCAACTGAATAGTTTCCCTTTTGATTCCGCTATCACCAAAGGCCGCACCAAAGTCAGCCTCTGTGGTATATCCACCATAAATGTCGGCATGGTCAAAAGTAGTGAGTCCGCACTCGATGCTATGGTGCATCAATTCCATCATTTCTTTTTTGGAAAGTTTTTTACCCCAACTCCCCCAGGTCATTGCTCCCGATATCACACGGGAAAATTTCGTTGTCTGTTCCATAAGCGCTGAAAGTATAAAATTAAAGCCTTAAATCCTTCATAAAACTAGGGGTTTAGCGTTTTTTTTAACCATTAATTAACAGGCAGGTTTTAAATAAATTTTCATTTTGCACACCTTAGTAAAAACCCCGACCTTAACACCAAACAATAAAAGTTTACAATGGAAGAAAACACTACTATTGATATTAGTGCTGTGAATGAGAAAATAGCCCAAGAGAGCGCTTTTATTGACCTTTTAAGGGTTGAAATGAACAAGGCCATCGTAGGCCAGAACAACATGGTGGAGCGCTTATTGATCGGTCTATTGGGCAAGGGGCACATCTTGCTCGAAGGTGTTCCCGGACTGGCAAAGACACTGGCCATCAATACCTTGGCAAAAGCGGTAAAAGGCAGTTTTAGCCGCATACAGTTTACTCCCGATCTATTGCCCGCCGATGTGATCGGTACGCTGATTTACAATATCAAGGAAAACGACTTCTCCATTAAAAAAGGCCCCATTTTCGCCAACTTTGTTTTGGCCGATGAGATCAACAGAGCCCCTGCCAAAGTGCAATCCGCACTTTTGGAAGCCATGCAGGAAAAGCAGGTGACCATCGGTGATGAAACCTTTATTTTGGACAAACCCTTTCTGGTAATGGCCACCCAAAACCCTGTGGAGCAAGAAGGTACTTACCCACTTCCCGAAGCGCAGGTAGACCGATTTATGCTAAAAACCGTTATCGATTATCCAAAACTCAACGAAGAGCAACTGATCATCAGACAAAATTTGAGGGGCGCCACCGAAACCGTTAACCCTGTAGTTTCCCTAGAACAAATTCTGAGGGCCCAGGATACCGTGCGGGAGGTATACATGGACGAAAAAATAGAAAAATACATACTCGACCTCATCTTTGCTACGCGATATCCGGAAAAATACAACCTTGGCAACTTGAAGCCATTGATCAGCTTTGGTGCCTCTCCACGGGGAAGTATCAACTTGGCCAATGCTTCCAAGTGCTACGCCTTTATCAAAAGAAGGGGGTATGTGGTGCCAGAGGACGTAAGAGCTGTGGTACACGATGTACTGCGTCACCGTATCGGTATCACCTACGAGGCCGAGGCAGAAAATATTACTTCCGAAGAAATCATCAACAAGATTGTAAACGAGGTAGAAGTGCCTTAGCGGTTCAATGTTTATCGGAATAAGTAGCAATACTTTAACCAACCCGAAAACCTATTTTTCTTGAACCAAATGGATACAAAGGAACTACTAAAAAAAGTACGCAAAATTGAAATCAAGACCCGACGTCTGTCCGACCATATTTTTGGTGGGGAGTACCATTCTACGTTCAAAGGTCGGGGTATGACATTCAGCGAGGTACGCCAGTATCAATTTGGGGACGATGTAAGGAGTATTGACTGGAACGTGACCGCCCGCTACAACGAACCCTTTGTAAAAGTATTTGAAGAGGAGCGCGAACTCACCATGATGTTGATGGTGGATGTGAGTGGGTCCGAGTTTTTTGGCACCTCCAATCAGTTTAAAAAAGATATCATCACCGAAATTTCCGCAACACTTGCCTTTTCTGCACTGCAGAACAACGACAAGGTGGGCCTTATTCTGTTTTCCGACGAGGTGGAGCTCTTTATCCCGCCCAAAAAAGGAAAAAGCCACGTACTGCGAATCATCAGGGAGTTGTTGGAGTTTCATCCAAAAAGCAGTGAGACCAATATTGCCGAGGCTTTGAAGTTCCTGACCAATGTGATGAAGAAAAAGGCCATCGTTTTTGTGCTTTCCGATTTTATAGCCGATGATTACGACAACACCCTTAGAATTGTGGGCAACAAACATGACGTGACCGGAATTCGTGTCTATGATAAACGGGAAGAATCCATCCCCAATTTGGGTATGGTGCAAATGCAAGATGCCGAAACAGGTGAAATACAATTGGTAAACACCCAATCCAAACAGGTGCGTTCGGCCTACGGGCAACATTACAAGGAAAAAGTGGAATACTTTATCAATTCCTTTAACAAATCCGGATCTGGTGTAATCAATTGTCGGGCGGACGAAAGTTATGTAAAAAAATTATTGGGCTATTTTAAACGGAGAGCATAAATGATAAAGGAAAGTTGCCATACAACAATACACTTGAACAGGGTCCAAAAACTACTGGGCACTTTGTTGTTGTTTTGCCTGCTGCCGTTGCTCGGTTTCTCCCAGACCGAACCCAAGGTAACGGCCGAAGTGGACACCTTGGCCATCAAAATTGGGGAACAAATCCAATACAGTATTACGGTTGAAGCCGATTCCACCGATGTGGTCTTTTTTCCAGAAGGACAAACGTTTTCCCCACTGGAAACCGTCGAAGCGATTATGGCCGATACCCTAAAGCAAGACAGCAAGGTTATCCTGCAAAAAATTTATGCCCTTACACAGTTTGATAGTGGTGCCTATACCATCCCTCCTCAGCGTATCGCCATCAATGAACAACCCTTTTTTACGGATTCGTTTCAAGTGAAGGTTGCTGATGTGGTTGTGGATACGACCAAACAAAAAATGTACGACATCAAGCCTTTGATGGAGGTGGAAAAGAGCAATGCCGAAATGTGGCTCATCGCTCTTTGGATTCTTTTGAGCTTGATTGTGGTCGGCGGATTGGTGTACTGGTTCTTTTTGCGCAAAAAACCCTTGACCGAAGAAGAAAAAGTGGCCCTGCTCCCACCTTATGACCGAGCTATATTGGAACTCAAAAAACTGGAAAACTCCAAATATCTTATCCAAGACGAGTTCAAACAATACTATTCAGAGTTGACCGATATTATGCGTTCCTATTTGGAAGAAGAGGTACATGTGACGGCCATGGAAAGCACAACCTCCGAACTGATTACCAAATTGGAAATGTTACGGGATGCTGGGGAACTTAAATTGGATGACGATACCATTTTTCAATTCCAAAAAATATTGCAAACTGCCGATTTGGTGAAATTCGCCAAGTCCAAACCAGCATCATCCATCGCGGAGCAAGACAGAAAATTAGTGGAGGAAATCGTAACCAAAACCCACGAAGCACTACCTGAACCGACAGAGGAAGACCTGCTATTGGACGAGGAATACCTGGAAGAACTTGCCAAGAAAAAACAGCGCAAGCGTATCTATTGGGCTGCCGCTATTTTTGCCGGTATTCTCATTCTGGGAAGTGTATTTTCCGTGGCCTATTTTGGTGCCAAGCAAGTACGCGACACCGTATTTGGCTATCCTACCAAAGACCTGTTGGAGGGTGAATGGGTATCCAGTTCGTACGGGTTCCCACCCATAGAATTGGAAACACCGGAGGTGTTGCTGCGCCAAGAACCGGACATGCCCAAGGAAACCAAAGAATTGATCAAGGAATTACAGGCCTTCTCTTATGGCAATTATGCGGGCATTTTTTCAGTAAGTGCCAGTTCCATCACCTTTAAAAATCAAGAAGAAGACCCCAATTTTGAAGCCGTTATAGGGGCTACTTTGACCAATTTTGAGCAACTCGGTCTCAAAAATATCATTACCAAGCAAGAGGAGTTCGTGACACAATCTGGCGTGAAAGGCGTAAAAACCTTCGGAACCGGCACCTTGGAAACGCCCGATGGCGATTCCAAAAGGGCCAAATACAATATCTTATCGTTTGGTGGCAAAGGTTTTATACAGCAAGTGGTCATTACTTGGGAAGAGGATGATGCCTATGCGGAACAGATTGTGGACCGAATTTTAACCAGTTTAGACGTAAAATTACAGGCGTAAATGTTTGAGAATATAGAATTTGCAAATCCCGAATTTTTCTGGCTGCTTCTTTTGCTGCCTTTGGCTTTGCTATGGTATTTTTTCAAACGAAAAAACGAAATGGCCTCCCTTCGCATTTCCAGCATCAAAGGATTTACGGTGAAAAGTTGGGCATCTAAGCTAAAGCCTGTATTGTTTGCGCTTCGATTATTGGCCCTAGCTGCCATCATCACTGCCTTGGCCCGACCCCAAACGGAAGACATCTCAACCCGTACCAAAACCACAAAAGGTATCGATATTGTCATGTCCATCGATGTATCGTCCAGTATGCTGGCCCGCGACTTAAAGCCCAATCGGCTATCAGCCCTTAAGGAGGTAGCCGCCAAATTTATTGAAGGACGCCCCAACGACCGTATTGGATTGGTCGCCTACGCTGCAGAAAGTTATACCAAAACCCCGATTACAAGCGACAAGGCCATAGTGCTCAATGCGTTGGATGAAATTACCTATGGTGTTTTGGAAGATGGTACCGCCATTGGTATGGGATTGGCCACATCGGTAAACCGCCTTAAGGAAAGCAAGGCCATCAGTAAAGTTATCATTCTTTTAACGGATGGTGTCAATAATTCTGGCTTTATTGAACCAAGAACCGCAGCCGATCTGGCCGTAGGCTTTGGAATCAAAACATACACCATTGGCTTAGGTACGAATGGGAATGCGCTATCTCCCATAGCTTATAATCCCGATGGCTCCTACCGGTACGGAATGCGCCAAGTGGAGATTGATGAGGAACTGCTCAAAGAAATAGCAGAGGTGACCGGAGGAAAATACTTTCGTGCCACCGACAACGAATCTTTGGAGGAGATTTATGATGAAATCAACAAGTTGGAAAAAACAGAGATAGAAGAATTCAAATATTACAAATACGAGGAAAAGTTTAGGCCGCTCATTTTCTTGGCCGGGATTTTATTGTTGTTGGAATGGGGATTGCGAAACTCCATATTTAAAAGTTTTATTTAGGAAATGATCCAGTTTGATGAAAAAATATATTTCTACCTATTGGCCGTCATACCGGTGATGGCCTTGGCATTCTTTTTTCTTCAGATCTGGAAACGGAAAACACAAAAGAAATTTGCCGATACATCGCTCCTCAAACGATTGGCACCCAACAAATCCAATTTCAAGTCCACCGTTAAGCTGGTCTTCTTTTTGGGCGGACTCGCCTTTTTGGTCTTGGGCTTGGTGAATCCCAAAATCGGTACAAAACTGGAAACGGTAAAACGGGAAGGTGTAGACATTGTTTTCGCCATCGATGTATCCAAAAGTATGTTGGCCGAGGATATCGCTCCCAACCGTTTGGAAAAGGCAAAGCGTATTGTCTCCGAAATCATCAACCAACTGGCAAGCGACCGAATAGGAATCATTGCCTACGCAGGGCAGGCATACCCCCAATTGCCCATTACAACGGATTATGGGGCCGCCAAAATGTTCCTGCAAAGTATGAATACCGATATGCTTTCCTCACAAGGAACGGCCATCAACGCCGCTATTGATTTGGCAAGTACCTATTACGACGATTCCCAGCAGACCAACAGGGTCCTTTTTATTGTGTCCGACGGTGAAGACCATTCAGAAAGCTCCACGATCAATTCGGTGGAAAAAGCAGTGCAAAACGGGATACGCGTGTACACCATCGGTGTGGGAAAAGCAAAGGGTGCTCCAATTCCAATCAAACGAAATGGGGTTGTGGAAAGTTTGAAAAAAGACAATCAAGGTGAGGTGGTCATCACCAAACTGAACGAAACAGTTTTGAACCAAATTGCCAACAGCGGCAATGGGGATTATATTGATGGTTCCAATACCGAAAACGCGGTGGAATACATCAAAGAAGAACTGAACAGAATGGACAAAACCGAATTTGAGGCCAAACAATTCGCCGAATACAAGGACCAATTTCAGTGGTTCCTCGCAGCAGGCTTTTTATTGTTATTTTTGGACATTTTTGTTTTGGACAGGAAAACACAATGGTTGAAAAAACTGAATCTTTTTAATGAACATGATGATGAATAAGATAAAGTTGATGTTTGGACTATTGCTGTGTTTTGGAACCATCCAAGCACAGGACGACATGGTAGAAAAAGCGAACAAAGAGGCCGAAAAGGCCTTGAAGGTTTCCAAAAACCTGACATACGAAGCCAATGAGCAACTTTCTTCCAACGATTTTGTGACCGCCGAGGCGGATTACAGAAGGGCCATTTCCAAAAGTGATAAAAATGCAGCCGCACGGTTCAACCTCGGGAACGCCTACTACAATCGGGAAAGTTTTGGTGAAGCTTTTGGCCGATACAAACAAGCAAGTGAAGCCGCTGAGGAAAAAGTGGATAAACACAAGGCATTCCACAACATGGGCAACGTATTCATGAAAAACAAGGAGTACGAAAAAGCCGTGGAAGCCTACAAACAAGCACTCCGAAGCAATCCAAACGACGACGAGACCCGCTACAATTTGGCCTTGGCCAAAAAAATGCTTGAAAAACAACAGGACGAGCAAAAGAACGATCAGAACAACGAAGATCAGGACAAAAAAGACCAAGAGAACGAGGACAAGGATAAAAACCAAGACCAGAACAACGAAGGCGGCGACAACGAGAAAAAAGACGAGGGCGACCAAAAAGAGGACGAAAACAAGGACAAGGGCGACCAAGGTGAAAACGGTGAGGACAAGCCCGAGGAAAATCAAGAAGGCGATGGAGACAAAAAGAAAGAGCAGGAGAAAAAGCCCAATGAAGGAGATCAGCCCGACGATAAAAAACAACAACCTAGACCCAACCAACTTTCCGAACAGCAGATTCAAAACCTGTTAGAAGCCATGCAGAACGAAGAGAAAAAAGTACAGGAAAAGATGGAGGCCCGCAAAGTTCGTGGAAAAAAGGTCAAAAACGAGAAAGACTGGTAATGAAAGCGTTAAGGGGCAACATATGGCTTGTTTTGGGAATATTGCTCCTTTCGGGGCTACACTCCCATGCCCAAGACGAAACCGAAAGTATCGAGTTCGTCATGAACTTGAGCAAGGACAAATTGGGGCTCAACGAGCGTCTTCGGGTTGATTTTACCATGAACAAGGATGGCGACAACTTTAAACCACCACAATTCGAAAACTTTAGGGTGGTGATGGGACCTTCCCAATCCATCAGCTCCTCTTGGGTAAACGGAAAGCGCAGTTTTTCCAAAACCTATAGCTACATTTTGGTACCTACGGCAAGGGGAAGTTTTACCATTAATCAAGCAACCATTGAAATTGATGGACAAACGTACAAGACCACTCCACAACAGGTAGAGGTGACCGCTGCAGTGGACAAGCCCAACGACCAAAAGACCGTGGACGATGTGGCGGACGAAAACCTTCATCTGGTAGCTGAGGTTTCCAAAGGAAATCCCTACCTCAATGAAGCCGTTACCGTAGTCTACAAGTTGTATGTGAGTCCAAACATCAGTGTGACCAACTATCGGCCATTGGACAATCCTACCTATAACAATTTCTGGAGTCAGGATATTCCCGTAACCAAGCATACCGCACAAAATGGAACCTATCAAGGTAAACCTTACAGATATGTTGTACTGAAACGTGTGGTGCTCTACCCTCAAAAATCGGGCAAACTGGATATTGAACCCCTTTCTTTGGAGATATTCGTGGACGTCCCCACCAATCGCAGGGACTTTTTTGGTGGAAGAATCTATACCTCTACCAGTAAAACGGTTTCCGCAGGCAGGCGAACCATCAACGTAAAACCGCTTCCCGAAGCAGGAAAACCAGCTAATTTTAGCGGCGCCGTAGGTGATTTTGATTTTTCCGTGACTACCAGTAAAACGCAATTGAACGCTTCGGAATCGCTACAGGCGATTGTGGAAGTGTCCGGAAAGGGGAATTTAAAGTTGTTCCAGCTTCCAGAACCAGAGCTTCCCAGTTCCTTGGAGGTATACGACCCCGAATATGATGAGGATATCCGCACCTACAGCAGCGGCATGGAAGGTAAAGTCTCCAACAACTATACCATCGTGCCTTCATTCAGGGGAAAATATCCCATCCCAAGCATCTCTTTCAGCTATTTTAACCCAGAAACGGGTAGTTACAAAACCATCAACTCAGAAGAAATCAATATTGAAGTGATCGAGGGTCCTACGAGCGGAAGCGCCGCTGCAGCTAGTCCAGCAGCCAACAAACAATTGGTGGTGCCCACAGGCGAGCAATTTCATTTTATCCATATCAACCCGAACTTATCGCCAATTCAAGTGAATCGGTTTTTCGGGTCAAAGCTGTTCTTTATCCTATTGTTTGCCCCATTATTGTTGATTCCCATCGCCATATTTGCGTTCAAAAAGAGGGAGGCCATTGCCAGTGATGTGGAAGGAAACAAAATAAAGCGGGCCAACAAGCTAGCCAGAAAATACCTGTCTACTGCCAAAAAGGAATTGGGCAATAAAGAAGCTTTCTACGTGGCCTTGGAAAAAGGTCTCCACAACTATCTGAAAGCTAAATTGCATATTGAAACCTCAGAATTCAGTAAAGATAAAATCACGGGTATTCTATCCGACAAAAAAGTGGAAAAAGCGGATATTGACGGCTTCATAAGTTTGCTTACCAGCTGTGAAATGGCCCGGTACAGTCCTTTTTCCAACGTGCAGATGCAGCAGGATTATGAAAAAGCAAGTGAGGTAATCTCTAATTTGGACAAACAGTTATGAGCATGAAAAAGATGGTCTTTTTACTTTGCCTCTTCTCCCTGAATTTTGGGTTTGCCCAAAACGAGATCCTTTTTGATGAGGCAACCGAACTGTACAATAATGGGGAATATTCCAAAGCCATAGAAAACTACAAACAGATTTTGGAAAATGGGCAGCATTCCGCCTCTCTCTATTTTAATTTGGGCAACAGTTATTACAAACAAAATGCCATAGGGCCCAGCATCTATTACTACGAAAAAGCCCTATTGCTATCCCCGAACAATGAAGAGATCAAAAACAATCTGAGGTTTGCTGAGAATATGAGGCTGGACGCCATTGAGGAAATGCCAAAAACGGAGCTTTCCAAGCTATATTCGGCGGTTATAGGCATGTTTACCTTCGATCAATGGGCCTATTTAGCAGTGGCGTTGGTGTTTTTGTTCGTCATGGCATACATGGCCTACTACTTTCTTGGGACGGCAAATCAGAAAAGGGCCGCATTTATTTCCGGTATATTTGCCCTAGTATTGGGGGTGCTCAGCATACTGATGGCCTATCTCAACTTTCAATCCTTTAAAAGCAATGATCCTGCCATTGTGTTCAGCAAGGAAGTCAACGTGAATGCAGAGCCCAACAATAATAGTGCTCCCGTTTTCACCCTCCATGAAGGCACCAAGGTAAACGTACTGGAGGAACTCGATGATTGGAAAAGAATTCGGATTGCTGATGGCCAAACTGGTTGGCTGGAGGCCGAGAATGTCAGGAAAATCAAGGACTTTTAGGCCAAAACACCCCTGCCTTGTTTAATATTCTGTATTTTTGGCAAAAATTCGTTTGTGCTAAAAAATGTACTCCATGCCATTATTTCCCTAGTGCTGATATCCGCTTTAACGGTATCACCGCTCATCCCATTTCTGGACAAAGAATTGGGAAAGACCATGGTAATCGGTGCTGCGGAGGAGGAAAACAATGGCAACAACGGGGAAACGAACAAGAAATTTGACGAAATCGACGCCTACATCAAATACTATTTGGAACTGGCCAACAACCCTGTTTTCCAGCAACAGAACCAAGATGATATAGGCTATTTACTTCCTATTTCTGATTATATAGTGGAAATATTAGATCCCCCTCCCAGAAAATTGACATAATTCTTCGTACTTTTTTAATTCAATTTTTAAACATCTTCTATCCATAACCTAACCAGTATAGAAGAACAAACGTACATTATAACATGTTCAAGCATTTAAAAAATGACTTACCTGCGAGTATCGTAGTATTTTTCGTGGCACTACCCTTGTGTTTGGGTATTGCTTTGGCCAGTGGGGCTCCCCTATTTTCCGGGCTCATTGCGGGTATTATCGGTGGAATCGTTGTGGGGGCGCTCAGCGGTTCACAAATTGGGGTCAGCGGACCGGCTGCTGGTTTGGCAGCCATCGTTTTGACCGCCATCGGAACCTTAGGAGGCTATCAAAACTTTTTGGTGGCCGTAGTTTTGGGCGGTATCATCCAGTTGATATTTGGCTTTCTAAAAGCTGGGGTGATTGCCTATTATTTCCCTTCATCCGTAATCAAGGGGATGTTGACCGGAATTGGTATCATCATCATTCTGAAACAAATACCTCACTTTTTTGGGTACGATGCAGATCCCGAAGGAGATTGGGCCTTTTTTCAAGTGGATGGTGAAAACACCTTTAGCGAAATCATCAACAGCATCAACTACATTAGTCCCGGTGCAACCCTGATTGCCGCTATTGGTTTGGCCATTTTGATTCTATGGAGTCAGGTATTGACCAAAAAATCGAAAATCTTTGAGTTGATTCAGGGTCCTTTGGTGGCCGTGGTCATTGGTATCATCTACTTTAGTGTTACAAAGGGGGATGCCACTTGGGGAATTTCAGCGGAGCACTTGGTAACGGTCCCCGTTCCCGATAGCTTTCAATCCTTTTTGGGTTTCTTTAGTTTCCCCAACTTCTCTGCTATTGGCAATACAGAAGTGTGGGTCACCGCCTTCACTATAGCGCTGGTGGCCAGTTTGGAAACCCTGCTTTGTGTAGAAGCAACCGATAAGTTAGATCCTGAAAAACGGACCACCCCTACCAATCGTGAGCTGATTGCCCAGGGGGTTGGGAATACACTTTCGGGTTTGATCGGGGGGCTTCCAATAACACAGGTTATTGTGAGAAGTTCGGCCAATATTCAATCTGGCGGTAAAACCAAGTTATCGGCCATAATCCATGGATTCTTTCTGTTGGGCTCGGTTATTTTGATTCCGACACTGCTCAATATGATTCCGCTTTCCGTATTGGCGGCCATTTTATTTGTGGTAGGCTACAAGCTTGCCAAACCAAGTCTGTTTAAAACGATGTACCAAGCCGGCTGGAAACAGTTTGTGCCCTTTGTGGTGACCGTGGTAGGTATTGTTTTTACCGATCTTTTGGTAGGAATAAGCCTTGGCCTTGGTGTTGGTATCGTGGTGGTTTTGATCAAAAGTTACCAAAACTCCCACTTTTTGCACATTGAGGAAAGCGATGGCGGCAGACATCAAATAAAAATGACCCTTGCCGAAGAGGTTACCTTTTTCAACAAAGGAGCTATCCTAAAAGAATTGGACAGTATTGCCGAAAACACCTATCTCACTTTGGATGTGAGAAAAACACGGTATCTGGATAACGATATCGTAGAGATTCTCGAGGATTTTTCGAGCAAGGCCAAAAACAGAAACATCGACATCAAAATTATTTCCGAAAAAGGAGAGGTTGAAAATCCTGATAGTTATATCGAATTTTTTAATCTAAGACCCAAAAAAACAGCATAACCTAAACATATGAAGGCACATACCAAAGAAACGCAAGCGACAATGACTCCTGCAAAGGCAATTCAGTTTTTAAAGGAGGGAAACGAGCGTTTTCAACAAAATTTAAAAGCACATCGAAACCTATTGGAGCAAGTAAACGATACCAAGGATGGTCAATTTCCATTTGCGACCATTCTAAGTTGTATCGATTCCAGAGTTTCTGCAGAGCTGGTTTTTGATCAAGGTCTAGGAGATATTTTTAGCATACGGATAGCAGGGAATTTTGTTAACCAAGATATTCTGGGCAGCATGGAGTTTGCTTGTAAACTTGCCGGAACCAAGGCCATTGTGGTACTGGGACACACCAGTTGCGGGGCCGTAAAAGGTGCCTGCGACCATGCCCGTCTCGGTAACTTGACCAGTTTGATCAATAAGATTGAGCCTGCGGTGTACGCGGTAAAGGAACCTAAGGACGAGTCTTTGAGGAACTCCCAAAATTTGGAGTTTGTGGATGCCGTGTCCGTTAAAAATGTTGAAATGGCATTGGAAAACATTAGAAACCAAAGTGTTATCCTAAAAGAAATGGAGGAAGATGGTGATATTGCCATTGTAGGCGCCATGTACGATATTTCGGATGGAAGCGTAACATTTCTGTAATTCCCGGCAACATTTCTTAAAAGAAAAGAGGCTGTTTAAAAAGCGGTTTGCCTGTCAGTTCGAGCGCAGTCGAGAACTTAAGACACATTGGTAATCAATGGGTTTCGACTGCGCTCAACCTGACAAAGTTCAAATATTATCGCTTTTTAGACAGCCTCTTTTTGGTTTAAAATTTAGCCTTAGAGGCGTTGGTATCTGCTTGGCAATATGTATTTTGGCCTGAAACCATCATACCTTTATACCCAATATGAAATTTCCAAATGATTCCGGACCCATTTATTTGGAAACCACCCAAGGCGGGTTTCCCGTGGAGCCGTTCAATACATTTAGCAATACTATTTTTTTGCTATTGATCATCTACTGGAGCTTGAGGGTGTACCGAAATCCTGGACAGCACAAATTCTTGGCTTGGGTGCTTCCCGTTATTGGAATTAGCTACATAGGGGGCACGGTGTATCACGCTACCCGTAGCCACGAGTTTTGGCTTCGGTTGGATTGGATGCCCATTATGCTGCTTTGCGCTTCTTTGGTGATTTATTTTATATGTAAAATCGTTCATAAGTGGTGGCAGCGCTTGGTATTTATCGCACTATTGCTGAGCGCCTCCATTTTACTACGGATTCTTCCCATGCCTCAGGGTTGGAGGATTTCCCTTGGATACCTAATCACTGCTGCTACAATACTTATTCCCATAACATGGTATTTGGCAAAAACCAAAGGAAAAAATATAGGTTTGGTGTTGACCGCTTTTATCATTTTTGGAGTTGCGCTTTTTTTTAGAAGCATCGATCTTCATCAAACATTATTTCCTATGGGCACCCATTGGTTGTGGCATTTGTTCGGTGGAATTGCAGTACATTTCCTAATTGCCTATTTATTCAAGGACAATTTGCTAAATTTGTCCGCCAATAGCGCAAGCCATCATGATTGATACCATTAAGGAACATATCGCCGAAGTTGAAAAATTTACTTCTAGCTCCATAGACGAAATCGAAGCCTTCCGAATCAAGTATTTGGGTAAAAAAGGACTTTTGAACAGTTTTTTCGCTGAATTTAAAAATGTGCCCAACGAGCAGAAAAAAGAGTTCGGCATGGTTGTCAATCAATTGAAAACCGTTGCGGCCGAAAAGGTCAACGCCTTAAAGGAAGCTCTAGAAAACCAGACCGAGGCCAGTGGAAAATATGGCGACCTCACACGTCCCGGCGAACCTGTTGAGATTGGTGCACGACACCCCATTTCAATTGTAAAAAACCAGATTATCGATATCTTTTCACGGATCGGCTTCAATGTGTCCGAGGGACCAGAGGTGGAGGACGATTGGCACAATTTTACTGCATTGAATCTTCCCGAATACCACCCAGCGAGGGATATGCAGGACACCTTTTTCATTCAAACCGATCCAGATATTTTATTGCGCACCCATACTTCATCCGTTCAGGTGCGGTACATGGAGGCCAATAAGCCGCCCATTCGTACCATTTCCCCGGGAAGAGTGTACCGAAACGAGGCCATCTCAGCGCGATCGCATTGCTTTTTTCATCAGGTAGAAGGGCTTTACGTGGACAAAAACGTATCCTTTGCCGATTTAAAGCAGACCTTGCAATATTTTACCTCCGAAATGTTCGGGAAATCAAAAATACGCCTGCGTCCCTCTTACTTCCCGTTTACCGAACCCAGCGCAGAAGTGGACGTGTACTGGGGATTGGAGACCGAGACCGATTACCGGATGACCAAAGGTACCGGATGGCTCGAAATCATGGGCTGTGGAATGGTAGACCCCAACGTGCTGAAGAATTGTGGCATAGACCCCGAAGTATATTCTGGGTTTGCCTTTGGAATGGGAATTGACCGTATTGCACTCTTGCTGCACCAAATTTCCGATATCCGTTTGCTCAGTGAAAATGATGTGCGCTTTTTGGAGCAGTTCAAAAGCGCCTTTTAACCGCATTCCATGAAAAAGGATATTGAAATTCCCGTAGCCAAGGATGTACATGTTGCTATGATTCGTGAGTGGAACGAAGAATTTTTGTCCAAAGACTGGAATGCCTACCTCATCAATAACCGTTCGGATACCATTGAGATGACCATTGTAGTCTCCAAAGGGTTTGACGGCGACAAAAAAACATCCACCATGCGCCATGGCATAGGCGTTTTGGGACCAAAATCCTTTAAAAAAATTGAATTGCTACAGGAAGAAGTATTGGCGCTCAACAATGAATTCTTTGTGACCTTTTTTGCTGAAAACAAACTCTTTGAAAAAAGATGCCTGTTCCCTAAGCACACCATTAAAGAGAATCACCTACGTACAATTCCCATTGTAGACAAGGAAGGTATTCTTTCGGAAGATTAATGGTTTGCTGATGACAGAATGCCAAAAAGCATCCAAATAGGCGAACACATCATCCAACAACTTTTATCCCGTCCTAATTATTCGTTTATCTGGCTGGCGTACGCCCACAACATCATCAAAAAAGCCCATTTTTGAGATACAGATACTATCAATTTTATAAATAACCTGCGAATATTTTAATAAATTCTTCTTTAAGGGCCTGATTTTTATGTTTTTAGCGTTGTTTTAAGCGGAATGATCGCGTAATTTTAAGTTCTTCTTAAAACTAAAAACCAATGGGAACTACATCAACCAACATCAACAGACGCGATTGGATCAGAAAAAGCATGCTTACCGCCGGAGGCGCAATGGCATTACCTTACATAGGATTGGCCGAGAGACCAAAGGCCCCCTTAACCCTTGACAGAGAGGGAAATGCGGTTTACAGTCCGTTTTTTAAAGAATATCTGCCTAAGCCAGATGCTTTGTTTCCTGAACTGGAAGCCAAACTAAATGCCAACGAAAATCCATATGGTCCATCACCTATGGCTTTGGAAGCTTTCAAAAGTTCCGCTTCGGGAGGAAATAGATATGCATGGAGGGAACTGTTCCAACTAGTGGACAAAATCGCTGCTTTTGAAGGTGTAGAAAGCAAAAATATTATGATGGGACCCGGTTCTTCAGATTTGTTGGAGAAAACGGCCATGGTTTTCTTTATGAACGGTGGCAATGTTGTTTCTGCCGATCCAGCTTATATGTCGCTCATTCAAGTAGCGGAATCTGTTGGTGCCAGCTGGAAGCCAGTCCCACTCAAGGAAGATTGGTCGCACGACCTTAAGGCGATGGAGGAAGCAATCGACGATGATACCAAACTGGTCTATATTTGTAACCCCAACAACCCAACGGGTTCTATGACGGACCATAAGGAATTGGTGGATTTCTGTTCACGCGTATCCGAAAGGGTTCCTGTTTTTGTGGATGAAGCCTATCTATGGTTCTTGGATGAAGGAGCCAAAAAGAGTATGGTATCCTTGGTGAACGAGGGCAAGGATGTTATCATAGCAAGAACTTTTTCCAAAATTCATGGGATGGCCGGTTTGCGTGTCGGATACATCGTTGCTTTGGAAGAGACTTTGAACAGACTTCAAAAAATAACAAGGGGAGGCATGGGAATTTCCTTGCCCTCCGTATACGCAGCCATGGCGGCCATGGACGATGCGGCCTTCCTAGAAAAATCAAGGAACCTAAATGCCGAGTGCAGGGAGTATGTGTACCAAAGCCTGGAAAAGATGGGCATTACTTCCTATGTTCCGTCATCCACAAGCTTTATCATTTTTCCTATTGAAATGGAAGGAAGAGCGTTTTTGGAGCAAATGACCGAGTTAAAGGTGGGCGTTCGTGCTTTCCAGTTTATGGACCAAAACTGGTGCCGTGTAAGTATGGGAACCATGGACGAAATGAAAACCTTTACCGCTGCACTCGATAAAGTGTTGGCATAGTGGACGTAGGGATTCAAAAAACCATCGTTTTTCTGTTCTTTATCTTCATTGGGATTGTACTTAAGGTGAAGTTCAAGTCCAAAGAGGAGATTACGGGCATAAAAAAAATCATTCTGAACTTGGCCCTGCCAGCGACCATCTTCATTGCGTTGTTGGGGGTCAAGGTAGAACTTCATTTGCTGCTATTGCCCTTATTGGCCCTTGGGCTCAACTTGATCTTGTTCTTTGCCATGCCGTTTATTCTGCCCCTTATGGGCATTGGAAAAGGCACGTCGGATTATAGAACAGCAAGATTGTTGGTGCCATCACTAGCGCCGGGACTTTCATCGTTTCCTTTTATTTTGGAATTCTTGGGTGATCAATACTTGGCCAAAGCCGCTATGTCCGACCTTGGCAATAAAGTGTTCGTGCTCTTCTTTTTGTATTTGGTGGCCATGAATTGGCATTATGGGCTTCAATCCAGTGAAAAAAGAAAAGGGGGAACCAAACTAAAGCCCTTGATAAAGGCCATGGTCTCGGAGCCGGTGAACGTATTTATTGGAGCAGCCTTGGTTTTGTTGGCTTTTGGGGTAAGCATGGACTCCCTACCGTTCTTTTTGAGCGAGACCTTGGAGAAACTGAGCTTAATTATGACACCGCTTGTGCTGCTTTTTATCGGACTTGCGGTAAAAATCAAAAGAAAGCAGTTCATTCAGATTTTTTCACTGCTGTGTACCCGGGCAGGTTTGGTCCTCCTTATATCTGGGACCTTTGTCACTCTTGCAGGCATTGAAGCACCAAAGGAAATCCTCTTGACCATGGCGTTTGGACTAAGCGCCTGCAGTTTCTGGCCTTATGCACATATCGCGGCCGTAGATAGTTTGGAAATGGACCAAAAACCCCACAAAAGAACCTTTAACAGTGATTTTGGGGTGGCCATACTGGCCTTATCATTCCCCTTGTCCACCATCTTAATCTTGGCTACATTGAACAGCGGAACCCTTTTTGCAAACCCATTGATGATTTTTATGGTTTCAGGTGTCCTATTAGCCGTTGGGTTTTCCATTCCTTGGCTCAGCGGAGTACACAAAAAAAAGTGGTCTGCCCAAAAGCTCATGGATCGTGAAATACAAGCTGCAACGGCGGAAAAAGCCGCTTAAATAGCAGACATAGTCCGCTAAATTGTTACCTTTCAGGAAAACCAAACCATTATGAAGTCAGTATTCTTCCCATTATTGGCCATTTTATCCATTGGTATCACCACTGCGCAACAATCCCCGATAAAGGTTGACCAAGACCGACTTGAGGACAGGATTTTCAAGCTGGCCGAATTCGGATTGCAAGAAAATGGTGAAACAGAACGTGTTGCCTTTAGCGATGCCGATATTGAAGCACGCAACTGGGTGATACAAACCCTAAAGGGTTTGGAGATGGAGGTTCAGGTGGATGCTGCGGGAAATATTATCGGGACACGAAAAGGTACCGACGCCACTAAAAAACCCATTGCCTTTGGTTCCCATATTGATAGGGTTCCCAATGGGGGCAACTACGATGGCTGTTTGGGTTCCATGGCGGCTTTGGAAATTATCGAGACACTAAATGAAAACAACATAACAACCGAACATCCTTTGGAAGTCATCATTTTTCCGAACGAAGAAGGTGGTGTGATGGGCAGTAGGGCCATGGCCGGGAATCTGGGTAAATCAGCCTTTCCCATTGTCAATGCTACCGGATATTCCATGGGCGAAGGTATCATGAGAATAGGAGGAGATACCACAAAAATTGAAAGCGCAAAACGTGAAAAAGGTAGCTTAGCCGCTTTTTTGGAGCTTCATATTGAACAAGGAGGCAAGCTGGAAAAGGAGCAATTGGACATAGGCGTGGTAGAGGGAATCGTTGGACTGAATTGGTGGGATGTCGTATTCACCGGTTTTGCCAACCATGCCGGCACCACTCCCATGAATGCACGACAAGATGCCTTGTTGGCCGCAGCCAAATATATTGTTGCCGTAAATGAGATTACCAATAGTTTTGAAGGTACCCAAGTAGGAACCGTAGGGCGAATAAAGGCAGAACCTGGCGCTCCGAACGTAATTCCTGGTAAGGTAGTGGCCAGCTTGGAAATACGTGACCTCTCCTCCGAGGTCATCCAGAAAGTGTACAACGCCATTAAAGAGAAAACTGAGGAGATTGCGGAAGCCTCCAACGTATCCGTAGAGTTTTTGCCGTTGGATACCACTGCAGAACCTGCCCTGACCGATACTAAGATTCAAAAAGAAATTGAAAGCTCTGCCAAGGCATTGGGATTAAGCTACCAATATATGCCCAGTGGTGCCGGCCATGATGCACAGGATATTTCCCGTTTTGCACCAGTAGGGATGATTTTTGTTCCCAGCAAGGGAGGCATCAGTCACTCGCCCAAAGAATTTACGTCAGCAGAAGATATGGCCAATGGTGCCAACGTTCTGCTCCATACTATTTTGTCTTTGGATAAGAAGTTGGATTGATCTCAGCTCTGTGGAGATAAGATAATTCTCCTAGCCGCATTGGCTATCAAACCAATACTGAGCCAATAGGTGCTTAATATCACAACACTAGAATAAGGGAAATCCGTTTTGAACTTGGCAATGGCAATCATAGTATCAGAGAACATAAATAGGAGCACGGCCACCGCAATCCATACAAACGGCTTGCTCTTTTCCTTAAGGAAAAGTCCAATCCCTTGCCAAGCCATAAAACAGATGACCAAAACATAAACTCCAACAGGTACCATAAAGTCGCCGAGACTCGGTTTTAACCACAGAAAAAGAGAGATGCCGATGCCATAAAGTGCCAAAAAGGATATCCAATGAGTCTGAAAACCCTTTAGCTGCACAAAAGATGTGGCAAACAACAGATGTGCCACCAAAAAGGCTGCCAGTCCATAAACGAAGTATGCGGGAAACAACAATAGAATATCCCCTAACAAACAAAACAGAAAAGCAAGGACCATCAAGGTTTTGAATTTGGATTGCTGTGTTTGGGGAACAAGCACAACCAAAGATGTCACCAAAATCGTGGTCAATGGTTTTAAGAGCATATAAGCCAAGGTCTGGCCCAAAGCCTCGGTCGTAATGGCTAAAGTGGCGCTAACCACTATTAAAACATTGATTGTTTTGACTGATTTGGATGCTATCGTTGCCATTCCTTAAAGGGTTTTATGCTCAATTGTGAATTATAATATGGTATCTGGCCAGTGACTTCCTCTCCCAGCCAATTCGGTTTTTCAAAACGTTCATCTTCATGCTTGAGTTCCACTTCGGCAAGCACCAAACCTTTGTTTTCACCCAAAAACTCATCCACTTCAAACAAGTGATCATCCCATGGGACTTCAAAACGGACCTTTTCCAAAATACCCGATTCACATAAATCAATAAGGTTTGTCGCCTCCGCTGCCGTAATTTCCGTTTCCCATTCAAAACGTGTGGTTCCAGAATCGTTACTGGGCCCCTTTACGGTCAAAAATCCTTTGTCTCCCTTGATGCGAACCCTGACGGTTCGTTCCGGGTCTGTGTTCAAAAATCCCTGCACAATACGTGTTTGCGATGTGGCCTGTTGCCTGAATCCATCGCCTGTGACCAAAAACTTGCGTTCTATTTCCAAATGTTCCATCAAACTAAATATACCCTAAATTTGGGTATGGATTTCGATTTTCCCTTACGAAAAATCATTCATGTGGATATGGATGCCTTTTACGCCTCGGTGGAACAGCACGACAACCCCGAGCTTAAGGGAAAGCCCCTTGCCGTTGGAGGCGGGTCCAAACGCGGGGTGGTCTCGGCAGCGAGCTACGAAGCCAGAAAATACGGAGTTCGGAGTGCCATGGCCGGCTCCATTGCCTTGCGGAACTGTCCACATCTTATTTTTGTAAAACCCCGATTTGACCGCTACAAGGAGGTATCCCTTCAAATCCGGGAAATTTTTTATGAATACACCGACTTGGTAGAACCGCTTTCGTTGGATGAGGCCTATTTGGATGTAACGGAAAACAAAAAAGGGAATCCCTCCGCTACCTTGATTGCCAAGGAAATTCGCCAGAAAATCTTTGACAAAACGGGGCTCACGGCGTCTGCGGGAATCTCTATAAACAAGTTTATCGCAAAGGTGGCCAGTGATTACAACAAACCCAATGGTCAAAAAACGGTCAATCCCGAGGAAGTCATTGATTTTTTGGAGCGTCTTGATATCCGAAAGTTTTATGGGGTAGGGAAAGTCACCGCCGAAAAAATGTATCGGCTTGGCATTTTCACGGGGAAAGACCTCAAAGAAAAGTCACTGGAGTTCTTGGACAAACATTTTGGAAAGAGCGGCGGGTACTATTATCATGTGGTGCGTGGCATCCATAACAGCGAAGTAAAACCGCACAGGACTCCAAAGTCGGTAGGGGCAGAACGTACCTTTTCCGAGAATCTGAGTAGTGAGATATTTATGCTGGAAAAATTGGACAATATTGCCCACGAGTTGGAACGCAGGCTTCAGAAATCGAAGATTGCAGGCAAAACGGTGACCCTAAAAATCAAGTACAGCGATTTTACGCTCCAGACCCGGAGCAAGACCTTGCCCTATTTTATCTCTAGCAAGGATTTGATTTTGGAAACCGCAAAGGAATTGTTGTACCAATCCTCTTTGGAAAACTCCGTTCGGTTGTTGGGCATTTCCTTGGCCAACCTCAACACGGAAAAAGAAAAGGACGAGCCTAAAAAGGAGTCCGTGCTGGTGCAGCTGAGATTTGATTTTTAAAATAGGAGGCTTTCTAAGAAGTCGTTTTTAACGTCAACCTGAACTTGTTTCAGGTTCTCAAAACACATTAAGCATTATCTGGTGAGATTCCGAAACTAGTTCGGAATGACGAATCAGATAAAAGTACTATTAGAAAGCCTCCTTATTCATTAATTTTTAATATCAGATTCCACAGGCTGTACCGCAGGTTTTTTGGGGTTGCCATCGGCATCAATCTCAATGATGTTATCAAAACCAAGTTCATCCAACTTTTCGATGATTTCAGCTCTGTCGCCCACCATAAACCAGTTTACTTTGTCCGGCTGTACCACTTGGTTACTCACTTTTCGGATGTCGTCCACCGAAAGGCTTCTTACATTCTGGTCATATTTTTGGTAGTAATCATCCGGTAAATTGTAGCGCACCAAGTTTCTCACCGAACTGTTTACGGAACTATTGGTTTCCCATTGGCCGGGAAGCTTCAACACTTGGTTAGTCTTTACTTTGTCCAGTTCCTCTTTTGTCGCAGGTCTGGTCGAGGTAAATTCAGCAATCTCTTTTCTGATTTCGGTTACGGACTCTGCTGTTTTGTCGGTCTGCACCGGAGCGTACACAATAAACGGACGCTCTTCTTTGGAACCTATCACAAAGCCCCCCGCTCCGTAGGACCAATGTTTGTCCTCTCTCAAATTCATATTGATTCGAGAAGTGAAATCACCTCCAAGAATATTGACCATTTGCTCCAAAGCTATTTCTGAAACATCACCATACTTTTCTGTGAGGTGTCCCGCCAGTATCACCGATTGTTGGGATTCGGGCCTGTTCATGAGATAAAGGGTGTTTTTGGAATTGGTCTTGGGCTCATTGAAAACAATCTTCGGAACGTCTCCCTTTTTCCACTTGCCCAAGGTTTTTTCCAATTTGGACTTTAGTTCTGCCATTTCCACATCACCTGTCACGATTAAAGTGGCGTTGTTCGGCTTGAACCATGTATTGTAAAAGTTCACCACATCCTGGCGTGTCAATTGAGACACAGTTTCCTCGTATCCGGTTCCCGTGTAAGGGCTGCTGTACGGATGGTCGTCACCATACAGGTATTTGTTCATTACCCGAAGTGCCATGGAAATGGGTTGGGATTTTTCCTGTTTGATATCGTTGAGCTGCTCCTTTTGCAGACGTTCAAACTCCTTTTCTGGAAATACAGGATTGAGCACCACATCCAAAAAGAGATCCAAACTTGCATCAAAACTGGGCTTTAAAGTGCTCATGTACACATTGGATTCATCTTGGCTGGAGAAAGTGCTTAACGAAGCCCCCAATAATTGAAGCTGTTCATTGATCTCGAGGGCATCCATATCCTTGGTTCCTTCGTCCATCAAGTTCATAGCCAATTTTGCCGTTCCCGGAGCGGATAGATGGTCGGTTTTATATCCTGCATCGGCCACCAGGTTGATTACGATTGTGGGAACCCCTTTTCGCTGTGCCAACACCACATTTAATCCATTGGATAACTGCGTCCGCTGCAAATCGGGGAACTTGGAGCTTTTCTGCTCCGTAAGGGCGGGCAATGTACTTCGGTCTACGGGAGATTCCACAATGTCATATTCAGGGAAGGGCTTACAGACCAAAATATGTTTTCCTTTGGTAAGCCATTTGGCTGCCGTCTTCTTCAAATCCTCCGCGGTCGCATCCTCCACATACTTTAATGTGGTTTTGTAGTAGGAAGGGTCGCCATGGTAGGTTTGGTTGGAGGCCAAAATATCCGATACGCCCCCGAAGCCACCGATGCGCTCCAGTCCTTTGATAAAATTGGCAAAATAACTGGCCTTTACCCTTTTGAGTTCGTCCTCAGTGGGTCCTTCTTTGATGAACTTATTGATTTCGGCTTCTAGTTCCTTTTCCAGTTTTTCTGGATCCTCTCCTTGCTTCACATTAAGCCAAGTGATGAAATTACTCGCAATTTCACTGGAAGACTGGAAGGAAACGGCTGCGCTTGCCGATTGGTCTTGGTAGATGAATTTTTGATACAGCCTTGAATTCTTGCCACTGGTCAAAATAGCGGAAATCAAATCAAAATGAAGGTCTTCCCTAGAACCGTAGGGAGGGGTGTTCCACGCAAACAGCACCCGGGTTTCGGGCACGCGATCCTCGTAAACTTGACGGGAATCATATTCTTTGTCGGGAATGTTCACTTCTTGCCTTTCCACGGTAGGGCCGGACGGGATATCCCCAAAATACTTAATCACTTTTTGATGGATCTCTTCGGCATCCACATCACCAGCCACAGCCACTACCGCATTGGCTGCGCCGTAGTACGATTTGAACCATTCCTGCACATCTTCCAAAGAGGCGGCATTCAAATCTTCCATTTCCCCGATTACCGTCCAAGAATAAGGATGTCCCTTTGGGTACATGGCCTTGGTCAAATAATCCCATTGCATACCGTAGGGCTGATTTTCCCCTTGTCTTTTTTCATTTTGCACTACGCCTCGTTGCTCGTCCAGTTTGGCTTGGTCGATAGCGCCCAACAGGTGCCCCATTCTATCCGACTCCAAGAAAAGTACTTGGTCAAGAGCCGAAACAGGCACATTTTGAAAATAATTGGTTCGGTCGGTATTGGTGGTACCGTTCAGGTCTGTTCCTCCAATACTTTCCAAGGCTTGGAAATAGTCGGTGTTATAGTTTTCGCTTCCGTTGAACATTAAATGTTCAAAGAGGTGTGCAAATCCGCTTTTACCCGGCTTTTCGTTTTTGGAACCCACATGGTACCAAACGTTCACAGCGGCAATAGGCGCCTTGTGGTCTTCGTATACCAAAAGGGTGAGTCCATTTTTTAAGGTGTACTTTTTGTAGTCGATGTCGATGTCATCTGCCTTGAACTGAAATTCCTGTCCATAATGGCTGACAGTAAAGAACAGGCCGAAGAAAGCGGCCAAAAGTAATCTTTTCATTTCTAATGTTTTTAAGTTATTTGATTGATAAAATACCATACACAAGATAGGAAAATGTTTACAATCGACACCATACTAAACAGTTAGGCAGTAGAAATTAGGTGCAACTTCAATGATTTCATTGGCGGTTTCATTGTTCTACCCAATAATTCTTCATTAATTTGTGATGCCATTGACCACCATTAACTATATTCTTATTTATGCAACGAAACAAATTGCACGAGCACATCATATCCTCTGCGGGAGAGCTTTTCTATTCCCAAGGGTATAATTCAACAGGGGTCAATGAGATCATTTCCAAATGCGATATCGCCAAAGCGACGCTCTACAGTCATTTTAAATCAAAAGAGGATATTTGTATTGCTTACCTGAAGCAGCGCCACCATGCCTTTTTGGAGAGCCTAAAGGATTATGTTGGTCAAAGAAGCAAGGGAAGGCTGCAGTTGTTGGCCATATTCGACTTGTTGCGGGATATGTACCTACAAGAAGATTTTCAAGGGTGCTGGGCCCTTAAAACACTGGGAGAATTGGCACCAGACCAGACGAAAATATTGGAGGTGATCCAACTTCAAAAAAAGGAATTGCTGCTATACTTGGGCGAAGTGGTCGGGGACAACATTTCCAACCTTTCCAAAGCGGAGACCGAAAAAATATCGGGCGGACTTTACCTATTGTACGAAAGTGCCGTTACAGAAAGTCATCTGTTTAAAAACGACTGGCCCATTTTTATGGCAAGGAGCATTGCCCCTTCCCTATTTAAAGAGGTTGAGCTATCCTAAAAAACGTTTTTAAAACAAAAAATGCCATATCTCGACTCGCTCGATATGGCATTTTAGTGAATGAAATGGGTTATACCGATTAGGCTTCCACAGTTTCCAAGGGCTGTGCCACTGGAAAATCAACGGGAACCTTAGTAGTACTATGCAAATAGTTGGAGATCGTTTTATCCCCCACCAATACAATGGTGTCGATCAAGTTCTCCTTGGTCCATCCAGCGGCAAAGAAACGGTCCAATGTTTCTTCGTCCGTTGCGCCTCTATTTTCAGTGATGTTTTTGGCCAAATTTGCGAGTGCATCCAACTTTTCGTCAAATGAAGCTTTCCCCGCTCTCAGTTCGAGTATTTGGTCATCTGTGAATCCGTTCATTTTTCCAATGGCAGTATGTGCGGACAAACAATAAATACAATTGTTTACCTGGCTTACCGCCAAGTTGACCACTTCTTTCTCCTTGGCTTTCAAGGAGGTTTTGCCGTTGGACAGGGTCAAATAATTACCCAAGGCATTTTCTGAATGGGCGTAGGTGGCAAATAGATTTGGTACAAAGCCTACCGCCTTTTCCAGATTGTCAAAAATCGCCTGATTGGCTGCACTTACTTCTTCTCTTTTTGGTACGTTGATTGTGCTCATAATTGTAATTTTTAAATGATTTATTGTTGAATTAATACGTTTTTACAAAAGGTTTTTCTGCGTTACAATAAAAGTCGTGATGGTGCTTCTGCTCACAGTGTTCCGAAGCTGTTACTGTTTGTGCCACAGGTTTCTGTGAGGTTCTAAAAATTTCAATGAGATTGAAAATGGATTTTTCCATAGTTGTCATCTTTTTGCTGTTTTTTAATTACAGGGCAAAGATGCTCCGAAAAGAAGGGTAGGTGTTAGGAAGGATTTCCCGATGGCTTGACCAATTTTCCCTTAGGCCACCAAAAGGAGGTTTTCGCGATATTACGAGGGAGTCATTTGGGTCATTTTTTTGAAGAATCGGCTAAAATGGGCTGGGTCGTTAAAACCCAGTTCAAAAGCAATTTCTTGGTTTTGCTTATCAGTGAAATTAATGAGCCGTTTGGCTTCCAATGCTATCCGTTCCAAAATGATCTGTTGGGGTGATTTTTGATTGTAAATAGAGAATAGATTGGAAAGTGTTTTGGGCGATTTATGGAGCAAATCGGCATAATCGCTCACTTTCCGCTTTGTTCTATAGTGCATATCCACCAAAAAATTAAACCTTCTGATGGTATCGATTTGGTTATTCCCCAACGTTTTTACGATCAACTGTTCCTTTGCCAACCGAGTACTCATGATGATCAATCTTTTGAGCAGCATTTGTAGCATATCACCCTGGATATTGTCTGGAGTTGAAAACTCCTCTACGAACATATCATGCAAAAGGTTGAACTTGCCCAATTGGTCCTTGGGAATGGAAATGATGGGAATATCCTGGGTTCCAAAAAACAAAATACCATTGCAGGAAACCTCGCTATCATGATCGGAGATACAGTAGAACTCCCGGTTAAAGAGTATAGCGGAAAGTGGGAACTCTGTTTCAGCATAGGAAACATGCTGTAGATAGGTGACCGTAATGATTTGGTAAGGCATCAACTCCAATTGCATCCCATCTATTTGAATTGTAATGGGTGCATTATTTCTGTTCCACAAAAACTTGATGGTTTTGGAGCTGTCGGAAAAACGTTCTTGGTCTTTTTTGATGTTATCGGTAAATCCTAAAATAGCACCTAGTTTGGTATCTCTGTATTCGTATCGCATAGCTTATTAGGTCGCGTTATTGACTTTTAGTCCCATTTAGTGGTTTTTGCTTACAGAACATCCAAAGATTCCAAACAAAAAAAGGCGTGCGCTGAAGTGTACGCCTTTTTTAAAATTTTCATCCGAGAAGGCTAAAAATTGCAGCTCTCGATTTCGGTTACACGAAGTGTATTTACCATCCCCTTTTCCTTAATGGGCATGGCTGCCAAACTTACGAGCATATCGCCCACCTCCAAGAAACCTTTTTTGCAGGCTATCTGGTTTACATCCTCAATGGTCTGGTCGGTAGAGACAAACTTATCGTAGTAAAAAGCCTTTACTCCCCAAAGCAAATTGAGCTGGGTTAGTATTCTCTTGTTCGAGGTAAACACCAAAATATGGGCCGAAGGTCTCCAGGCCGAAATCTGAAAGGCGGTGTACCCACTGTTGGTCAATGTGGAAATAGCTTTTGCCGAAATTTCATTGGCCATTAACGCTGCATGGTAGCATACCGATTTTGTAATGTATCGCTTGGTTCGGATGTGCGGTGGGTTCTGCGGTACTTTGATCAAGCTAGATGCCTCTACACTGGTCACGATGCTCGCCATTTTTTCAATTACCTGCACAGGATAATTACCTACCGAGGTTTCTCCGGAAAGCATTACGGCGTCTGCCCCATCCATAACCGAGTTGGCGACATCGTTCACCTCCGCACGTGTCGGTGTAAGGCTGGTGATCATGGTTTCCATCATCTGTGTTGCGATAATTACCGGTATCCTTCCTTTTTTGGCGCTCAAAACCAATTGTTTCTGCACTAGAGGAACTTCTTGGGCGGGGATTTCCACACCCAAATCGCCACGGGCCACCATAAGTCCGTCGGAAGCCTTTACAATTTCATCGATATTTTCCAAAGCCTCTGGCTTTTCAATTTTGGATATTACCGGGATTTTGTGCTCTGTATGCTCCTTGATCAGGTTGTGGAGGTCGTGCAAGTCTTGCGCATGACGCACAAAGGACAACGCAATCCAATCCACATCCTGCTGGATAGCAAAAATGGCATCCTTGATGTCCTTTTTGGTAAGGGCCGGCAACGAAATATTGGTGTTGGGCAAGTTCACCCCTTTCTTTGATTTCAAAGGTCCCCCTTGAATCACTTTGGCGACCACTTCGGTCTCCCCGTTGGTTGATTTTACCTCAAATATCAATTTCCCATCATCCAAGAGAATACGCTCTCCTGCTTTCACGTCCTTGGGAAAATTCTTGTAGTTCATGTACACTCTCTCGGCTGTACCTTCAAAAGGTTCGCCGGTCACAAAGGTAACTTCATCACCAGGGGCAACGATGGCTTCGCCTCCCATGACACCGACCCTGAGTTTGGGCCCTTGCAGGTCTGCAAGTATGGCGGTGTTGATTTCCAACTCCTCATTAAGTTCCCTGATCATTTTAATTCGCTCAGCAACATCCTCATAGGAAGCGTGGGAAAAGTTTATCCTAAAAACATCCACTCCGGCAAGGATCATTTCCCTAAGGGTTTCCTTTTTACTGGTGGCCGGACCGAGGGTTGCTACAATTTTAGTCTTCTTTCTAGTTGGCATTGTTAAAAGATTAAATTTCTTTTTGATTTTAAGTTTTGTGTGTCCAATGGGTATGCGGTGATTACCTTTCCTATTTGTTTGATGGCCCTGAGCTTTTCAGCATAAATGGTTTCATCTGCTGCATCCACTTTCAAAAAATAATCCACTTCCTTTTTTTCCTTCACCAAATGGCCTATCCTTTTGGATACATTGCTCTCAAATAAGCCTATGGAAGCCATCTGTTCTTCGGTTTCGCACTTGTTGGCAATCAGTGTCCAGTACATATCGTTTATCTCATCTTCCCAGTCAAAAACGGAAAAGGCCATATTTTCATCAAAACAAAGGTCTTTCTTCATCCGTTTTAGATAAAGTCCACAATGGGAATTTATAGCATAGGCCATGGCATAATCTTCCAAATCACTGTGGATGGCAATGAGGTGAAAACTATCATCATAAAGGTCTGCCGATATCTTGTGCGTAGTTAACATGCCCATAACACGAACTGTAAATATAGGCTTATTACGAATGATTGCCTAGTCAATACAAAACAATACACTTATAAAATAAGCGAAAACGTTTGAGTTTACCATTATTTAAAGTCACTGTTTTTCTATCTTGCTCTGTAAGGCAAAGTATGCCCGTTTGGATGCCTTTTCCTCTGCCTTTTTCTTGGAGGTGGCCCTTGCTTTGGCCAACATCCGGTCGCCAATGGTAAGTTTTACGGCAAAATGTTTGAGTTCATCATTCCCTGTATCCTCGTACACATGGTAATTAAAGGACTTTTTCTCTTTTTGGCACCATTCTATCACCAAACTCTTGTAACTGATGACCTTGCCTTCCAACTGATCGATGTCCACATAGGGCTCTATCACGCGCTCGTCGATGAACTTTTCGCAATAGGTGTAGCCCCTGTCCAAATAAATGGCGCCAATCAACGCCTCGAACACATTCCCGTGGATATTTTCCCCAAAATGTTCCTTAGGGATACGGCTTTCCACATATTTTAAAAGTCCCAAATCTTTGCCCAGTTCGTTCAAGTGCTTTCGGCTGACTACCTTGGACCGCATTTTGGTCAGATATCCCTCATCCCCTTCGGGCACTTCATTGTACAAATATTTGGAAATGATGGTTCCCAACATGGAATCTCCCAGAAATTCCAACCTTTCGTAGTTGATAGGGTTTCCATCATCGTCCTTTTTGTTCATGGAACGATGCAGAAATGCCGTTTTGTAAATGGTTAGATTCTTGGGTTTAAAGCCAAGGATTCTTTTCATACCCAAAAAAAAATCCCCATCCGAGTTGGGATGGGAATTGAATATTTTGGAGGTGAGTTTCATGTTACAAAACTACCCTAATTTTTTGAATAAAAGACAGGCGTTGTGTCCTCCAAAGCCAAAAGTGTTGCTCATGGCCACCTTTACCTCCCGTTCTTGAGCCTTGTTCAAGGTCAAGTTGAGGGAAGGATCTATTTGATCGTCTACCGTGCTGTGGTTAATGGTCGGGGGCACGGTATTGTGCTCCATGGCCAAAATGGAGGCAATCGCCTCAATGGCCCCGGCCGCTCCCAGCAAGTGTCCGGTCATGGACTTGGTAGAGTTAATGTTGATTTTTGGTGCATGGTCCCCAAATACTTTGGATATGGCCTTAAGTTCGGCCACATCTCCCAATGGTGTCGAAGTACCATGTGTGTTGATGGCATCTACATCCTCTGGGTTCAATCCAGCGTTCTGCAAACAGTTTTCCATTACTTTTACCACACCAATACCTTCTGGGTGAGGAGCGGTCATGTGGTAAGCATCGCTCGAAAGACCTCCGCCGAGCACTTCGGCATAAATCTTGGCTCCGCGTGCTTTGGCATGTTCGTACTCCTCAAGTATAAGTGCTCCTCCGCCTTCGCCCAATACAAAACCATCACGTGTGGCATCAAATGGTCGCGAAGCTGTTTCGGGGCTTTCATTTCTGGTGGAAAGCGCATGCATGGCGTTGAATCCGCCCATACCCGCAATGGTCACTGCCGCCTCGCTACCTCCGGTAACGATAACATCGCAATGTCCCAATCGGATATAGTTCAGTGCATCGATCATAGCATTTGCTGATGAGGCACAAGCAGAAACCGTGGTATAGTTAGGGCCCATAAATCCATGTTTGATGGAAATGTTCCCCGGTGCGATGTCTGCAATCATTTTTGGGATAAAGAAAGGATTGAAGCGCGGTGTACCGTCACCTTCGGCGTAACCGATTACCTCGTTTTGGAAGGTTTCCAATCCGCCTATTCCAGCGCCCCAAACAACTCCTACCCTAAACTTGTCCACAACGTCCAGGTCAATTCCAGAGTCCGCAATGGCCTCGTCCGAAGATACTAGGGCGTATTGGGCAAATCTATCTAGTTTTCTTGCCTCTTTCCTATCGAAGAAATCCATTGGGTCGTACCCTTTAAGCTCGCATGCGAACTTGGTCTTGAATTTTTCGGTATCGAAATATGTAATGGGGGCAGAACCGCTCTTACCGGTCCGTAGTCCTTCCCAATAAGCTTTCAAATTGTTACCTATAGGGGTTAACGCTCCCATTCCGGTAACTACAACTCGCTTTAACTGCATTGAACTATTTTTTTACCCTTTAGACGTTAATTATAAAAAAAATTATCCATGCGATAACAACCACATGGATAATTTTTAATCTTTAGCGATATATCATATAATTACTTAGCTTCTTCTATATAGCTAATGGCCTGACCCACAGTGGCGATGTTTTCTGCTTGGTCATCTGGTATCTGAATATCAAATTCTTTCTCAAACTCCATGATAAGTTCAACAGTGTCCAAGGAATCCGCTCCTAAGTCGTTGGTAAAGCTGGCTTCCGCTACAACTTCGTTTTCATCCACACCTAGTTTATCAACGATGATAGCCTTTACTCTTGATGCAATGTCTGACATAATTATTGTGGTTTTAAAAATTTAAATCGTTGGCAAAAATATAAAACTTTGGATTAAATACACTATTTGACGATAAAATGTGACGTAAATTAAAGTTCTTAAAATACTGTACCTTACTTTAGCCATCGTAATTTAATTTAAAATCCCGTCAATTCCTAACGAATGAAACGAATTGTAATCTTTGCATCGGGCAGTGGCTCCAATGCCGAAAACATTATTTCCTTTTTTAGCGAAAAACCCCAAGCAGAGGTGGTGGCAGTGCTCACCAATAAGAGTACCGCCAAGGTGCTCGAACGTTGTGACCGTATGGGAGTACCTGGATTTTATTTTAACAAACCCGCTTTTAGGGAATCCGATGCGGTTCTGCGCCTTTTGAAAGGTTTGGAGGCAGATCTGGTTGTTTTGGCCGGCTTTCTTTGGAAGGTCCCTTCCTATCTTATCGAAGCATTTCCCAACAAAATCATCAACATCCACCCTGCTTTGTTGCCCAAATATGGCGGAAAGGGCATGTATGGAGATAGAGTGCATCAAGCCGTAAAGGCAAATCAAGAAACCGAAACGGGAATCACCATTCACTATGTCAACGAAAACTACGATGAAGGCGCCATCATCTTTCAGGCGAAAACCAAAGTTGACCCTTCAGACACTCCAGAAACCATTGCCCAGAAAGTCCATCAATTGGAATATGAGCATTTCCCAAAAGTGATAGAAAAAGTATTGTCCTAATGGCCAAGAAAAAGAAATTTTATGTGGTTTGGAAGGGAAAGCACCCGGGCATTTTTGAGTCTTGGGCAGATTGCAAGGCCCAAATTGACGGCGTAAAAGGTGCGCAATACAAATCGTTCGCCACTTTTGAGGAGGCCAAAAAGGCCTTTAACGGCAATTATTTGGAATACAAAGGCAAATCCAAGGGCAAAAGCGAACTAAGTCCCGAGGAACTTTTAAAAATCGGCGAACCCAATTACAATTCCATTGCCGTAGATGCCGCCTCGAGCGGAAACCCCGGAAAGATGGAATACCGCGGCGTGGACACCAAGACCAAGCGGGTTCTTTTTCATCAAGGTCCGTTTGAGCAGGGGACAAGCAATGTAGGCGAATTTTTGGCATTGGTGCACGGACTTGCCTTTCTACAACAAAAAAAGAGCGACCGCATTCTTTACTCCGATTCCCGAATCGCCATTGGTTGGGTGCGCAAGAAAAAGTGTGGCACCAAACTGGAGAAAACCGTTAAAAATGCCCAGCTTTTTGAACTGATCGAACGGGCGGAACTTTGGCTCAAAAAAAATAGGTTCAACACCCCAATTGTGAAGTGGGAAACCAAGGCTTGGGGAGAAATCCCTGCCGACTTTGGCAGAAAGTAACCTGTCTTCGTGCTGATATTTCCATTTTTTCATAATTGGAACGCCCTTTGTACAAATTGGAAAGGGTAAACCGTATATTTGCACCAAAATTTAGGGAATGGGTAAATTACTGATTGTGGGAACCATGGCTTTCGATGCCATTGAAACACCGTTCGGGAAAACTGGCAGAATACTGGGGGGCGCAGGAACCTTTATAGGTTTGGCCGCTTCACAGTTTGATATTGACTCTGCCATCGTATCCGTTGTGGGTGACGACTTTCCACAATCTTACATGGATATTTTAAAGAACAAGGACATTGACCTTAGCGGCGTGGAAGTTGTGAAAGGGGGCAAAACATTTTTCTGGGAAGGAAAATATCATAACGACCTCAACTCACGGGACACTTTGGCCACCGAGCTCAATACCTTGGCCGATTTTAACCCTATTGTTCCCGACCATTATACCGATGCCGATATTGTGATGTTGGGTAACCTACATCCCAATATTCAGTTGAGTGTAATTAATCAGATGGAAAAACGACCAAAACTTATAGTTTTGGATACCATGAACTTTTGGATGGACAATACTTGGGACGATTTGATGAAGGTGATTTCCAAAATAGATGTGATTACCATTAATGACGAAGAGGCAAGACAATTGACCAACGAGTATTCCTTAGTGAAGGCTGCGACCAAAATTCAGGAGATGGGCCCCAAATACGTAGTGATCAAAAAAGGGGAGCACGGAGCACTTTTGTTTCATAAGGAGCAAATTTTCTTTGCCCCGGCGCTTCCTTTGGAAGAGGTTTTCGATCCCACGGGAGCAGGTGATACCTTTGCCGGTGGCTTTGCAGGTTATTTGACCGAAGCGGGGAATATCTCTTTTGAGAGTATGAAAAATGCCATCATCCACGGCTCCAATTTGGCGTCGTTCTGTGTGGAACGCTTTGGTACCGAACGGATGGTGGATCTAAAAAAGAGCGAGGTGGATGGCCGCCTGGCTCAGTTTAAGGAGTTGACACAGTTCAATATTGAATTAACATAAATGTTTGCCCTGAGAATTTCGGGGCATTTTTTATTAGGTTTATTATGAGTGATCCCATTAAGCACGAATGCGGAATATCATTGGTCCGTTTGCTTAAACCCTTGGAGTACTACAAAGAAAAGTACGGTACAGCTTTTTACGGCGTAAACAAGATGTACCTAATGATGGAGAAGCAGCACAACCGCGGACAGGACGGTGCCGGTTTTGCGAGTATCAAAATGGATATGGAACCCGGGGAACGGTACATGAGCCGTGTACGATCGGCCGAGCAACAGCCCATTCAAGATATCTTCGCCCAGATCAACAATCGCATCAATACCGCTTTAAAGCAAAATCCCGATCGGGAAGATGACGTGGCCTGGCAGAAAAAGAACATCCCATACATCGGAGAACTTTTGATGGGACATGTTCGCTACGGAACTTTTGGAAAAAACAGCATAGAGAGCGTACACCCATTTTTGAGACAGAACAACTGGATGCACCGTAACCTTATTGTTGCCGGAAACTTTAACATGACCAATGTTGATGAGCTCTTCGGAAATCTGGTGGAATTGGGACAGCACCCCAAGGAAAAGGCCGATACTGTAACGGTGATGGAAAAAATTGGCCATTTTTTGGATGATGCCGTTGCCAAACTTTACAAACAGATCAAAAAAGAAGGTTATACCAAAAGAGAGGCCTCAGCACTTATCGCCGAACGATTGAACGTAGCCAAAATCTTAAGAAAAGCCTCCAAAAACTGGGATGGCGGTTATGCAATGAGCGGACTTATAGGGCATGGGGATGCGTTTGTGATGCGGGACCCTGCGGGAATCCGTCCGGCCTATTACTATCAAGATGACGAAGTGGTGGTCGTAGCATCAGAACGGCCTGTGATCCAAACCGTTTTCAATGTAAATTTTGAAGATGTACACGAGTTGGACCCCGGTCATGCCGTGATCATCAAAAAAAGTGGTTCCATGGCCTTGAAACAGATTTTGGAACCTACGGAGCGTAAAGCATGTTCTTTCGAACGCATCTATTTCTCGCGTGGTAGCGATAAGGAAATCTATCAGGAACGAAAAAAACTGGGGAAATTGGTTTTTCCAGAAATACTGAAGTCCATCGACAATGATTTGGAGAATACTGTTTTCTCCTACATACCCAACACTGCGGAAACGTCGTTCTTTGGAATGGTGAAAGAAGCACAGAATTACCTCAACAAGAAAAAGGAAGAGCAGATTCTGGCCATGGAAGGCAATATCGATAGGGAAGAGCTTCACCGAATCCTCGCCATCCGACCGCGTATTGAAAAAGTGGCCATTAAGGATGCCAAACTTCGAACTTTTATTACACAAGACAGTAGTCGTGATGATTTGGTAACCCATGTTTACGACATTTCCTATGGTTCCGTAAAAAGCACGGACAATCTTGTGATTATCGACGACAGTATTGTTAGAGGTACCACACTGAAGCGTAGTATCCTCAAAATTTTGGACCGATTATCACCAAAGAAAATCATAGTAGTGTCCTCGGCTCCACAAATCCGCTATCCGGATTGTTACGGTATCGATATGGCCAAACTGGAAGATTTTGTAGCCTTTAAGGCGGCAAAGGCACTTCACGAGGATCATGGCACCACCCATTTGATCGAAGAAATCTATCATAAGTGTGTGGCCCAGACCAAGGCACCGAACAAGGAGGCCATCAATCATGTCAAGGAGTTCTATGCACCTTTCTCGGCCAAACAGATTTCCAAAAAGATTGGAGAAATCCTGTGCCCCGAAGGCATCAATGCAGAGGTTGAGATTATCTATCAAACCATTGAAGGGCTGCACAGCGCCTGTCCTAAAAACTTGGGTGACTGGTACTTTACCGGAAACTACCCAACTCCCGGAGGAAATAGGGTGGTCAATAAGGCCTTTATCAACTTTTTTGAGGGCAAGAACGAGCGTGCCTATTAATGCAAAACGGCTTAAAAAAGGCTGAAAATGTACACTTTATCGATGAATCCCGTAGAACAGCGTCTTTTTATACGACCAGCAAAGAGCAATCCTACTTTAGTAACTGCCATAGCATAAGTAGGTTAAGTTCATGGTAAGATTTGGGGCAAAAAAGGTGGAAGCTATTCCACCTTTTTTATTTTGCATACTTCTCAAAGCCCTAGCATTTAAGCTCCTTTTCTTGATATTTATCAATTATTGGGGTTCAACATACACTTCAACCCATTTACAGGAGTTTCGTCTAAAAGCTTACGGAAGAAATAATCCTCCGCCTTACTTTTGGAGGACCATAGCATAAGTAGGTTAAGTTCATGGTAAGATTTGGGGAAAGAAGGCGGAGCGTGCTCCGCCTTCTTTATATTTGACTACCAAGGTTTTATCCATTTTATCGATGAACTGCACGTTTTCTTTTTCTTCAAAAAAGTAAAATATTTTTTAAAACCCTTTGTTATTTCTCACAATACCAGTATTTTAGTCTCGCCATAGCATAAGTAGGTTAAGTTTATGGTAAGATTTGGGACGAAAAGGGTGAGGACTTCCTCGCCCTTTTCTATTTTGAAAAAATTCGAAACAAAAAAGCCGTGCACTTGGTGCACGGCTTTTTATTTATGAATGAACTAGTTACTATTTACTAGCTGCATAATTTTCGGAAACCTTGTCCCAATTAATCACATTAAAGAATGCAGCAATGTAATCCGGTCTTAGATTTTGGTAGTGCAAATAGTAGGCATGTTCCCAAACATCCAAGCCCAAAATTGGGTATCCCTCACAAGCTACTCCGGGCATAATGGGGTTATCTTGGTTAGGAGTGGAGCAAACTTCCAATTTACCGCCTTTGTGCACGCACAACCAAGCCCATCCAGAGCCAAACTGCGTAGCTGCAGCATTGGAGAACTTTTCTTTAAAGGCATCGAAGGATCCAAAAGCCTCATCAATAGCAGAAGCCAATTCACCGGATGGTTTTCCGCCTCCGTTTGGGGACATTACTTCCCAGAACAGGCTGTGGTTAAAAAATCCGCCTCCATTGTTCCTCACGGCTCCGTTGGACATGTCCAAATTGGAAAGAATATCCACGATTCCCTTCCCTTCCAAGTCAGTTCCTTCAATGGCACCGTTCAGTTTGGTGGTATATCCATTGTGGTGCTTGGTATGGTGGATTTCCATGGTTCTAGCGTCTATATGAGGTTCCAACGCATCGTATGCATACGGTAATTTAGGTAATTCAAAAGCCATAATTATCTTGTTTTTTTAGGTTATTAATCTATTCCTGTAAAAATACGGATTTTAACATTTATATTCCGCTAAAACCATGTTAACATGAGGTAAGGAATCCTTATTTTGCAGGAAAAACGTTTTTGGAGGGGTCTAATTTCAAAATATACAGCGCATCAGCCGGTTCGGGCAAAACCTACGCCCTGGCCAAGGCCTACCTCACCTTACTGCTCTCCAACGATTCCCCGGTTAAATTTCGTCAAATACTGGCCATTACCTTTACCAATAAGGCGGTGGAGGAAATGAAGACCCGGATTCTGGACAACTTGTTCGCTTTTGGACAAGAAACTGTGCCCGAAAAACAGAAAAGTCTGTTCGTTACCCTGTGTGAAGAACTTTCCTTAACGGAGGAACAATTGCGACAACGTTCCCAACTCATCCTAAAACGGATTCTTCATAACTATTCCTTTTTTGAAATTTCTACCATAGATAAGTTCAACCACAAAATCATAAAGACCTTTGCCCGCGACCTCCATCTGTCCCAAAATTTTGAGGTAGAGCTCAATCAGGATTTATTGTTGGAAGAGGCCGTAGGGCGCTTGTTGCAACGTGCAGGAAACGATGAAGAGCTCACCGAAGTACTGATTGCCTTTTCCCTCGAAAAAATTGATGATGATAAAAGCTGGGACATTACTTACGATTTGATGGAAATCGGGAAACTGCTGTTTCAGGAGAACCATGCCGAGCACATTGAACCACTCCGTGAAAAATCCATTTCAGATTTTACCCAAATTCAAAAGCTGATTGCCTCAAAAAGCAAGGCCATTCAGGAAAAAGTGAAACAGCTTGCGCAGGATACGCTTTTGGAGATTCAGCGACAAGGTTTTGAGTTTGCTGATTTTCCGCGGCAAACACTGCCTAACCATTTCAAAAAAATGGTGGATGGAGAACTCGACCCAAAAAAATTGTATGCCGCAAAAACATTGGAACCCAATCTGATCGAGGGGAAATTATTGAAGGCTACCGACAAAAGGGATGTGACGAGTTTAGCTGCTTTTATCCTTCAAAATTACCTCGCCCTTAAGGAATTTATCTATCGGCACAGTTACCTCCAAAACATTTATGGCAACATCGTACCAATGACGGTCCTGAATGAAATCGCCAAGGAAATCAAGAATATCGAATTGGACAGGGACATTGTACCCATCTCGTCCCTGAACGCCATTCTGTCCAAAGAAATCAAAAACCAGCCGGTTCCCTTTATTTATGAACGGATGGGCGAAAAATACCGTCATTATTTTATCGATGAGTTTCAGGATACCTCCAAAATGCAATGGGAGAACCTATTGCCCCTTATTGGCAATGCCTTGGAGAGTGAGGATGAAAGGCACGAACGTGGATCCTTGTTTTTGGTGGGCGATGTAAAACAAGCCATTTATCGCTGGCGGGGTGGCAGGGCCGAGCAATTTCTCCATTTGATCAACGGAAATTCGCATCCTTTTGTAGTGGAACCGAGCGTGCACTCCTTGGATACCAACTGGCGAAGCCAAGACGAAATTGTAAACTTTAATAATAGCTTTTTCACTGTTTCGGCAGCCGTATTGGCCCAAGAGGATTATCGCAATCTTTTTTTGAACGACTCGCATCAAAAAACAAACAACAAGCCGGGCGGTTACATTCAGTTATCCTTTTTGGATGCCGATTTGGAGGATAAGGACCAAGCATACTGCGAAGAAACTTTAAAGTCGATTCAGTTTATCATTTCTGAAAACCATTCTTATGCGGATATCTGCGTTCTGGTCCGTGATAACAAAAAAGGAATGTTGTTGGCCGATTTCTTGGCCCAGCACCAAATTCCCATCATTTCTTCGGATGCGTTATTGCTCTCCAAGAATGAAAAGGTGATTTTTTTGATTTCCATCCTCCGGATTTTCGAAAATCCCGCAGACCGTGAGGCGGCTTATCATATATTAAGGTATATAAGTGCAGATGGGGAGGGTGAACACGGGTTCATTTCCCAACATTTGGATGATATCGTACCTTTCATGGCCAACGAGCATGGTTTTGATTTGAACCAATTAAAAGGTAAGCCCGTGCTCACCATTTTGGAAACCGCCATAGTTCAATTTAAACTCAACCAAGGTTCCATAGCGCATATTTCCTTTTTGATGGACGAGGTACTCGACCTTGAAAAGAGGGATGGCCCAAGCGTTTATGCCTTTTTAAATTATTGGGAAACCAAAAAAGAATCGCTTTCCATTGCCGCACCGGACGGAGTGGATGCGGTAAAGATCATGACCATCCATAAGGCCAAAGGGCTTGAGTTTCCGTTTGTGATATTTCCGTTTGCCGATTCACCATTGATCAAAAGGGACAAAAAGTCGTGGGTTGCCGCCACATCCCAAGAAGTCGAAATAGGGCTGGATGAGTTCCTTTTGAACACCAAGAGCGATATGCTGGAATATAACCCGATAACACAGGCCAAATATGTGGAAGTGGAGCAAAAGTCTTTATTAGACGCTATGAACGTGCTGTATGTGGCACTCACCCGTCCCGAAAAAGGCCTGTTCATTATTACGGAAAAGAGTAAAAAGGAGATCGCAAGCATCGAAACTGCTACATCCTACCAAGACCTTTTCCAGTGGTACGTTCAGCAACAACATGTAAAGGAAACTGAACGCGGCGTGCATACCATTGGTGTTTTTCCTTCGGAAAGCGGTAAGAAAGCTGTTGAAACTGCTGAGAACTATGTCCCCTATATCACCCGAACCAAAACAGACAGTGGTTTCACCATTTCCACCACATCGGGTCGCCTGTGGGACGACGAACGCTTGGAAGCCATCGAAATGGGGAATGTTATCCATTTTGCTTTGAGTCAAATCAAAACAGCAAAAGATGTAGACCCCATTTTGGAGCGTTTGGAAATCGAAGGACATTTTCCAAAAGAGGCTTCTGCGGACATCAAACAAAAAGTATTGGACGTTGTGAACCATTCGAAATTGGCGGACCTTTTCTCGGAACATTGTACCATTCTAAATGAGCAAGAGATTCTGACTACAGATGGAAAGTCCCTGCGTCCCGACCGAATTGTTCTGGATGGAAAACGGGCTACCATCATCGACTACAAAACAGGGAAAGCCTCCCCAAGTCACAAAGAACAGATTGCCAACTACGCAGCTGTTTTGAGCGAAATGGACTTTGAGGTAAAACAATCCATTATTGTTTATATTGACCAACAAATAGACCCTATTTTTGTATAAACCTATTTAAAAGATATGTACGGAAAAATTAAAGAGCATTTGGCCAAAGAGTTGAAGGAAATCGAAGAAGCTGGCCTATTCAAGAAAGAACGTATCATTACCTCGCCCCAAGGTGCTGTGATAAAAATCTCCACGGGAGAAGAGGTCATTAATTTTTGTGCGAACAACTACTTAGGACTATCCTCCCATCCCGAAGTGATCCAGGCCGCCAAGGATGCCATGGACACGCACGGCTTCGGTATGTCGTCAGTTCGCTTTATCTGTGGAACGCAGGACATCCATAAAGAACTGGAGCAAAAAATCGCCTATTTCTATGGAACAGAAGATACCATATTATATGCAGCGGCCTTCGATGCCAATGGTGGGGTTTTTGAGCCCTTGCTCACTGCGGAAGATGCTATTATCTCCGATTCGCTGAACCATGCTTCCATTATCGATGGGGTGCGTTTGTGCAAGGCAAAACGTTACCGCTATGCGAACAACGATATGGCCGATTTGGAGAAACAACTCAAACAAAGCAATGCGGATGGGGCCCGATTCAAGATAATTGTAACGGATGGAGTGTTCTCCATGGATGGTTTATTGGCTCCATTGGACAAAATATGTGATTTAGCAGGTAAATACGATGCATTGGTCATGATAGATGAATGCCATGCTGCCGGGTTCATCGGCGAAACAGGCCGTGGCACCCTGGAAGAAAAGGGTGTAATGGACCGCATCGATATTATTACAGGTACTTTGGGCAAGGCTCTGGGCGGTGCGATGGGAGGTTACACCACTGGTAAAAAGGAAATCATAGAACTGCTGCGCCAGCGCTCCCGACCATATTTGTTCTCCAATTCCTTGGCACCGGCCATTGTGGGGGCCTCCATTAAGGTATTCGACATGTTGGATAAGGACACCACCCTACGAGATAAATTGCAGCACAACACGGAATACTTTAAAAAAGGTATGAAAGAAGCTGGTTTTGATATTATCGATGGCGATTCTGCCATAGTTCCCGTAATGCTTTATGACGCCAAGCTTTCCCAGGATATGGCAGATATGCTGTTAAAAGAGGGCATTTATGTGATAGGTTTCTTCTATCCCGTGGTTCCCAAGGACAAGGCAAGAATACGTGTGCAGCTCTCTGCGGCCCACGAAAAGGAGCATTTGGACCAGGCAATTAATGCCTTTATTAAAGTAGGAAAGTCGTTAAATGTCATCTAAAATCGACGAAATGCAATAAATCTTCTGGCAAATGAGTCAAAAAAAAAGAAATTTAGATTTTGTTAATAAGTCTTAACAACTTACATTTGCTGCTGATAAACACTTAAACTTAAAATTTTGAGCATGAAACATCTTAGCAAATTATTGGTTGTTGCTCTTGTATTTGTAGGGATCAACAGCATACAAGCGCAAGACGAAAATAATCCCTGGCAGGTAAGCATAGGGGTGAATGCAATAGACGTCTATCCTACAAATGATGAGAACAACCCGTTCTCCAGTACTACATTGTTCGATGAGTACTTCAACGTAACTGATCACTGGAACATTTTGCCATCTGTATCATACATTGGCGTTTCCAAGTACATCGGTGATGGTTTCTCTGTAGGAGCTAGAGGTTCTTTGAACAGAATCGAAAAATTGGGAGACTTCGATGCCGATGATCTTTCTCACTACGCTATAGATGGTACCATTAAGTATAACATCCTTAAAAACACCGTAGTTGATCCTTTCGTAGAGATCGGTGGTGGTTATACTTGGGTTGATGAAATCGGTGCTGGTACCGTTAATGGTGGTATTGGTGTTAACTTCTGGTTTTCTGACAACCTTGGTTTCACACTTCAAACACAATATAAGCACGCCTTCGAGGATTACTTGGTAAAGCACTTCCAGCACATGGCTGGTCTTAGCATCAAATTTGGTGGTACTGACACTGATGGTGATGGTATCTACGACAAAGACGATGCTTGTCCAGAAGTAGCTGGTCTTGCAGCTTTCAACGGATGTCCTGATTCTGACGGTGATGGTATCGAGGATGCAAAAGATGCTTGTCCTAACGAAGCTGGTTCCAAAGAAATGAACGGATGTCCTGATTCTGACGGTGACGGTGTTGCCGATAAAGATGATGCTTGTCCAAACACTGCTGGTCTTCCTGCACTAGCTGGTTGTCCTGATGCTGACGGTGACGGTGTTGCCGATAAAGATGATGAGTGTCCTAACGAAGCTGGACCTGCTGCTAACAACGGATGCCCTTGGCCAGATTCTGACGGTGACGGTGTACTTGACAAAGATGATCAGTGTCCAGAAGTTGCCGGTACTGTTGCTAACAACGGATGCCCAGAAGTAACTGAGGAAGTTCAGAAGCAATTGAACGACTACGCTAGAACTATCTTGTTCGATACTGGTAAGTCTTCTATCAAAGCAGAATCTACTTCTGTAATGGTTGACATCATCCAAATCTTGAACGAGTATCCTACTGCTAAGTTTACTGTAGAAGGTCACACTGACAGCGTAGGTAGCGACCAATTGAACCAAAAACTTTCTGAGGAAAGAGCTAATTCTGTTAGAAACTTCTTGATCGACAAAGGAATCGATGCCGGTAGATTGACTGCCATCGGTTACGGTGAAGAGAAGCCAATCGCTACCAACAACACAAGAGCTGGTAGAGCACAGAACAGACGAGTTGAAATCAACTTGGTGAAGTAATAAAAGAAACAAAGTTTTCTTGAAAAAGGCTCCGCAAATGCGGGGCCTTTTTTATTTTTAATCCATGCAGCAGACTTTTCTCGAATATGTGCTGGACGACCTGGCAAATAAGCAACTGGACATTACCCAATGTACCTTTGTGCTTCCTAGTAAACGTTCAGGAACATTCTTGAAAAAGTATATCTCCGAACGCCTTGTAAAAAACATATTCAGTCCAGAAATACTATCCATTCAAGAATTCATCGGAAATCTTACGGATATCAAGCAAGCTTCCAACATTGATTTGCTGTTGGCGCTCTATGAAGTATACAAAGCTTCGCAAAAAGAAGACCCGGACGACTTTGCCTCCTTCATGAATTGGGGGCAAACCCTGCTGCAGGACTTTAATGAAATCGACGGCTACCTTATTCCTGCGAAAGACATCTTAAATTACCTTTCCGCCATCAAGGAAATTAACCACTGGTCCACCAGCAAGGATAAATCCGAACTTGTGGAAAATTACCTGCAGCTGTGGAAGAACCTAGAAAGTATTTACGAACGCTTCTACGCCAGCTTGATAGCACAAAAACGCGGCTACCAAGGGTTGATTCAACGTGAGGCGGTAAAAGTACTTCAGCAAGAAAGTCCCAAGGGAAATAAATCAAACCCCATCGTATTTGTGGGCTTTAATGCATTGAACAATGCAGAGTCTCACATTATCCAGCACTATCTGGAAACAGGAAATTCCCACATCTACTGGGATATCGATTCCTATTTTTTGAACGACCCTATCCATGATGCAGGCCTTTTTATTCGGAACTATCAGTTTAATTGGCCTTATTACAAACATGGGCACAAAATAACGCCACAGAACAACTTTCTCTCCGAAAAGAACATCGTTATCACAGGAGTACCCAAAAACATCTCACAGACAAAGTATGTGGGTCAATTATTGGGGGAGCTCGATACAAACAGCGAGATAGACATCAAAAAGACTGCCTTGGTCCTTGCGGATGAGACTTTGCTCAACCCGATGTTGCATGCGGTACCAGAGAATATTCCAGAAGTGAACATTACGATGGGAATGCCCTTGAACAAAACGGTGCTCTACTCCTTTTTTATCAGTTATCTAGAGCTTCAACTCAACGCTTCGGAGAATGGATGGTTCTACAAGCGCGTACTGGAATTTATTTCCAATCCGTATGCCTTAACGCTATCCACTGAAGATCAGGGGAATTTTGCCCAAAAAATGTCCAAGGACATCAAAGAACACAACCTTATACATCTCAATAAGGCGGCCCTAACGAAATATCCAAAAGCCCAAACGTTGTTGTCGATCATATTTCCAGATAGCGCCCCATCCCCCATGGAATGGATACAACACAGTTTAACACTCATTGAGCACCTTAAGACCATCTACCAAAAAGAAAAAAATGCGCTCGAACTGGAATATTTGTATCGATTTTATGCGCTTTATAATCAATTGGGACAGTATTTGGACAAAGTGGATTTTATGGGTGAACTGAAATCCATCAAAAACTTGTTCAAACAATTGGCGAATATGGAATCCTTGGATTTTATCGGTCAGCCGCTGACCGGTTTTCAGATTATGGGAATGTTGGAAAGCCGAAACTTGGATTTTGAAACGGTTATCATCACCTCGGTGAACGAAGGCATACTGCCCTCGGGAAAATCGAACAATTCCTTTATTCCTTTTGATGTGAAACGGGATTACGGCCTTCCCACTTACAAGGAAAAAGATGCCATCTACGTCTACCACTTTTACCGCCTCATTCAGCGCGCGAAGAACATTTACATTACCTATAACACCGAACCTGATGTACTTGAAGGTGGCGAGAAAAGCAGACTGATCACCCAATTGCTCACCGATGAACGATTAAAAGGCAATGTAAAACACTCCATCGCCACACCAAAAATTACCATTGAGGCCAAACAGCCTATCCAGATCCAAAAGGATAAAAAGCTCATGGAGGATTTAAAAGCGTTTGCCCAAAAAGGGTTTTCGCCCACCTCGCTCACCAATTATATTAAGAATCCTATCGATTTTTACACAAGAAATATCCTTAAAATCAATGATTTGGATGAAGTGGAGGAAAATATCGCGGCCAACACCTTTGGCACCATTATCCACGATAGTTTGGAACAGCTCTACACTCCTCTCATTGGTAACACGTTGACCGAGGAACATATCAAAAGCTTAAAAAAAGAAGTGCCCCAAGTGGTGCAGCAGCATTTTAGCAAAAACCTATCAGGGGTCGATGTTTCCAAAGGAAGGTTTCTGTTGGTGTATAATGTTATCCTGAAATATCTGTACAACTTCTTTGACAACGAAATAAACCAACTAAAACGTCATCACATCAAAATACTGGCTTTGGAAGAACGCTATGAAGCCTTGATAAACTTTCCAGAACTAGACTTTCCCATCAAGCTAAAAGGAACTTTGGACCGTGTGGATGAATTTGACGGTACCATCCGTATCATCGACTACAAAACGGGCAAAGTAGATTCCAAAAACGTGAAGATATCGGATTGGGAAGACTTGATTACAGATTTCGACAAGAGCAAAGCCTTTCAATTGTTATGCTATGCCTACCTGTATGCCAAAAAACACGGCAAAACGGATGTCGAAGCAGGAATCATCTCCTTTAAGAAACTGAGCCAAGGGCTATTACCTTTTTCAGAGGACAAGGACACCCGAATACATTCGGATACCCTTGCCCAATTTGAAACTTATCTATTTCGATTGATTGGGGAGATTTGTGATGCCACAATTCCCCTAACAGAGAAAATCGACTGATTATTTTAAATCCGGACGTGTGGGACGTACCTCGATTTTACTGGGCAAGGTACGTGGATGCATCGTCAATAAATCAATGACCAACTTTCCAATGTCCTCCGGTTGAATTTTCCACGCATCCTTGTCGGATGGTTCATTATTATTGAAATGTGATGCTACCGAACCGGGCATAATGGTGGTGACCTTGATGTTGTATGGCCTTAAATCGAGCATTGCAGCTTGGGTAAATCCGACCACGCCAAACTTAGTGGCATTATAACCGGCACCTTGCGCAAAAAAGTTGGTGCCCGCCAAACTGGCCAAGGTCATATAATACCCTTCAGATTTTTTCAAGGCATCAACTGAAGCTTTTAAGGTATGATACACTCCATTCAAATTGGTATCGATCATTTGGTGCCATTTGTCATCACCCAACTCATCGACAGGTGCAAAATGTCCAACCCCTGCATTGGCCATCACCACATCCAATTGTCCCCATTTATCCAATATGGCGGCAACTGCCTTTTGTTCATCTTCCAGTTGGGAAACATCGGATACCAATCCCAAAACATGATCGGGACGGTCTAACCCTTTTACGGCAGCATCGGCACTTTCTTGACTACGGCCACTAATCGCCACTTTCATGCCTTGCTCCAATAAACTTTCGGCAATTCCGTATCCAATACCTTTGGTTCCTCCTGTGATGTATGCTACTTTTCCTTCTAGTTTCATGTTGATTTTGTTTTCAAGTAAAGTTCAAAAAAGCAGGGACCAAATACAAAAAATCCATCCTAAAGGATGGTTAATGTTTGAATGTGGTGTGACTTTACTGAAAATTGATACTTTTATTTCATCTTAAAATTCGAAACCCATACCGTACCAGAAATCCCGAAGCGCCAACGGCTGCAGGAATACGGTGTGGGCATTTTTGAAGCCTTCCCCACAAAATCGGCACTGAAAAAAGCGTTAAAGAAAGGTTACATCAAAGTAGATGGCGTAATTGCCAGTACAGCTACACTCATCTCTGGTGGCGAGCAAATTTCCTTGGACATTCCCCTAGAAACCACTACCAAGAGATTCTTTGCATTGCTCTTAAACGTGTTGTTTGAAGACGACTACTTGGCCGCCATCCACAAACCCGCTGGAATAGAAGTGAGCGGAAACAAGTTCAAGACCCTTGCCAATGCCTTACCAAAAAACCTTGAACCAAGTTCACTTTCGGATGCTACCATTCCGCAACCCGTCCACCGATTGGATTATGCTACCACGGGAATTGTTTTGGTGGGCAAAACCGCCAGTAGCATTCGTGCTTTAAATAAATTGTTCGAAGAAAAAAAGATTATCAAAACCTATTATGCCATTACCATTGGCAACATGAAAAGAAATGGCAGGATTGAAACAGCTATCGACGGTAAACCAGCACAATCCGATTATGAAGTTATGAAATCTGTCCCCTCCGATCGTTTCGGCTTCCTGAATTTAGTGAAATTGCATCCCAAAACGGGCAAAAGGCACCAATTACGTAAACACCTGTTTAGCATTGGAAATCCAATTCTTGGCGATAAGGATTATGGCTTGGACAAGTTGATTTTAAAAGGCAAGGGTTTATACTTGCATGCCTTTTCCCTGAAATTTGAGCATCCTTTTACCAAAAACCCCTTACATATTACGGATGGGCTTCCGGAGAAATTTGGGAAGATATTCGATGGCAAAGGAGGATAAAACTTTCGGGCAGAAGGTTCTTTGGCGATTTTAATATGCAGACCATTCCCATTGCTGTCAAACAACACTTCATTAAGGTTAAAATCAATATATTTAGGATTCTTAACTCTTTTATCTGCTAAATGAAAGCGTTGAAAATACGGTTCAAGAAAAAAAGACTTTACGCCAATTTGATTATAGGTGTCATTTGGCTCGTTTTTGCAGTAATCATTTTATTTACCGAATTTACCGAAGAAGAAAACCATTGGATGATTTATGTGTATCCCATTATCGGTTTTTTATATCTGGGGCAATACTGGTATGATTCAACCTTTCAATACTTAATTATCGACGATAACACTATCCAAAGAAATATTTTTTATGGGACGAACAGAAAAATAGCGTTAAAAGATATTACCTGGATAAAAAAATTCGCAGGTGATTATATCTTAAAATCCGACAAGAAGGATATGCACATCGACCTACGACTCATAGATGAGTCTTCGTTGGACGAATTGAACAAGGCTTTGGCCAACTTGAACCTACCCCCAGATAAAACTCCTTTTCCAAGTGCCTTTTAACGCTTTCGGTACAGTTCAAAAAAAATCATCAATAAAAAAACACCCCGTAGATGGCGTGCTTTTACAACTTTTGGTGGAGAATACCGCCCCGATAGCTATAGGGAGAACCGGTGGCCTTTCCGAACGCCTTCGGAACGCTCTAGCCAACATCCTTCCCGACCAGAAACTCAATATATTTCCTGCTTTTCTTCCTTTTAATATCCTTTTCCCGAGCCATTGCTTC